>Ga0307380_10001751_pt1 | contig 31452 bp, 36 predicted proteins | sample UN3MG_FD_202239 | JGI IMG/M metagenome (GOLD analysis project Ga0307380, IMG submission 202239) | Soil microbial communities from Risofladan, Vaasa, Finland - UN-3 | ecosystem: Environmental > Terrestrial > Soil > Coastal area > Acid sulfate soil | place: Finland: Risofladan, Vaasa | collected...
GACCGATGAGTTGCTTTGCAAACAAGGCCAGCTGCGATCGGGTCATCTTCGCCGTATTCGATTCGTTCAACAAGCGTTGGGAGCTGAAACCAATTCGCCATTTTACACAAAAGGGTTGACACTACCCGCGGTCTGGAAGTCCGCCTCTGTGAATTTTTCGGCGGTTTCGCAAAATTCGCCGCAAATTTTCGTTGACAAACGTGCGGGTGCCTGCTAGAATAATATTTCGTGTCGGATTGAGGAGGGCTGCATGAAAGCGTTTCAACATTCTTACAGCCGTACCCCCACGGCTCTGGCGGAGTTCCCCGTTCCCAATCTCGTCGATATCCAGCTCAGTTCCTATGGGTGGTTTCTGCGAGAAGGTCTTCGCGAGCTGTTTCACAGCTTCTCGCCTATCTACGACTTCACAGGCAGTATCTCGCTCGAGCTGCTCGACTATACACTGGGCGAGCCCAAGTACAGCATAGAAGATTGCCGCGATCGCGACATGACCTACGAGGCGCCCATCAAGGCGAAAGTCCGCCTCACTGAGGCCGGCAGGGAGGTTATGGAATCCGAAGTCTACCTTGGCGACCTCCCATTGATGACGGAGAAAGGAACATTCGTCATCAATGGCGCAGAACGTGTCGTCGTCAGCCAACTGGCCCGTTCGCCCGGAGTGTACTTCAGGGATACTCTGGACTTCAGCGGCAGAGTGCTGTATTTCGCCACCATTATCCCGAATGACGGAGCATGGCTTGACATCGAAACAGATGCGAACGACGTCATTACGGTTCGCATCCACCAAGCCAAGAAGTTCCCGTTGACTACCCTGCTCCGTGCGTTGAGCATGTTTCAAGCGGCTTGCCCAGAGGTGGAGATGGTTCCCACGAGCGAGGCCGAAGGACGCACTGTCGCCGCCCCATTGGTGGACGTGGCGACGGGAGAAGTTCTGGCCGACGCCGGGCGTACGGTGGATGCCTCCATGATGAAGAAGATCGGCAAGGCGACTCTCTCCACAGAGGGCGTTGCTGCGCATAGGGCGTCCACCCCTGCGGATACCACCGGCGACATAGTTGAGTTGTTCGGCGAGCGCCGGGTCATCCAGAATCCCACGAGGGATGAACTCCTGGGGATGCGGGTCGTCGAGGACATGGTTGATCCCAAGACAGGGAAGCCTATCCTTAAAGCGTATGGAGGGATCGAAAAAGAGGTAGCCAGGAAGATCGAGAACATGGGGCTGGCCGAGATAGAAGTCTTCAGCGTCAACAAGTATGTGGAGAGCACTCTAAGCCAGGACCCGACGCACTCGAAAGAAGAGGCGCTGCTCGATATCTACCGCAAGATCAGGCCGGGCGATCCGGCAACCATCGAGAGCGCCAAAAGCCTGATGACCTCGATCTTCTTCGACGCGCGCCGCTATGATCTTGCCAAAGTTGGCCGCCATAAGTTGAACAAGAAGCTTGGCCTGCGCCTACCGCTGAGTGTCCGCACGATTACCAAAGAGGATCTCATCAGCATTATCCGCTACATCATCGCTCTCAGCAGCGGCGTTGGCTCAACCGATGATATTGACCACCTCGAAAACAAGAGGGTCCGCTCGGTTGGCGAGCTGCTGCAGAGCCAGCTCCGGATGGGCTTCCTGCGAATGGAGAAGGTAGCCAAAGAGCGCATGACCAGCCTGGAGTCTGAGAACATTATTCCGCAAGTCGTGCTTTCGGTGAAGCCCATTTCCGCCAGTATTAGGAGCTTCTTTGGCAGCAGCCAGCTCTCGCAGTTCATGGACCAGACGAACCCGCTGGCCGAGCTGACGCATAAGCGGCGGCTCAGCGCGCTTGGCCCGGGCGGTCTCAGCAGGCAGAGCGCTAAGCTGGAAGTCAGGGACGTTCACCATTCGCACTACGGCAGGATTTGCCCTATTGAGACGCCGGAAGGCCCCAATATCGGCCTGATCGGCTATCTCGCAATCCAAGCCGGAGTGGACGAATTTGGGTTCATCAGGACGCCCTATAGGCGGGTGATTAACGGCCGGGTGACCGGCGAAATCCACCACTTGATCGCGGATGAGGAGGATCATTACCATATCGCTCCTGCCAATACCCCCGTCGGCGAGGATGGACACATCACCGAGGCGCACGTCACAGTCCGTCACGGCGGCACGTACCCCACTGTGCCGGCGAACGTAGTGGACTACATGGATGTCTCGCCGATGCAGGTTTTCAGCGTGGCGGCCGCCCTGATCCCGTTCCTGGAAAATGACGATGCCAACCGGGCCCTCATGGGGTCGAACATGCAGAGGCAGGCGGTTCCGCTGCTTCGGAGCTGCGCGCCTATGGTGAAGACCGGCGTCGAGCGCAGAGCGGCCATAGACTCCGGCGGTGTGGTTACTGCAAAGCGGGATGGTATTGTGAAACGTGTCACCGCTGAGCAGATAACCGTCCTGAGGCGCGACGGCGGCACCGACGAATACCGCCTTATGAACATGGTTCGCTCGAACCAGGCAACATGCATCACACAGAAGCCGCTAGCCAAGCTTGGCCAGCGTGTGCGGGTGGGCGACGTGATCGCGGACGGTCCCTGCACCTCCGGAGGCGAGTTGGCGCTGGGGCAGAATGTCGTCGTCGCCTTCGTTCCCTGGAACGGCTACAACTACGAAGATGCCATCGTCATCAGCTCGCGTCTGGCCAAGGATGACATTTTCACCTCCATACATATCGAGAAGTACGAGGTGGAGGCCCGCGATACAAAGCTCGGTCCGGAAGAGGTCACCCGCGACATCCCTAACGTCGGCGAGGATGTGCTGAAGGATCTAGACGAGAATGGCATCATCCGCATCGGCGCCGAAGTCGTTCCGGAGGATATACTTGTCGGCAAGGTTGCTCCAAAAGGGCAGGGCGAGTTGACCGCCGAAGAGAGACTGATTATCGCCATCTTTGGCAAGAAGGCCGAGGAAACGCGCGATGTATCGCTCCGCGTCCCCCACGGAGAAAAGGGGAAGGTCATAGACACCAAGGTCTTCTCCAGATTCAAGTACAAGTGCTCCCGGTGCGAGACGATTTTCAACTTCAGCAGGCGTCCGGACAGGACGATCTGCGACCGGTGCGACGGCGAACTCGAACGCCTCCCCGGCGACGAGCTCATGGCCGGCGTCAATCAGCTCGTCAGAGTCTATATAGCCCAGAAGCGGAAAGTGATGGAGGGCGACAAGCTCGCAGGCCGGCACGGAAATAAAGGGGTCATCTCGAAGATCGTTCCCGAGGAGGACATGCCGTTCCTGCCCGACGGGACTCCGGTGGACATGGTTCTGAATCCGCTCGGCGTTCCGTCGCGAATGAATATCGGCCAGATTCTCGAAACCCATCTCGGCCTCGTTGCCGGCAATCTCGGCGGGGCATACATTAACCCGATCTTCCAGGGCGCGAAAGAGGCCGACATACTAGTGGAGCTCGACAAGCTCGCCAAGAAGGTTAGGGACGACAGGCTCCGAGACTACGTCAACACGGAGCTGAAGCTCGACCTGTCCTTCGAGCCGGGTGAGGATGTGGATTCGATGATCGGCAAGATTCAGTCGAAGCTCTCTGAGCTGTCGGCCAAGGAGCTTGAGGACGTCAGCCGGATTGTGAATGCACCGCCGGTGATGGATCCGGAGGGGTACGATGCGGAGGTCGGCCGTATCCAGGAGGCGGAGGAGAGTGGCGAAGATGTCAAGCTGAAGCCTGCTTCGAAGCGCTATAAGCTGAACCAAATAACTGATCGAATTCGAGGGATCGTCTGGAGCCGCGCAGGCATAGATGAGAACACCGGGAAGTGTCGGCTGGTAGACGGCATGAGCGGTGGATTCTATAACCAGCCGGTCACGGTGGGTTACATGTATATGATGAAGCTGGCCCACCTGGTGGACGATAAGATACACGCGCGCTCCACGGGTCCGTACTCACTCGTCACGCAGCAGCCGCTGGGCGGGAAGGCTCAGTTCGGCGGCCAGCGGTTCGGCGAGATGGAAGTCTGGGCGCTGGAAGCCTACGGCGCGGCCTACACGCTCCAGGAGATACTCACCGTCAAATCGGACGACGTCCTTGGGCGCGTGAAGACCTACGAATCCATCGTGAAAGGCGACAGCATGCTTGAGCCCGGCGTTCCAGAGTCCTTCAAGATTCTGGTGAACGAGATGCAAAGCCTCAGCCTTAAGGTGACGGTCGAGGACGATAGAGACAGAGAGATAGACTTGAAAGATAAGGAAGAAGAGTCCTCCGAGAGCGACTCGCGCCAGGCGCTCATTCGAAGACGCAGACAACTGGTCGAGTCGACTGGAGAGATCAGGGAGGACGCGATATGACGGATGCGAGTACTTTTGACAGAATTCGCATAGGGATTGCATCGCCGGAGCAGATACGAGCCTGGTCGTGCGGCGAAGTAAGGAAGCCGGAGACGATCAACTACCGCACGTTCAAGCCGGAGCGTGATGGCTTGTTCTGCGAGCGGATATTCGGCCCTGTGAAGGACTGGGAATGCCACTGCGGTCGGTACAAGAAGGTGAAGTTCAAGGGCATAGTCTGCGATCGCTGCGGCGTTGAGGTCACGAGGTCGAAAGTGCGCCGCGAGAGGATGGGCCACATCGAGCTGGCGGCGCCTGTGTGCCATATTTGGTATCTCAAGGGTGTCCCGAGCCCGCTGAGCCTGATCCTGGACATCTCTCCAAAGCCATTGGAGAAGGTCATTTACTTCGCTTCCTCCATCGTTACCGGTGTCGACAGAGCGCGGATCAACAGCGAGCTGGAGGACATCCGAGGAGCAGTCAGCGCCGAGATAGCTGGAATCGAGGAGGCGAAGGAGTCCGCCATAGCCGGTGCTCGCCGCAGCGCGACCAAGGAGCTAAAAGAGGTTGATGAGGCCGAGGAGACATCGGCGGAGGTGAAGAAGCAGCTCGCCGACCGCATAAAGGTGGAAGAGCGCGGTGCCGCTGATCGAATCGAGGAGGTGTCCCAGGCACTCAAGCTACTGGAGATCATAGAGAAGCGGCAGTTGGTCACAGAGGACCAGTTCAGATCTCTCGAGCGTCTCATGGAGATGCTCTCTACCAGGCTCGAGAGAGACATGGCCGGCCTGGTGAAGGTCGGCCTCGGCGCCGCGGGGATCAAAGAGCTGGTTCAGGAGGTTGATCTTGACCGCTTGGCTCGTGAGTTGCGGCAGGAGATCAGCAACACCCAGGGGCCGAAGCGTGCTCGCGCCGTCAAGAGACTGGAAGTCGTCGAGGCGTTTATCAATTCCAAGAGCCGCCCGGAATGGATGATATTGGAAGCGGTTCCGGTCATCTCGCCCGAGCTTCGACCGATGGTGCAGCTCGACGGCGGCCGGTTCGCAACATCCGACCTGAACGACCTGTACCGTCGCATCATAAACAGGAATAACCGCCTGAAGAAGATCATGGAAATCCGCGCGCCGGAGTCCATCGTTAACCATGAGAAGAGGCTTCTGCAGGAGGCCGTGGATGCCCTGATTGATAACGGCCGCCGGGCTCGCCCTGTCGTCGGATCGAACAACAGACCGCTCAAGTCGCTGTCCGACATGCTGAAAGGCAAAGAAGGGCGATTCCGGAAGAACCTGCTTGGAAAGAGGGTGGACTACTCCGGCCGCTCGGTGATCGTCGTCGGGCCTGAGCTGAAGCTTCATCAGTGCGGCCTGCCGAAGGAAATGGCCCTAGAGCTCTTCAAGCCGTTCGTGATGAAGACATTGGTGGAGAAGAACTACACCTCCAATATCAAGACGGCGAAGAGAATGATAGACAGGATGAGGCCGGAGGTCTGGGACGCCCTCGAAGAGGTTATTAGCGAGCACCCCGTCATGCTGAACCGCGCTCCCACCCTGCATAGACTGGGTATCCAGGCGTTCGAGCCTGTGCTGGTGGATGGAAAGGCGATCCAGATCCATCCTCTCGTCTGCCACGCGTTCAATGCGGACTTCGACGGCGACCAGATGGCCGTTCACGTGCCGCTGTCGATTTCTGCTCAGGCGGAGGCCCGCATCCTGATGCTCTCATCTCATAACCTGTTCTCGCCTGCTGACGGCCATCCCATCGTAGCCCCAATCCAGGACATAGTCCTCGGATGCTACTACTTGACGCAGAAAAAGGAAGGCAAGCTGTTCCCTGAAGTCTTCGCTGCGCCGGAGGAGGCCATACTCGCATATGAGTTCGGGCTAGTGGACCTGCACGCGCCCATCAGGGTGCGCTGGAGGGATTCCGATGGCAAGGCTGAGATCCGGGAGATCACGCCCGGACGGCTCATCGTCAGTAGGATCTTGCCGGAAGACATGCGTCCGGTTGACCAGGTGCTGAACAAGAAGGCGATCTCGGATCTGGTGGCTGAGTGCCACCGCCTCCACGGCGAAGCGGAAACCATCCGAGTGCTCGATGATCTGAAGGACATCGGATTCCGATACGCAAGTCTGGCGGGCGTGACAGTATCCATGACCGATATGGATATCCCCGCCAAGCGCGAAGAGGTAATCGCACAAACAGAGCAGGCCGTTGAAAGAACAAACCAGCAATACCGAAGGGGCCTCATAACCCAGGGCGAGCGCAAGCAGAAGGTTCTCGAGCTCTGGACCGAAGCCTCCGAGAGTATCGCCGAAGCCATTCTGGAGAACATTGACCCGTTCAATCCTATATTCATGATCACGGATTCCGGTGCCAGAGGGAGCCAGAAACAGATAACCCAGCTCTCCGGCATGCGCGGCCTTATGTCGGATCCGTTCGGCAACCTGATCGAGGATCTTCCGATCAAGTCGAACTTCCACGAAGGGCTGTCGGTGTTGGAGTACTTCATTTCGACTCACGGTGCTCGCAAGGGTCTGGCTGATACCGCTCTCCGAACTGCAGATGCTGGGTACCTGACCCGGCGCCTGGTTGACGTCGCGCAGGATGTGATTGTTAGAGCTGAAGACTGCGGAACTACCCAAGGCATCTACGTCAGCGAGATCATCGAGGAAGGCGATGTAGTCGAGACCCCATTCGAGAGGATACGGGGCAGGTGCGCCCTCGAGCCGGTCGTTGATCCGAACACTGGCGAGATCCTCGTGGAGGCGAATGAGGAAATCTCCGACGATATGGCCGCGAAAATCGAAGAGCTTGGGATCAAGCGTGTCGGGATACGGTCGCCTCTCACGTGCGAGCTGCGGCAGGGGATCTGCAGCCGCTGCTACGGGCGCGACATGGCGGTCGGAAAACTCGTCGAAACCGGTGTGGCTGTCGGAATCATCGCAGCGCAGTCTATCGGCGAGCCCGGAACTCAGATAACCATGCGGACGTTCCACACCGGCGGCGTCGCAGGGAAGTACCTTACCGGTGTGGCAGAGGTCAAGAAGAAGAAGCAGGAGTCCCTGCGCGAGCTTCACGATGATATCAGACGCGGCCTCGTGTCCTTGGAAGAGGATGTCGAGGGCATGGAGCGGGAACGCGTGCGAGCCGTCCAGGCGGTCCTCAAGGTGCTGGAGGATCAGGTGCGCGGCCTCCTGCGCGTCGTGGAACTGTTTGAGGCGCGAAGGCCGAAGGGCCAGGCTATCATAACCGAGGTAGCCGGCAATGTCGTAGACATTGAAACCAAGGGTCTGAAGCGAGTGGTTATCCACAACAAGCACGCCACCAGCCAGATAGCGGAACTAGTCGGCGGAGACCTCGCCGAGGATATCCTGGCCCAGGATGGCGAGGTCGCCTTCCGCGCGGGCACCACCATCAACGAGAAGATAGGCAGGAAGATCCGAGACACGGGCGTGCAGGAGGTTACCCTCCGCAAGACGCATTTGGTGCCCTACCGCGGGAACCTGGAGGTCAATGTCGGAGATGATGTGGAGGCCGGCGACAGGTTGACCGAAGGCCCGCTCGATCCACATAAGGTTCTCGAGCTCCGAGGTGTGCGCGGAGTCATGGATTACCTGGTCCGAGAAATTCAGAGCGTCTATAAATCACAAGGCGTCTCTATCAACGATAAGCACATCGAGGTCATTGTCCGGCAGATGCTGAAGAGGCGCAGGATAAGGACTGTCGGCGACACCAAGTTCCTTCCTGGGCAGATCGCAGATAGATTCGAGTTCGAGGACGAGAACGTCCGCGTAAGGGAGATAGATCCGCCCGGCACGGAGGCTAGTGCGGACTGGGTGCTGCTCGGGATCACCGAGGCATCGCTCGCTACCGAGAGCTTCCTGTCGGCAGCGTCCTTCCAGAAGACCACCAAGGTGTTGACCGAAGCTGCCGTGAGAGGCAAGCGCGATAATCTGGTCGGATTGAAGGAGAACGTGATCATCGGCCGCTTGATCCCGGCTGGCACAGGCCTCCCAGTGTACCGCGCGGTCGAGGTGGAAGCCATCGGCGGCCAACTTCAGCAGCCTTCGGTCGTGCGCGAAGCATATGAGGCCGGGGAGCTGCTTCCAATTGCCGCACTAGCCTCTGCCGAGGGCGCCGAATCGCCCCAGTTGGTGGAAGATGAGGCTGCGGTGGCGGCCGATGCTGCCTCCGAGAACGCAATCTAGGTGCTTATGTGGCGGGGGTGTGGCCGAAATATCACAAAAATGACACGGTTCAGCCTGTTGACAAAGCGGGGCGGGTCTAGTATACTATATGGGTTCGACCGAAAATCTTCAGGTGGTAACAGCACTCGCCCGCGAGGCCCCTTGGGCGTAGCGGGTGCTTTAGCGCATAACATATAAGGGGGCGATGAGAGGGAGATTACCTCCTCACGGATTCTGTTCAAAAGTTAACTTGGGAACAGGTGTGTGTCATTGCCCTTCGAGTGTGCCGAAGGGCTTTTTGCTTGCTAATAATTGAACCAGGCGCGGCAATTTCTCAGCGCTTGCACAATATGTAAAGGAAGGAATGCTATGCCGACAATCAGCCAGCTAGTCCGGAAGGGGCGCCAGCGAGTCAAGAAGAAGACTAAGGCCCCTGCGCTGAAGGGCACCCCCCAGAAAAGGGGAGTGTGCCTTGTGGTGCGGACCATCGCGCCCAAGAAGCCCAACTCTGCGCTGAGGAAGATCGCGAGAGTTCGCTTGACAAACGGGATGGAAGTGACTGCATACATCCCTGGGATCGGACATAACCTCCAGGAGCACTCCGTAGTGCTCATTCGCGGTGGCAAGGTGAGGGATCTGCCTGGAGTGCGCTATCACGTCATCCGTGGGACGCTGGATGCCGCTGGCACGAAGGATCGCAAGTCCAGCCGTTCCAAGTACGGCACAAAGCAACCCAAGTAATACGGAGGATCAGATATGCCGAGAAAAGGACCGGTTCGCAAACGACTGATAATACCCGACCCCGTTTATCAGAGCGAACTCGCGGCAAGGTTCATCAACCGTTTATTCAACCGAGGGAAGAAGAGCGTCGGAGAGAAGATTTTCTACCAGGCGATTGACGTCATTCAAGAAAAGACCGGCAAGCGCGGCTTGGAAGTTTTTGAGCGCGCTGTCAACAACGTGATGCCCATTGTCGAGGTAAAGCCAAGGCGGGTTGGCGGAGCCACCTACCAGGTCCCGGTGGAAGTGAGGCCGGACCGACGACTCGCCCTTGCGATCCGCTGGATAATCGGCTTCGCGCGCAAGCGGTCGGGGAACACGATGGTCGAACGGCTGGCAGGAGAGCTGATGGACGCCGCATCGGGGACCGGTGCTTCCATGAAGCGAAAAGAAGATATGCACAGGATGGCCGAGGCGAACAAGGCGTTCGCGCACTACAGGTGGTAATCGCCAATTGGGCGTCCGCCGGGCGCAAACGCTGCGCCCGCCTGAGATTGCTCAATAGAGGTATGTAAGTGATCAGAGAGTTCGGTTTAGAAAAAACTAGGAATATGGGGATCGCCGCCCACATAGACGCCGGTAAGACTACCACTACCGAGCGCATTCTCTTCTATTCCGGTAGAATCCACCGGATGGGCGAGGTGGACGACGGCGCTGCCACGATGGACTGGATGGAGCAGGAGCAGGAGCGAGGCATCACCATCACCTCCGCAGCTACAACCTGCTTCTGGAAGGACCACAGGATAAACATTATTGATACGCCGGGACACGTGGACTTCACTGTCGAGGTGGAAAGGTCCCTCAGAGTCCTCGACGGTATGGTGGCCATTTTCTGCGCCGTCGGCGGCGTACAGCCTCAGTCGGAGACCGTCTGGCGTCAGGCTGACAAGTACCGAGTCCCGCGCGTCGCTTTCATAAACAAGATGGATCGGCTTGGCGCCGACTTCTATCGTGTTGTGGATAGGATGCGCGAGCGCCTCGGCGCAAATGCTATTCCCATTCAGCTTCCCATCGGTTCGGAGAGTTCGTTCATGGGCGCGGTTGACCTGCTCAGAATGAAGGCCATCAAGTGCCCGGACGACCTGGGTGCCCAGAGCGAGGAAGTCGAAATCCCAGCCGATATGCTTAACCAGGCGCTTGAATACCGCGAGGCGATGCTCGAAGCCCTGGCCGACGTGGATGAGCACTTCATGGAACAGTACCTCGAAGGCGGGAAGGTCACGGCGGGAGAGATGATCGCCGTGATCAGGAGAGGGACGCTCTCCGGCCAGGTGGTGCCCGTGCTCTGCGGCGCTGCATTGAAGAACAAAGGCGTCCAGCTCTTGATGGATGCGATAGCGGATTTCTTGCCGTCGCCGCTCGATGTCGGCGCTGTAGCCGGAATCAACCCGAAGACCGGCGAGGCAGCGACCAGAGACCCTTCTGACGCTGAGCCCTTTGCCGCTTTGGCCTTCAAGATCATGAGCGACGCGTATGTGGGTAAGCTGACTTTCCTGAGAGCCTATTCTGGACGGCTCAAGAAGGGCTCGTTCGTGTTCAACGCAAATAAGGGCATACGCGAGCGGGTCGGGCGCATCCTCCGCATGCACGCGAACCACCGCGAGGATGTCTCCGAGATTTTCGCGGGAGACATCGTAGGCGTCGTCGGCTTGCAGGAGACGGTAACAGGCGATACCCTCTGCGAAGTCAACCACCCAATCATTTTGGAAGCAATTCAGTTCCCCGAACCAGTCATCTCCGTCGCTATCGAACCGAAGACCAAGGCAGACCAGGACAAGATGGCGCTGGCACTCTCCAGGCTCTCTACCGAAGACCCCACATTCAAGCTGCACACGGACGAAGAAACCGGCCAGACGATCATCTCCGGCATGGGCGAACTCCATCTGGAGATCATCATGGACAGGCTCTTCAGGGAGTTTAAGGTAGAGGCGAATCATGGCAGGCCCCAGGTCGCGTACAAGGAAACCATCACGAAGCATGCCAAGGCGACCGGGCGCTACGTGCGCCAGTCAGGTGGACGTGGGCAGTACGGCCACTGCGTGGTCGAGGTGGATCCCGCCGAGCCGGGTCAGGGGTTCCAATTCGTAAACAAGATTGCTGGCGGCGCGATTCCGAAGGAGTTCATCCCGGCCGTCGAGGCAGGCGTGCGGGAAGATATGGAGTCGGGAGTCGTAGCCGGATACCCCGTTGTGGATGTCAAAGTGACTCTGGTGGACGGTTCGTACCATGAGGTTGATTCTTCCGAAATGGCTTTCAAGATAGCAGGCTCTCTGGCCGTGAAGTCGGCCATGCAGAAAGCATCGCCCGTCCTGAAAGAGCCGATAATGGCCGTCGAAGTAGTGACTCCCGAGAGTTTTGTGGGAGATGTTGCGGGTGATCTCAACGCGCGGAGAGGCCAAATCCAAGGGCTGGAGCCCGGATTCGGCGGCACACAGGTCGCCAAGGCGGAAGTGCCCCTCGCGGAGATGTTTGGCTACGCGACGGTGCTGAGGTCCATGACGCAGGGCAGAGCCTCGTACTCCATGGAGCCATCGCGCTACCAGGAGATGCCCGAGGCGCTCGCCAGCGAGATTGTCATGAAGGCCCAGGGCCGCCGCGTTCGAGTCCGATAGGCGAAGGATGGCGAGGACCCGTGCGGCAAGAGCGGCCGCCGGGTCTTCCAAAACCGTCATCCTGCAAAGATGATTTGCGATCTAAGGAGGCACAAGAGATGGGGAAGCAGCGGTTTGAGAGGACGAAGCCGCATGTAAACGTGGGGACGATAGGACACGTTGACCACGGGAAGACGATGCTGACATCTGCGATCACGCATGTGCTGGCGCAGGTTGGGCTGGCGGATTTCAAGAAGTTCGAGGAGATAGATGCTGCGCCTGAGGAGAAGGCGAGGGGGATCACGATAGCCACCTTCCATGCGGAGTACCAGACGGAGAAGCGGCACTATGCGCATGTAGACTGTCCTGGTCATGCGGACTACATCAAGAACATGATCACGGGAGCCGCGCAGATGGACGGGGCCATACTGGTAGTTTCAGCGGCGGACGGTCCGATGCCGCAGACCAGGGAGCACATACTTCTTGCGAGGCAGGTAGGTGTGCCGTACATAGTAGTTTTCCTAAACAAGGCTGATCTGGTAGACGACCCTGAGCTTTTGGAGCTGGTAGAGCTAGAGGTGCGCGAGCTGCTTTCGAAGTATGAGTTTCCTGGTGACGAGATACCGATAATCATCGGGTCGGCTACGAAGGCGCTTGAGTGCGGCTGCGGCAAGCGGGAATGCCAGTGGTGCGGGAAGATCTGGGAGCTACTGGATGCGGTAGACAACTACATACCTACGCCTGCAAGGGATATAGACAAGCCGTTCCTGATGCCGGTTGAGGATGTATTCACGATCACAGGACGAGGGACGGTAGCGACAGGAAGGGTAGAGCGAGGCCAGGTAAAGACCGGCGAGGAAATAGAGATCATAGGGCTGAAGCCCGAGGTCAGGAAGACAGTCGTGACTGGCGTAGAGATGTTCCGGAAGATTCTGGATTCCGGTCAGGCGGGGGACAACATAGGAGTACTGCTTCGGGGCGTAGAGCGGAAAGAAGTGGAGCGAGGGATGGTAGTAGCGAAGCCTGGGAGCATAAAGCCGCACACGAAGTTCCGCGCTGAGGTATACATACTCTCGAAGGAAGAGGGAGGGCGGCACACGCCGTTCTTCAACGGATATCGGCCGCAGTTCTACTTCAGGACGACGGATGTGACCGGCTCGGTCGCACTTCCCGAGGGAGTAGAGATGGTGATGCCTGGAGACAACGTCTCGCTATCGGGCGAGCTGATCCAGCCGATCGCCATGGAGGAAGGCCTGCGCTTCGCGATTCGCGAGGGCGGGCACACCGTGGGAGCCGGCGTCATAAGCGCAGTCGAGGCGTAATCGCCAGAGGAGTGGTCAATGCGTAAAGAAAAGGTCAGGATTCGGCTGAAAGCGTTCGATCACCGAATACTCGATCAGTCTGCAGAAAGGATCGTTGAGACGGCGCGGCGAACGGGTGCGCGGATCTCCGGGCCCGTCCTTCTCCCGACGGAGAAAGACATCTTCTGCGTGAATAGGGGTCCGAACATTGACAAGGAGTCAATGGAACACTTCGAGATGCGAACGCATAAGCGGCTCATTGATATACTTGAGCCGGGGCCGAAGACAATAGACGCATTGATGCGACTAGACCTGCCGAGCGGCGTAGATATCGAGATCAAGCTTTAGCAGGCTGGTGCAGGCAGTGGTTCTACTGCGGATTGATGTGGAGCCGGCCTGTTTGCGGCCTGGTTTTCCGGTTGGAGGAGCGTATCAGATGATTAAGTCTATTCTGGGGCGAAAGATCGGCATGACCCAGGTCTTTGCGGAGGGCGGCGTCGTTGTTCCCGTCACCGTGGTGGAGGCTGGGCCGGTCGTCGTCACACAGGTGCGCTCCAATGAGAAAGAGGGCTACAACGCCGTGCAGGTCGGCTTTGGAGAAGTAAGCCCGAACCGGGTTAATAAGCCGAGAGCAGGCCACTTTGCGAAGACCGGAGTGGCGCCGAAGCGCTACTTGCGCGAATTTCGCGTGGACGAAATTGGTGACCTGCAGGTTGGGCAGGAAATCAAGGTAGACATCTTCGAGCCGGGAGACAGGGTCAGCGTCACAGGTGTTTCGAAGGGCAAAGGCTTTGCCGGAGCGATGAAGCGATGGCATTTCCACGGTGGGCCGAAGAGCCACGGCTCCATGGTCCACCGGAAGCCGCAGTCCGGCGGCGCGACGGATGCAGCCCGTACCTTCAAGGGGTCTAAGCGGCCGGGCCGCATGGGTGGAGAGACCGTGACCACCCGCGGGCTGCGGATTGTCAGTGTGGATCCTGAGAAGAACCTATTACTTGTCAAAGGCGCCGTGCCTGGCGCGAGCGGCGGCGTGGTGATAGTATCCAAGATGGAGTAATCGAGTAATGGAGTATCGGGAACCCGTCACTCCACCACTCCAGTACTCCAGTGCGTATTCGACGGAGGAAAGACGATGGCCGAGGTAGCTGTAGTGAACTCGGAAGGTGCGGAGGTCGGCAAGGTCGAGTTGTCGCCCGAGGTGTTCGAAGTGCAGCCGCACGTCTCGCTGATGCATAAGGCTGTCGTCGCGCATCTGGCCAATCGCCGTTCCGGCACGGCTGATACCCTGACCCGGGCAGAGGTTAGAGGCGGCGGCAGAAAGCCCTGGCGGCAGAAGGGAACCGGCCATGCGCGGCAGGGAAGCATTCGCGCGCCTCATTGGGCGGGCGGCGGCGTTGCGTTCGGGCCTCATCCGAGGGACTACAGCCTTGATATGCCGAAGAAAATGCGGCGCTTGGCCCTGAAGTCTGCGTTGTCCGTCAAGCTGGCTGAGGGACAGATCAAGGTCATTGACGATCTGAAGATGGAAGCGATCAGCACGAAGCGGCTGGTGGAGATACTCGGCAAGATAGGCGTAGAAGACAAGGCCATGATCGTCCTGGCCGGTCCGGACGAAGTGGTCAGGAAGTCCGCCAGGAATGTGCCCTGGGTGGCGTTGAGGGTCGCGCCGTCAATTTCAACCTATGATCTGCTAAACGCAGACACCGTCGTGTTTGTGAAGGATGCGCTGGCGAAGATAGAGGAGGCTCACGCCAAATGAAGAGTCCCTACGAGATCATCGAGCGCCCTCTGGTTACGGAAAAGAGCATGGCGGGAGCACAGCTGGGCAGGTATACATTTCGCGTGCGCAAGGATGCGAACAAGATCGAGATCGCAAAAGCGGTCGAGCAATTATTCAACGTTAAGGTCGCCAGCGTAAACACCATGACGGTCAAGGGCAAGAAAAAGAGGATCGGTCGCCATCCCGAGGGCAAGACTCCCGACTGGAAAAAGGCGATAGTCGCACTTAAGCCCGGCCACAAGATCGAAATCTTCGAAGGGTTGTGACATACTAATGGCGGTTAAGAAGTTCAAACCGACATCGCCAGGCAGAAGATTTGCAGCGGTTGCGGCCTTCGATGAGCTGACGGCGAGCGAACCGGAGAAGTCGCTGCTGCGGCCATTGAAGAAATCCGGCGGACGGAACGCGCAGGGGCGCATCACGACGCGCCATCGGGGCGGCGGACATAAGCGGACGTACAGGCTGATTGACTTCAAGCGGGACAAGATCGGCGTGCCGGCCAAGGTCGCAAGCATCGAGTACGATCCGAACCGGTCTGCGCGCATCGCGCTGCTCACCTATGCGGATGGCGAGAAGCGCTATATCCTCGCCCCGCTCGGTTTGCAGGTCGGCGACGCCGTTGTCTCGAGCGAGACGGCCGACATCAAGCCTGGAAACGTGCTGCCGTTGGCGAATATCCCGGTCGGCACGATCCTACATAACATCGAATTGGCGCCCGGAAGGGGCGGGCAAATGGTGCGTAGCGCGGGCGCTGGAGCGCAGTTGATGGCGAAGGAAGAGCGCTACGCCCATATCAGGCTGCCTTCCGGGGAAGTCCGTCTGGTGCGGTTGGCGTGCAAGGCGACCATCGGCCAGGTGGGAAACATTGAGCATGAGAATATCTCGCTCGGCAAAGCTGGCAGGACGAGACATCTCGGCATCAGACCCACCGTCCGCGGCGTCGCCATGAACCCGAGGGACCATCCGCACGGCGGCGGCGAGGGCAAGTCGCCCATCGGACGCAAGTCCCCGTCTACGCCGTGGGGTAAGCCGGCGCTCGGTCGAAAGACAAGACGCCGCAAGGATACGGATAGATTCATTGTCAAGAAGCGAAAGTAAGGAGGCTGCTGCGTGGCAAGGTCGCTGAAGAAAGGGCCTTACGCGGATCCCAAGTTGCTGCGTAAGATTGAGGGAATGAACGCCCGAGGCGAGAAGCGCATCATTAAGACGTGGTCTCGCCGCTCCACGATCTTCCCGGAGATGATAGGGCATACGCTAGCCGTCCACGACGGACGAAAGCACGTGCCGATCTTCATCACGGAGAATATGGTGGGGCACAAGCTGGGCGAATTTGCAGTGACAAGGACGTTCCGCGGGCACGGTGGCCATACGGAAAGGTCCACTGCGGTGAGGTAAACGCTGGCAATGATGCGTCGTGCAGGCGTCAGCCGAATCGGGCTTCTCGGCGCCTGGGCGCAGAGCCAGCGTCAGCAGTTTGGAGGTTGCTATGGAGGCTAAAGCGGTCGGTCGTTACCTCAGAGTGACGCCGAGGAAAGCAAGATACGTCCTCGACACGGTGCGCGGCAAGAGTGTGCACGAAGCGCTTGCCGTACTCAAGTTCGTGCCCAATGAGGCGGCCAGATATATCCGGCAGATCGTCGAATCCGCGATTGCCAATGCCGAGCACAATTATGCCATGGATCGCGAGGCCCTGAGGATATGCCGCGCCTACGTTGACGCCGGTCCGTCGCTCAAGCGCATCCAGCCCAGGGCGATGGGTCGGGCATTTCGCATCTTGAAGAGAACGAGCCACATCACCGTCGTGCTTACAGAAGATGAGACGTTGAAGAAGGCGGCTAAGGCGGCTGCCAAACCCAAGGGCCGCCGGCTGATCGGCGGCAGGAAGGCCAAGCCTGCTGAAGCAAAGGCAGGTGCCGAGCGGCGGAAGGCCAAGCCAAAGGCAAAGACAACGAAGCCCGCGCCTGAGGTGCCGGCACCGACTCCTGAGGCCGAAGCGGTACAGGAAGAGAAAGAGGAGTAACAAAGGAGGGGAGCACTTGGGCCAGAAAGTTCATCCCATAGGTTTCCGAATCGGAGTCATCCGTGACTGGGAGAGCAAATGGTATCTGGACAAAGGCTATGCAGCCGCTCTAGTCGAGGATGTCCGGATTCGAAGGTTCATCAAGAACAGATACTACGCTGCTGCTATTTCGAGGATCGAGATAGAGCGTGCAGCCAATAGGATTAGGATCACTCTGCATACTGCCAGACCCGGCATCATCATCGGCCGTGGAGGCAGGGGCGTAGACGAACTCCGTGCCGCTGTAGAGAGGACGACCGGCAAGCAGGTGGTTGTCAACGTCCAGGAGGTGCGTCGGCCTGAGTTGGATGCCCAGTTGGTGGCCGAGAGCATCGGCGGGCAGATCGAGAAGCGTATCTCGTACAGGAGGGCCATGCGCCAAGCGGTGCTCAGAACCATGCGGATGGGCGCCAAAGGGATAAAGGTCACCATCTCCGGTAGATTGGGCGGGGCCGAAATAGCGAGAACGGAGTCGGGTAAGCAGGGCAAGATCCCTCTCCACACGCTGCGTGCGGACATAGATTATGGCTTCGCGGAAGCGCGGACGACCTATGGCAACATCGGCGTGAAGGTCTGGATCTACCGTGGAGACATCCTGCCCGGCCAGAAACTGGAAGCTGTCACGGAGCTGCCGGAGCGGATTCCAGCCCGCTTCCCACGAGGAGAGCGTCGAGCCGAGCGCGGCAGAGGCCGCGCCAGGCGTCCTGCTCGGCCGCCCCAGGGAGGAGAGCCATCCGATGCTAATGCCTAAGAAGGTCAAGCATCGCAAGATGCACCGAGGGAGTCGGGCAGGCAAGGCCAAGGGAGGAACCGTGCTCAACTTCGGAGACTATGGCCTCCAGGCGTTGGAGTCGTGCTGGCTGTACAGCAACCAGCTTGAGGCAGCTCGAATTGCTATGACGAGGTATATCAAGAGGGGTGGGCAGGTCTGGATTCGTGTGTTCCCCGACAAGTCAGTGACGAAGAAACCTGCCGAAACTCGCATGGGCAGCGGCAAGGGCGCTCCAGAATTCTGGGTCGCGGTTGTGAAGCCTGGACGTATCCTGTTTGAGATGGCGGGCGTAACCGAGGAACTCGCTAAGGAAGCTATGAGACTCGCCGCCCACAAGCTGCCTATCGCAACGAAGTTCATAACCAAGAAGGATTTGGGTGAGGCGCATGAAGCTGGCGCAGTATAGAAAGCACCTTCAAGAGAGCCCGACGGCGGAACTCCGGCGCATGCTTGAGGAAGAGCGAAAGAACCTCTTCATGGCTCGCAGGGACTCTGCCACAAAGCAACTGGAGAACCCCATGAGAATCAGGCAGATTCGTAAGAACATCGCTCGCATTCTCACCATGCTTCGTGAGCGCGAGCCCGAATCTGCGGAGGCGAGAAAGTAGACAATGGAAGAGAAAAGAGGACGGCGGAAGGTCAGGGCTGGTCGAGTCGTCAGCGACAAAATGGAGAAGACCGTCGTCGTTGCGGTGGAATCCAGAATTCGGCACCCGCTCTACGGCAAGATCATCCGGCGGACCACGAAGTTCAAAGCTCACGACGAGATGAATACTGCACACACCGGCGATCTCGTAGAGATTACGGAGTGCAGGCCGGTCAGTCGCGAGAAGCGATGGCGGGTCTCCCGGGTGATCGAAAAGGTCAAGTAAAACGAGAGGTATTGTGGGATGATACAGCCGTATACGCGCCTGAAAGCGGCCGATAACTCGGGCGCACGAGAGATACTCTGCATAAGAGTGCTCAAGGGATCGAGCTGCCGGTTTGCCGACGTGGGAGATGTCATCATCGGCGCAGTGAAATCGGCGACTCCTGGAGCCGCGGTGAAGAAGGGAGATGTCGTCAGGGCGGTGGTTGTCCGCACCAAGAAGGCCATCCGCCGGACGGATGGTTCGTATCTGCGTTTCGACGACAATGCGGCCGTAGTTATCACGCCGCAGAACGAGCCGAGGGGCACGCGCATCTTCGGCCCAGTGGCACGTGAGCTCCGGGAGAAGAACTTTATGAAGATCATCTCGCTCGCGCCGGAGGTCCTCTAGCCGCTGGCTGCTAGCTGCCTCAGGCGAATGCAAGGAGACAGAAATGGCTCTTAAGATAAGAAAAGGTGACCAGGTGGTGGTCATCGCGGGCAAGGATAAGGGCAGGCAGGGCAAGGTGATTCAGACCCTGCCGAAAGAGAATGCCGTGATCGTTGATGGACTCAACATGGTTGTCAGGCACCAGCGCCCGAGGCGGACCACCAGGTCTACGCCGGCGACGCAGACCGGGCGCATCCAGAAGCCCGCTCCCCTGGCAATGGGCAAGGTAATGCTTGTCTGCCCGCGATGCGGGGAGCCAACCCGCGTGGGACGTTCCATAGGCGAGGGTGGCCGCCTGGCACGCGCCTGCAAGCGATGCCACGAGCTGATTGACACCACCTAAGGGGAGTGAACGATGGCGCGTATGAAGGAGAAGTACCTGAAGGAAGTCGTCCCTGCCATGATGAAGCAGTTCGGCTATGACAATATCATGCAGGTGCCTAGGGTAGAGAAAGCGGTCATAAACATGGGCGTTGGCGCGGCTGTGCAGGAGCCGAAGCTGTTGGATGCCGCCGTCCAAGACCTGTCACTCATCGCCGGGCAGAGGCCCGTGGTCACGCGGGCGAAGAAGTCGATCGCCAATTTCAAGATCCGTACAGGAATGCGAATCGGCGCCAAGGTCACACTCCGCGGCGACAGAATGTACGAGTTCTTGGACAAGCTGTTCAACATAGCGCTGCCCAGGGTTCGCGACTTCGGCGGCATTTCACCGTCTTCCTTCGATGGGAGAGGCAACCTTGCCATGGGCCTGCGGGAGCAGCTCGTCTTCCCCGAGATTGACTACGACAAGATTGACAAGGTCAGGGGAATGGATGTGATTATTGTAACGACCGCGAAGACGGATGAGGAAGCCAGGGCGCTGCTGAAGTTGATGGGGATGCCGTTCCGGGAGCGCTAGGAGGTTCGATCTTGAAAGCATACAAAGCCGACGCCATACGCAATATAGCGCTGGTTGGTCACGGCGGCTGCGGGAAGACTTCGCTCGCAGAGGTGCTTCTCTTTGCGTCAGGGGGCATAGACAGGCTCGGCAAAGTTGACGACGGCACGACCGCTTCCGACTACGACCCGGATGAGGTAAAGCGAAAGATCAGCATCAGCGCTTCTCTTATTCCATGTGAATGGAAAGGCGTCAAGATCAATTTCATAGATGCGCCCGGCTATGCCGACTTCGTGGGCGATGTGAAGAGCGCCCTGCGAGTAGTCGAGGGAGCGCTCATAGTGGTGTGCGCGGTCTCGGGGATCGAGGTTGGCACAGAGGCCGCATGGGAGTTTGCGCAGGAGTACGGCGTTCCGAGAGCCATCTTCATCAACAAGATGGACCGCGAGAACGCTGATTTCTACGCGGTCGCGGAGGCGCTGAGGGTGCGATTCGGATCCCGCGTATCGCCGGTTCAACTGCCGATAGGGTCTCAGGATACCTTCAAGGGTGTGGTAGACCTCATCGCGATGAAGGCGACAGTTGGCGCCGGCAAATCCGCCGCTGAGGCGGAAATCCCCGTGGATATGGCGGAAGCTGTTGCAAAGTACAGAGAGGCGCTGGTCGAGGCCGCTGCCGAGAATGACGACGAACTCATCGCCAAGTATCTGGAGGGCGAGGAGCTGACCAGCGATGAGATAGCTCGCGGCCTGGCGATAGGCGTTCGCACGGGCAAGGCGATCCCTGTGTTCTGCGGATCGGCCCTGAAGGATGTGGGCGCATCGCCCGTGCTGGGTGCGGTCGTTGCTGCATTCCCATCGCCCGCGGAGACCGAAGCAGCCAAGGGCGCGAATCCGCAGACCAATGCCGAGGAGCGGCGCAAGCCGCTCGATGCCGAGCCCTTCTCCGCCCTGGTGTTCAAGACGCTCGCGGACCCATACGTCGGCAAGCTGACCTACTTCAGGGTGTATTCGGGCGTCGTGAAATCCGACTCGCACGTTTTCAATTCCGCTAAGGGCGTGGAGGAGCGGGTCGGCCAGGTGTACTTCCTGAAAGGGAAGAACCAGGAGGCTACCGCGGAGGTTTATGCCGGCGACATCGCGGCGGTGGCGAAACTCTCCGAGACGGGTACCGGCGATACCTTGTGCGACAAGGCAAAGCCGATCCGGTACACCGCAGTAGATTTTCCGGCGCCGGTCTACTCCGTGGCGATCAGCGCCAAGTCCAAGGCGGACGAGGACAAGCTCGGCCCCGCGCTCGGAAAGCTTGCTGACGAAGACCCTACCTTCCGGTATCGCCGCGAGATCGAGACCGGCGAGACACTGATCTCCGGCCTTGGCGAGTCGCACGTCGAAATAATCGTGGACCGGTTGAAGCGGAAGTTCGGCGTCGGCGTGGAGGTTGATACGCCGAAGATTCCGTATCGCGAGACGATCACGGCAAGCGCGAAGGCGCAGGGCAGGCACAAGAAGCAGACCGGCGGCCGCGGCCAATACGGAGACTGCTGGATCGAGATCGAGCCTCGGGAAAGAGGCCAGGGCTTTGAGTTTGTGGACCGGGTCGTCGGCGGCGCTATTCCCAGGCAGTACATTCCCGCCGTTGAAAAGGGGGTTCGGGAGGCGATGGAGCGCGGCATCCTCGTGGGCTATCCGGTAGTGGATATCCGGGTCAGGGTATGCGATGGCTCGTTCCACCCGGTGGACTCGTCGGAGATGGCGTTCAAGTTGGCCGGAATCCTCGCATTCCAGAGCGCGGCGGCGAATGCGTCTCCCATTCTGCTGGAGCCGATGTTGAACGTTGAAGTGATAGTGCCTGAGGAGTACATGGGCGACATAATGGGAGACCTGAACGGCAAGCGGGGCCGGATTCTGGGCATAGAGCCGATCCAGGACGGCAAGCAGCGGATAAAGGCGGTCGTGCCGCAGGCCGAGATGCTCAGATACGCGATAGACCTGCGCTCGATAGCCAGAGGCCGGGGCAGCTTCAGCGCCGAAGTGTCTTACTACGAACCAGTGCCGGCGCATACCGCTCAGCAGATCATAGAACAGCGCAAGAAGGAGAAAGAGGAGTCATAGGCGAGGAGGCGCTAGTTGGCTAAACAGGCATTGATAGAAAAAGCCAGGCGGACACCAAAGTTTAAAGTGCGGAAATACAACCGCTGTGCACTGTGTGGCAGACCGCGTGGGTACATAAGAAAGTTCGGTATCTGCCGGATTTGCTTCAGGGAACTGGCGCACCGGGGCCTGGTCCCGGGTGTGACCAAGTCCAGTTGGTAGGTCCTTCCAAGGAGACGGAGGAAACCGCCCAAATCCAGCCTCGGTCCATTCATCGGAGCGGGGCGCACGGAGGAAGCTCATGTCAATAACAGATCCAGTTGCGGATTTGCTGACCAGGATTCGCAATGCCAATTCAGCGGGCCACGATCAGGTGGAGGTCATCTCCTCCCGGCTCAACCTGGAGATAGTGAAGATCTTCCACTCAGAGGGCTTCATCAAGAGCTACGAAGTCGCAAAGGACAAAGCGCGGAATCGCATCAAGATCGCCCTGAAGTATGGGCCTCGCAAGGAAAAGGTCATCACCGATCTGAAGCGCGTGAGCAGGCCCGGCCTGCGGGTTTACACGAAGCGCGGAGACGTTCCCAGAGTCTTGGGCGGGCTCGGCATAGCCGTCATCAGCACTTCGAGGGGCGTCATGACATCGCGGGAAGCGAGGCGCCTCGGCGTGGGCGGCGAGGTTCTGTGCTACGTCTGGTAGGAGGATTTGAGAAATGTCGAGGATAGGCAGCATGCCCATCCCGATTCCCAACGGGGTAGAGGTCCAAATCGAAGACAGCACCATCACGGTGGGAGGGCCGAAAGGCTCGCTGACGAAAAACATCCACCCGGACATGATCGTCAAGGTGGAGGATGGCAGCATCGTCGTCCAGCGCCCGTCCGACAACAAGATGCACAGGTCCTTGCACGGGCTGACCAGGGCGCTCATTGCCAATATGGTCGAGGGAGTTACGAAAGGCTTTCAGAAGGTTCTGCAGGTGTACGGCACCGGCTACCGGGCGGAGCTGGCCGGCAAGAAGCTGACCTTGCAGGTCGGCTACTCGCATCCGGTCGAGCTAACACCGAGGCCGGGAGTCGAGTTCGAAGTCGGCCAGGACGTAGTTCAATATGAGGGCCGCGAGACCAGGATACCGCTGATCACGGTCCGCGGGATTGACAAGCAGGCCGTTGGGCAGCAGGCTGCAGAGGTGCGGGCCGTGCGCAAGCCGGAGCCATACAAGGGCAGGGGAATCAGGTATTCAACAGAGGTGGTACGCCGCAAGGCCGGCAAGAGCGGCAAGGCCGCCGTTAGGTAGCAGGGGGGTATCGCGCGTATGTCGAGACGAGAAGTACTGCGCCAGGCAAGGCACGAGCGAGTCCGAAAAAGGGTATCCGGCACGCCGGAACGCCCCCGGCTGAACGTCTTCCGCAGTCTGAACAACATATACGCCCAAGTCGTCAACGACGAGCTGGGCCAGACGCTCGTTTCCGCCTCCACTATTGACAAGGAGGTTCGGGAGTCCGTCAAGACCGGAGGGAACACTGAAGCGGCGAAGGAGGCAGGCAGGCTGCTTGCCAAGCGCGCATTGGACAAAGGCATCAAGCAAGTAGTCTTCGACCGCGGCGGCTACCAGTACCACGGCAGGGTGAAGGCGCTTGCAGAGGCGGCCAGAGAAGGCGGCCTGGAGTTTTAGGAGGTTCTTATGCCCAGAATTGACCCCAATAAATTGAACCTTGAAGAGCGCGTCATTAAGACGAACAAGGTTCAGAAGACTCATAAAGGCGGCCGCACGATGAGCTGGAACGCTCTCGTCGTCGTGGGCGATGGCGAGGGATACGTCGGCGTAGGGCTTGGGAAGGCGAGGGCCGTCCCCGACGCGATTCGCAAAGGCGTCGAGGATGCCAAGAAGGACATAATCAAGGTACCGCTTGTGGGGACGACTATCCCGCACGAGGTCCTGGGCCGGGCTGGCGCCTCACTTGTGCTCCTCAGACCTGCGGCGCCGGGCACCGGCGTCGTTGCGGGCGGATCTGTAAGGGCTATTCTGGAGGTCGCCGGCATCAGGGACGTCCTCGGGAAGTCGCTCGGCTCGCCGAATGCGATAAACAGCGCCTCGGCCACCATGCACTCCCTCCGCCAATTGAAGCGGGCCGAGGAAGTCGCTAGGCTCAGAGGAAAATCCTTGGAGGAGATGCTGCCGAAGGGAATTCTGAGAGCGATGGCTGGTGCCGCGCCGCCGCCGGAGCCCGAGGTCGTCGAAGAAGAGGAAACGGCTGTTGCAGTGGAGGGCAACGAAATTGCTTAAGATAACGCTGAAGAAGAGCGTCATAGGATACAGCGAACGCCAAAAGGCCACCGCGAAGGCCCTGGGGCTCAGGAAGATGAACTCCTCCACGCTCAAGCCGGATAACGCCCAGATTCGCGGAATGGTCAAGAAGATTGGTCACCTGGTCGAGGTCGAGCAGGTTGCTAGAGAGACGCCGGGAGGCAGTTGAAGTGAGACTAAGTGATCTGAGGCCCGCAAGGGGTTCGGTAAAGGCTCGGAAACGAGTGGGGCGAGGAATCGGCTCCGGTCACGGCAAGACGGCTACTCGCGGGACCAAGGGAGCCAAATCGCGGAAAAACATCCCGCCCGGATTCGAGGGCGGGCAGACACCGCTGCATCGCCGGCTTCCCCAGAGGCGCGGCTTTACGAATATATTCAAGAAGGAGTACGCCATCGTCAACCTGGACACACTGGCCGGGCTGCCGGAGGACACTGTTACTCCCGAGCTTCTGCTGGAAAAAGGCATCATCAAGAAGATTAGATCCGGCGTGCGAGTGCTTGGGCGAGGAGAGGTAGAGAGAGCAATCACGGTGCGCGCGCATTACTTCAGCAAGTCCGCTGAGGAGAAGATCAAAGCCAAAGGCGGCACCGTGGAGGTGATTTAGGAGTGCTGGCGTCCATTATAGCGGCGTTCAAGCTTCCCGACCTGAGGAAGCGCATATTGTTCGTGTTCGGCATGTTCGCCGTCTTCGTGGTGGGGCTGCATATACCCGTCCCCGGCATTGACCGCGAGGCGATGCAGAGACTGTTTGAAACGGGCACATTGTTCGGATTGATGGACGTGTTTTCTGGTGGAGCACTGAGGAAATTCACCGTCTTCGCGATGGGAATAGCTCCATACATCACTGCCTCGATCATTATGCAGCTTCTCACCGTTGCGATACCCAGCCTGGAGGCATTGGCCAAAGAAGGCGAGCATGGGAGAAAGAAGATATCGCAGTATACGCGGTATCTTACCATCGCGCTGGCCTTTATGCAGGCATTGGGCATGAATACCGTTCTGCAGCGGTATGGCGTGCTGGTGGCTACTCCCTTCCTGAAGATTCAGATCGTGATCACTCTGACGGCGGGGACTGCGTTCCTGATGTGGGTCGGAGAGCAGATCACGGATAAGGGGATCGGCAACGGCGTGTCCCTGGTGATCTTCACCGGTATCGTGGCGACCTTGCCCTATCAGTTGGGAGAGACCGGCAGGTACGCATTGCAAGGCGCGATCAAGATTCACCAGTTGGGCCTCATGGTGTCGCTCTTCCTGGGCACTGTGGTCGCGATAGTAGCCATCCAGCAGGCCCAGAGGAAGATACCTATCCAGCATGTAAAGCGCGTTGTCGGCACTAAGGTATACGGCGGGTCAACGTCGTTCCTGCCGCTTCGTGTGAACTCAGCCGGAGTCATTCCGATCATCTTTGCTATATCAATCCAGCTCCTTCCGCTGACCTTCGCGCAGCTCGTCGGAACTGGGTCTAGATTCGGACAAATGCTCAACACTATTGCGGACGCATGCCAGCCGGGCAGGAGCGTATGGGCCGCGGTGGTATACGCCGGTTTCATAATCTTCTTCACGTACTTTTACACAGCCGTGACGTTCAACGTGCCCGAGGTGGCTGACAACCTGAGGAAATACGGCAGCTTTATCCCTGGGATCAGACCGGGGAAGCCCACGTTGGAGTACCTGGACCGCGTAATGTCGAGGATCACGCTCCCAGGGGCGATATTCCTGGCGGGCATCGCGCTTATGCAGTACTGGTCACAGAGGATAACCGGGGTTGCGACGTTCAGCCTGGTGGGCGGAACATCGCTCCTCATCGTGGTGGGTGTGGCGCTGGAAACCATGCAGGCGATCGAGGCTCACCTGCTCATGAGGCATTACGAGGGATTCATAAAGTAGACCATGAGGATAGTACTGCTGGGCGCACCGGGAGCGGGTAAAGGCACGCAGGCGGCGAGGATATCGGAGAGATACGGCATTCCGCACATTTCTACGGGCGACATACTGCGTGAGGCGGTGAAGCAGGGCACGCAGCTCGGCCGAAGGGCGGAATCATATATGTCCCGGGGCGAACTCGTTCCGGATGAGGTCGTGATAGGCATCGTTGCTGAGCGATTGCGGCAGCCGGACTGCGCGAAAGGCTTCCTGCTCGACGGGTTCCCGAGGACCGTGGCGCAGGCGAAGGCGCTGGATAAGGCATTGGCCGAGACCGGCTGCCATCTGGACGCGGTAGTGAACCTTGAAATAGATGACGCAGAAGTCGTGCGCAGACTGAGCAGTCGGCGCGTGTGCGGGTCGTGCGGGGCGATTGCGAGTCCCGCGGGAACAAGCGAGCCCTGCGCGTCGTGCGGTGGCGAGCTGATCACCCGCTCCGATGACCGACCGGAAGCTGTCCGGCGCAGGCTGCAGGTATACAAGGAGCAGACTGAGCCGTTAGTCGAGTATTATTCCAAAGCAGGCATTCTTTGTCGGGAGCTTGCTGTCGGAACAGTGGATGAGGTCTTTGACAGAGTGAGTCAGACCCTCGATCGTTGAGGGCTTGTGCGGTCGTCCCGCCTCAGGCGGGCGTGTCGTTGTGTGAATGGACCGTCCGGCGTGATTAGACTGAAAACCAAGGAAGAGATAGAGAAGATGCGGACAGCGGGCAGAGTGGTGGCCGCTGCCCTCACGGAGGTCGCAGCAAGCGTCGTTCCTGGAAAGACCACTACTCTGGACCTGGACAAGCTGGCGGAGACGGTGATCAGAACGCATGGGGCCATTCCATCCTTCAAGGGGTACAAGGGCTACCCGAATGCGACCTGCATCGCCGTAAATGAGGAGGTAGTCCACGGCATTCCAGGGCCCAGGCCGCTCAAAGAAGGGGATATCGTAGGCATAGACCTCGGCGCCATCCTGGAAGGGTATCACGCGGATTCCGCGATCACAATACCCGTCGGCGGGGTTTCGTCCGAGGTGCAGAGGCTTCTCAAAGTTACCAGGGAGGCGTTGTTCGTTGGGATCCGGATGGCGGTGGCCGGAAACCGTTTGACGGACATCTCCCATGCAATCCAGCAGTATGCCGAAAGCTATCGTTTCTCCGTCGTGCGCGAGCTTGTCGGTCATGGGATCGGGCGCGCGATGCACGAGGAGCCGCAGGTGCCGAACTTCGGCAGGCCTGGCAGGGGACCGCGCCTGGAAGCGGGAATGACCCTTGCCATCGAGCCTATGGTGAACGCGGGAGGATACGGAGTAGAGACCCTGCAGGATGGTTGGACGATAGTGACTAAGGACAGAAGCCTCTCCGCTCATTTCGAGCATACTGTGGCCGTTACGGAAAATGGGCCGGACGTCCTTACCCTGCGGCCGGGGGAGACCTTGCCCTAGAGCCGTTCGGCACCACGCCTTGCGCGAGAGGCGTCTTTCAGGTATAATTAGGTTTTCGCGAGCAGTGCGTAGCGCCCTCGGCGGCCACATGGAGGCAAATCGTGAAAGTAAGAGCATCAGTAAAGAAAATGTGCGACAGGTGCAAGGTGATCCGCCGCGAGGGCGTCGTGCGCGTCATTTGCAAAAACCCAAAGCACAAGCAGCGGCAAGGCTGAGCGGAGGTGTAGAACTTGGCAAGAATAGCGGGAGTGGATCTCCCCCGTGACAAGAGAATTCATATAGCGCTCACGTACATTTTTGGGATAGGCGCTTCCAGCAGCAGGAAGATACTGCAGGCGACGGACGTAGACCCAGGCACGCGAGTCCGCGATCTGACTGAGACTGAGATCGGCAAGCTCAGGGAGGTCATCGAGCGCGAGTATCGCATAGAAGGTGATCTCAGGAGGCAAGTGGCGCTGAATATACGCCGCCTGATAGAGATAGGCTCCTATCGCGGGCTCCGGCACCGCCGCGGGCTGCCTGTCCGCGGGCAAAGAACCAGCACTAACGCTCGCACCAGAAAAGGTCCTCGGCGCACCGTAGGCGTCAGAAGGAAAAGGTAAGGAGGTATCGCAGACTTGGCTAGAAAGGCAGCGGCTGGCAAAGGTAAGCCGAAAGAAAAGAAGAACATCGCCCATGGGATTGCCCATGTCCAGTCTACTTTCAACAACACGCTGGTGACCATCGCCGACGCGAAGGGCAACGTGGTTTCGTGGGCGAGTGCAGGCACTGTGGGCTTTAAGGGCACGAAGAAAGGCACGCCGTTCGCAGCCCAGTTGGCGGCCGAAGCCAGCGCGCGGAAGGCTATGGAGCACGGCCTCAGGCGCGTGGACGTGCATGTCAAGGGCCCCGGATCGGGCCGTGAAACCGCAATAAGGGCGCTCCAGGCCGTGGGGCTGGATGTCAGCAGTATCAGAGACGTCACGCCCATTCCTCATAACGGCTGTCGCCCGCCGAAGAGACGCAGAGTTTAGGGAGAATAAGAGGCTATGGCAATCACTGCGGAGGTATGCAGACTGTGCCGTCGGGAGGGTGCGAAGCTCTATCTAAAGGGCGAGCGCTGCTACTCCCGGAAATGCGCATTCGAGCGCCGGAGCTATCCTCCGGGACAGCACGGACAACGCGGCACCACCAAGATCAAAGAGTACGGCGTCCAGCTTCGAGAAAAGCAGAAGATGCGCAGGATATACGGCGTCCGCGAACGGCAGTTCAGAGTTTACCTGCAAGCAGCAATGCGCAAGCGCGGCGTCACCGGCGAGACCCTGCTGCAACTGCTGGAGCTCCGGCTGGACAACGTCGTCTACAGGCTGGGATTTGTGGCTTCTCGCGCTCAGGCACGCGAGCTGGTGAGTCATGGGCACTTCCTCGTAAACGGACGCAAGGTGAACACGCCGTCGTATCGGGTGAAGCAGGACGATGTGATCGAGGTCAGGGAGACCAGCAAGGATCTGCCTCCCATCGTCTCAGCCCTCGAAGTAACCGCTGGCGGCAGAGTCCCATCGTGGCTCGAGCCGGATGCAGACAAGAGGCAGGGGAGAGTCCATCACGTTCCAATGCGTGATGAGATTGACACCCAAGTTGATGAGACGTTAATCGTCGAGTTCTACTCGAGATAATATCGGATGCGCCCGGGCGGGAATGGCACGAAGTCCTGCCTTCTTAGATTGGAGACGGATCAATGGAACAGATTGTGCCGCGCATAGATACTTTGGTGCAGACCGACACATATGGCAAGTTTGTCATGGAGCCTCTGGAGCGGGGATTTGGCGTGACGCTGGGTAATGCGCTCAGACGTGTCTTGCTGGCCTCGATCCCCGGCGCTGCCATCACCTCTATCAAAATAGACAGCGTCCTTCACGAGTTCTCCACCATACCGGGGGTCAAGGAGGATACGACCGAACTGCTCCTGAATCTCAAGGGCCTGTATGTGAAGGTCGCCAGAGATGGCACCGCGAAGCCGGAGCCGAAAACCATCTGGATTGATGTCAAGGGGACAGGTGAAGTGACCGGGGCGGATGTCCGTACCCCCGCAGACGTGGAAGTAGTAAACCCGGAGGTACACATCGCCACCATCAGCGACGAGACCGCCGGCCTGTCAATGGAGATGACGGTCGAGGTAGGCAAGGGCTATGTGCTCCCTGAGGATCAGGAGAGAGCGAAGCCGACTATCGGCGTCATTCCTGTCGGGGCGGCGTTTACCCCCGTTACGAGGACGAACTTCGTCGTGGAGCCGACCAGAGTGGGCCACAGGACGGACTACGAGCGCATGGTTCTTGAGGTCTGGACGAACGGCACCATGTCGCCGAACGAGGCCATCAACGAGGCGGCCAAAGTGCTCGATCGGCTGGTAAGGCAGTTTGTGGACTTCCCGCGGGGTCGCGCCGCTGAGGGCCTGGAAGAGGAAGAGGCGTACGGCAGAGAGCTTGAGGTCAGGCCTCCGGACGCCAGGATCGAGGAGTTGGACTTCTCAGTGCGAACGTACAACTGCTTGAAGAAGGCCAATATCCTTACCATCGGCGAGCTGGTGCAGATCACCGAGCAAGACCTCATGGGCATTCGGAACTTCGGCAAGAAATCGCTGGCTGAGGTCAGGGACAAGTTGGCGCAGCTCGGACTGAGCCTGAAGAGCACGGGTGTAGCAGCGGAGCCGGGCGCTGAGCCCGAGCCGGGAGCTGAGGTATCCGAGGGCGCTGCGGAATCAGTGCCGGAGGAGCCGCCGGCAGGCGGTGAGGAGTCCTGACGGCTCGGATCCGCGTGAAGTTTCTAGGAAGGATATCCCGATCAGATGCGACATAGAGTAGCGGGCCGGAAGTTCGGCCTACCCAGTGACCAGAGAATGGCTCTGCTGAAGGGGCTTCTGCGCGCTCTGATAAAGCATGGCGAGATACATACCACCGAGGCGCGGGCCAAGGACGTGAGAAGCATCGCGGAGAAGGTCATCACGACTGCAAAGGGCAACGACCTTCACGCCCGCAGGTTGGCGCGCCGCTGGCTCAATGACGAGGACTTGGTGAAAGTCTTGTTCGATACCGTAGCGCCCAAGTTCACGGAAAGGCCGGGCGGCTATACGCGCATCACCAAGATCGGCCACCGGCGGGGCGATGCCGCTCCTATGGTCAAGCTCGAGTTAGTCTCGGATTGACGGGTTGGCCCCTGTGCCAAACATCAAGGCAGTCATAGAGTATGACGGCACGGATTTCTGCGGTTTCCAGAAGCAGCCGTCGGTGCGCACGATACAGGGAGAGCTGGAGCGCGCGCTGAGGGAACTCTTTCACGAGCCGGCCGTCAAGGTAATTGGCGCAGGTCGCACGGATGCCGGTGTGCATGCCATCGGGCAAGTGGCGAGCTTCACGGCGCCTGCAGCGTTTCCAATAGACCGGATTTGCCCTGCTCTCAACGGCCTTCTGCCGGCGAGCATCAGGGCCAAGAGCGCCGAGGAAGTCCCAGAGCAGTTCCATGCCAGGTACTCCGCGAAGGCCAGGACATACGTTTACGTAGCGCTGAATCGCGCAGCGCCGTCTGCCCTTCTCGCCGGATATGCATGGCATCTGACGCAGCCGCTGGACATCGAGGCGATGCGGGAAGCTGCGCGCGAGCTTATCGGGACTAGGGATTTCGCCTCGTTCGGCGTGCCGGAGCGCGCAGGCGCAAGCACGGTAAGGCGGGTCTTTGACTTAGCCATAGCGCGAAGGAGAGACGCGGTTTTCTTTAGGATCAGGGCGA
>Ga0307380_10001755_pt1 | contig 31403 bp, 14 predicted proteins | sample UN3MG_FD_202239 | JGI IMG/M metagenome (GOLD analysis project Ga0307380, IMG submission 202239) | Soil microbial communities from Risofladan, Vaasa, Finland - UN-3 | ecosystem: Environmental > Terrestrial > Soil > Coastal area > Acid sulfate soil | place: Finland: Risofladan, Vaasa | collected...
CCACTCCCGCATCTGTTTGGGATCGAGGCTCGTCTGCGCGCCCAGCACGCCCGCGCAGGCCAAACGCGTGGACTCGCGACTCACCGGATCGTCGCTCGCCGGATCGGCCAGGTCGTCGTGCAGCGCCAGCCACAAGCTCGAACACGCTCCCGCGGAGCCGCCGGAGGCGCCGATGCGCGTCTTGTCCAGGTTCCACTCGCCGGCCTTGCTGCGGACGAATTGGAGCGCCCGGGCAACGTCGTGGAGCGGCCACTCGACGGGCGGCTTCACCCCGGCCGCCTGGGCTTCGGAAACGAAACGGTATTCGACCGAGACGACCGAGACCCCGGCCGCCAGATAGCCCGGCAGACCGCTGACCCGGCTCTTGCTGCCGCCCGTCCATCCGCCGCCGTGGATGAAGAACAGCAGCGGTGTGGGCTGCGACGATTCCGCTTTCCAGAAATCGAGCACCTGCTTCGGATGCTCGCCGTAGGCGACGTCGGCCAGAGTCGGCTTGGGTCCGGGCTGAGGCTTGCTTGCCGCCTTGGCCGCCGGTTTCTTCGCCGCGGGTTGCGCCGCGGCCGAGCCGTCCGCCGACAGCAAGACGGCCGCCACGGCGATCAGGAACCATCGAGTCATCCCGTTCGCATGCATCCTCCATCTCCTTGGTGGGTCGTTGACTTGTCGTTCCCAAGAATACCGTCCCCGCGAGGCCAAAGCAACCATCGGCCGTTCGGGCCACCCCGTGGCGCGTCAACCATCAGTTCGTGGGTGGCACGCAATGCCGCCAAGGCGTTGGGTGCCACGGGCATCTTGCCCGTGCTTTCGCGCACGCACTGGCGAGACGCCAGTGCCACCCAACTCACCCGGTGAGGATTGACGGAGCCTCGCCACCGGAGCCCGAAACGCCTTGCCCCACGGGGACAACGCCCTTCACGGCCCGAAGGCGAAGTTGTCGAGGTAGAAGACCGTCGGGGCGTCGGCCAACGACATCAGCACGATGCACGCCAGGCTCTCGAACTCGGGCGCACAGGCCAGTTGGCGATGGACCTGCGGCTCGGCGCCGGGCAGGCGGAGCGTCAGGTCGTACGTGCCGGTCGCCTGCGGGCCGAGGCCGCACTGCAGGTCGATTCGCACCCATCGGCCGTGTTCCAGTTGCACGAGCCGCTTGCCGTTGGCCGAGAGCCATCCCTGGGCGTCCACCTGGAGCCGCGGACCGAGGTGGTACTGGTAGGGATCGTCGCGCCACTCGTACGCGAAGACCGCTCCGGGTTCCGGTCGCAGGTCGAACCCGGCGTGGAGGACGCCGCTTTCGACCTCCAGCGGGTAGGTGACGTAGGGCGCGTAGGTCTGCTCGAGCCCGGCGGCGTCGGTGAATCGGAGGCTCTGTTTGCCCGACGCGGCCGCCTCGTCGGTGACGCCGACGCTGCCGGCGGCCCCGCCGTCGCCGACGTGCGCGTTGCGCTCGGGCTCGCCGAGGGCGTAGTCCTCGTAGTCTCGCAGGGCCGGCTGCCTCGCCTGCGTGGCGATCGGCGTGTAATCGGCGGCGTCGCGAACGACCGGCGTCTCCGGACACGGCCAGGTGCGGCGGTCGGGATGGGCGTAGTTGCCGACCCGCGACAGGTCGATCGGCCGGAACCCGAGCGCGAAGGCGGGCGAATCGGGCTTCAGGCGATAGTCGCGGTTGGCCGGGTCCACAAATTGCGGATCGGCCAGCAGGCTTCCTTGGTCCTGCCCCCGCTTCTGCCACGCGTCCCACGCTTTCTTACGGGGCAAGTCGGGCACTCCCGGGATGGCCACGTCGCCGTTGCGCGGATAGACCAGGTTGTTGCGGAAGGCCACGAAGTCGTCCTCGAAGCGGCCCAGCGCGTAGAGGTCGGCCGGCCGGCCCGCGTAGGCGAAGACGTTCCGCTCGCAGCGATTGTCGCGCATCACGTAGCCCCGCCACGGGTTCCACTGGATCTGGTGCTGCTTGCCGTCGACGAAGACGTTGTTCTGGACGACGTTGTCGGTGCCGCCGTTGAGCATGAATCCGCCCAGCACGGTGTGGTAGCAGACGTTGTCGTGGACGTGCCAGCCGGAGCAGTCCAGGTCGAGATAGATGGCCCAGGTGAAGCCGGGGAAGACGAGCTCCCCGGTCGTCGACGTCTTCCATCCGCCGGAGTCGTGAAGCAGGTTGTGGTGCACCTGGTTGCCCCAGTTGTGCGGCCGGTGACGTTCGCGCTGCCGCTGGACGGGCAACCCCCAATCGAGAGCCGTCGCCGCCTCGATAATGCCGCTGTCGGTGGTCACCAGGTTGACGTGGTGGCAATGGTTGTAGGCGAACTCGCAGTCGTTGCCTACGTCCATGGCCAGGCCGTAACGAGGGCCGTCGTGGACGTGGTTGTGCGTGAGCCGGCAGCGTGCGCAGCGGTGCATGTAGACGCCGCCGCAGCGGTTGTGGATCCGCCCCCAGCCGAAGTCCCAGACGTGGCAGTTGTCGACGACGTGGCCGCTCACCCGCTCGTGGTCGGTGCTGGTGCCGACGATGCTGACGCCGTCGCCCTGGGTCTCGGTGATATCACAGCCGCGGACCGTGCAGTCGTGCGTATCGTCCCCGAGGTAGACGCCGACCTGGCAGTTCCGCAGGTCGCAGCGGGCGACGGCGCAGCCTTTCGCGCCGGACATCGCGATGGCCCGGCCACGGAAGTCGCGCAGGTCCACCCCCGCGATCCGCACGTTCTCCACCCAGCGGCCCTCGTCCGGCTTTCCCCGCAGCACGAACGCGGACGCCAGCGCCGGCACGATCACGTCGTCCTGCCCGTCGGGATCCCCCTCGGGCGGTTGGAAGTAGAGCGTCTTCGTGTCCGGATCGACGCACCACTCGCCCGGCGCGTCGAGCTCCTCGATGAGCCCGCAGAGATAGAACGGATTGCCGACCGACAGGACGTAGACGCCCCGTTGCGCTTCGACCACGCGATTCTCCGCGTCGATGGTCTTGACCGGGCAGAACTGCGTCTCGTAGTTGAGCGAGTCGTGAAACATGATCCACGCCCTCTCCGGATGCGCCCAACGCTCCGGGTGCAGATCGCCCTGGCGATAGCGGAACTTCGTCTTCGTGCCCGCCTCGACGATGCCGGCGTTTTGCAGGAATCCGCCGGTGCGCGGGTGCTGGGGGTCGAAGTTGGGGACGCGCGCCCAGGGCTGGCGCTTGGTGCGGTAGTAGAGTTCGCGAAAGTCGAGGTCGGGCAGGTCGAGCGGGGCCAGATCGGCCTTGAGGATGTTGCCCTGCCACGGTTTCCAGCCCACGACGCGTCGCCCGCCGCTCAGCACCACGCCCTCCCCCTCGCCTTCGATGCTCAATCCCGAGTCTTTGGGATCGAGATCGAGGGGCCGGGCGAGGTAGTAGGTGCCGGGGCGGATCACGATCTTGTGGGGGCCGGGCAGTGCCCGGGCGGCCTCCACGCCGCGCTCGACGGTGGCGAAGGGCAGCTCCTTCGTCCCGGGATGGGCGTCGTTGCCTTTTGGGGCCACGTAGAATTCCGCCCCGGCGGTAAAACCCCCCATGACCGACAGGACGACGGCGATGAGAGTCTGTTTCGCGGCTTTCATTCGTTCGGCCTCCTCGCGGGGGACGACCCGGACGCGGTCGGGGCGCGGCGAAGCGTGTGCTCGACCGGCCAGGAGGCCCGGTCGTCGCTCGGGTAGACGCCGATCTTGTCCAGCGGGATGGGGCGGAAGCCGAGCTTGTGGGCCGGCGAGTCCTCGGCGAGGCGGAAGTCCTCGGGCGGCTCGCCCACGAACTTCGGGTCGACCTCGATCAGGTTGTCCTCGAACTTGACGTGGGGCTCGGCCTCGCGCTGCGTTCGTCCCCAGGGGCCGCCCCAGCAGACGTTCCGGGCCATGACGTTGCCCTTGGGGGCCAGCGGCTCGTCCTCGAGGATGTCGAGCAGCTCGGGATACTTGAGCGACCAGGGGGGCTGGCGGTAGTTGAGGTCGTGCAGCTCCTTGGTGGCGAACGTGCCGACGCCCTTGGCCCAGCCGAGCCCCCGGGCGTCGATGCTGAATGCCCGGCCGCAGCGGATGAACAGGTTGTTGGTCATCGGGTTATCGCGTCCGCCGCCGATGAGGATGCCGGTGGCGACGTCGTAGAAGACGTTGCCGGAGATGTCGGCGGAGGAGAAGCAGTCGTCGAGGTAGACGCCGATGCACCCCTTGTCGTTGAACCCGTGGATGTTGTGCAGGTAGTTGTAGCGGATTTTGTGGCCGCGCATCGACCAGGTTTCGTTCGGCGGGGACGTGTAGATGGCGCCGGCGTCGTTCGACTGGAAGACCGAGCTGTGAATCTCGTTGTACTCGATGGTCTGCTCGTTGCCGGTAAAACCGATGGCGATGTGGGGCACGTTGTCGATCAGGTTGTGGGTGGCGCGGTTGCCGACGCCGAAGACCGTGATCGCCTGCTGGTAGACCGGGTCCCAGCGCGCGGTGTGGTGGATGTGGTTGTTGTCGGCGTAATGTCCGGCGGGGGTGAGGGTCTTGCGGTCGCCGCCTTCGAGGTGGACGCCGCCCTGCCCCGTCTGGTAGACGTCGCAACCGACGACGCCGTGCTTCGTGCCGCCGTAGACCTTCACCGCCCAGTTGCCCATGTTGCGGATGGTGCAGGCCACCACGCGGACGTCGGTGCCGCCGTGGACGACGAACGCGCTGCCCCGTCCGGTTTCGACGAGCAGGCCGCGGAACGTGACGTGCGAGACGTCGTCGAGACGCACGAGGTCGCGGACGACCGAAACGACGACCTTGCCCGAGGAGACGGGCGCCGGGGGCCAGAAATAGAGGATCGCGGCGTCGCGGTCGAGATACCATTCGCCGGGGCCGTCCAGCTCGGGCAGGACGTTCTCGGCGTAGAACCACTGCCCGGCGCGGACACGGTAGGTTCGACCCGGCTCGGGCCCGAGGCTGATGGTGTGGGCGTCGGCATCCACGCTGCCCAGTGGAATGCGCACGTCGGCCCAGTCCCGGACCCAGAACCCGTGGAGCCAGACGCCCTTCTCGTTGACCCAGCGGGCCGGTCGGGGGTCTTCGCAGACGAACCTGCCTTCCGGGCTGGTGATGATGCCCCGTGCCCTGCCCTCTCCTTCAACCCCAAAGGCCCTGGCAATCTTCATGTACCCCGAGTTCGGGTAACGGGCCAGCGTCATGGGCTGGTCCTGGAAGAACACCTCGAGGCCCGGGTCGGACTGGTAGGTCCTGGCGTTGTTGATGCCCTCCAGATCGGTGATGCCGAGGGCCTTGAGGTCGGCCTGCCACACCTGGGCGCGTGCCGACTCGTCGAGCCGGTCGAGCACGGCCGGGTCGGCGACCGGCTTCCACCCGGTGACCTCGCGCCCGCCGACGAGCTTGACCGTCTCGCCTTGGCGCGCCCGATAGACGATGGGGGCGTTTTCGGCGCCGCTGTCCGGTTCGGTCAGCTCCAGAGGCTGCGACAGCTCGTACACGCCGCCGCGGAGCTCGACGGTGATTCCGCCGTCGGGCAGAGGCCCGCCCGCTTTGCGTTGGCGGATTTCGTCCCGCGCCCGCTGGAGCGTGGCGAAGGGTTTTGCCTCGCTGCCGGGTTGGGCGTCGTCGCCATCGGGGGCGACGTAGAGCGTGTCGGCCAGCGCCCCGTGGCACGCGAGGATCAGGATGGCGGCGGTCAGGATACACGTGCGTCTTTTCATGGTTGCCTCACGGTTCTTTCGATTCAGGCTCGAGGCCACGAAGTCACGAAGCGGGCCAAGGGAAAGCCCGCAGTTCGGGTGCCACTGGCGTCTCGCCAGTGCACGGGCAAGATGCCCGTGGCACCCTGCGGTCCTGCTACGGAAGTCGGGAAGTCACTTTTCGGCCGATCCTCACTCGGCCTTCGGCTGGCGGACCAGCACGACGCGGTCGACGTAGACGGCTTCGACCTCGTCCGGATTGTTCGACGGCGCGACCCAGAAGTAAACCGTCGAGCCCAGCTTGTGCACGCCGAGATCGAACGGCTTGTACTCCTTCCCGGCCGACTCCTCGATGGTGGGCCCGAGCCGCCCGATCGTCTTTCCCGTGGCCGTGTCGTACAGGCCGATCTGCATGCCGGGGCCCTTTTCCGCCTTGGCGTCGCACCGGGCGAAGACGTACGAGTGCCAGGGACCTTCGTCCGGCAAGTCGTCGGGCAGGTGATACTGAACGGCCCATTGCGAGTGGTCGGCGGGCATCCGGGCAGCCACGCCGTCGGAGGCACTGGCGTCGTCGACCCAGCTCGCCCAAGTGCCCTGCCTGTAAAGCGTGAAATGGTTGTCCTGCACGTCGATCCAGTCGTCTTCCGGGAGGCCTTTGCAGAAATCGGGCGGCGGGGCGGGCGGTCGGAAACGGCGAGCCAGGTTCTCGGCATATTGATCGAACGCCCGCTGCTCCCCGTAAAAACGATTGCCGAACCGCTCGTTGGCCTCGATCCACTTCCGGCAGGCGGCGACCGGGTCTTCCGGCCCGGCGAACTCGACTCCCCGCTGCTTCGCCTCGCGCTTGAGGGCGTCGTAGCGGTTCAGCCAGACGTGATCCAGCGGCATGCGCTCGCGCTCGATTCGCTCGGCCAGGACCGGGTCGCCGGCGACCGCCTCGGCCGCCCGATCGAAGAGCCGCGTCGCCTGGTTGAGCGCGTCGAGCGACAGCCACGACGACGTGTCGTTCATGCCGCAACGAAGGTAGGCGCCCGACTGCTCTACGGCCTCGTGCATCAGGTCGAGGTACGCGAGCACGTGCGGCGCCGCCGGTCCGTAGTAGCCTTCGACGAACTCGCGCACGAGCGCCTCCTGATCGCGCGACGGGTCCCACACGAGATGCGCCAGGACCCACGTCCGCAGCCGGAGGAAGTCGCCCGTGGTGCTGTAGGCGTCCCCCTGCTCGAACAGCCCCAGCGTCCTGTTTTTCACGAAGTAGCGCACGTCGTCGGCCAAGGCCCGCATGTTGGGGTGCGGCAGCAGGAAGTTGCCGAAATTCGTCACGTAGTTCCATACGTAGAGCTGCGGCGCAATCGCGCTCCACTGCTCCATGTCCGCGCGGAACTTCTCGTTCTGCGGCCCCGTGCCCAGCGGCTGGGAGAACGAGCACTCGATGCTGCACAGACGGACGAGCACGTTGCGCCGCGGCTTGACGTGCTTCGGCGCTTGCCGGGTGTAGTGGTACGCCAGCGTCTCCACGAGCACCTCGGGGAACTCTTTCTCGACTTCCTCCGCCACGGCGTTGACGAAGTCGATCAGCGGCCCCGAAGGCGATCCCTCGCGCTCTTCGAGCGTCTTGCAGTCGGCGCACTCGCACCGGCCGCCCCAGTCGTTCTGGCTGACCGAGACGATCCGCGGGTCCTCGTCGGCGCGGAGCCGCTCGAGCACCTTGCGGACGAACTCTCCGCGCATCGCCTCGTTGGTCAGGCAGAGCTGCGTGCGGTCGGCGGAACGCTTCCCCGCGATCTCCGAATACCAGTCGGGATGCTCCGCGAAATACGCCTCCGGCGGCAGGATGCGGAAGAACGTGTGGCACCATCCGATGACCTTCATCTTGCCGCCGTACTCGGGCGGAATCTGCATGAAGTGCCCGTTCAGCTTCAGCCGGACGGCGAACGGGCAGTTGAAGGCGTCGCGATAGAACGCCTCGCGGGAGATGAGCGGCGGCGCGTAGACCGTGTCGAGCTCGGGGATCGCGAGCGTCGGCCTTTTCGGGATCGTCGATTCGCTGGAGGTCCACCAGCGGCACCCGACCGTATCCTCCAGAAACGTGTACACGGCATACAGCGTCCCCCGCGGCGGGCGCCCGGCGAGCACCAGCTTGTCGCCCACCGTCTTGATGCAGATGCCGTCGTGTCCGAGCTCGGCCAGCGGGACGTCCGGCACCAGCTGCCTCGCCCGATCCGAAACGCCGACCACGATCTGGGGCGCGCCGGCGTCGACCTCCCCCTCGCGTTGAATCGGCAGCTCGGCGCCGGTCACCTCGGCCAGATGTTCCTGCAACTCACGGGCGGCAGTTTGCTCAGCCGCCGTGGCCTGGTCCGGCAGGACGATCACGTACTGGGAAGTGCCCTCCGTGGTCAGCGAGAGGGCCGTCGCGTCCGCGGCCCCGGACCACAAGCCCGCACACACTACCGCAGCCACCCATTGCATGGCACGTCTCCTTGTCGGCGATCGGTCGGCGGAACGCGGCCCGTCGAGCGGGCGGAACGAAACCCAATGTAGCTCGCCGGAATCTCGTGACAATGGTGTGCTCCGCCAATCAGGGGGATATTTCTCGACGCGCCCGCCATGGTCCGGGCCATTTTGGCGGTCTTCCCAAGGCCTGGGCGGTTGTCCGGGGAGCATCGCGTAAGTCCGTGCCCTGGGCGAGAAGCCGAGAATGACACGAGGACCCGTTGGTGCGGCACGCCGTGGCCTACGTCCGCCGCGAGCTGTTGCCGCGGGCCGATTCGCCCAAACCCGAATGAGAGGTGCAAGCCCTTGGTCTCGGGCCGGTGGAATCAGGCCTTCATCGCCCACGTGTGCCTCAGCGGGCGGGTCGCTCCCATGCGAGGGACCAGTCCGCCGTCGCGCTTTCAAATTCCACGTGCTGGACCCACACGCCGCTGTCCAGCCGCTCGAGCGAAACGGCGGTCCCCTCGGCTGCGACGCCGGCGCGGGGTCGCCACCCGGCGGGAACATGCCAGAAGGCGTTGCCGGAAAGGCCCGGGGCACGGCGGTACTGGCCGGAAACCGTATTGCCGGCGGCGTCCCACGCCAGGCGCGCCAGCTCGTGGTAACCCGAGAGCACGTGCATGTCGGTGCCGACAAGCTGCGGGCGTCCGGCCGGGCGGCGGATGGCGAGGATACGGCTGGACTGGGCGGGCAGTTTCAGGGTCACGCTTCCGCCGTGCATTCCCAGGAATCGCTCCTCCCAGAATTCATAGACCAGCGCCGGGGCATCTGCCGGCAGACCGATCGCCGCCAGCTCGACCGTCCGCTCTTGCGCCCGGTCCTCGAAGTTGAACAGGCCCACCACGTCCCACTCGTCGGCCGCGTTTCGGCAGTGCAGGTGCCAGACGGAGGGGAGCTTTCGCTCGAACAGGTCGAGCGGCCGGGCGGCGGGGTTGCCCGGCGGCAGGCACTGCTGCATCATGCGGACGCGTGAAGGTTCGAGTTGCCGCAGGTCGTCGCTGAAGGAGATGCTTGCGCCGGTCAGGGTCATCAGGGCCAATCGCAGCCGGGCCTCTTCGATCGGGGCATTCATCCCCACGCTCATGTCGCACACTTCCCGGTGGTAGAGCCGGTCGTTGACCCAGTAGCTTGCCGCCAACAGCGGGGCGTTTTGGCGCAGCAGGTCGACGTGTCCGCCGGCGTCGCCCGTGTCGGGACCGACGTACGCACTGTCGGCCAATCCGACGGACAGCAGCGGGGGCGTCTGGCAGTAGCGGATCCAGGCATCGGGCCCGGCCCCGGTGCGGATTGCCTCGATGCCGCGGCGGAGCACGCCCCACCCCCGCGTGCACTGCGGGTCGTGCTGTACGAAGCCGCCGCCGGAGCCGGCAATGAAGTCGATCTTGTAGTAGCCGGCCCCTTCGGCACTCAGGCGGCGGAACGTGTCCTCGAGCCACCGGGCCGCGCCCGGATGGGAAGCGTCGAGCACGTAACATTCGGGATTGGGCACCCAAAACCAGCGACCCGTGTTGGCCGGCTTACCGTCCGCGCCCTGGAGCAGCCAGTCGGAATGCTCGGCAAAGAGCCGGCTGGTGTGATTGACCACGGTCGGCGCGATCCACAGCCCGAGCTTCATCCCGTACCGCGACTGAAGCTCGCCGGCGAGCCACTTCAACCCGTGCGGGAATCGCTCGTTGGGCACCCAGTCGCCGCAGACGTCGCCACGCTGCCAGCCGTGATCGAGCTGGATCACCTCCAGCCCCAGCGGCCGGAAGTGCTTGGCGGCCACCGCGGCGTTGGCCAAGACCACCTCCTCGCTGATCCCCATGCGGATCGGATACCAACTGCACCAGAGCGAGTTGGCGCCCGTGCGCACCGGCCCGGGGGCCATCGCGGCGACCGCGTCTCCGTAGCGCTCCAGGGCGCCCAGCGGGTCCGCTTCGACCGAGAGCCAAACCGGATCGAGCGCGACCGTCTTGCCCGGCGGCACGACCCGGCCCCCAAATTGCGAGACGGCCGAGAGCGCCTTGCCGCCCTCGCCCGATCGGAAGGCCGTGTGGACGGAGGGCGATCCCTCCCAAGCGGCCGCAAAGCCCAGCACCAGCGCGGCGCTCGGCTCCCGGTAGGCCAGCGCAACCACGCCCGTGCTCCCGTACGACTCGCCCACCTCGGCGGGGAGACCATCCTCCAGGGCGGGTCGGCAGGCCGGCGACGCGCCGGGATAGCCGACCGCGGAGGGCGGCTCGAACGTGCGTCCCAAGGACCACCAGCCGCCGTGCTCGGCCGCCACGTCGAGCATCTTCGCGCTACCCAGCCGCAGATCGCGATCCGTCGTGTTGGTGACGCTCCCGGTGATGACGACCGTCGGCCTGCCATCGTAGATACGCACCAGCCGCTCCACCCGAAACGGTTCGGCCCATTGCCGGCGGACCCGGAGGCCGGAGCCGAGCCGGTCGGCAAACCGCTCCCCGTCGATGCTCCCTGCCTGGAGCGAGACCTGCTGATCGTCCGCATCGAGGGCGAAGCGGGCGCCGCGCACCGCCGCCTGGACCGGGCCCAGCCACGTGGCGTCCCAGGTGCCGGTGGTTTCATCGAGCGTGACCAGCACGCGGCGGTTGAGCACGTGGAGCTTGCGGCCGTCGCGTGCCGCGGCGACCTGATCGCCGGCATCGAAGCCTGCGGCCACCTGCCGGGCCTTCTCGATTTGTTCGAGCCGGCCCGATAGCTCGGAACCGCCCGGGGCCAGCCAGCCCCCCAGCCGATGCGCCCGCACTTCCAGCTTCTCCGCCTGTTCGGCGAGCGCACGGCGGTCGGGCTCGGCAAGCGTATCCCACTGGACGAATCGCTCGGAGATCGACTCCCGGTGCTTCTCGAATCGCTCGAGGACCCGCTTCAGTTCGGACCGTTGCGGGCCGTCGGGCGCCTGGGCTTGGACCGCTTGGACAAGGCGATCCGATTGCTGAGTGCAACCGCGCAGGCGGTCTGCGGCAAACTCGCGCAACTCGGCTGCCGACAGCGGCGGGCCGTAGAGCTCGATCTCGTAGACGTCGGTGTGCGTCGACACCCCGCCCGACCGGCTGACCGAGAGCCGCACCGCCGCGGCCTTTACCGGATCGAACTTGACCAGCCAGCGGCCGCTCTCCGCGTCCCGGATCGTGGCCACCGTCGAAAACTCGCCCGCCGACGAGGCCGCCTGGACCTCGGCGTCGCGTACGCCGTCGTTGCCCGGCGCCTCGCCGAACAGGGCCAGGGCGCTCACGGTCTGCGGGCCGAGCAGCTCGAGGGTGATCCACTGGGGCGCCTGCGGCGTGGCCGCGACCGAGGCGACCCATTTCGTGCCCCGGTCTGCGTCGATCGCCCGCGAGGCCGCATATTGACCGTCCGGCTCGCCGACCACGGACGAAGCGGTCGCGTCGAGCACCGCGAGGCGCCGCAGGCCCGTAACCGTCTGACCCGGCGACAGGTCTTGGATCCGGCCTTCGGCGGCGAGCGTGCCGGCCGCCAGGCCCCAAAGGACTGCCGCGAGAGATAGATGCCCGATCATGATACGCGCTCCCCACCAATGCACCTGGATGACGTGGTCGCCGCGCGACCCCGGATTGCGATCCGAAGCATGGAAGCCGATCGCCGCTTCATCTCCGCCCGAAGAATTCCCGGAAGACGGCCGCCATCTTCTCGTCATTGAGCACGGAGGCCATCGAACAGACCTGCACCTTGTCACAGCCTCCGTCGAGTATGGCTTGCAGCTCCTCGGCGACGCGCTCGGGGGTCTTCGCGAGGCCGAACTTGCGGGGATCGGAATGGATCCCGATCATCGCCACGCCTTCAGCACGGGGATGGTGTTTGTCTGCCTCGCCGGCGATCACGCTCGCGTATCTCCGGATCTTCTCCATGCTCCAGAACGGTTCAAAATACCAGGCGGCCGTCTGCCCGCAGAGATCCACGTCGAGGCGATTTCCGTAGAGCGGCTCCGGCAGGAAGACGGGGTAGACGTGCGTCGCCACCTTGACTGCCGGGCGCACGGCCCGCGCGTAAGCGGCCATCTCGTTGTTGAAGTCAACGAGCGTATCGAGCGAGAATTTGTCGAGCGCTGCCTCGCGGGAGAGTTGTCGGTTCTTGGCGCAGAACTCTTCGAACCGCTCCATCGAATGCCCGCACCGGCAGCAGCGATAGTTTCTGTACCCGAAGAAGTCGAAGGCAACGCCTCGCAGCCGTTCCACCCTCAGGGCGTCTCGGATCTCCTCCTTCAAGAACGAAACCACCTCCGGCCTGTGGAAACAGAGCATCCGCTCGGTGAGCACCTCCAATCCGCTCACCGGCTCGCCGCCGAATTGACACCGGCCTTTGCCCGGTCGCCGATCGCCCTCAAGCCGCTTCGCCGCCGCTTCCTCTTCCGCGTTCATCTCTTGCAGCGGCGGAGGGGCGCCGGGGAAACGCTTGTTCCAGCCTTTGACGTCGCTGAGGTAAACGGAAGCGTAGACCTTCAAATCGTATCCGTCCGCCACCTCGATCAGATGCCGAAGATACGCGGGGTCTCTGTTCCAGACAAGGATCTCCTGAAAACCGACGTCCGCGGCCTTGGGGCAAATCTCCTCCGGCTTGCCCCCGCCCCAGCCGGCAAGCAGGGAGAAACGTCTCTGGGCAAGCGCCGCAGACGGGAGGCAGAGCAACGAACACAACAGCACCGGGAGTGCGATCTTCTTCATGACGGCTCAACCTTCCTCCATCACGGTCCTGATCCGCGGAATCTCACGCCTCCTGATTGTAACCGGACGATCGGAGGGTCGCACGTCTTGGGCCGGTCGCCGAGGAGCCTCGCCGCCGCGATCGGCGCGTCGGCCTCCGCAGCGGAAAGTCCCCGGTTCGAGTCCTCTCGCCGGACCTCAGACGGTTGCCGTCCTCGGCGTGTGCCGTGACGCGCGTCACATGCCCGGATAGAGAGTCTCGTTGTACAGGGTCGGAATGGCCGCCGGGCGGGCGTTTGCGTAGATGCAGAGTCCGCGGGCGTTGAACAGGATCACCTCGTCACGTCCGTCGCCCCGCACGTCGGCCACGAGGGCGTAGAACGCGTCGGGACGATCGGCCTGGGCCACGCCGGGCGCGTAGGCCATGGGGAAGGTCTCCACGATCCGGCCGTCGCCGTCGTAGATAACGGCCGGGCGCCCGGCTCCGTGGCCATAGACGAACACTCCGTGGGGCTCGCCCTGCCCGAGCCAGTTGACCCGGAGCGTGGCGATGCACCACGCCCCCTTCTCTTGCTGCCGGCGCCAGATCTCTCGGCCGTCGAGATCGTAGAGGTAGAGGATCGCCCAGGCGTTGCCGTCGCGCCGGTGGGTGGGAATCGGGGTGCGGTCGACGACGGCGAACTGCATCTCCGAATCCGTTCGGAACCGGCCGGCCACGACGTGCTGCGTTTCGCCGAGGGGATGGTGCCACAGTCGACTGCCGTCGGCAGCCAGGCAATGGATGCCGCCGTTTCCGAACAACAGCCGCCATTTCCCGTCGCCGGGTCGCACCAGGCAGCAGGCGTCTTGGTGAGCCCCTTGGGCGTCCTTCTCAAAGATGACGCGGCCGTCGTCGTCGATCAGGGCGAAACCGGCGAACACCTCGTCTTTGCCGTCGGCGTCGCAGTCGGCCACCGCCGGAAAATGCCCCGCCGAGCCCGTCCACTGCCAGAGGACGGCTCCCTGGTGCGATACTCCCCACATGTTCCAGTAGCGGTCCTTGACCACGAGATCCTCGCGCCGGCCGCGGCCGGTCAGATCGGCGAACAGGAAACAGTCGTCGGCCGGAGCCGGCAAGGCCAGCGTGCCCTCCTCCCCGCCGGTCATCCCATCCACCACGACCAGCGTCGCGCTGCCTTCATAGCGGCTGGCCCTCTCCCGCACTCCGCCGCGGTACGGCGGCTCAGCATAGCGGGCCTGGCGGACGTAGAGCACCTCGTTCCGCCCGTCGGCGTCCCAGTCGTAGACCTGGACCGGCAGGTCGCTGTAGATCCGGCCGTTTTCGGCCGACGGGCTTCCCGTCTGCCAGAGGATTTCGCCGGAGAGGGTCACGGCCGTCAGGCAGGTGATCTCGCGGGTCCCGTACTCGCTCTGCACGAGAAGGAGGTCCGGCGCGCCGTCGCCGTCGAGGTCGCCGATCCTCAGCGTCTCCGCGCCGAAGTCTTTCACGTCGACGTTGCTGACGAGGTGAAGGGTCGCCGGCTCGCTGCCTTCCGGTGCCCGGGCGAGAGCAATCCGGGCAGTCAACGCCGTCATCACGATCAGCACGATCAGCACGGTGCGAGTCCACATCGTTTCCGCTCCTTGTTGTCCGCAGGTCACGGCCGGTCGATGACCGGGGCGGTGGCCACCCGGGGACGGATCGGCAACCGCTCGATCCCGGGGAAGTCCGGGTCGCCCAGCCCGCGAACCTCCTCTTCGCCCATGAAAGGGCAACAAGCGTCTATCCAGGCGATCAGCCGGTGCAGGCTCGCCGGATCGGCCTTCACGTCGTAGTGCTTGCCGCCGGCGGCCAGCTCGATCAGGCGGCTGTTGCAGGAGAGGTATTGCATCGGCCGCAACGTGGTCAAGCCTTGCGGGTCGGTCGGGCCGTACTTGCTTTCGACGGGAATCGCTCCGGCGATGCCGTACCCGGGCCGACCGCCGCTAACCGGATTTCCCCAGCCGGCCGTCCCGACCAGCGTCAGGTAGGGCTCCTGGAACACGCTGGTTCCGGGCCGCAGCGCGAGGTTCGGCTCGGCGGCGGCTTCCGCCGTGCCCGCGTGGCACCCGACGCAGTAGCGGTCGAGCACCGGCTGGGCGAAACGCTCGTAGCCGATGCTTTCGGTGCCCCAGGGCGGGGGCGAAAGCTCCGTCGGCGGCCGCTCGAGGGCCAGGCCGCGGCGCGGCGGCGGCGCCGTGCTGTGCATCTCGTGGCAGCCCACGCAGCTCCGCTCCTCCCCGGGCATCAGCCCGGTGAAGCTCCGCATCGTCTGGAGGCAGCGGCGCTCGGCGTCGAGGAGCTGGAAGTAGAGCGTGCGTCCGGCCGGGGCCTTGAACGAGACCGAGCCGTCGGCCCGGACCGGCACCTCGGAGAGGATCCGTTTGACGCCCTCCTCCTGCACGATCGAGACCGGCGGCCCCGAGTGGCGATACGTCTTGTTCCAGGTCGAATACGTCTTGTAGTCCAACTGGAAGACGCGGAGGTACTTGACCGTGCCTCGCGCCAGGTCGGGCACGCCCTGATACACGTCGGCGCTGAAAAAGACGCCCGGCTCGGCCGGCCGGCGGTCCTTCCCCGTGCCCGGCCAGGCCACGCGGTCCGGCTGCCGCGGCGGCATGGGGCGCGGCTTGACGGGCATCGCGTGCCAGACGTTGTAGATCCCCTCGTAGATCAAGTCGCGGTTGCCGTGGACGTCCATCAGGTAGAGGCGGAACTTGTCCCCTGCGCCCCGGGCCGAGACGAGAAAATCCTCTTCGGAAAGCGGATACGCCGTCTTGTAGCCGGTGAAGCGGCCCGAGGCGTGGTAGTCGGCCGCTTCGGTTTGTTCCCGCGGCCCGTCGCCGACTTCCGCCCAGCGCAGATCGGCGGTCACTTTGGTCAGGCCGTGCGGGTAATCGCGGCCTTGGTCCGGGTCGATGATCCCGAGCGATCCGGACCACCAATCGTGATGCCCCACGCCGGAGAACATCACCCTGCGGCTGCCGGGGATCGGCCGCGGCTCGGAGAGATGATCGGGCCAGACCGACTGGTTGCCCCAGAAGTGCACCGTGCCGGTGCCGTCCTGGTTGGTCGTCCAAAGCTTCTGGAGCCGCCAGAGCGGCTTGTCCGTGTATTCCCACCGGGAGTAGATAACCCGCCCATCGTTCAACAGCGCGGGGACGAAGTCGGGCTCGCCGTTGTAGCTGATCAGATAGACGTCGCTGCCGTCGGCGTCGCAACGGGCCAGGATCGTCGAGTAGATGAACGGCCCGCAGCGGACGTACGAGTTGCCGCGCGTCGTGGTGAAGAGGACGTGGCCGTCGGGCAGGTAGATCGGGTCGAGGTCGTCGTATTCGCCGTCGGTGAGCTGCCGCAGGCGGGTGCCGTCGAAGTTCATCTCGTACAGGTGGAAGCTCTTTTCGTCGGCCGGCTTGAACGAGAAGAGCACCCTCTCGGCGTCGAACGAAAGATCGGGCCGCCAGAAGCTGCCGGGCGTCTCCGGCGCCAGTTGGCGGAGCCGGCCGCCGGGATCGAGCCCGTCGAGCACCAGCAGCCGGCCGCCCGGGACCGCCATGATGCCCATGCGATGGATGGCTTCGTGCAGCGACTCCGGCCCTTGCGGGAGCGGCTGATCGATGAACAACACCTGGGAGAAGTCCAACACGGAATTCTTAAACAGGACGTCCCGTTTGACCCGCCGCACCGCGAAATAGAGATCCTTGGCGGCCGGGTCGGCCCCCGCGTACGCGGCGATCGGATCCTCTTGGAGATCGGGCCCGATCAGGCCGGCGATCTTCCCCCACGGGCCTCCGCCAAACGGCGCAGCCACCGTCGCGCCCTTCCACGCCGAGTCGTCGAACGTGAGCTGTTCCCATTGCGGGCGGGCCTCCTTCTCGGCGCGCCAAGCGGCGTCGGAGACCACGGCCACCTGCGTTCCGTCGGACAGCGTGGCGGCCAGGCGCACGATCAGACCGGCGGGATTCTTGCTGGGGGCGGGCATGTTCTGCGCCTGCACCGCCAGGAGATTGCCGCCGGTTTTCAATAAGGGTCCGACCGCAAAAACGGCCGCCCGCGGCCAGCCCGCCTGGGCGCCAACCCGAGCGCCGTTGACGAAGACCTCGCAGGCGTCGTCCGCTGCAATCCGCAACCGGGCCGCAACCACGTCCGCCGGCATCTCAAACCGGCAACGAAAGAACCTCGCTTCGGCCGGGGCATCTTCGGCCGGCCGGCCCTCGGGATACCAGATCCAGCTCGGCGCCGCCTCGGCGTCCCTGGCCGGCGGCACCGCGGCGGGCTTGTCGCCCAGTTCCGCAATGCGCTTCTCCAGAACGTCCAGCTCCTTCAGCTCGGCCGACAGATCCGGTGCCTCTGGCGCGCGGGCCAGCCGCTCGGCCAGCTCCCGAGCCCAAACGATCTCCCGGGTCGCCCGCACGAGCAGCGGTTCGCCCATCGCTTGAAACAGCCAGTCGCGCTGGAGCGTCCGGGCAGCTTCCTCCGCTGTAAGCGTCCGCGTATCGGGCGTCGGTTCCGCGCGCGCCGACGGCACGCAGACCGCCACGAGGAACAGCACCGCGGCACGCTTCAGGATCGACGTTCCGGTCTTCATCGTGCTCCTCTCCCAACGCCATCCAAGAGAAGAAGCCATCGAGCGCGGCATGGCCAATGGACGGGAGGTCATGATTTCGGCAGCCGAGCCGCTCGAATACGCCGGCTCTCATTTCTTCGGCGGGCGCCCCACCACTTCGAAGGGGACGGCCGGCAGGATGCCGACCGACGTGCGCCGCGGTTCAGGCTTGGGAGTCGCCTCCGTGGGAGCGGGGGTATACTCGCGGAAGACCTCGAAGATCAGGTTCCCTCGCTGGCCCGGCTTGACCTTCTCGGCGTCGGTCGCAAGCACGACGGCCAGGCCCAGAGCCTCGGGCGATACCTTCTCCACGGTGACGCCGTCGGGCGGCTCGCTCAGGTCGACGCGGAGATCCTGCGTCGAGACGTTCTTCGCCGTCAATCGAGCGCCCAGGATCGTCGTTTCGCCCAGCTTCAGCTCGACGCGATCGACCGGCGGGAACTCCAGTGGGGGCTTGGTGACGGGCTTCCCGCTGAGCACGATGGCCCACTGCTCGGCGGGCACGATCTGCAACCAGAGAAAGGCCTGCATCATGCTTTCCGCGGGGACGACCGGGCGCGAGAGCTTCACGCTGTGTCCGCGGCCACGCACCGACTGGCCGTCCATTTCCAGCAGGACGGGCTCCGAGCCGGCGATCGGCGGGACCGTCAACGTCAGCGGCATCTTCTCCACGTCGCTCGGCACCACCGTGCCGCTGAGCTGGAATCCGGCAGGCGGGTCGACCAGCGAGAGCTGGATATCGCCGTCGTAGTCTCGTCTCAGGGCATGCACCGTGATCGGGACGGTTGCCCCGGGCCGGGCGATGATACAGGACGGCACCACGCGCAAGACGAAATCGGGAAGCGGAGGCCTGATATACAACCGGTAGATGAAATCCTCTCCGCCGGTGCGCTGCGCGTCGCTCAGGTGCAGGCAGTAGGGGCTCTGGCCCGACAAGACGACCGAGAGCCGGGAATCGGCGTGGTGGGTGATCAACGGCTCGGCCTTGTCCCAGAAATCATCGTTGAACCCAACCTCTTTGCCGGTGGCGTCGGTCAGGGAGAGCGCCGAATCGACCGGAGACCCGGCCCGGCGCGCGTAGACCTCGGCGACGAGCGTCCCGTGCGCATCGAATTTGAACACGTCCCGGTCGTCCGGCTTGTCGATGCGGCCGTTGACGATGACCGGCAGCGTCACCTCCTGGGCCGTTTCCGGCCCGTCGTTCGGCTCCTGGTCGAGGACTTCGGACGCCATGTCGATCCGCAACGGGAAGCGAATCGAGACCTTGTCGTTCTGCGGAATGGAGTACCAGCGGACGGGGCGGTTCCGGTTCACGACGGCGCGGACGCTCAGTTGCGTATCCACGAGATTCCAGCCTTGGAGCTCCACGTCGACCTCGGTGCCGGCGCGGGCGCCCAGGGGGAAGATGCCCGTCACAAAAGGCAACTCGCCCAGCGTGATGCGGTAGACGAAATCCTCGCGTCCGCGGTAGATGGAGTCGCGAATCTCGACGAAGTACTCGCCGTCCTCGGGGACCTCGTAGTAGATCACCGGGTCCTGCCGGTAGTAATAGGCGCCCGCATAGGCCACTTCGTTTCCCTCGGCGTCGTAGAGGGCCAGCACCGCCTGGAACCAGCCGGGCACGGCGTCGGCGAGATAGGGCATCAGCTCCCGGGCGTCGGCGCTGATGACCAGGCGGGTGCCTTTGCGGGCGGTGAAGGAGAACCGGTCGACGTCGCCGGGCATGATCTGCCCGTTCACCACGACCGGGAGCGTGGAGCCGACGGTCGGATCGGGCTTCTCGTCGTTGGGTTCCGTCTCGTAGCGTTCCTCCCATCGGTCGACCTGAAACCAGATCGGGTTGGACATGGAATCCGGGGTGATCACCCGCATCTCGCGCTTGCCCGGCTCGGCATTGGCGTCGATCGTGATCTTCAGCGTGAGCTCTTCGGCGATCTGGTCGTTGGACTGCCGCTTGGGGTCGGCATCCCGCTTGCGGTAGATTTCCATCTCCTTCAGATCATCTTCCGTGACGCCCGCCTTCTTGTAGACCATTTCGTTCGTGATCCGTTCGGTCTTTCCCTTCTTCTTCTGCTCCTCCTCCAGATCCTCTCGCGTGAATCGGATTTTCTGGCCGAGCCCGATGTACTGCCCCCGCGTAAGCGGGCGGTACCACTTGACGATTTCTGCCTTCACCCCGCTGCCGGAAATGTAGACTTCGCTCGTCTCCTTAATGTTCTGGCCGCCGACGAGCGCCTCGAAGTAGTTGTTCTGTTGGCCGCCGGTCGGGTAGACGTAGCCGATGTGCGGGTCCTGCGGCGCCCTCTGGGCGTGGAGGTCGGATGTGGCCGCGAGCAGCGCCGCCACGGCAAGGATTGCGTGCCATCGAAACCGGTTCATGGTGCACTCCGCGATCACGTGATCTCCTTCAGCCGGCCGGCCATTTTCACCCCGTCGTCGGGGCCCGGGATCGCACGGACGAAGTCGCCCATCGGGTGCGGCAGGCCGGCGGCAGGATCGATGCCGAGCAGCTCGTACATCGTGGCGATCAGATCGCTGGGATAGACGGGCCGGTCCTTGACGTACTCCCCTTTGTCCGTGGAGGCACCGACCACCTGGCCGCCCTTGAATCCCCCGCCCGCCACGACCGCGGAGAACACGCTGCCGTAGTGATGGCGCCCGCCGTTCCAGGGCGAGCTATAGTCGACCTTGGGCGTGCGGCCGAATTCGCCGGTCCACCAGACGATGGTGGTGTCCAAGAGCCCGCGATCCGCCAGGTCGGAAATGAGCGTGGCCATGCCTTTATCCATTTCCGGCAGTTTCCGGCGCATCGTCGGAAAATGATCCTTGTGCGTGTCCCAACCGCCGTAATTGATCGTGACGTACTTCACACCCTTCTCGATCAGCCGGCGGGCGACCAGGCAGGACTGTCCGAAGGTGCTGCGGCCGTAGCGGAGCCTGAGCTCTTCTTCCTCTTCGGAGAGATCGAAGACCTTGCCCGCGTCACCCAAGATCAGATCATACGCCTTGTCCTTGGCCTGCTTGGCGTCTACCAACTGCGGATCGTCTTCCATGAATCGGCCGAGCGTGTTGACTTTCTTGAGCAACTCGCGTCGCTGCTGCTGCTGTTCGTCGGAGATGCCCGGGGCAACGATCCCCTCCACGGCAAACCGGGCGGCGTTGGGGTCGCCGCCGGTGGCGAAGGGCTTGTAGCGGATCCCCATGAAACCGGCTTCCGAAAACCGGCCCTGGGGCTGGGTGATCACAATATAGGGGGGAATCAGGCTCTCCGATCCCTCTTCGAACCCCTTGAAGGCCGCGACCACGGCGCCGACCGCGGGGTAGACGAGCCGGCCGCCGGGCATCCGCCCGGTCTGCGTCATGTAGGAGGCCGTCTCGTGCCCGAACTGCCCGTGCGTCATGGAGCGGATGATGGAGTACTTGTCGGCCACCTTCGCCAGCTCCGGGATCGACGTGCCGACCCGGATCCCTTTGACATTGGTCTCGAGCGCCCCGGTCAACGGGCCGGTATAGTCGCTGCCCGCGTCCGGTTTGGGATCGAACGTGTCGGTGTGGGGCGGCCCGCCCCACATCCAGATCTGGATGACCGCCTTGGCCTTTGCCGGCGGGGGAGAGGCGGCGGCGGGGGTTTCCGTGGCGGGAGTCTCCGCGGCGGGGGCTGGAGCGGCCGGCTCGGCGCCGGCACACAGTTGCCCGGCCGAAAGGAGGCCGGCCGAACCGAGGATCCCGCGCTTGAGCGCCTCGCGGCGGGAAACCGGCCCGTCGCTCAAACCGGGGGCGAACGGATCGCGTTTCGCAGTCATCGTACCTCTCCTATGTTATCCGGCCGCTCAGGAGCAGCCAATCAAGCCGGCGCCTCAGTGCCGAAAAAGAAACTCCTCACTATTGACCAGCGCCCACACCAGATCCTCCGCCCCCGATTGCGAGTCGCACTGCCAGGAAATCTCGCCCTTCTCCGCGTCGGTCGGCAGACGCGAGAGGATCGTCAAATACAGGGTCTCCGGCATTTCGGACGAATCGGTCGATTTCAAGAGTTCTTGGATCTTGGGGCCCGTCCGGATCTTCTGCAAAACGTGGGTGGAGTTGAGCAGGTGCAGCGCTTGGGCAGCCGTGAAGCGGTTGTTGCGCTCCGATTCCAGGCCCGTATCGCGCGGCGGACGCCCGAGCATCTCCAACACACTGCTGGTGATGCTGCCGTCGGGCAGCACGATCGAACGTTGTCTTTCCGGAACGAAAGTAAACGGCTCGGGAATCATGCTGGAATAGAATTCCGTCGTCCCCGTAATCTGGCAGAGGGCGTCGACGAGCACCTCCGCGTCCAGCCGGCGGAGTGAATAGCAGGCGAAATTCTCCGCGGCCTCGGGCCCTTTGCTCTTGGGAATGCAGGAAAGCTGATAGGTCGTGGAATTGAGGATCAAGCGGTAGACGTGCTTCAGGTCGTAGTCGGCCCGGACCAGCTCCTCCGCCAGCCAGTTCAACAGTTCCAGGTTTTGCGTCGGGTTGTCGGGCCGAATGTCGTCCGGCTCGTGAACGATGCCGCGCCCCAGCAGCCAGTACCACACCCGATTGACGATGTGCCGCGTAAACCAAGGGTTCTTCGCGTCGATCAGCCAATCGGCGAACACCTCCCGCGGATCCTGCCCCGGGGGTAGCTCGCACGCGGTTCCGTCGGGAAAGACCGGCTTGGGCGGCGGGGCGTCCGCAGCGGGCTCGCCCTTGTGAGGATCGAAGACGACGATCTCTTCCTTCCATTCGCGCGTGGGCTTGAACCCGACCTGTGAGAAGAAGACGGCCATGCCCTCCAATCGCTCCTGCGGCCACTTCTCCGCCCGCACTCCCATGAACACCAGGGCGACCGCCTGGGCGATCGCCTCCGGCTCCTTGCTTTGCAGGGCCCGGTAGAAGTTGACCTGCGGCGTGCGGAAATTGCTGCCGCACGCGGTGAGCAGCTCCCGGACGAACCGGTCGTAGGGCATGTTCTCCTCGAGCGAAGCCCGGATCCAGCGGTGGTACGCCTGAGCGGCATTGGGCCAGAGGTTGATGGGGAATTCGGCCTTGACCCGCAGCAGGTCGCTCCACTTCATCGCCCAGTAGTCGGCAAACTCCGGCCGCTCGAGCAGGCGATCGATCAACGCGGCGCGCTTGTCGGGGTTCTTGTCCTCCAGAAACTTCTCTGCCTCGTCGATGGTGGGCAGCGTGCCGATGGCATCGAGATAGGCCCGCCGGAGGAAGACCGCGTCGGAGCACAGGTTGGCCGGCTCGATCTTCAACTCCTTCAACTTGGCGAACACCAGCTCGTCGATCTTGCCTTGAGGCGTCACGTCCCCTTTGACTTCGAAGGGATTCGAGTGATCGAACCGTTTGTTGAACGCGTCGTCGAAGGAGAGGCCGGAATCGTCATCCGACGGCGTGGCCCTCTGCCCGGTCGTGCTCCCGCGAAGCCGGACGGTGAACGTCCGCTCGTCGCTGCGCGGCCGCGGCCCGGCGGCAAGCACCTTGACGATCATCTCGTACGTGCCCGGCTCGTGCGCCTTGGTCGTGGTCCAGGAGAAAACACCCGTCTTCTCATCAAAAGTCGCACCGGGCGGGGCCCCGCTGAGGCTGTACGTCAGTTGCCCACGCTCATACCCCGCACGACGAATGGGAATCTGCATCCGCAACTCGTCCCCCTGCGCGATCTCCTGATCGGGCATCGGCAGAATCGTCAGGGAACTCGAATCCTGCAAGACCAGCCACCCTACCGCCCCTGCCACGGCCAAGACGACTCCAGGGATCGCGCCTATTTGCAGCCAGACGACCCAAGCCGATTTCTTCCGCTTGTACTGGGCGTATCGCGGAGGCGACTGGCCGAGGTCGAGTGGAATGCCGTCGTCTCTCGTCTCCTTTAGGTCGTGAACCATCCGGGCTTTCCCCTGCGGTCAGACTGAAGCCAATCCGGCCTCAGCACTAGAGACCATTGTACCAGTCCCCTCGGGCGGGTGTCTATCGCTTTGCGGCGGGCAGGTCTTGTCTGATTCATCCGGAGATCGCATACCCCCCCAGGGGGGTCCAAGTTGCGTAAGTCCTGACGAAGAAACACGTTAGTGCCACGCAACCGATTGCCCTGAGCTTTGGCCATGTTTGGACTTACGCGCTTGTGCAATGATGCGGGGACACAAGGTCAATTCGCGGCGTGGAAGATTCGGAAGCCGTCGGCGCCCCGTTCCGCCTCGTACGCCCGTCGCGCGAAGGCAGACGCGGCGACCGAGGCGGCCACGTCGAGGCGGCGTGATCGCGACGGACACGTCTGCCCCGAGCCAGTCACCCGTTGACGATCTCTGTCCCTTGCGGCCACGTGTCCTCCGGCTCATACCCCAACAGGTCGCGTGCCGCGGAGATGTCAAAGCGGACCCTCCTGAGGGGCTTGCTGGTGGCGAAGACCACGGCGTATTCGACGTCCATCGGGGCTTCCACGGCACAGGCAAAGAACCGGCCCGCGTCCCTGGGGCTGAAGTAGACGTCCTTGCCGACGTCGCTTTGCGCCAGCTCTTCCGCGTGCTGTTTGTCCCGAGGACACCAGCCGAGCCGGGCCACGATCACGCTCAGCCCGTGGACGTGGGCGTAGACCTGCCCCGCGACTTCCGCCAGGACCTTGGCCGAGCCGTACCAGTTCCTCGGGCTGAAGGGCATTCCCGGCGTGATCGGCCAGGGGCCTTCGTGCCCCATCACCACCTGTCCCGTGCTGGCGAGAATGACACGGCGGACCCGGGCCAGCCGGGCACTCTCCAACACGTGGTAGAGACCGATGATGTTGTTGGGCAGCAGTTTGCCGAGAAAATCGTCCTCGTCCGGCGTCGCCGCGAGGTGAGCCACGACCTCAATCCCCTCCATGGCTCTGCCCACCTGCGAACCGTCGGAGACGTCGCCGACGATCGCGTCTTCCACCCCCGGCGACGGGCGGACGTCGAACGCCCGGACCTTGTGCCCGCGTGCCAGCAATCCCGCGCACGCCGCCTGTCCCACGCGCCCCGCGGCCCCCGTGACCAGAACCGATATCGGCTCGCCCATCTGCTCTCTTGGCTCCCTTGCGGCACCCTCCACAGGAAAAGCGAATTCCGCACGTGCCATTGTCGCTGCCGGTCACTCGCCTCGCAAGCCTGCGGCGATCAAGTGCGACGGGCCAAGGGCGGGCGCCGAATCCGCAACCGTCTAAGATGCCGTGATCAGAGAGGCTTGCCGTCGCGTGGCACACGTTCCTTCGATGCTGAATCCTTGGTGGTCGGGGGCGCAGGCGCAGACGGACGCGACACCGGCTTTGCACAGGCATGGTAGTATCGCGGCTTGCCCTCAAGCCGATAACCGTAGAGCTCGAACGCCAACTCGCCCCCAGCCAAAGCTCTCTCGGTGTCTCCAAGCAGGAGCACGGGGCTATGCACCGCCAGGACCACGGTCGACCCGCGTTGGAACCGTCCAGAGTCCCCGCCAACTTGGACGACGTCGACCTCCACAAGGAAGCGGAAATCACGGCCTATTGGGATGGCCTTGGCAGCGCGCTGGCCGATCATGGTGATACTCGTCACTCGACCGACGAAACCGACGCGAAACGGATCCGTCCCGCGATCCCCTCCCGCGTGGATCGGAGTCGCGTCTGGGATACGTCTGCCGCGCCATGCATCGCGCCCTTCGCCAGAGCAAGCGCGAGTTGCCCGCTGGTCCAGCGGCCGAGCCTGGGACGCCACGTCGTAGCCGAGCATCGGGGCCCCGTAGTAGCCCATCATGGCCACCGCCACGTCGAGGCGATAGATCGGGTCCTCCATGAGTGTGACGCGGCGATCGGCGGCCGGGAGGGTCGTCGTGTAGATCCGCAGCTCGCCGGGCGAGCTGGTGATGATCTCCTCCCGCCAGTCGCCCAGCACGTCGGCGACTGCCACGAAGCTGCCGGTGATTTTGGGCGCGTGCTTGCCGCCGTCGAAATCGCAGACCGTCGAGCCGCGGAGCAGCTCGCGCTGGGGATCGGCGTCCCAGTAGACCGGCCGGGACATGGTCGGCTGGCGCTCGTCGGAAAGAAGCTTTCCCTGGGCGCTGAACAGCCAGGACTTGGCGAAGCGACGGTTGCGATCGATGTCGGCGGCGTGGCATTCCGAGCCGGGATGACGCGCGTCGACGTCGGCGCACATCCCGTCGGTGCCCACGTGGTTGGTCGCCTCCTGAAGTGCCCAGAGGACCTCGCCCGTCTTGGCGTCGGCGAGGCACAGGGCGCCGTCTTGCCGGGCCGGCTCGATGCCGTAGAAGATCTCCAGCCCGGGGCGGCCGGGGTCGATATCGCCGACGTAGCAGAAGTCGGGGTGTCCGAAGCCGGTGGTCCACAGTCCGTTGCCGTTATCGTCGACGACGCACGAGCCGACGATCACCTCGTCGCGCCCGTCGCCGTCGACGTCGGCGGCGTGCATGATGTGGGCGCCCTGGCTGTTGTAGCGTCCGCGCCCCGTCTCCTCGCGGCTGTCCCACGACCAGAGCCGCTGGAGCTTGCCCTCGTGAAACTGGTAGGCCACCAGGCGAATGGTTGTGTAGGTGCCCCGCCCGACCACGAGGCAGGGCGTCTTGCCGTCGAGGTAGGCGACGCAGATCTGGTTCCGGCTGGAGTAGTTGTACCGGTACGGCTCGCCGGGGGTCTGGCGCGAGGGCCAGTCGTCGCGGGCTCGCTCGCGCCCGGTCAGGCCATCGAGGATGGAGACGTATTCGGGCCCGGTCTCGACGCGACCGTCCGGACCGCGGGGGTCGCCTTCGCCCGTCTTGGCGGCCACCTCGGCCCGGCCGTCGCCGTCCAGGTCGTAGACGATCATCGGCGAGTACCAGATGCCCCGCTCGATGGCCCAGCCCAGGTCGTAGCGCCAGAGCCGGCGCCCGTCGGCCGTGTAGGCGTCGAGCTGGTAGGTGTCCGGACTGGGCTTCCAGTAGGAGCTTGCCGGATCGATGTTGTCCCGGGGTGTCTTGAGGACGTAATCGTACCGGCCGTCGCCGTCGAGGTCGCCGATCCCCACCTTCTGCACCGTGACGCCCGGGTCGAGTTGGAAGACAACGCACGGCTCCGCCTCGGCGGCCGTGGCCCGGGCGGGCTGCGACGGCCCTTGCTCGCCGTCCCCCGTCACCATGCGGATGGTGTACTCACACTCCGCGCCCGGGGGAGCCGGCGTGTCGACGAAATCGGTCGTCTTCGCGAGCGGCGTCTTGGTGAGTCGCTCGGGAGGCGCGCCGCCGACCGATCGGTAGACGTGGAACGCCGCGTCCTTGGGATCGGAGCGCAGCACGCGCCAGCCGACGTAGATCCGCCCCTCGCCGGCCGGCACGGCGACCAGGCCGCGGTCGAGCTTCTCGCCGACGCGAGTCTCGGCGAAGCCGGTCACCGCGGGCTTGTCCACGCGCGCGGGCACGGGGTGGAAGACCAGGTAGTCATAGTAGCAGGCGCCGGGATTGGCAGGGTGAGCGAACCGGTCGTCGACCCAGAGATCGAACGTGCCGTCGCTGATTTCCACGATGTCCAGGTAGCGGTCGCCGCCGGACTTCTTCTCCCAGGTCTTGCCGTCGCGAGAGACCGCCAGGGTCCGCCCCAGCTTGATCTCCACTTCGTAACGTCCCGGCGGGATTCCCGTGACGCGCGTGTGCAGCGGCGGCGCGCCTTCTTCGGGCGTGGCGCGGTCCTCCTCGACGACCGGCGACTGGAGCACGATCCCGCCCGACCACTTCCGCTCGGCGTCCGTGTCCGTGCTCCAGAGGTTCCAGTGGGTCGTGGAGGTCTTGTCGAGCTGCCAGGCCTCCTTGGGCGTCGAGTAGTCTTCCGCCTCGTACACCAGCGGCTCGAAGCTCGCCGGGAGCTGGCCCCACGCCGCCGAAGCCGAAAGGCAGAGAATCCCCGTGATCCACTTCGCCGATCCCCTCATCGTGCTGATCTCCCTCTGCGCGACACGAACAAGCAGCGGCCCGGCCCGGCACACTCGCCGCAAGGCCGGGCATCTCATCCTCGCCGTTTGAGAATACCACCTCGAATCCTACCAGACAATGATCCACGGCTCGACAATCGCTTCCCAGGCGAGCCGGCAGGCATGCCGTCGGCAAACCGGGTTTCCGGTGGTAACGGTCTCATCTCGTGCGGGAAAACCGAGGGGACGGTTTCGCGGCCGCGTCCCGTCGATTATGCTCAACCTGCGAAGGGAAGTCCGAGTCAGGCCCTGTTGGATGCCTGCCGGAAGCCTCGTTTTTCAGAAAGACCGACCGATGTTCCCGCTCCGACCGCGTGTTGCACTACCCGTGTCGCTGATCGCCTTGCTGCTGCTTTCCGTGCCGCAGGTCACGCTCGCCGGCCCGGGCCGCACCCTCGCCGTGTCGGGGTTCGACTCCGCGGCAATCCGCCTTTCGCTCGACCAGGCCGCGCCGGGCGACACGATCGGACTGGCCGCCGGAACCTACACGATCACCGAAGCGATCCCGTTGAAATCGGGCATCCGCCTCCTCGGAGCGGGACAGGAAAAGACGATCATCCGCTTCGGCGGAGACAAGCCCGACGTGCTCCTCCGCGTCGCCGGGTGCGAAGACGTGGAGGTCGCCCATCTCACGCTCGACGGCGGCGACAACCCGCTCGTCGGGCAGGGCATCCTCGCGACCAGCTCGCGGCGGGTGAAGATCCATCACGTCACCGTCCGGAACCTGGTCAAGTCGAAGACCTGGGGCCCGCACGGCGTTCTCTTCAACGGCCACAACCCCACGCGCGAGAACGGCGTCAACGACAGCGAAATCACCGATTGCCTCGTCGAGAACATCGCGCCGGACGCGAGGTTCGGGGGCGGCATCCGCATCGCGTGGGGGTCGTCGCGCAACCGCATTCTCCGCAACGTCATCCGCAACACGGGCCGCGGCGGCATCTTCGCCAACGACGGCTCCCACGACCTGGTGATCCGCGAGAACACCGTCACGGGCTCCGGGGGCGAGGGGCTGGGCATCGAAGTCTGGGGACACTCCGACCGCGCGGTGATCGAGGACAATCGCATCGACCACTGGCTGAGCGTCGGCGGGTGCGACTTCTGCGCGGCGCGGCGCAACGTGGTCGCCGACCAGGGCGGCCCGACCAAGCCCTACGGCCTGGAGATCATCGGCTCCTACCAGGTCGTCACCGACAACGTCGTCGGCGAGGTCCAGGGCATCGGCGTCTCCGTGTCCGACAAGATGCCCAAGAACTACCACTTCTACGCGCGGAACACGATCCGAAGCTGCTACCACTGGGGCGCGCAGCTCCAGGGCGAAACCGGCGGCATCGCCTATCACTACTTCTATCGGTGCAAGTTCCTCGGCACGCTCGTGGGCCACCCGTCGGTGAGATACCAGGGCGACGAGGGCAACGGCTTCCGCACCAACGGGAACGTGAAGCACCTCGTCTTCGAGGAGTGCGCGTTCTCCGACAACGGCAAGCTGGGGCTCCAGCTCGGCGGGCCCGACGTCGATTCCCTCTGCTTCCTGCGATGCGAAATCAAGAACAACAAGCGGGGCGCCGTCTCGGGGCCTCGCGACTACTCACGCCTGGAATGGGTCGATTGCTCCGTCCAAGGAAACGGCAGCGACACGCTCCCCCCGGCAAAGCCGTTCCCCGCGCCCCCGCCGACGGCCTCGTTCGAGGTGGCTGCCCAGGCACGCGTGGGCGAGCCGGTCGCCTTCGCCGGCACGTCGAAGGCCGCCCGGGGCAAGATCGCCGCGGTGATGTGGGACTTCGGCGACGGCGTCCCCGCGGTCGAGCCGCGGGCCACTCACACCTACCGCGAGCCGGGCGACTACCGCGCGACGCTTCTCGTGTGGGACGACGAGGGGCGCGGGGCAAGAGCGGAGAAGCTGGTCCGCGTTGCCCCGTGAGATGCGACAAACGGATGGAACGAGCCGACGCAGGATACGCAACCCTGGCAGCACTCTCGCGGGTGCCACTGGCGTTTCGCCAGTGCACGGGCAAGATGCCCGTGGCACCCTACAACACCGTGCAATCGATAGTCCGTCCGGCTTAGTCGGCCATGCCGGCCGCGCCGAGCCGTGGGACCAGGCGGCGATGAAACACCCCGTGACTACTGCATTCCCCAGGCTGCCCGCCGGGCAGTCGTGACCCAAGTTCTCAAGGAGCACTCACCATGCACGAGCCCACCTCACGACGCTCGTTTCTGAGAAACGCCGGTCTCGGCGCCGCCGCGATGGGACTCGCCTCGGCCGCCCAGGCCGCCGACCCGCCGAAGATCCAGGGATTCGAAGAGGAGAAGACCGACCAGAAGCCGGCGAAAACGTGGGAGCCCGTCTCCGATCGGAAGGTCCGCATGGGGATCGTCGGATACGGCGTGTGCCGGTTCGGCGCGCAGTTCTCCTTGCAGCACCACCCGAACGTCGAGGTCGTCGCCGTCAGCGACCTGTTTCCGGACCGCTGCCAGGAGCTGGCCCGGCAGTGCAAGTGCGAGAAGACCTACCCGTCGCTTGAAGAGATGGTCAAGGACGACTCGATCGAGGCGATCTTCTGCGCGACGGACGCCCCGAGCCATGCCCGCCATTGCATCTCGGTCCTCGAGCACGGCAAGCACGTGGCCAGCGCGGTGCCGGCCGTCTACGAGCATCTGGAAGACGCCGGCAAGCTGTTCGAGGCGGTCGAGAAGTCCGGCCGGAACTACATGCTCTTCGAGACTTCGTGCTACCACGCCGACCTCTACGCGATGCGGCGGATCTACGAAACCGGCGGATTCGGCGAGCTGGTCTACAGCGAAGGCGAGTACTTCCACTACGCCTGCTCGGTGATCGCGTCGTACAAGGACTGGCGGATCGGCATGCCCCCCCAGTATTACCCCACGCACTCGAACGCCTATCACACGGGCGTCAGCGGCGGGAGCTTCACCGAGGTGTCGTGCCTGGGGATGCCCAGCATCCGCGACGAGTTGCAGCCGGCGAACAACCGGTACCAGAACCCCTTCGGCACCGAAATCGCCCTGTTCCGCACCAGCGAGGGCGGCATGTCGCGGATGGGCGTGAGCTGGGACACGCCGGGGTACGGCGGCGAGGTCGGCCGGGTTCGAGGCCAACGGGGCACGATGATCGGCATGAACTACCAGGGACTGGAAAAGAAGCTGCCGGACCTTGCCCGACCGCCCCTTCCGCCGAGCGTGCAAGCCGGCGGACACGGCGGCTCGCACGGTTACCTCGGCCACGAGTTCGTGATGTCGATCCTCGAGAACCGCAAGCCGCTCGTCGACGCCGCCTGGGGGCTGAACATGAGCGTGGCCGGCATCGTGGCCCACCAGTCGGCCCTCCGGGACGGGGAACTGATGAAGATTCCGCAGTTCACCATGAAGGTCTCGTAGCACGGGCCGTAAGGATCGGCCGACAGACAACTCCCCGACTTCCGTAGCAGGCACACGCCGTGTGCCGTCCGCTGGTTACGGCACACGGCGTGTGGGCTGCTAAAACGTACGGAGAACATAGCCGCGAATCCGCGGGAAGCGTGGGCCGTTTTCGTTCCCCCGAACCGCGAAGCGGTTTCACAACACAGCCCAGGGTTGCGAAGCTACCCTGGGTTGGCGGGCACCGAGTCCCCCCCCAACCCCAACGGGGTTGCACCCCGCGCAACCCTCGAGCGGGCGCTGTGCAACCCCTTCGGGGTTGATGGGCGACGTCGGAACCGGGACCCAGGGTAGCTTCGCAACCCTGGGCTGTGTTGTCTAACGCCTTCGGCGTACGGGGATGGAACACAAACGGGACACAATGTGGCGAGTGATTGACGGCCGTTTTGAGCAGCCCAGACGGCGTCTGCCTGCTATGGCTCATCCGGAAAAAACTGCAACATGAGATCGGGCAATCAGCCATCAGCTCAATGGCACTTACATTTTGCTAACTTCAATTCAGCAAATGGTATAGGTAAAAGCGGCCTGTCTTGCTTCTAATGGGTGTCTTGACAACTTCACCCAAGAGGCAAGGAG
>Ga0307380_10001759_pt1 | contig 31364 bp, 18 predicted proteins | sample UN3MG_FD_202239 | JGI IMG/M metagenome (GOLD analysis project Ga0307380, IMG submission 202239) | Soil microbial communities from Risofladan, Vaasa, Finland - UN-3 | ecosystem: Environmental > Terrestrial > Soil > Coastal area > Acid sulfate soil | place: Finland: Risofladan, Vaasa | collected...
CTTCGAATCGCCCTGGTGGCTCGTCTATCTTGCGCTGGGGATCGTGGCGGTCGTCGCGTTGTGGTGGTTCAGCTTTCGGACGCTGGCCGCCTTGGGGCCCGGCCGACGGATCGTGTCGCTCGTGCTGCGGAGCCTGGTGCTGTTGCTGTTCATTCTCGCGCTGGCCGAGCTGCAGTTGGTCCGCAGGAACGATCGCCTCACGGTCATCTACGTCTTGGACCAGTCGGAGAGCATCCCCGCGGAACGCCGCGAGGCGATGCTGCGCTACGTCAGCGCGGCGATCCTCGAGCATCGTCAGCGGGACGACCGGGTTTGCGTGATCGTCTTCGGGCGCGACGCCGCCATCGAGATCCCGCCCTTCGACGACGACGTGCAGATCTTCAAGGTCGAAAGCGAGCTGGACCCGAACTACACCGACGTGGCCCGGGCGATGCGGCTGGCCCAGGCGTCGTTTACCGAAGACGCCTCCAAGCGAATCGTGCTGGTGAGCGACGGCAACGAGAACCTCGGCGACGCCGCGGAGCTGGCCCAAGCGCTCGCCGGCGACGGCGTGGGAATCGACGTCGTGCCCGTCCGTTACGAGCAGCGGGGCGAAGTGATCGTGGAACGAGTGACCGTCCCCGGCAACGTCCGCGAAGGGCAGCCGTTCGATCTGCGGGTCGTCGTCACCAACACCAAGCGACCGAGCGGCGACGATTCGGGCGCGGTCGCGGGGCGTCTGGTCGTCAAACAACGCGCCGAGGGCCGCGCCCAGACGATTATCGACGACCGGATCGAGCTTTCGCCGGGCAAGCAGGTCTACAGGGTCGAGTGGGACCTCGAGGCCTCCGGCTTCTACGAGTACGAGGCGGAGTTCATCCCCGACCGGCCCGAAGACGACACCATGCCGCAGAACAACCGGGCGACCACGTTCGCCCAGATCCGCGGCAAGGGCAAGGTGTTGTTGATCGAGGACGAGGACACGCCGGGCGAGTTCGAGCAGCTCATCCGTGCGCTCCGGCGGCAGAGCGTCGGAGGGGAGGAGTTGGGTGGGCAGAAGCTGGAAGTGAGCGTCCGGAGCACCAACCAGTTGTTCTCCCACTTCTCCGAGCTCCAGCAGTACGACGCGGTGCTGTTGGCCAACGTACCCCGGGAGCGATTCAGCGACGAGCAGATCCGCATGCTGGTGCGCAACACGCAGCAGATGGGGGCCGGCCTGGTGATGCTGGGCGGGCCGAACAGCTTCGGCGCCGGCGGCTGGGCCAATACCGAGCTGGAGAAGGCCATGCCGGTCGACTTCCAGATCAAGAGCGCCAAGGTGATCCCCCGCGGGGCGTTGGCCATGGTGATGCACGCCTCGGAGATGGCGCAGGGGAACCATTGGCAGAAGAAGATCGCCGAGCAAGCGCTCTCAGCCCTGGGGCCCCGCGACTACTGCGGCGTGATCCACTACGGCGCCGGCGGCACGGCCTGGCTCTGGAACCCCGGGCTTAGCGCGGTGGGGGGGAAGCGCCAACTGATGCTGGGCCGGCTCGACCGCATGGTCCCCGGCGACATGCCCGACTTCGACCCCGGCCTCCAACTCGCCTTCCAGGGCTTCGCCAAGGTGCCCGACGCGGCGATCAAGCACATGATCGTGATCAGCGACGGCGATCCCACCCCGCCCAGCGCCGCCGTCGTCAAGGCCCTGGCCAACTCGAAGATCACCGTGTCGACCGTGGCCGTGGCCTGCCACGGTCGGGCCGAGAGCCAGCGGATGGCCAATCTGGCCAAGGCGACGGGCGGGAAGTACTACGCGGTGCAGAACCCCAAGGCGCTTCCCAAGATCTTCCAGCGAGAGGCCCGCCGCGTGGCCCAACCGCTGATCTACGAGAACAAGCTCGGCGTGCGTCCTTACGTGAAGTTCTACCACCAGATGATCAGCGGCATCGATTCCTCCCTGCCCCCGATCAAGGGCTTCGTGATGACCACGCGCAAGGACAACCCGTTGGTCGAAGTCGCCCTGGTCTCGCCCCAGCCCGGGGCCGAGCGCAACCGGACGGTTCTTGCCGGCTGGACGTACGGGCTGGGCAGGGCGGTCGCCTTCACCACCGACGCGGGGGCCCGCTGGGCCACCGACTGGACCAACTGGGAGAACTACGACAAGCTGTTCGGGCAGATGGTCGTCTGGGCGATGCGCCCGCCCGCCGAGGAGGGCAAGTTCACCGTGGCCACCGAAATCGAGGACGGCCAGGTCCGCCTGGTGATCACCGCGCTGGACCAGAACGACGAGTTCCTCAACTTCCTCAACATGACCGGCACCGTCGTCCACCCCGGCGCCGATCTGGAGACGTCCGCTGCGGCCGTCGAGCAGACCGCCCCGGGCCGGTACGTCGTCACCTTTCCCACGGGCGATCCGGGGAGCTACTTCGCCACGGTCAACCCCGGGGCCGGGATGCCGCCGATCCGCACGGGGGTGAGCGTCCCCTACTCCGACGAGTTCCGCAGCCGGGCCACCAACGAGGCCCTCCTCTACCGGCTCGCCGGCCTGAAACCGGAGGGAGGCAAGGTCGGCCAGTTGATTGAAGGGCCGGAGGACTTCGCCGATCTGAAGCCGTACCTGGTCGTCAACACGTTCCGCCGCGACCTGCCCAAGGCCACCAGCAGCCAGCCCGTCTGGTACTACCTGGTCCTGGTCGCCAGTTGTCTCTTCTTCTTCGACGTGTTCGTCCGCCGGGTGCAGGTCGGCTTTGGCTGGGTGCCGGTGCTCGCCGGGCGAGCCTGGGGCGCGGTCTTCGGACGCCGAGAAGAGGAGGCCCCCATCGAAGTCATCGAGCGTCTCAGGAGCCGCAAGGCCGAAGTGGGCGACCAGGTGGAGCGGCTCCGCGCCACCGCCCGATTCGAGCCCTCCACCGAGGCCCCCGCCGACCTCCAGGGCGTCGAGGAGCTGCGCGCTCCACGCTCGACCCCCAAGAAGGCGGAGCGACCTTCGCTCGCCCCGGAGCCGAAGGAGGAGAGCTACACGGAACGCTTGTTGCGAGCCAAGCAGCAGGCGTGGAGGAAGAAGGGGAAGGATGAAGGGGAAGGATGAATGATGAAGGATGAATGATGAATGTCGCAACTGAACCTCTAGCCGACAGGATCCATCGATGAGTCTCGCCGAGAAGATGGAGCGACGGGCCCGCAAGTTCGTCGACCGCTACACCGCCGTCCAGGAGCAGATCGGCCGGGTGATCGTGGGGCACGAGGAGATCATCCACGGGGTGTTGACGTGTCTTTTCGTGGGGGGGCACTGCCTCTTGGAAGGCGTGCCCGGGCTGGGAAAGACACTGCTGGTCCGCACGCTCGCCCAGGTGCTCGAGCTCGATTTCTCGCGGATCCAGTTCACGCCCGACCTGATGCCCGCCGACATCCTGGGCACGAACATGGTGATGGAAGCCCCGGACGGCAAGCGGTTCTTCGAGTTCCAGAAGGGGCCGATCTTCACCCAGATCTGCCTGGCCGACGAGATCAACCGGGCCACGCCCAAGACCCAATCGGCGATGCTGGAGACGATGCAGGAGTTCGCCATCACGGCGGCGGGTACCCGCTACCAGCTCGAGCTCCCGTTCTTCGTGATGGCCACGCAGAACCCCATCGAGCAGGAAGGCACGTATCCCTTGCCCGAGGCCCAACTCGACCGCTTCTTCTTCAAGCTCCTGGTGGGCTACTCCAACCGCAAGCAGTTGTCGGCGATCGTCGACCGGACCACGCGGGGGGAGACGGTCCAGCCGGCCAAGGTGATGGACGGCCGGGAGATCCTTCAGTGGCAGCGCGTGGTCCGCGAGGTGATCCTGGCCCCGCACTTGCAGGATTACATTGTGCGGATCGTGCTGGCCACGCACCCGGACGGCCGGTTCGCCCTGCCCACGACGAACAAGTACCTCCGCTGGGGCGCCAGCCCCCGGGCCGCCCAGACGCTCGCGTTGGCCGCCAAGGTTCGGGCGCTTCTGGACGCCCGGTACAACGTCAGCTTCGAGGACGTCCGCCGCGTCTACCTCCCGGCCCTGCGGCACCGGATCATCGTCAATTTCGAGGCCCAGGCCGAAAACATCGAGCCGGACCAGGTCCTGCTGGAGATCCTGGAGAAGGTGCCGGAGAAGGGGGAGGGGTGAGGGGGGAAAGGATGAATGCTGGATGATGATCGATGGTTGATGGTTGATGGTTGATGGTTGATGGTTGATGGTTGATGGTTGATGGTTGATGGTTGATGGTTGATGGTTGATGGTTGATGGTTGATGGTTGATGGTTGATGAATGCTCGATGCTGGATGATGATTGATACCGCTTACGGCTTCGCCTGTCCGATCGGCCGATGGAAAGCCCCGGAGGGGCGGCAGTCAATAGCCAGGGGCGTCAGCCCCTGGATTCAGGGCGCCAATATCACGAAGTCGGAGGGGACCAACAACACGACCAGCCCCGGAGGGGCGACACATCTCGGGAGGGCGGGGCATGCCTCAGTCGTTCATTTGTCTCAACTGCCACATGGTATTCAGCACGAAGAACCGGGTGCCGTTGATCAACGCCGATCTGACACCGCGGCTCTACGGCTACCTCGGCGGGATCGTCGACGGCATGGGCGGGAAGCTGGTGGCCGCGGGCGGCATGCCGGATCACGTGCACCTGATTGTCTCGTTGGGGAAGACGATGTCCACGGCCGACACGGTACGGACGATCAAGAGCAACTCCTCCGGCTGGATCCACGAGACGTTCGCCAAGATGGATCGGTTCGCATGGCAGACCGGCTACGGCGCCTTCGCGGTGAGCTATTCCGATTTGGATCGAGTGAAGAAGTATATCGCCGACCAGGAGGAACATCACCGGGCAAGAACGTTTCGGGAGGAGTTTCTCGCCCTATTGGAGCGGCACAGCATCGAATACGACGAACGGTATATTTGGGATTGACGGACGCGCCTCGTGACGGTGTCGCCCCTCCGGGGCTTCCCGTGGTGGTGGCGACCCCGTCCCAGGGGCTTACGCCCCTGGCTATTGACTGTCGCCCCTCCGGGGCTTGTTTTCCGCCCTCCGGGGCTTGTTTTCCGCCCTCCGGGGCTTGTTTTCCGCCCTCCGGGGCTTGTTTTTGGCCGACCATCGTTCATGACTAGCGAAACAGAACACCTGCCATGCCTGAAACGACTGCGTTACTGCCCCCCGCACTGCTTGCCCGGCTGGAGAGGATGGAGCTGGTCAGCCGGAAGGTGTTTCGGGGACGGATGAAGGGGGAGCGGCGGAGCCGGCGCAAGGGGCAGAGCGTCGAGTTCGCCGACTTCCGCAACTACGTGGCCGGCGACGACGTGCGGTTCATCGACTGGAACACCTACGCCCGGCTCGACCGCCTCTTCCTCAAGTTGTTCCTCGAAGAGGAGGACCTGCACTTCTACGCCCTGATCGACGCCAGCGGGTCGATGGACTTCGGCGATCCCACCAAGCTCTACTTCGCCAAGCAACTGGCCGCCGCGTTGGGGTACATCGGGCTGGCGCGGGGCGACCGGGTGAAGATCGAGACGCTCGGGCAGCCGCCCACCCGGCCCGCGCCCGTCTTGCGCGGCCGCCGCAGCCTCTGGCCGATGCTCGACTACCTGGAGACGATCGAGTCCCCGGAAGCGGTCTCGCTGGTCGACGGGTGCAAGAACTTCTGTCTGCGCAACTCGGGCAAGGGGATCGTCCTGTTGATGAGCGACCTGATGGACAAGACCGGATACGAGGCCGCCCTGCGCTACCTCCTGGCCCAGGAGATGGACGTCTACGTGATCCACGTCCTCTCGGCCGAGGAGATGGAGCCGGAGCTTCAGGGGGACCTGGAGCTGATCGACTGCGAGGACGGCGACAAGGCGGAGATCACCGTCAGCGCCCCCTTGATGAAGCGGTATAAGCGGACGCTCGCCGCGTTCATCGGGTCGGCCCGCGAGTTCTGCACCCGCCGCGGCATCCTCTACGTGTTGGCCCGAAACGACGTCGGGGTCGACACGCTGGTCACCGGATACTTGCGAGAGCGAGGGTTGGTGCGCTGATGTTGCCGAAACCGGACCACTTGTTCGCCCAGTTGGGGTGGCTGCCGCAGTTGGTCAACATGCTTTCCTGGTGGCAGTGGGCGATCCTGGCGGCGGTCCCCCCGGCGATCGTCCTCCTCTATTTCCTCAAGCTGAAGCGCCGGCCGCTGGAGGTGCCCAGCACGTACCTGTGGCACCGGTCGATCGAGGACCTGCACGTCAACGCCATCTGGCAGCGACTGCGGCGGAACCTGCTACTCTTCTTGCAGCTCTTGTTGATCTTCCTGGCGATGCTGGCCTTGTTGCGCCCGGGGTGGCGCGGGGCCAAGGTCGCCGGCGACCGCTTCATCCTCCTGGTGGACAACTCGGCCAGCATGCAGGCGACCGACGCGGGCCCGTCGCGACTGGAGGAAGCCAAACGCCAGGCCGGCGAGCTCGTCGGCCAGTTGAGCTCGCGCGACGCCGGGATGATCATCAGCTTCTCCAACTTCCCCCAAATCGAGCAGATGTTCACCCGCAATCGCCGCCAGCTCCGCCAGAGCCTCGATGCGATCGAGCCGACCGCGCGTCCCACGTCGCTCGCCGAGGCCCTGAAGTACGCCGCCGGGCTGGCCAACCCGGGGCGGAGCTCCGAAGACGCCAGCGACGTCCAGGTGGCCGACCCCATGCCCGCCACGCTCTACATCTTCAGCGACGGGAAGTTCGCCCAGGTCTCCGAATTCCGGCTGGGGAACCTCGACCCCGTCTACATGCCGGTCGGCTCCGACGAAGCGGCCAACGTGGGCATCCTGGCCTTCAGCGTCCGCCGGCACGTCTCCGACCGAACGATGTTGCAGGCGTTCGCCCGGCTGGGGAATTTCGGACCGCGGGATACCTCCGTCGCGGCCGAGCTGCGGTTGAACGGCAAGCTGATCGACGCCGACCAAGTGCAGATTCCCGCCGGCCAGACGCAGCGCGTGGCGTTCGACCTGACCGTGGTCGACACCGGCATGCTCCAGCTCCGCATTGCCACGCGCGACGACCTCGCGTGCGACGACGTGGCCTGGGCGGTGGTCAATCCGCCCCGGCGATCCAAGGTGCTCGTGGTCACGCCCGGCAACGAGTCGCTGGAGATCGCCTTCGGGACCGGGGCGGTCCGGGAGCTCGCCGACGTGACCTTCGGGTCGCCCGAGCTCCTCGGCCAACCGCCGTACGAGCAACAGGCGGCGGCAGGGGCATACGACCTGGTCGTCTACGACCGGGCGAGACCCAAGGTCATGCCGCAGGCCAACACGCTGTTCATGGGGGCCCTTCCGCCGGGCGAAGGCGGCGAGCAGGCCGGGGAGAAACCGAAGGAGGGTGCCGAGGAGAAGCCCGCCGAGAAGGACCGCGAGGGAGAAGAGGCATCGCCGCCGGGCGTTTGGAGGGCGGGCCTCAAGATCACCTCGGCGGCGACGATCATCGACACGAATTCCACCCATCCGCTCATGCAGTGGATCGACATGGGCGACGTCACCCTGTACCAGCCGACGCCGCTGGAAGTGCCCCCCGGCGGCGCCTCGCTGATCGACGTCCAATGGATCGGCGCGGACAAGGCCTCGCACGTAGCGCCCGTCTTCGTGATCGCCCCGCGGGAGGGTTTCGAGGACGCGGTCATGGGGTTCGTGTTCCTCGGCGAGGAGGTCACCGCGGACGGCTCCACCGAGACGTTCATCGGCACCAACTGGCCGATCCGGGAGAGCTTCCCCGTCTTCGTGCTCAACTTCGTGCATTACCTCGGGGGCACCGGGACGGCCAGGGATGGGGCCACGGTGAAGCCGGGAGAGCCGATCAGCCTGGAGAGCCCCGTGCCGGGGGCGCCGCTGGAAGTCCGCACGCCCGGCGGACAAACGATCGAGCTGAAGGAGGCCAGGCCGGGCAGGTTCCAGTTCACCGGCACGTCGGAGCTGGGGGTCTACGAGGTCCGCTCCGGCGAAAACCGCGTCGAGCGCTTCGCCGTGAACCTGTTCGACGCCCCGGAGAGCGACATCCGACCCAGCCCCGACGTCCAGATCGGCCGCGGCACGCCCGTCGCGGCCCAAACCGCATCCTCCGAAACCACGCGGCGAGAGCTCTGGAAGTGGCTCCTGCTGGCCGGCCTGGCCGTGCTGCTGGTCGAGTGGTACGTCTACAACCGGCGCGTGTATTTGTAGTGGCAAGTGGCCGCTTGCGGTTTCGCATCCAACCCGGCGCGGTCCGGTTTTGCTGTCTGCGTCGGCGGGACTTTCGCGGTCGTGCCGTTTGGGGGGCCCGACGGGCCGAAATTCGGTCCGTCGGAGCAGGAATCGTGCCGCCAATGCTTGAACGGTTTTGGATTGTTGGTAAAGTCGAAGATTGTGGGGGATTCATGGGGCGGCAGTAGACGCGTTCATCGGGGTCTTGGCCGACGGTAAGGGTTTTGTTTCTATGGTCGATTCTCGTCATCCGCGACCGGAAGAGGTCGAAGAACTGATGCGCAATGCGGAGCTCCGCGACGAGCTGGAGCCCTACTACGACGAGTCGATCAGCCGCATCCGGCTTCAGCACTTGCCCCTGACCGTGGAGAACGAGTTCCTGGCCTCGATGCTGGCTTGGGAGACGGCGCCGATTCTGCCGATCTACCGCTGGTTCGACCCGGAGCTGAGGCCGCCCCGCCCGGCCACGCTCGGCGACGACGATCTCCATACCATCCTCTGGGACGTGATCCATAAGCTCTATGAGAAGCGGCTCGTCCTGGACTTCACCGACCACCTCTCCGACCGCGAGCTCTACTGCCTGATCTACCGGGACATCCTCCCGTCCCGAGAGAAGAAGATCGACCTGGGCACCAACTATCTCCACTGGGACTGCTCCTACACCGACGGCGATCCCGTCGTCTGGCTCCGCTACTATGCCAACCAGGAGGATCGCGAAGCCTGGGCCACAAGCTACCGCCAACCCCTCCCCCCACGAAGCAAACCCCCCTACCCCCGTAGCCTGCCGCAAGATCCGAACACAGGGAGCGGGGATTACGGGGCAGGGAGTGGGGAGTAGGGAGTAGGGAGTGGGGAGTGGGGAGCGGGGAGAAGTGCCGAATTGGGAGTGGAGGGAAGGCCGCTCCCATTAGCTTCAGGGCGTCGCGACGTCGCATCTCAATCTCCTACAAGGGTTCCAGACAGTATCCGGTTGCATGATTCCGGCAAATCCTTTCCTCGCTTGGTCTTGCCCGGCGCCTCGTCGCCTCACTCGAAGCGGAAACCAAACCGCTCGACGTCTTCCGCGTACGCGGCACCGACCGTATCTCGCAACGACGGACGGTAATACTCCTGGTAGGGCTGGTGCTCCGTCTTGTTCTCATGGCCGATGGGAGGAAACCCAACGCGCTCAAAGAGCGGCCAGCACGAGTTGAGCTTGTCGGTCGGAATGGCCCAGTCGACAACCGTCCGGCCTTCCCAAGTGACAAACCAGGACATCGCACGACAATGGCGATCGCCGGTTGTCGCAACGTCCGGAAGACAGACGCCCTCCGCGAACTCGCTGAACGGCCGGCCGACGTACGGGTGCAAGTGTGGATTGTACTTCCGTAGCCGCTCGCGAACGTAAAGCGGTGGATCTCGCAGAAAGGCGGCCCACACGGAAACCAGCCGTTCCCACGGGTTGCGAACGACGGTCCATCGCAGCCCGGAAAATCGAGCGAGATGCTCTCGCGCAGGGCCAACACACGGCCAACTCCGCTCCGTCCTTGGCACGCCGGGCTGAGGAGCCAGCCCCAAGTACCCTTCCCAGGCGGCCAGCACCGAATTGCAGGCTGCCTTGGGAATGGCAACGTACGCGTGCCGTGCGACAGAGTCGCACAAGATCAGCGGCTCGAATGACACGGTCCTCCCCCGGCGCGCCGTCAGGTGGTGCCATGGTCGGCTGGCGCCGCTCTCCCAACGAAAACCGGCTCCAGTATAGCCCCTGACGGCAGCTCGCCTACCGCGTCCCACGGCAAATACACCCAACGAGGGGAGTCTATCCACCCGACCGACGGGCACACGGACGTGAAGCTACCTCGATTGTGGGCGCCACCCCCCTTTCAGCGGGCCGCTGGCGGTTCTCCGTCCGGCAACTTGCGGTAGACCAGATCGTGTTGGATAATAGAGGAAGACTTTGTGTCCACCCGAGTGCTCTGGACCGACGCCGCAGCGGAGATGGCCTGCCGGTTCGGCAGCCAACCCAAGGGCCGGTCGGGTCGCTTCGGTTGGTCGTGACCGGGCTGGATCGGCGTGCCATGGCTCTGCCAGCTCTTTGCGGCCGCGTTTGGCAAGAAGGGCGACTGGTGTGAATTGCCCCTGCGTTTCCGTCGTCGGACGGAATCGGTTGCCGGACGCGTCGTGGGGGCAGCTTCGCCCAGAGGCGCGCACGAGCGAGTCAGTCCGGGCATGGTGCGGTGGCATCGCTCGTCGACCCGGCTGTGCGGGTTCGCGATAACGGTGCGCGCTGAATCCCCTCTTGACCCGCACTCACTCCCACCGTCTCGTTGTGCAGGTTGCGCCGGTGGGGGAATCCGGGCGCACTTTTCCAAAGCGAACCGAACCCACGCGTCGATCCACCCGTAAGAGCATCGTGTGATCGCCGTACGTCCGCCGCAAGCCTATTCCTGCCTTATTCATTCCCATTCCTGACCTCGATTCCCCTGATTGGCTATGACTGAAAGCAACGATCCTGCCCTGCCGGAGGGCGCCGAACGCAAGCAACGTGGAGCCGGCAGCGGTCACAAGGGTCTGGTATTCGGCGCCGCGTTTCTCGTCAGCGTCGGGGTGATCGTGGCAGGTGCGTACGGGATGCGCACCGGGTCGCTCGTGTTAAAGGCGTTGGCGCTGGAGGGCGCGTTGGTCGCGCTTGGCGCCTGGCTCTCGCTGCACGCGTTCCGCATCCGCCGAAGGCTTGCCGAAGCCTACGAATGGGAGTCGTACGAGTCGCACGGCTCGCGCGATTGGGACGAAGTCGAGGAGGAAGCGGTCGGCGTCACCATCCAAGACGCGCAACACTCCCGCACGATCCACTTCGCCGTGCTGGCGATCCCGGCGACCGCGTTGACGGGCTTCTTGGCGCTGTACATGCTCTGGACGCAGTCGGGCCGTGAGGCGGGCGTGCTGCCGGCGGCCGATATCGCCGCGGCGTCGGTCATCTGCCTGGTTGCCTGTTGCCTCTGGCTCGTCTTGTCCAGGGCCTTTGAGGGCCTGGGCCGGGACGAGCTGCCGGAAGGCCCGGCGCTGATGCTCGGCTTCCGCGATCTCCAGTGGACGACGCTCCTGGTGGCCGCCGGAGTCCTGGGGACGCTGATCTGGCCGAAAGACGGTTTCTGGGGCAACGGCGAGCCCTGGTCGCCGCCGGAGATCTGGGTCGCCCGCGTCCTGCTCGTCTGGACGCTGGCCATCGCCACCGAACAGCTCATTCGCGTTGCGCTTCTATGGCTCCGTCGCGACTGGGTCGACGAGGGATTCGCCTCTCCGGCGCATCTCTTGCTTCGGGAGGCGGTTTTCTTGCGCGGCAACCCGATCGCCAGCCTGTTCGAGACGATCGAGGCGCGGTTCGGGGTCAGCTTTCGCTCCTCCTGGGCGATTCGGTTCGTGCGGGCGGCGGCGTTGCCGTCGCTGGTGGCCGTGATGCTTCTGTTTTGGGGCATCACGTGTCTTTCCATCGTGGGGACCGAGGAGCTGGGGATTCGCGAGAGCTTCGGCCAGATTCGCGGCGAGCTTGCCTGGAACCTGGGCACCGCGGCCGACGACCCGTTGGCCCCGGGGCTGCACTTGAAGCTCCCCTGGCCGTTCGGTCGCGTGCGTCATTATCCGGTGAAGAAATTGTTCGCCATGCCGATCGGCTTCGTGCCCCGCGCGGGACACCAGCGGGCGTACCTCTGGACGACGGCGCACGCCGAGGAGGAGTTCGAGTTTGTGCTGGGGAACGACGGCGAGGTCGTCTCCATCAACGCCCTGGTCTACTACAAGATCCGCGAGGACAAAGAGGGGTTTCTCGACTACGTCTACCGGTTCGCGGACAGCTCGGACGACGGCCCGCAGGCGAGGTCCGGCCGGGTGGCGGTCGAGACGGCGCTGGACGCGTACGCCCATCGCGCCCTGATGGAAGCGACCCGTTCGGCCACGCTCGAGTGGGTCCTTTCCGCGAACCGGGCGGAGTTTGCCAATCAGCTCAAGGAGTCGCTGCGCGCGTATTCGGACGAGAACCGTTTGGGCATCGACGTGATCGACGTCGCCCTGGTCCTCATGCATCCCCCGATCGACGCCGCGGCCGACTACCTCGACGTGATCAGCGCGGAGATCGACGCCGAGCGGGTCCAGATCCAGGCCCGGGGCCAGCGGGACGTCGCCCTCGAAATGGCGGAAAACGCGAGCTACTCCATCGTGGCCCAGGAAAGGGTGAACGCCGCCGAAGAGGTCGGCAATGCCTACGAGAGGTCGGCGGAGTTCCTGGCGCTGACGGAAGCGTACGCCGCGGCCCCGGAGGCGTTCAAGCAGAGGCTTTGGTTTGAAACGCACGAAGAGGCGTTGGCCGACAAGCCGCTGATCATCGTCGACGAAGAGGTGACCATCGACATGCGCCAACAGCCACAGACCCTGAACGTTTTCCCGAGTGGAGCTCCCTAATATGGCCCATTCTCACCATCATTCCCAAGAGCAAGAGGCGGAGCGACTGCCGATCTGGCGGCTCCTGTTCCGCGTGATCCTCGCCGCGATCATCGTCGGGCTTCTCATCGCCTACAGCATGTGTTTCCAGGTCTCCGAAGGCTACAAGGCGGTGGTCACCCAATTCGGCAAGCCGGTCCGCCCGGTCCAGGAAGCCGGCCTCTATTGGAAGTGGCCCTGGCCCATCGAGCAGGCCCGTCAGGTCGACGTCCGCCGGCGACTGCACAACACGCCGTACACGGCCACCTTCACCCGCGACCGCCGCAACGTCATCCTCCTCACCTACGTCGTCTGGCACGTGGACGACCCGCTGTTGTACATGCAGTCGGTGGGCAATCGCGAGGAGGCCGAGAAGTGGCTCAACGACAGGGTCGTCGACAGCATGCACCAGTACATGGGCCAGTACGACCTGTCGGCCCTGGTCTCCACCGATCCCGGCGAGATCAAGACCGACGTGATCGAGGCGGCGATGCTCGCCGACGTGTCCAGGGACGCCCGGGCGAAAAACGGCATCAACGTGGAGCAGGTGGGGGTCAAGCGGATCTCCTATCCGAAGGAGAACATCGCGGCCGTGCTGCGACAGATGAGGGAGGAGCGGATCGCGGAGGCCACGAAGCTCCGGGCCGAAGGACAGCGCGAAGCCGATGCGACCCAGGCCGACGCGATGGTCAAGAGCGGGCAGATTGTCGCGGCGGCCAAGGAGGAGGCCGGCAAGATCCGCGGCCAGGCGGGCAGCGAAGCGGCCAAGATCTACGATGCCGCCACCCGTTTGGATCCCGAGTTCTTCACCTTCTGGCGGCAGCTCAAGGTGCTCAAGACGACGCTCGGCGAAAAAGCCACGCTCATCCTGGGGACCAATCGGGGGATCTTTGAGATCCTCACGAACCCCCCCGAACCACCCGAGGCGGCCGCCGGACCCAAACGCGAGGCTCCGGCTCAAACGCCGCCGGCAACGGACCAATCGTCCGCCCCTGTTCAGTCGCCGGAGGAGACGTCATGACGCGGAAGCGAAAGACGGCCGACGCCGTGTTCCAAGGGCTGGAGGCCGGCCTGCGCATGTTCCGCTGGGTCGTGGTCATCCTCCTGGTCCTCTTCGTCTTCTCCGGAATCACCAAGGTCGAGCCCGACTCGGTCGGCCTCTTGTTGCGGTTCGGAAGGCTCCAGGGGGGCTCGCCGGGCGAGCAGGTCAAGCAGCCGGGCTTGCTGTTGGCCTTGCCCTTCCCGATCGACGACGTGAAGACCGTCTCCGGTCAGGACAAGGAAGGCGAAGTCGTGATCGACGAGGTCTGGCGGGAACTCACCGAGGTGGCTACGACCGACGAGATCGACCCCGTCCTCGAAGGCTACTGCCTGACGGGCGATCACAATATTTTCCAGGCCAAAGTCGTGGCGAAGTACAAGGTGTCCGACCCGATCGCCTTCGAGCTCTGGATGGACAAGGAGGACCGCGAGGCCCTGCTCCGCGACGTGGTAGTCGCCTCGCTGTCGCAGACCGTGGCCAGTTGGGCCATGGACGACGCGCTCCGATTGCAGCGAGTCGCCCCCGCCCCCGAAGCGACCACCGAGGAGCGGCTCGCCCAGACCGTCTGGCATCGTGCCCAAGTGCGGCTCGATGCGCTGAACGGGCGCGGCAAGTCGAAGGGGTGCGGGATGACCATTTCGGCGTTGGAGTTCCAACAGAGGCATCCCCCCCGTCACGTGATCGCCGAGTTCGAGAGGGTCCAAAGCGCGAAGATCGCCAAGCAGACGCTCTGGCAGAAGGCCAAGGCCTTTGAGAACCGAGAGATTCCCAACGCCCAAGCCAAGGCGAACGCCATGGTGCAGGAGGCCACCGCCTACAAGGATGCGCTCGTCGCCCGAGCCAACGCCGACGTTTCCGAATTCCAGCAACTCTACGAGCAATACCAAAAGAACCCCGCCCTGGTCTGGCGACGCATCTACCAGGAAACGATCGAATACGTGCTGGGGCACGTCCAGAAACGCCTTTTCGTATCGCCCGGGACCCGGGTGGTCCTTGGTGAGAAGGGGGAGAGCCAACCGTGAGCGAACTTGCAGGTCCCGCCTCCGCACAACTCAACCGATCGCTGGAAGTGCCTTTGACGGTGTCGGAGCGGGCGAGGATCGTGATCCAGCTCGGCTCGGCGATGCTGGCCACCGGCCTGTTGTGCGTGGGGCTGATCCAGAAATACTTCGGCCCGCCCGAGCTGGCCAACATCGCCGACTTGATCATGGCCGTGGCGGCACTGGTCGTGGCGATCCCCATCTTCTGGCACGCCCTGTTCGGGCTCTTGAGCCAGGATTCCCACACGATCATCGACCAGCTCGTCACCCTGGCGACCTTGGCGGCCCTGGCCAACGGGAACTTCGTCACCGCCACCTTGATCCCCGTGATCATGGCCATCGGCCATTTCCTGGAAGAGCGAAGCATCCTCGGGGCCCAGGCCGCCATCGAAGGCTTGCGCACCCTCCACGCCCGCAAAGCCCACCTGCTCACGGCCGACGGCGAGCGCGAGGTCGAACCTTCCGAGCTGAAGAAGGGCGACCTCTTGGTCGTCCGACCCGGCGACGTGATCGCCGCCGACGGCGAGATCTCCGAAGGCAGCTCCGCGGTCGACCAGTCGCCGGTCACCGGCGAGTCGGTGCCCGAAGACCTCGCGCCGGGTGATCCGGTCTACGCCGGCACGATCAACCTGACGGGCTTGATCCGCGTGCGCGTAACGCGGACCGGCACGCAGACGGCCCTGGGCCGGGTGGTCGGGCTTCTGCGCGAAGCCGAGCAGTCGAAGACCCCCGTGTTGAAGCTGATCGAGCGCTACGCGGGCTACTACGTGCCGATCATCCTGACCATCGCCGGCGTGGTCTTGTTCGTCACCCGCGACATGTCCCGGGCGGTGGCCGTGCTGATTACCGGCTGTCCCGGGGCGTTGGTGTTGGCCGGCCCCACCGCGATGATCGCCGCCTTGGCGGCCGCGTCGCGACTGGGCATCCTCATCAAAAACACCCGGTTCCTGGAGTCGCTCGCCGACGTCGACACCGTCGTCTTGGACAAGACCGGCACGCTGACCCTCGGCCGGCTCGAGCTCCTCTCGATACGGCCGATGAACGGTCACGAGGAGGACGACCTGTTGCGACTGGCGGTCACGTGCGCGGCCGCCAGCCGGCATCCGGCTTCGCGGGCAATCGTCCGCGCCGCCGAGTCGGCGGGGATCGAAACGCGACTGAACGACTTGGAACACCAGATCGAAGAGGTCAGCGGCAAGGGGATCATGGCCACCCGCAGTGGGGAAGTGACGCTGCTCGGACGGAGGGAGTGGCTCGTCGAGCAGGGCATCGAGCTGCCGGAGAACCCGGAGCATTCCGGCTCCATCGTGTGGCTGGGTCGGATCGAGCGGACCGCCGAAGGCACGCGAGGCCAGGCGGTCGGCTGCCTGCTCCTGGCCGACACGCCCCGCCCCGAGGCCAAGCAGGCCCTCCGCGACCTGAGAGCGCTCGGTGTGGAGCGCTCGGTGCTTCTGACCGGCGACCGCAAGGAGGTCGCCCGCAAGATCGGCGCCGACCTGGAGATGGACGAGATCATCGCCGAGGTCCTACCCGAGCAGAAGCTTCAGACGGTGCACGCTGAGCGCGAGGCGGGGAATTTGGTGATGGTGGTGGGCGACGGGGTGAACGACGCCTTGGCCCTGGCCAGCGGCGACGTCGGCGTGGCCCTCGGCGCGGTCGCCTCCGACGTCGCCCTGCAAAGCGCCGACGTGGCCCTGATGACCAACGACCTGGGCCGACTGCCGGCCTGCGTCCGGCTCGCCCGGCGCACCCGCTCGACCGTCCACCAGAACGTGCTCATCGGGGCGGGGATCTCGATCGCGTTCGTGTGGCTGGCCTCGGTCGGAATCATCGGGCCCCTGGCCGGCGCCCTCTTGCACAACGTCGGCGAGTTCTTCGTCATCGGCAACAGCGCCCGCCTGCTGCGGTTCGACCAGACGAGGGACTAGATGAGCGGCACGCTTCCGAGGGGGAACGGTGTGCCACTGCTTCGCAGAAGCAGTGCTCCGTGGGATGCTCGGACAAATTCACTGCTTCTGCGAAGCAGTGGCACACGGCAAGATTCCAGGAAACACGAAATCCCATTTGACCGAGCTCGGACCGACCGAATCCACGGGGAATCTGCGATGCGCCGCGGGCGAAAGATCTTTGGGCTGTTTTGGCTGGCCGGGGTGGCGATCTGGGCCGGTTGCTCGGCGTCGCCGCCTGCCGCCGAGCCGACCGAGCGGAGTCGTGAACGGGCCGACTTCGATGCGGTCCTCGACGAGTGGAACCCGTTCATCGACGGGCTTCGCCAATTGAGAAAGGACTACGCGTCGGCCCCGCCCGAGGCACGCCCTGAGCTCGAGAAAGAGTACGTCCAGATGGTCAAGAAGGGCCAATTCCTGGAAGCCCAACTGGTCGACGCGGCCGTGATCGCCTGCGTCAAACAGCCCGAGGAGAACCAGGACCTGTCCTATTTCCTGATGGACATGGCCGGAACGCTGATGCTGCGCGAGGAATATGAAGACTCCCTCTCCATCGCGCAGAAGCTGATCGACAACCGGCTCGGCAATTACATGACGTACTACTTTGCCGCGATCGCCGCGTTCGCCGCCAATGAGTTCGATCTCGCCGCCAGACACTTCGAGTGGCTTGACGAGAACGAGAGACGTATCCCCGGCAAGGAGACCATGGCGCAGCGAAACCTGCTGAAGGAAGTCGTCCGGGAGGTTCGCGCGGACTTGGACTACTACAAGGAGGTCTGGCCGGCGGAGCGAGAGCTTCGCGAGCGAGAGAAGGCGGCCGCCGATCTTCCCCGCGTGCTGCTCAAAACCAATAGGGGGGAGATCGAGCTGGAACTGTTCGAGGATGAAGCCCCCAACACGGTGGCCAACTTCATCTCCCTGGTCGAGAAGGGATTCTACGACGGACTGACCTTCTTCTACGTCGAACAGCGGCTCCTGGCCCAGACGGGATGCCCGGAGGGGGACGGCACGGGCGGACCCGGCCACATGATCCGTTGCGAGTGCTACCAACCCAACCACCGGCTCCACTTCCGCGGCAGCGTGAGCATGGCCACGAAGGGGCCCAACACGGGCGGCTCGCAGTTCTGCATCGCCTTTCGGCCCATCCGGGCACTCGACGGCAAGCAGACCGTCTTCGGCCGAGTGGTTCGGGGCATGGACGTCCTCGCCCGACTCCAGCGCCGAAAACCCGATCCGGAAATCGAAGAAGAACTCCTCCCCAAGCCGGACAAAATCGTCGAGGCGACCGTCCTCCGCAAACGGTCTCACCCGTACGAACCCAAAATCATCCTCCCGGAAGAGCCCGACGAAATCACCAAGAAAATCTTGGAGGAGTTTCAGTCCTCCGAAGGCTTCTCCCCGTTCTGACGGCCCGCGCCGAGCCGGCCCCGGCACGTTTGCTTTCCTTCGTTTCCCAGCTCCCGCTTGGGAATCGGAACCCGCGTCATCGGGAATCCGGCCACCAAGGGGACCGAAAGCCCGCCTTGCCGGGCCTCGCAATAAGCCGGCCGCACCACGCTCGCTTCCAGGGTTTGCGTCCGCCGCCCGGGTCGACTATCGTGGTGGTCGTCCCGATCGCAACGGGGCATCCGCCGGCGGGGGGACCGTCCCCTTCCGGTGCGGCGACCACTCCGAACGCTCGACGTCCCTGTCTCGCGCAGCTCGAATCAGCGAGGAAGCCCCCATGCACCGCGCGTTTGTACGACTGCTCTTGTCGGCGATTGCCGTTTCGCTTGCCTTCCCGTCCTTTCTGGCGGCGGCCCCGCCCGGCCCCTTGCGCATCGCCACGTTCTCCTGCGACGTCACGCCGCCGGTAGACGGTCATCCGCTCATTTGGGTCACCGCCGTCAAGGAGGTCGAGACGCCGCTTCTGGCCAAGGGCATCGTGCTCGACGACGGGCAGGAGCGCTACGTGCTGTGTGCCCTCGACTGGTGCGGGCTGTGCAACTCCAGCCACGACCTGTTCCGCGACAAGATCGCGGCCGCCGCGGGCGTCGACGCCAAGCACGTGGCCGTCCATACCCTCCATCAGCACACCGCCCCCTACACCGACGGCGACGCCCAGCGCCTGCTCGACCAGTTCGACGACCTGCCCCTCTACGTCGACTTCGAGTTCCTCGACCAGGTGACCGACCGCCTGGCCGAGGCGGTCCGCCAGTCGCTCCAGCGGCTCCAGCCGTTCGACCACATCGGCATCGGCCAGGCCAAGGTCGACCGCGTCGCGTCCACCCGGCGGATCCCCATCGAAGGGGGCAAGGTCCGCTCGCGCATGAGCTCCTGCACCGATCCCGAGCTGAGGGCGCTGACCGAGGGCGTCATCGACCCGATGGTCAAGACGATCACCTTCGCCCAGGGCGACAAGCCGCTGGTACGCATCCACTACTACGCCACGCACCCCCAAAGCTTCTACGGCGATCCCCGCGCCTCGTACGACGTGCCCGGCTTCGCCCGCGAACGACTCCAAGAGAAAGAGGGTGTGTTCCAGATCTACTTCACCGGCTGCTCGGGCGACGTGGCCATGGGCAAGTACAACGACCGCACGCCCCGCGCCCGGGACGAGCTGACCGACCGGCTCTACGCCGGCATGGAAGCCTCCGTCGCCTCTACCCGCCTCGCGCCCTGCGAGCGAATCCAGTGGCGGACCCTCCCGGTGACGCTTTCGGCCAGAGACGACCCCGGCTACACCGTCGAGGAGAACCGGGCCAAGATGGCCGATCCCAAGGTGGACGCGAGGTACCGCATCCGGGCGGCCACGCGCGTCGCCTATGCCCAGCGGGACGATCGCCCCATCGATCTCAGCCTGCTCGCGATCGGCGGCGTCTACGTGCTCCACCTGCCGGGCGAGTCGATGGTCGAGTACCAGCTCTTCGCGCAGGGAGTGAAACCGGACGCGTTCGTGGCCGTGGCCGCGTACGGCGACGTCGGGCCGGGCTACATCTGCACGGAGCGATCGTTCTCCGAAGGCGGCTACGAGCCCACCGCCTCCCGCGTCGCCCCGAACAGCGAGCACGTCTACAAGGCGACGATCCGCGAGCTGCTCGAAGGGCGTTGACGCGAAGGACAGTGTGGGAAGAAGGGCTCTCGCCAAGGCGCCAAGGCGCAAAGAATGAAGGGAATAGAGAAGGACTCTCGCCGAGGCGGGAAGGGCTCTGAGAGTCTCGTCAATCCGCCGATAGGCGGCGCCGGAGGCTTCGAAACGATCCCATCCGTCTCCCAACATGACATCCAATGCCCCTGGAAATGACGTCTCCATCAACTCACTCTCTTCCCCTTTGCGCCTTGGCGAGAGCCCTTCTTTCCTCGTCCTCGTTCCCGAGAACCCATCTTCCCCCCACTATCCTCCGCCCCTTAGCCTTCGCGAGAGTCGACCTCAAGCCACCCCGTTCTTCATTCGATCGTCCCGAAACGAAAGGGCCCCTGCCATGCGAGCGAGAATCCTCCCCGCCGCCTTATTGACTGCCTGTGTGCTTTGCCCGGTTGCGCCGGCGGCCGAAAAGGAGGAAGGGTTCGTCCCCATCTTCAACGGCAAGGACCTCGGCGGCTGGGAGGGCGAGGAGGGGTTCTGGTCGGTCCGGGATGGGGCGATCACGGGGGTCACCACCCCGGAGAAGCCCGTCAAGGGTTGCACCTACCTCATGTGGCGCGGCGGCAAGGTCGCCGACTTCGAGCTGCGGTTCTCCTTTCGCATCCCGGCGGGCAACTCGGGCGTCCAGTTCCGCAGCCGCGAGCTGGAAAACTGGGACGTCGCCGGCTACCAGGCCGACTTCGACGCCCCCAATAAGTGGACCGGCTGCCTCTATGACTGCAACTCCCACCGGGCCGACCCCGACCGGGTGATCGGCCCTCTCGGCAAGAAGGTCGCGATCGACGCCGCCGGCAAGCGCACCGCCACCGCCGTCGCCGACCCCGACGAGCTGCTGAAACACGTCAAGAAGGACGGCTGGAACGAGTACCACGTCATCGCCCGCGGACCGCTCATCACCCTCAAGATCAACGGCGAGGTCACCTCCCAGGTGCTCGACCACGAGCAGGGCAAGGCCCACCGCGACGGCATCCTCGCCATCCAGCTCCACGGCGGCCCGCCGATGAAGGTCCAAGTGAAGGACGTGCGGGTGAAGCACTTCAAGTAGCGTGACGGGCGCCGGTTGTGGGGGCCGCGAGTGATGGGACGAAACGTCCCCAAGGATCGGCCGAAAAATAACTTCCCGACTTCAGTAGCAGGCACACGCCGTGTGCCGTCCGCTGGTTACGGCACACGCCGTGTGCCTACTACTCCGCAAATGCGGAAGTTGTTCTTCGGCCGATCCCAAGCGGGGCGGTCCGGCGGTGCCACCGGGAGTCTGTGCTCCCGGCGCAGCCTACTGGGGTGTTGAGCCGTCCGGCGGGATCGGGGGGACGGGCGTGAGCTGGAAGAGCAGGCCCCGCGCGTCTCGCCCGGACGCCAGATCGATGGTCATTTCGAGCATACCGCTGGTGCGGTGGAACTGCCCGGCGACGGTGCCCACGGGCCGCCGCCCCACGTTGGCCGAGACGTAGACCGTCTCCTGGAACGCGAGCGTCTGCGGCACGCCGCGGATTTGGGACGCCTGGGGGAACGTGATGGAGGAGACCGGGTCGAGCCTTCGGGCGAGGAGTTCCCGGTTGACGGTGGCGACGACCTGGGTCTGGGAGTCCGTGATCCACTGCGTGTTTCGCGACCAGAGGTGGTACGCGTAGGCGGCCCCGCCGAGGACCGCGCCGAGGATCACGATCGTCATCACCACGTTGACTGCCTTGCCGAGGTTCTTGCGGAGCCGGTAGATGAATCCGATCCCGTGTCGGCGGCGGTAGTCGCGGTCGGCGTCGTGGATCGCGTCGTCCCACGCCAGTTTTCGCCCGGTCTTCCGGGTTTGCGCCCGCTGCGTCCGTTTCGCCTGCCGGAGTGCCTGTTTCCGCCTCACGTCGGCAGGCAAGTGCTCGGGGGGGCGCCCAGCGGGGGGGGCAGCCATCGTCGTTCCGGGGCGATCCACGGTCTCCGCCGTGGGACGGGGAACGGGCGCCGGCCTCACTCCGCCGGACCGCTTGGGGGCGACGCACGTGCTCAAGTCGGCGATGACTTCGGTCATCGACTGTTGGCGATCGATGGGCTTCTTGGCCACCATCCGCCGGAACAGGGTGTCCAGCGACGGGGGAACGTCGCCTCGCAGATGGCGGAGCGAGGGAACCGGTTGCTCGCGATGGGCCAAGAGCTTCGCCATCATCGTGTCACCCACGTAGATCGGCTCGCCGACGAGCAGCCAGAACAGGGCGCATCCCAGGCTGTAGACGTCGGAGCGGGCGTCGGCATTCTTGGTGTTCAGGCCCTGCTCGGGCGACATGAAGTCGAGCGTTCCCATCACCGCGCCCTCGCGCGTCAGCGCGGCGTCGGCGGTGGCGTCCGCCGATCCGGGGTCGTCGCGGACTCGGGCGATGCCCAGGTCGAGGACTTTGACCGTGCCCGCCTTGTCCAACAACAGGTTCGAAGGCTTGACGTCCCGGTGGACGACGCCCTGGCCGTGGGCGTACTTCAATCCCTTGGCCGCCTGCCGGACGTAATCGACCGCTCGATCCACCGAGAGCGTTCCTCGCTCCCGGACCAGCGAGGCGAGATCCTCTCCTTCCACGTATTCCATCACGAGGAAGTGGACGCCCCCGGCTTCGTCGGCGTCGTAGGCCGTGACGATGTTCGGATGCGAGAGCCGCGCCGCCGCTTTCACTTCCCGCTGAAAGCGCCGGACCGCTTCGGGAGAGCTCATGGCGGCCTCGGGCAACACCTTCAAGGCGACGATGCGCTCCATGCGCCGGTGCTGCGCCTTGAACACCTGCCCCATGCCTCCTTCGCCGATCTTGTCGAGAATCACGTAGTTGCCCAAGACCAGGCCACGGGCTTTTCCTTCATAGACGGCCTGGACCTGGAACCGGGTGAGCCTGTTATAGCGAAGCATCTCCTTGGCCAGCGCGCGGGCGTCCTGGGGCTGCCGATCGGCCGGCAAGCCGCGGATGAACGCGTCGACTTCCTCGGCGGTCATCAGCCCACAATCGGAGATGGAGCGGACGAACTTGTCCAGGGGAACGGCCATCTGTCCGCCTTCCTGAAACGCGTGCTCGTTGCAGCCGGACGCGATTCGGGTCGTCGCCCATCGGAAGCCGGCCCCCTCCGGCCGGCTGCGAACCTCCACCACTGGCAAGGTTCGATTCCCCTCAGTATAGCTAATCGCAGTCCGACCGTCAACGGTTGGGAGCCTCGTCGCTCGGCTGGCGGTCGGTACATGGACCTGCGCTATTTGGCTCTCGCAGGAGCGGGCCGACGCTGTTCTCCGGCACGCCCGCTGCGCCGTGGCGCGACCGCTCAAGCGTTGTTCCCGCCGTTTCCTCGTCGCATCTTGCGGGCCTTTTCGAGGATCGCCGGCCGGGCCTCGTCCATGATCGGCTTGACGTCTTCGTAACGGACCGTCCGCTCGGGAAACGTTCGTTTTCGGATCGCGCCGAGGAACCGGGCTTCAAACTCCGGGAGGTCCTTGCCGTAGATGTGGTAGCTGTCGGCCATGTGGCAGTAGCGGCCGAGACGCACCGGGACGCCGGAGACTTCGGCGACGCCGCCGGCGATTTTCTCCTGGAGCCGGACCAAGGCGAAGATGTTCATCAGGGCCGCTTTGTAGGCGTCGTTGGAGCGGAAGCGGACGTTCATGTTCAACACCGGCCCGGCCTCTTCCGGCGTGATCCGGCACCAGATGCTCTGGAGGCAGGCCGGGTCGTAGCAGTCGACGTCCTCCCACACCTTCCACGTGATCGCCTGGGCCCGACGCGTGTGCGGCGCCTTGGCCAGCCGGCTCACCACCCGGTCGATCTGGTCGATGGGGGGCAAGGTGGGCACGTCGTACGAAGAGAGCCGCTGGTGGTACGTGTACTCCCAGCGGGTGTCGGTCGGATCGCTCGGATCGCGGACCAAGTGATCCTTGATCCCGTCCAAAACCTCCATCACGTATTCTTCCAGGTCCTCGAAGCCGCCGGGCAGGTCCTTGTGGATCATCGGCTCGCGGAGCGGCTCGTGGACCACCAGCGTCATCGTGGCGTCCTTGCTGGGCGGGTCGCCCGGCTGGTCGTACTCCGTCGGCGCCAAACACCCCGACTTGTAGAGCGCAACCAGCGAGTTCTCCCACGCCCGGGCGATGCAGTCGCCTTCGGCGCTGAGCACGGGGATTCCGTTCATCGAAGCTCCTTTCCGGAAATCGAACGTCCTTTCTCGATATAGTCGACTTGGATCGGCCGAAGAATGACTCCCCAACCTCAGTAGCAGGCACACGCCGTGTGCCGTCCGCCCGTGCGCTGGTTACGGCACACGGCGTGTGCCTACTACAGCGCGGCGGACGGCCATTGTCGGCCGCGGATGGAAACCTTACAAGGGACCCCACAAACTGCGGGCGAACCGCACGCCTCTTGCCGCCGTCCGCTTCGGCAAGAACAATAGGCCGGACCAAGACGCGTCCACCAATCGGCAGAAGGGGCGGCCGAAAGACAACTTGGGGACTGTCCCCTTCCGAAATCCGCGGTGTCGGCATGGAAGGCGGCGGGGCACCCCGGCTGCGGTTCTTCTGCCGCCCCGAATTGGTGGTAATCGACCTCAGGCCCGAGTAGGCGGACGGCCCGAAAATCGCTATCATGCACGTGATGATCCCCGCGATTCGGAATCGGTGCGATTTCCTATGCTGAGAAGAACCGTCCGCATGTTGCTGGTTCTGTGGTTGGTTGGCTGGGGAGCGGACACGCGCGCCGCGGAGCCTGCGGACGACGAGATGCTGCCCGCCGAATTCAAGCGGCTCCTGCCCTTGCACAAGCCTTTGGGCAAGCCCGGCCCGGACGATTGGCTGGCCAACCACGAGGAGCCGGGACAGACCTTCCGCGAGTATCTCCGCCGCCGCCCGGTCACGCCCGATCGCCGCCGCCGCGTGATCTACGTGCAGCCGCTGGGGGATTTCACGGATACCCAGCGCAAGATCGTCACGCTCACGGCCGAATTCATGCAGATCTACTTCGGCCTGCCGGTTGAGGTGCGTAGCGACCTGTCGCTCGACGTGATCCCCGCCGAGGCCCGGCGCAAGCATCCAAGCTGGGGCATGGACCAGATCCTCTCCATCTACGTGCTCGAGCAAGTCCTCTACCCGCGACTCCCCAAGGACGCCACGGCCTACCTCGGGTTCACCACGTCGGACCTCTGGCCCGGCGAGGGCTGGAACTTCGTCTTCGGCCAGGCCTCGCTCACGCGTCGGGTGGGCGTCTGGTCGATCTACCGCAACGGCGATCCCGACCAGAGCGACGACGCGCGGCGGCTCTGCCTCGTGCGCACGATCAAGACGGCCACGCACGAGGTCGCCCACATGTTCTCCCTGCACCACTGCACGCAGTACGAGTGCAACATGTGCGGCTCGAACCACCGCGCCGAGTGCGACCGCCTCCCCCTGTGGCTCTGCCCCCACTGCCTGGCCAAGCTCGCCTGGGCGACCAAGGTCGACACGGAAGGGCGGTTCGAGAAGCTGATCGCGTTCTGCGAGGCCAACGGGCTTCGCGAGGAGCGGGAGTTCTTCGAGAAGTCGCTCAGCAAGCTGCGCGAGAAGTAGGGCGGTTCGGGCACGGCGAGACCCGCCATTGCCCTCGAGCCGTGCGACGCGCCAATCGTGTCGGACAAGCACCCGCTGGATTCGCGGCGAGGAAGGGGCCGGTCGCTCGGGTTGTGAAGCCGGGGAGAAGACTCCCGCCGCAATCAGCAAGCGACGGTGCTCCACTCGTCCGGGCAAGTTGACTCCGAGCACGGCAATGGTTGCCCTGCCGGTGGGGGTTGTGCCCACCAGGACTGCGCCGTTCCAACGGAAATGCTCGTCCCAAACGTCGCGCCGCGGATGGAACAGGGCGCAGAGCCGGCCCGTCGCCGGATCGATTCCCGCGATGTTCGGGCCTTTATGGGCGTTGCAGGGGTAAGAAGAAAGACAGAGGTCTTCCGACGTTGTGGGGCCGCCGTGCTTCCGGGCGATAATGTGGTCCGGTTGGTGCGGCAAGGTGGTGAACTGCTGGGGGAAGCCCACAGTACTCACAGCATCCGCGCGCTCGGTCCCACACCGACCGTCGCAACGAATCTTCCATGGCTGAGCCGGTTCAGTCCGCCTTCTGAAGCGAGAGTCGGGCCTTGGCTTGCATCAAGTCAAGGAGAACCCCGGCGCGCATGTACTTTTCCATTTCTGGCGAGGGGGCCACTTGACACGGGAGTCCGCCTTGTTCCAATGGGGGTAGCAGTCGTGGGGCAGGCCCGCGGTAAGGCCGTCATCACCCTGGAATTTCGCCCATTCGGTCCAGCCAGGGTTTCTCGGAGCCTCTCCTGCCGGGATCGCTTGTCATGGATCAGTCGGATCCTGAGAGCCGCAAGCCCGCCTCCGGGCCCGCCGATCACGCGGGAGCGGGCCGGTCGCAGCAGGAAACGAGGGCAGCTCACGGTTTCAGTCGCCCTCCGGCAGGCAGTCACGGGAGCTCGGAAGAGCGTGCGCAGGCCGAATCGAGGTATCCGAAGAAGCTCGGTCGGTTCTCGATCAAGCGGTGTTTGGGGGTCGGCAGCTTCGGAGACGTGCTGCTGGCGCACGACGGCGAGCTGGATCGCTTCGTCGCGCTCAAGTTCCCGCGATGGGACCGCCTGGCCCCTCACGCCGATTCGGACAGCTACGTCCGAGAGGCCCGAAACGCGGCCCGTTTGAAACACCCCGGGATCGTATCGGTCTACGACGTGAACACGGAAGGGGACCACGTTTTCATCGTGATGGAATACGTGCAAGGGTTGGACTTGGCGGAAGTCCTGCGTTTGGAAAGGCTCTCACCGCTCCGCGCGGCCGAGGTGATGATCGAGATTGCCGATGCGGTCAGCTACGCTCACGAGCAGGGTCTCGTGCACCGCGATCTGAAGCCAGGCAACATCATTCTGGACTGCGAGGGCCATCCGCACGTCGCCGACTTCGGGCTGGCCGTCCACGAAAAGGGACAGCACCTGCTCCGAGGACAAGTCGCCGGGACGCCGTACTACATGTCGCCGGAGCAAGTCCGCGGGGAGACGCATCGCCTGGACGGGCGCACCGACGTCTGGAGCCTGGGCGTCGTCTTGTACGAGATCCTCGTCGGGCAACGTCCTTTCTCCGGGAAGACCAGCCGGGAAGTGTTCGACGAAATCGAGCACCGCGAAGCAAAGCCACTAAGACAGCTCGATCGGAAGATCCCCGAGCCGTTGGAGCGAATCTGTCTGAAGTGCCTCTCCAAGCGGATGACCGACCGGTACCCCAGCGCCTCGGATCTGGTCGACGAGTTGTGCCATTGGCGCGAGGACGTCCTGTCGGCCTCGGGCGCGTCGGCGCAAGCTCCCACCGCGACCGCACCGTCCGTCGGGGCCCTCGAAGCTTCGCAGTCGAGCATCGCCGAAGCGAAGAAGCCGCCGGTCCGGGTCATTCCCAAGGGGCTTCGCTCATTCGACGCGGACGACGCCGATTTCTTCCTCGAGCTCCTGCCCGGGCCGTTGGATCGCGAGGGACTCCCGGAGAGCATTCGTTTCTGGAAAACGCGGATCGAGCAGACCGATCCCGACCGGACGTTCGCCGTCGGCCTGTTGTACGGGCCGAGCGGTTGCGGGAAGTCGTCGTTGGTGAAGGCGGGGCTCTTGCCGCGTCTTGCCGATCACGTGCGTGCCGTCTACGTCGAGGCGACGGGCCGGGGGACGGAAGCCCGGCTGATGCGCGGCCTGCGAAGGGCCTGCCGGGGCCTCCCCGAGGGGGATTCGCTGGTAGGTCCGATCCTTGCGCTTCGGGAGGGACAACTGCTCCCCCGCGGCGAGAAAGTCGTCATCGTTCTCGATCAGTTCGAACAGTGGCTGCACGCCTGGGGAGGCGATCCCCTGGCCGACCTGGTTCGGGCCCTGCGACACGGCGACGGGCAGTCGGTGCAGTGTCTGTTGCTGGTCCGCGACGGCTTCAGCATGTCGGCGATGCGGTTCATGAACGCCGTGGAAGTCCCGGTCATCGAAGGGCAGAACTACGCAACGGTCGATCGGTTCGCCCCGGAGCACGCCCGGGAGGTGCTGGCGCATTTCGGGCGTGCCTTCGGGCGGCTCCCCGAGGACGGTTCGTTAACGAGCGAGCAGGAGCGGTTCTTGGAGCAGGCCGTGGAGGGGCTTTCCGAAGACGGGCAGGTCGTTCCCGTCCGGCTGGCCCTGTTTGCCGACATGGTTCGCGCCAAGCCCTGGGACCCCGCGTCTCTGCGGAGAGTCGGGGGCGCAGAGGGGATTGGGATGGTGTTTCTGGAGGAAACGCTGGGCGCCTCGGCAACCAATCCCACGTATCGCGTACATCAGCGGGCAGCCCGCCGGGTCCTCGATGCCCTGCTTCCGGGGCATGGCATGAACATCCGGGGGCACATGCTCTCGCGCCGCGAGCTTCTGGAGGTCTCCGGCTACGCGCGGCGTGCGGGCGACTTCGACGAGCTTCTGCGCATCCTGGACACCGAGCTCCGCCTGATCACGCCGACCGATCCGCAGCCGGAAACCGCGGAGGAAGAAATCTCCGATGTCCAGGGTGCGAGCAACTCGACCGAAAGCCACTACCAACTGACGCACGATTACATCGTCTCCTCGCTTCGCAAATGGCTTGCCCGCAAGCAGCAGGAGACCATGCGGGGGCGGGCGTCGCTGTTGTTGACGAGCCAGGCTGAGCTTTGGCACGCCCGACCCGAGCGACGATACCTGCCCTCGTTCCTCGAGTGGGCCACGATCTCGCTGCTGACCCACAGATCGGAGCGGACGGACCAGCAGCGCAAGATGATGCGCCTCAGTACCCGACTGCACTCCATCCGGCTCTTTCTGGCGGCGCTTCTGGTGGCCGTCGCGCTTGTGGCCGGTCTGGCCGTCAAATCCCAACTGGACAGACAGGGGCAACAGCGCGCGGGGCTCGTTGACTCGTTGGTCTCGGAGCTCCTGGTGGCCGAATGGGATCGGGTTTCCGAGATCAGCGAGCAACTGAAGCCTTACCGCGAGCTATGGCACGATCAGCTCGTGCGGACCGCCAAGGACTCGTCGCGGCCGCCCGAACAGCGGGTCCGCGCTCACCTGGCCCTGGCTTCCGGCGATCGGGGCAGCATCCGCCCCCTGGTGGGACGTTTGTTGGCCCCCGACGTGGACGGTTCCGAGTATCGCGTCCTGTTCCGGGTGCTCTCGCAATATCCGGACGACTTGAAGAAGTGGGCCGACCGGGAACGGGAATCGGCCCAATCGGCTTCGGGCGGTTCGCAGGCCGAGATCGAGCGACGGGCCGCACGGATGGCCAACGCATGCATTGCCTTGACACGGCTGGGGGAGTCGGACGTGCTGTGGCCGCTGCTCGACTCGTCCGAAGACCCGCGGCTCAGGACGCTCCTCGTCCATCGCGCGGGTCCGTACGGTATGGACGCGAATACGTTGCTCGACAGACTGGGAGTCGAAAACAACCCGTCGATCCGGCAGGCAGTCCTCCTGACGCTGGAGGCCTGCGGGAGCGACGGTCTTGCTCCGGGCGATCGCGGCAAGCTCATTGAGCAGTGTCTGTCGCTGTATGAGTCCGATCCCGATCCGGGGGTCCATTCGGCGGCAGAATGGCTTTTGACGAGATGGGGGCAACGGCAGAAGTTGGAGGCACTCCGCGCCAAGCTCGTCGACGGTTCGGTGGGCGACTGGTACGTAAACGGCCAACTTCAGACGATGATCGTGGTGCGCGGGCCGCCCGACGTCGATGCGGAAGGGGATGAGCGCCGCGCATTGCCCGCCGCGCAGATCGATCATGCCTTTGCGCTGAGCGCACACGAAGTGACGATCGAGCAGTTTTGCAGGTTCCGTCCGGGCGTCGAGTATTCCGAGGACGTCAGTCCCAGTCCCCAATGTCCCATGAACAAGGTGACCTGGCTCGAAGCGGCCCGGTATTGCCGGTGGCTGAGCGAGCAGGAACACGTCCCTGAGGAGCAAATGTGCTATCCGCTCGCCAAGGATATCGAGTTGGGCATGACGCTTCCGGACGACTTCCCGTCACGCGTGGGCTATCGTTTACCCACGGAGGCGGAATGGGAATTCGCCTGTCGTGCCGGTGCGCTGACCAGTTGGTTCTATGGGGAAACGGAGGAAATGCTGGGGGAATACGCTTGGTACGACATGAACTCCGAAGCACACCTGTGGCAGGTCGGCCGGCTGAAACCGAACCCATTTGGGTTCTTCGATATCTACGGCAACGTCATGGAATGGTGCCACCAACCGATTGCCGGACGCCGGGCTTCGGACGGGGCGTTCGTGGCCCGCGGGGGGGCTTATCGCTATCGTGCTCGGGACGCCGCCACGACGGCGCGACATCCTTTCACCCATGAAGACTACACGAGCTTTCTCGGATTTCGGATCGCGAGGACCATCAGGGACTGAACTCGGTTGCCGTCCCAAATGGTGGAAGTGCGGCAGCCGCCGACGATTGTCTCGGTGACCGGACGGCGGGGCAAATCGTCTCCGCCCGCGCGCTTTTGTCGTTTCCATCCGTTCCGTCAAAGGGGGAATAGACATGGAGCTGTTACAGTATCTGGATCTTGCGGCGACTATTCTCGCGGTCGTGCTGATCATGGCGTTTTGGACCGATGTGAGACGCCAGATCTCGCAGGTGGCGTCTCGGCTACCGAGGGGGGCGCCACGCCACGTGCACAACGTCGGCGCGATTCGTGCCGGAGGATATGCCCTTTGGGCGTATCGGCAGAGCCAGTGGCGTCTCGAAAAGGACTGCAGCGAACCCGGGTTTGAGTGCGGGGGGCCGCCCGGGCGGGCGGGGTGGTATGAAGGGGAAATCGTAAGAACCGCCTGCATCAGGAATGGGGATGGATAGTCGCTCCAGCGCGGGAAAGACAACGGAACGGACGCGGTCCGACGTTCCTCCTGCCGTTCGGCAGTGCGCGTTCCGCGTTCCGGTGCCGCCGCGGGTGGACGTGGAAGTGGCCGAATGCCGTCTGCTTCGGCTGATCACGGGGAGTGATTGTCTGCCGTCTCTGGTACGCCGCGACGCTTGCGAGCACTGCTGCCGATTGCCTGCACCGTCGGTAGAACGGATGAACTCGGCGGTGGCGTCCCTGGTCTATGCGGCGACGGAGGGGATCCTGGGCGCCGGCGGCGTGGCCGGATGCACTCCTGAGAGGGCAGCGGCGCTTCAGCGAAGGGCGATCGCCGCACTGGCGGTGACGCGGCCCGAGTGCTCGCGTTCCCCCGTGGACGGACCGGCTCCCGGCGCGTTGGTTGACCGTGAGGTGACCGTGAACTCGTTCGTAGACCATTTGATCGCCGGTGATCCCTTCACTCACCTGCGATACGGCGGAGGGGAGTGGCTCTCCATGCTCGGCACCTATGGGACCAACGGCGACGGACACGATTTCTTCCCCGGAACGCTCGGACGCGAGCTTTGCGAGTCGCTCGACTACGTGGCACGGTTGGCCCCGGACAACGAGAACGTATACGTGGGACTCCACACGGCGAGACTGCAAAACGAGATCCGGGCCTACTTGCGTCGTTGGGGCCTGGCGGACCGGGTTCACTGGGTTGGCGACATCCTGTTCCAGATTGGATTTCGCGACTTCTCC
>Ga0307380_10001760_pt1 | contig 31358 bp, 36 predicted proteins | sample UN3MG_FD_202239 | JGI IMG/M metagenome (GOLD analysis project Ga0307380, IMG submission 202239) | Soil microbial communities from Risofladan, Vaasa, Finland - UN-3 | ecosystem: Environmental > Terrestrial > Soil > Coastal area > Acid sulfate soil | place: Finland: Risofladan, Vaasa | collected...
TACAGATACTTAACTTAAAACTATTAAAACAAAGCTAAATCTTTATTTTTTACATTATTTTCCTTATAATGAGCAATCCCCTTATAAAGAGGATTTTCCAGTATATATTTAATGGTCCCGGCATACCACTTGCCACCCCTGGCAGTAGGCACGTCTTTTTTATTTAGTTCCCGGGCTATTTCTCTTAATCCCATTCTTTTATATCTTTTCATTTTAAAGATCATTCTAATTATTTCTGCTTGTTTTTCATCGATGATTAATTTTTTGTTTTTTGTTTTATATCCTAAAGCAGTAGCTCCACCGGCATAACCGCCCTTTTGAGCCTTGTTAATCCTTCCTCCGCTAAGCCGCATAGTGATAAAAGCTTTCTCTAATTCAGATACTATTCCCATGAATTGCCGGAAGGCCTTCCTCATCGGATCATTACTCTCTAAATGAGGTTCCTTTATACTGATAAGCTTTTTATTTAATCCCTCTAATTTTTTAATGAGGTGCTCTTGTATATAAAGATCCCTGGCCAATCTATCTAACTTGAAGATTAAAACTCCCTCAATCTCTTTGTTGTCCTCTGCATAGCTAAACAATTCTGCCAATCCCGGTCTATTTTCTAATTCGTTTGATCCACTTATACCCTCATCTTTGAATATTTTTATTAACTCATAGTTATTCTTATTAGCGTATTGCTTTAGACTTTTCTCCTGTATTTCGATAGTTCCTTCTTCTTTTTGATTGTTTGTAGAAACACGGCAGTATCCAACTAATTTAATTGATTCTTTGTTTTTAACTGATTTCCCCATTTTATCGGCTCTTTTCTTAAATCTGGTGTAAAATAAGCATCAAAATTTAATGAATTTAGGATTCGCTTATAGATATAATCTCAATCTTTTAACCCTTTTGATTGAATTTTGAATTCCTTGTCTTTAATAAATTTATCTAATTCTTGTTCTTCAATTCGATAAACCTTTTTAAATTTTATTGCCTTTAGCTCTCCTGATTGAACGTAACCGTAAATTGTGTTGTAGTGTAGATCTAATTTTTTAGCCACTTCTTTTAAACTTAACATTTTATTGACCCCTCTCTTGATTGCATTATCTATTTAAAAGATATTACAATATTTTATATTTGTCAATACCCATTTACAATTAGTTACTTTTATTAACGAAAAAATTTTAATATAGATAGGCTATTTTATTATTCTTACGAAAAATTCTAACCAGGACCAGGAATAAAAAGAGGGGAGCTAGCCCCTTATTAACTTACTTACCGAAAAGGATTAGCTTTTTCAATATTTAAAGGTTAACTTTTATTAACTTAAAAAGACGACGTAATGGCTCAATTTATAATTTGAAATGCTTATAGAATAAGAATTTTAATTTATTTAGATGAAATTGGCAAATGGCGTGCTTTTACACAGAAGGCGACAAAAAGAGGTAATATACTTTTCAGTTAAGTTATAATAGTGTTACCATTTAAATATGAAGTATTTATTTAATATCCTGGTAAATATGCAAGTAAAGAAGAGAATACAGAAGAAATAGAGAGAATATAAGAGAAAAGAAGGTTAAAAAGGGGGATTTTAGTAAACCATGAAATATTATCATCAATATAAGCCTGTTTTAAGCCCCTGTTTTAAGTTGGGTGGTATGAAACATCATATTTTTTAAATACGCCTCGTATACGCAGAAATAGAAGCTTTTTTAAAAAACACCAAACCCTTATGTAGCAACAGTTTCATTGATTTTTTGCAAAATCAACCCGCAATTCATTGATTGCCTGTTTGATTTCTTTGATTTCAGCAGTAATACTATGGGAAAATTCCTTTTGATTCTTGATTATTTCATTAATAAAAAACTCTAATTTCCATACTAAATATACAGAAAGCACCAAAGGAAAGCCGTTATTTGCTATTAATTTTAGTACATATTCAATGTCCAATCAATTTTTATCCTTTCCAAAAGTGTTTTGATCCGGGCCTAATATCAAGATGTAAGAAATTTTTCTTTTCATAAAATCCAATACCATTAAACCCAATTTCATGGGCATAAAGAAGAAGATCATAAAGTAAAAAATCCTTTACATGAATATCTACCGCCATGCCCAGGAGATGATAAGAACCGGGAACCCCCCCGACCTTATGATTTTCTTCTTTACACCGGTAACCGGAATTGATATATACTGGCCTATTAATAACCATCCTTAAATGATTTACCCTGGCAAAAAGGTCCGGAGACAACATGACCCGCCTGCAGCAGGGACATTCAAACTCACATAAAGAAAAATATTCAGTTAATTCTATATCATTAATTATAACCATAATTTATTTATATCTTAAAGTCCTGCCGTTTCTTACTACATCAGGCATAGCCTTATATATAATTTCGTTCACCTCCGGGACAGTAGCTTTCATCAGATCCTTTACATAGGAAATCTCGCCCTCTTTTAATTCAACTTTTTGTTTCCTTAATATTTCAATCAACTTTACCCAGGCTATTTTCCATTTTTCCTCACCATTTCCTATCCCCAGTTCTTCTTCTGCCCAAAGCATAGCCGCCAGAATAGCCTCTTTTATCTTACCTGCCCTGTCCTGGCCAAACTTATTTACCATAAATTTAGAGGCCAGACCAACCAGAAAGACCAGAGTGAAATCTAATAGATATTTAGTGATAAATACTTCTAACATTTATTACTCCTTTCTCTCTCCCCAGGAAGGTCCGCGGAGCCTCCCAAGGAAGAATTTTATATTAATTTATTTATATTACACATCCATAACATCAGTAGACTTATAATCAAGGATTCTTGCATTAACTTTAGCCACTAAGTCATTACCATTATTATGGAAGACATTCTTAGCAATAATAGTATCCATAACTCCTTCGATAGCTGCATCCTGTGCCGCAAAATCAAGGTAATCTCCATCATCTAAATTTTTAGGATTATCCAAAGTGATGTTGATAGTCTTTGCAGCACTATCCCTGAATTGCAGATAGAGTCTTTTGTAACTGGTTACTTCTCCTAATTCGGTTGGCATTTATTTTTTCACCTCCTTTTTAAGGATTTACCAGAAGATAAATCCGTTATCGGTTTTTAGTTTTTAGTTATTAGCCGTTCCTTCCTGCCTGTGCGTGTTCGCACGCAGACAGGTGCTTTCATATTCCTCCTTTCCTGCTAACGACTATTCACTATTCACTAACGACTAATTTGCTATTCGGTAAGTTGGGACTCTCTCTCAAGTCTGATCTCATCTACAGTGTACTTCTGCAAACCGGTTAAAGCGGTAGCTACATCATAGGCATTCTGATCTAAAGCAGTAGATTTAATCTTAGCAAAGGACTTGCTGTTGATGATAGGTGCTCCGGTAAGCGGATTAACGCCTACTACCAGCCTGAATTGTAAGGCTGAATCACGGGGGACGGTTATTACTGTTGCCATCTATTTTTCACCTCCTTTTTTATGGATTTTGAATCAAGTAAAAATAAGCTGTTATATGAACATATTATCATATATCCATATATAAGTCAATATTAAAGCGTCCGCTTTGATTTATCTATATAAAGGTGTATTTTTCTTCGATTTCCTTTGAAATACTCCCTATTTCATAAAACTATAAAGGGATCCTTACCGGTATAAGCCTGTCCTCGACCTGATCGGGGAAAGGACCCCTTGACTTACCTATTTGTAGAATTAATAAAAATAGCTATAATAAGCATAAGAATATATAGAGATATACCACAAGGAAAATTAGTGGTTAATTTTCGAAACTTCACTTAGAGCCGTGCACAAACGGAATAATTCGCAAAACATGCTAATTTAGGAGTATAAACAAAGTAATTCAATTGTTTTAAATTAAGTGAGAATGACAACCACGGGAGATTTTAATATGTATTGGATGGTCGTTTTAATATCATCGCTTCTTTCAGGTTTACTCGGCGTTGGAATTTCTACCTGGTATCACCAGCGGAATGAAATCAGACGGACAAAGCTTCAGATACTTCAGCAACTTTTAGGAAATCGCCACGATATAAGAGGACAGTTGTTCACAGAAGCTCTAAATCAAATTTTTATTATATTCCACGATTCTCAGGACGTTCTTGTTGCTCTAAAAGCATTTCACGAAGTTACCATGGGTGCTCAGAAGACCACAGATCTTGCAAACCAAAAGCTTCTGGATTTATTCAAAGCAATGTGCAAAAACCTCAAAATAAATCCTGAGTCACTGACTGATAATTTCTTTCTTCAGCCTTTCAATATTAAACCATGAAGTAGTAATTGTCACTTCACTTAACGCAACGTAGATTTTGCGGCTCACTTTGTTCGCCCAAATGCTTCGCACTTCGCAAAGCCCAGGAACGTTATATTAAATGGTAGCTTTCGCCACCTTTTTTATTTTATCTACAATCATATTTTTTCATGATCATAAAACCCTACTATCTCTCCCTTATTTATCTACTTAATATGCAATTTTTGAAAATCTACTATTTCAAAACATAACAAAAAACCCTTGTTTTCTTAAGGCAAGGGCTGATAATAAATTTCTATTTAAATATGATTTTTTTCTTGTTAGTATTTTATTTTCGTAAATATTTTATTTTAAAAAAGGAGTTTGAATATTTTTTGTCGTATTTGTATATATGACAGAACTTCTATCGTTTTATACTTTATTATTTAAAAATATAATAGAATATTTAATGGAGGTTATAAAAATGGTTTCTCCGTCTGATTGGATATTCATAATTTGCACATTAATATTAGCGATAATAGCATTATTTGGACCCTACATAAATGAAATATGGAAAAGAAAAAAGTTCGCTCCAAAACTAAGAATAGCGTTTCAAAAAGAATATCCATATGTTGCAGAACCTGCGGGCGATAATTTATATTCTATTTGTTTTGGTGTAAAAAATGAGGGCAATTCTAAAGCAAATAATTGTGAAGTGATTATGGAAGAGTTTTATTTTAAAAATAAAGAAGGAGATTTGATCGAAAACACTAAAAGTTTTCCGGCTAAATTGGCATGGGCAGGTAATACTAATTATTATTACTCGCCCATCGACATACTTCCAAAAGCCGATAAATTTATTCATATATTTTACATTGGAATATCTAATGAAACAGAATACCAAGATAAACTATTTTTTTTCCCAAAGATGGAAAGAATTGTTCCTTTTTCAGGCACAGGAATAAAGGTACCCTTTAATTATATAAAAATTAAATTAGTTATTTATAGTGAAAATGCAAAAAAATACGAACAATATATTGAAATAAAATCTCCAGGGATTAAGAGAGATAATAAAGAGCAAATTTTACAGGAAATGAAAATTACATTATCTTAAATATTATTATTTTTAAGAACATATTATTCTAACATTTCTTTTGAAAAAATAATTTACAGTATTTGTTACACATTTGAAAGCAGTTTTACCTACCCTACCCTTTTTAATCTTTAAACTACTTAACTTTTTCACAAACTACATTTCTTATAATATTGTATTTAACTTCTGATCCGCTACTTGTAGCAATACTCTCTAGTCCACTAGTTAAACCAATTTCAATAATCCGAAGCTCTTCTCTTCTATATTCAAAAAGTAATTCTTGATTAAGTTTTGATGTATTGCAAATTTCATGAAAAATTAATTTATCTTCCGTTTCATCTACTTTTGCTGTGACATTGCCAACAATTTCACTCTACTCCAGCCACTCTAATCAACCTACCTCCACCACTCCGACTAATAATCTACTTTACCACGACCGCCCGCCAAGAGCTTTTTTTGCTAAGGAGTTTAATTGAAAGCCCTCACATACATAACAAGACTCTATCGGACATTCTACAAGAAATAATTTCACGCATATCTTATCCGATAAAGCTTTGTTATGTATAGCAAAAAAAGCATTATATTTTTAACCAACTAAAAGCCTTTTTAGCCTGGTTAAAAATATAAAGGCGGGCTACCTTAGATACTTTCTATCGTAGGGCTAAATCTCTGTTCCCGGTAATCGCATGGCTCCCCTCCCTTCCCCCCCCCCTGTTCCTGATCATTGTTCTTCTACGTTTTAACATTTTTTAAGCAGTAGCAGTATAAAAAATACTAAAACTATTCTAAGAGTTTACTTGTGCGACACCAGTGGGCGTTTATAGAAGACTCAGCACCGCAAAAAATTACAGCAAAAATAATCAAGCATGAGATTTTTTGCGGCACCGGCTTCTACAAACGCCAAGAGAAGAAAATCCAAAGAAAAGAAAAAAGATATCTTTCCCTGGCGATAGGTGAAAACTACATAAATAAAATGTTTCTTTTCTTTAATATTTTATTTATGGATGTTTTTACTTATCGCTAACCGTAAGGAATCCGAAAGATATAGTCACCGAAAAGGGAGATAAAAAATCCCTGCTATTATTTCTTTCATTTATTTTTTATCTCTCTTTTCGAGGGAGAAGACTAAACCACCGTTTTTAACCGCTGCACGGTCTATATCAGAATAAAAATATATAAGAGGGGGTGATTTTCCCTTCTTATATATTTTTTAAGCGTTCGTCTTCTCTTTAGCATTACACTCAAAAAATAACTTCAAATTTTTTTCCTAAAATTTTAATTATTTTTTGAGTGTTATGCCGGTTTTTTCGCTTTTCTATTTCTGGTATTGCTTTTTGTAAAAGAGGGGTGATTTCCCCCTGTTTATAAAAAGTAATACTCTTTCTCTCTCCCTGGCAATGCTCTCACCTGGTAAATTACTATTTGCCAGGTGAGAGCATTGCTCTTTCTTTTTACTTCTTACTGCCCGAAGATATTTTTTTTTGAGTCAACGGGAAGATGTTTTTAATCTTCCTGTAAAGACTCATAAAAAAATTTGTTAGGGCAGATCGTTCGGCAATATAAAGATATTTCAACCAGGTAACTGAAAAGGTTTTTTTACTAGGCAAGTTACTGCTTGCAGGGGTACAAAAAACCTTTTCAGTTACCTGGGTAGTTACATTAAAAGGGGAGAGCAACATTTGTCAGTAGTGGATACTTTCACTGCTGCCAAATGTTGCGGTATTGTCTTTGCACTTATTAAGAAATATGAGTCTAAAAGCGGGCTTCTTTTAGTCTCATATTTCTTAATAAGTGCGTCCTGTCTTTGATTTTCTTTTCTCCGGATAAAATTATATTTCGTAAATAGGGGCTGTTTTTGCCTTATTTACTGAAATATAATTTTATCCTTTCTTCCGGTGATCACAATCTAAAAGGGCTTTTTCTTTTAGGTTGTGTTAACCGGTCTTTCTTTTTTAAAGTTCTCCTACTCTTACCACCTGTTGATATTTTTCTTGCTGCAGCGGGGTAACTGATTTTGTTACCCTTGCAAGCAGCTAAAGAAAAATTTGGACAGGTGGTAAGCCTGGCGGCAATATAGAGACGTTCTTCCAGGTAACTGAAAAGCATTTTTCCCTATTCCTAAAATGCTTTTGTGTTACCTGGTTAAAATCATTAAAAAGAAAGAGCAGCAAGTGTCAGAGGTTAATACTTTAACTTCTGCCACTTGCTGCGGTCTTCTCTCCGTACTTGTGAGGAAACAGGTGCTTGAAAACTCCTTGTTTTCAATCGACTGTTTACTCATAGGTACGTCTTCTCTTTGATTTTCTTCTCTCCGGATAAAAATATCATGCTCGAATATGGGCGGTTTTGCCCTTATTCGATAAATTAGATTTTTATCCGCTCTTCCGGTGATCACAATCTAAAAGGGCTTTTTCTTTTAGGTTGTGTTAACCGGTCTTTCTTTTTTTTGAAGTTCTCTTATTCTTACCACCTGTTGATATTTTTCTTTGGTCCAACGGGGATATGTTTTTAATATCCCATGTAAGGATCAGAGAAAAATTTGAACAGGTGGTTATCCCTGACGGCAATATAAAGACATTCAACCAGGCAATAGAAAAGTATTTTTTCCTATTCCTAAAATGCTTTTGAATTGCCTGGAGTGTTACGATAAAAGGGTCTGCCTGCCTTGTGCTGCAGGCAGGCGGAAGCAAATAGACTCACAGAGACAGAATAGGGGCGGGGCAAGGGAGAGAGGGTCTCGATAATGCCCGCGCTTATGCTTGTAGAGTAGGGGGTGAATCGACCGCAGTTTTTCCTTCCCCCTTATACTTCCCCCCTAATGAATCATAGCCTAACCTTGTTTTTTCGCGGTGGCGAATAAAGTGAAGCAACAGCGGGGCATAAGAGCGTTACCGCCCGCATTGATACTTAGAAGCGTCCCCGCGCGAGCGTAGCTTTTGAGCCAAGGAGCAAAAATAAAAAGAAGGGGGTTAAGAGGGGGGTCTTAGGGGGATTTAAGGGGGAAGGAAAGTTACCCGCCCCGCGCGTGGTAAGTGGTTGATTTGTAAAATTAGGAATAGCCGGCGCAAATTAAATTAGCCAGGCAAATTAGATTAGTCAAAGTGGCCAACGAGAGAGAGAGTGGGTTTTATTTTTTATACTGCTCCTATTATTTTTTAAAATCCCTCTTTCGATATTTCGTTAATACTATAAAGTTAAGAGACAAAAAGTAAAATAAGAAATAAGACAAATGAAGAATTGGAATAAAATTTCAATAATTTTTATACCGTTTCTTAAACTCTTCGGATATATATTTTACTTAATTAATTCATATACTATTAATTAGATCTTCCCAATCAACCGGGAAACCCATGCTTTCTATATCAACATCATTGTACTCTTCTAATAATTGTAATAAATTGTTTTTAAAATTTCCCCATTCTCCAGGTATAATGATTAACTTTTTAAATATCAAAAAAAGACAAATGTGCCTTTGAGATATAACGCAATGGTTTTTCATCTTGGGGATTATGCGGACCTGGCTGCCCAGGATGCCGCAATCGAGGCCGTGATGGATACCATTATTGCCAAGAACATCTTCCACAACAAGGGAAATGACTTTACTGCCAAGGTCAATGCCCGCATTGTGGAATACCAGAGCACCGATGTCATGGATGTCGGTCCCATTGAGTAATTTGTCTTAATTTAACAATATTCCCTGTGGCCATGCTTACCGGAGGGCATTCTGTTATTCTTCCACCTTCCCAAGGGCAGGCCGCGGGGTTTAGGGAAAAGAGGTGTAGAAATGATGTTGAATATAGTTTATAAAATGGTGGTCAAAGTTTTAAGCGGGGCAAGTCCGGAGATCCGCAACCAGATCAAGGCATTTCTGGCCGAGCTGGAAGAGAAGGCGAAGCAGACTTCCAATCCGGTGGATGATATCCTGGTTTTGTGTCTCAGGATTGTATTGGGGTTTTAATATGTTGAGAAGCCCTAAAAACCAGATCAGGATATCAAAAAATTTTTTATTGTTTGAATTTCAATGCCCCTGCTGCAAAAGGGTGCTCCTTGATTTCCGTCTTCTGGATATGCTGGAGATCCTGCGCAAAAGGATAGGGGATAAGCCGGTGATTATCAATTCCGGTTACCGTTGCCCTAAATACAATGAAGAGGTGGGAGGAGTGCCCGGGAGCTATCACTTATACGGTATGGCTTGTGATATCAGGGTTCCGGGAATGGAGCCGGGAAAGCTGATTCAATATGCCCATGATGTGGGGTTTTTCGGGCTGGGTTTATATCAAACTTTCTGTCATCTGGATATCCGCCACAAATACACGAGTTGGGAAGGTTAAATGGATATTGAATATATACTAAAATTAATTGCAAATAACGGTTTTCCCCTGGTTTTATCTATCTATCTGGTTATTAAGCTGGAGTATTTCATCAATGAGCTGATCAAAAACCAAAAGGAATTTTCCCGGAATGTTACCTCTGAAATCAAGGCAATCAACCATTCCATCAATGATCTGCGCATTTACATTGCCAGTAACGGCCGAAAGCCTTAATATATAAAGGTTTCAGGCTATTTTGGACTGGCTTTCAAATATTGCCGATATGAAGGAATATTTTATTACCAAGGAGTATAGTTCATGATGGCCAAAAATAATCCCTTAAAAAGGCTATATTTAAGCATAATTTTTCCATTTCTCCAATAATACCCGATATCAGCTCATTTATTGGCAATATTCCCTCTTTAAACCCTCATCTGGCTTATTAACTCTGTATTTATCCACAATGTTAGGGATTTTTGTGGATAAGTAACTATATAAGAAAATATGAAACTGTTTTTATATAATCCATTTAATATTTTTAGATATTCTTTATTTAAAAAATGAAGAAAAATTATAATATTCTTTGTCAATAATTTTAGGATTTTATTGACATCAATGAGTGGGATTTATATCCTGACTTTTGCAGCAAAAGCAATAAAAAAACCCGCTAGTCCCTATGTAGTAAGGGCTAGCGGATTTATGATATTACAAAAAGGTGTTGCTGATTTAGGGTTTTTTCGTGGCTCCCAGTATTTTTTTTATATCCCCTAATCTAAGGTACTTTCGGTTAAGATCCACGCCGAGTATTTCGTTGATCGCCTTTGAGATCTCATCGGCATGGTCGAAGACATACCAGTTTTCTTCGAGACGGCTTCCTGATGCCTTGTTCAAGCTTTCCACGATAGAAGGGATCGAGTATTTATTGCCCAGACGTAGTGCCAACAGGCGGACAATAACCAGTGCAACAAAGCAGATCAGAAAATGTGCCTGGATATGGTCATTTCGGGAAAGATAAACAGGACGGGCCGCAAGGTCACTTTTTGTGACTTTGAAAGCCTCTTCGATACGCCATAGCCCGCGATAGATTTCCATGATCTCCTGGTCAGTTTTCTTCCACTCACTGGTGACAATGGCGTAGTAACCGTCGAACTTTTCTTCCTCGCGTAATTTCTCCTCATCGAAGAAGGGTCTTTGCCTTGTGGTCATGATCTCGCCCGTATTGGGATCGAAAACAAGGTTTTTCACGTATTTGGCCGCACCGTATGCTATGGCCTTGTGGTATCTTGCAGGGCTGTTTACCAGGTCCCAGGCTTTCATAAGAGCTGGTTTGCGGTCAGCCTTTGCTTTAGAGTCATAGTCGGCACTGTAAAACACGACCTGTTTTTCGTCAATGCGAACTTTACTTCTGCCTCCTTTTGCATTGCTGACGGCAATTTCGCGTGGATATAACCGGGACTTGATTTTGTAATCTTCGCCGATCTGCCGATACCCTGATTTGTCCAGGACGTAATTTTTCAGCTCCTTGTTCGCCCCGCGCACCGTTTGCGAATAGACATACCCGTCGCCTCGGGCAAGGCTAAAGGCGATGTTGTCTGCCGTGTTGACTCCCTTGTCTGCGACAACGATGGTGCGTCCGACCTGGTACTCTTTTTTCACTTTATCCAGAATTGGCAGCAGGGTCTCACAGTCATTGCTGTTACCTGGGAAAAGATCATACAAGATAGGGATACCTTTGGTATCCATGAGCAGTCCCATCTGCACGATCGGATCCGGCCGGTGTTCTTTGGAGACACCTTTTCTTTTCATCTCATCCTGCCGTTCGGTCTCTAAGTAGTAATTGGTGACATCATAGTAGACCAGTTCGGTGCTTCTACCAAATTTATCTTTCATTTTCCGGTGCAGATGCAGCTGCAGACCATCTTTAAAAGTGACCGCCTGTGTTAGGCAGCGGTAGATGTCGTCCAATGAGAACTCCGTGTTCTCAAAATAGCGGTCTTTCTCCTGGTACGTTTTTTTCTTGGATGCGGGGGCAAGGATCCGGGAGAAAACCAGTAGCTTCATCATGTTGTTGGTATTAAATTCAGACTTAAACGATCTGGAGTGGTTGTAGAAGAAGATGTCTAGGCCAAGTTCATAGTAAAGCTTGCTCAAAGCAGCGTAGCCAATATTTTTCCGGTTGGTCTGGTTTTCGGTCAAGGCCTCTTTCGGATCGAGGCTGATGGTGACCGGCTGCATTTCCAAAGCTGCTTTTTTGTTCATTTCTTCGACAACGCTTCTGAAATAGGTAATAGGATCTGGGTAGTGCTTTGCGAGCTCGTCAAGATAGCCAAGGGATTTGACTGTTTTGTGTCTGACTTTTTTGGTTACCGGGTCTCTGTAGCCCTGAACAATTGACAGATATTTGCGGCCCTTGTTGTTGCCGATCTGTAGATACATATTATCACCTTACCCCCCCTTGGGTCTATTAACCGTAGCTGCGTTACTTCCTTCTGAATGGGAGAAAAAATTAATTGACCTTTCCGCTGGTGATAAGCTGACTGATCAGGACATTCAATGGGCAGATTATGTCTTTTTGGGAGCCATGTCTATTCAGCGGAAATCAGTGAATGAATTGATTATTCGCTGTAAAAAATTAGGGGCAACGGTTGTTGCCGGAGGGCCTCTATTTACAACTTCTCCCCAGGATTTTGATCAGCTGGATTATTTGGTCTTGAATGAAGCTGAGGTAACCTTATCTTTAAAAAGGCAATTAAGCATACTGGTTCTCAAAGCTACTATCCTATACTTATCAAACGGCTAGGATGGTACTGTGAGCAGCACCAGCTGAGGAATAAAAAGCACCAGCTGAGGAATAAAAGTGATTAGTACTAGAACGAGGATAAGAACAAAAATGATGGGAATAATCTCCTTGATAATTACATTTATAGATACTCCGGACACTCCAGACGTAATGAATAGTAGTCCTCCAAATGGTGGCGTGGAAAGCCCGATCATCATGTTCAATACAATCACTACACCAAAATGGACTAAATCTATTCCAAGTGTTTCTGCTAATGGTAAGACAATGGGTACAAATACAACAATCATTACCATAGTGTCTATAAACATTCCCAATATTAAGAATAATATATTCACGAAAATTAACAATAGGTATTTAGTCGTAGATACTTGTAAAAGGAACGCGGATAATAATTGGGGAATTTTTTCAAATGATATTATATAGGAAAAAGAAAAGGCGGCACCGAGAAGTAGAGAACAAATACCTGTTGTTTTTACTGTATCTATAAAAATACACCATAATTTATTCCACCCTAGTGTTTTGTAAATAAGAAAGGATACAGATATTGCCCAGATTCCCGCAATCGCACCGGCTTCAGTAGGAGTGAAGATACCAGTATAAATGCCTATAAGTAAGATCACAGGAGTGAAAAGAGCTGGTAATGCCTTGAATGTAAGCATAAGCCAGCTTAGTAATGTGTATTTGACTATTTCTTTAGGATAATTTCTCTTTCTTGCTATCCAAGCTACATATGCCATCAGGAAAACTGCTAACAGTACACCTGGAATTATTCCGCCTAAAAAAAGTGCTCCAACAGAAACCCCTGACATTGTAGCATAGAGGATCATCGGGATACTGGGCGGAAAAATTGGGCCAATTGTAGCCGAACCTGCAGTTATCGCACAGGAAAACCCGTCATCATATCCGCTTCGTCGCATTGCTTCTATTTCCATCAGTCCAAGACCTGCCGCATCGGCAGTAGCGGCTCCAGTCATCCCTGAAAAGATCAGGGAAGCCAGAATATTGACATGCCCCAAACCTCCTTTCCATCGTCCTACCAGCGTATTTGCCCATTTAAAGATTAGATCAGTTACACCTCCACTGTTCATTACTTTAGCCGCGAATATGAAAAGCGGAATAGCAATCATGACATACTTAACATACACCTGATTGAGAAACTGATTTGCAACCACATCTAGGGTTGCTGCCGGTGATGGATTGAGTAAACAGTAAAATATTGAAGAAACCATCATACCCAATGCAATTGGCAGTTTTATAAGAAAACAGGTTACAAATACAACTAGTAGAACTATTAAAGGTAAATTCATAATTTGGATACATCCCCTTTCACTGATGTACGTAATAAATTGTACAGTCTATAACCATACCGGATAATCATAATTGTAAGAAATATCATGTAAGGAAAGAATATAAAACTATATCGTAAAAACTGCATAGTAACTGACCTCTTATAATTCATATAGATTATGAATTGTAGAGAGGGAATCCAAGAAATAGAAAAAGCAACAATTAGTAGGATACAAGAGAGTATATCGAATATCCTTTTCCCTTTTTCAGTTTGTTTGTCATATAGCATGGAAAAACTGATAATTTCTCTACTTCGTTCAGCAAAACACGCTCCAAGGAGAATTATCCACAAATAGCAAAGAAGCGTAAGCTCTGAAGTCCATAAGATTGGTTCAAAAAAATACCTAGCTGCAATCTGAATTAAAAAAGTTAAGAACATTATTATAAACATATAAGTAGGCAGATATATCTCAATAAAATTCAATATTTTTTTGAGTTGCGAATTAATTTTCGATCTCCTCATTGATTGCCATTCCCTTTAGTAGAACCCTGCAGGATGCAAGCATATACACCCTGCAGGTAAAAATAGATACTGATTAATCTGCGTATGATGCTACAGTATCATAAAGATCCCAATCCCAATACTTAGTGACTGAATCATTTGTCTGATAATAATTTCTTGCATATTCGACAAAAGCATCTTTGTCCGGTTCAATTATTTCGATATTCTGCTCATGATAGAAATTGACTAATTCAGTTTCCTGCTTGATGAACTCATCAGTTATATACTGGGAAGCTGTTTCTACAGCTTCTTTGATCCATCCCTGCTGTTGGTCAGTAAGACTCTGCCACTTTTTTTCGTTTATTGCGAAATGAAGGTTGTGGACTAAATGTCCAGTCATAATGACCTTATCGGCAACTTCATAAAATCCCATAGCCTTACTTACAACAAGACCGTTGTCCTGTCCATCAATGGTACCTGTCTTAAGAGCCATGTATACTTCGTTGAAATCAATCGGTGTGGGGCTTGCTCCAAGAGCTTCTCCCAAAGCTGTCCATTCTGGACCGCCAGGCATCCGTAGCTTTATTCCTTTCATATCCTGCGGAGTTGTAACGTCTTTTTTAATCCCAGTAAGATGAACATGGCGGTTTCCATAATAGTTTACTCCAAGAATGCGCACGCCCAGTTTTTGTGCTAGATCATCAAATAGTTCCTGTCCTCTTTGACTTTCATAGAAGCGTTTTGCATGATCAAAACTGGTGAATATGTAGGCAGATTTGAACATACCGCAGTATTGAGCTTCATCAAACTGATCCATACCCATATCAGACATATCAATTTTACCTTGTTTGAGTGCAGTAGTTTGTGAAGACTGATTGTAAAGTTGCCCACCATCATAAACATCGACAACAATATTCCCGTTTGAGATTTTTTCAACCTCTTCAGCAAATAGTTTTACGCCCTTAACATGTGGATCATTGGGTGACAGAATTGTGTGGTAAACTAATTTTACTTGCTCTTTCTCTTGTTTTTCCAACCCTTCAGTTCCTTGCGCTATTACACATGTAATCGAAAGAAAAAACACACCTAAGAATAGTAAAGTTTTTTTCATCATCATAAAATCCTCCTTAAGAAAATTTTTATTTTAAGCCGATCCTATTGATCAACCTTTAAAGGGAATGGCAATCAATGAGGAGATCGAAAATTAATTCGCAACTCAAAAAAATATTGAATTTTATTGAGATATATCTGCCTACTTATATGTTTATAATAATGTTCTTATAAGCCAATAAACAAAGTTTATTTGTTTTATTACTTTTTAATAACTCTTCCATCCCTCAAATAAATGAATGCTGTCCATGCATCATTTTCTTGATACTCAACACTTCCCTGTTTCCAAGTTTGTAGGAAGTGCACGGAAAAGGGCTCATCAAATGCTGTATAGTACAGCTTGTTATTCTTGAAGAACTCAACATAATCAATTTTTTCAGGATAAAGAGAGGCTATTCTCAGCCATCTTTTCCCTTCATATTCCATATGAGGCTCTAGCCCCTGCATATAAAACTGGTCCTCTTCTGGTGGAAGCTCAACTTCAATTCCAATTGCCAAGGCCATTCTCAGAGCGAAGAAGGTGTCCTCACCAGGTAGAATTACCCAATTGGTAGGAGGTTCCTGCTTTGTCATGTTGTTGTAATATCCCCATGATGTATGAGTCATTTCAGCTACTTTAATCTGTCCTATGGCATTTGAGTCTTCATTGCATACTATTGGTTTATCGGGAGTCCACTTCTTAATATCAGAAATCATATTATACAGGTGTTGTCTTGTCTGGTTGTTTCCATGGATGAGAACAATGTCTGACGATTCAGAAATTTCTCTGTTTCTGAATCCACCACCTCCACTGCATCCTACTAGCATTCCTCCTGATTCCTCTCTAGCAAAATCTATTAAATAGGCCATGCCTTCCGGTTCCTGAATAATCTTGTGACAACTATTTGCGGGTATATCCATTTCATTTGAGACATTTATGATAGTATTGGTGTATTTTTTATCTCGCAGGAAATTTGATGCGGTTTTAACAGCATTCCTGACGCCAATTCCGTCCTTAATTCTTCTAACCTGGTCACCGTAAAAGTAGGTAACTATGACTACCATACCGATCTCATCAGCTGCACGTATAAGCCGGTCCAAACGGTTCAAGTAAGCAGGATCAATTGTAGTTCCATCATCTGAGAACGGGTTGTTGTTGATTGTTAAATTATCGATAGTAAAACAGGGGCCCCCTCCCTGAAGACCGACAGAAAAAGCACGTAATCCATATTTGTACCACTCGGGAAGAGCTTCAATAAGCCTGTCAGTCTGCGCTTCAGGATCCCATTTATCAAATCCAAAACGTGCAAAACGTTCAGGGTTAGCCTTGTCATCAAAAATCCCCTGGATAAATCTGGCATTCCATAATAACCCATGGTTTTCAGGATTACTTCCACTAATGTCGGAATATGTTTTTTTCCCATTGATCAGGAAATCTATTCCATCAATTGAAACTCTTGTCTTACTCATATTGAACCCCTTATTTTTTCAATATCTTGCGCGAACATACTTGCAAGCAGCATGTTAAAAGTATCGGTTATTTTGAATAAGCAAGCTGAAGTTTTTTAGCATAATCAGCCGCATTATAGATTTTCTCAAGATTTATTCCACAGTCCACATTCATTGAATTAAACATCCTTACCAGTAGTTCTGTAGGAATATTCCCATTGGCTCCAAAAGCATACGGACATCCACCTAGTCCCCCAGCGGCAGATTCAAATATCCGGATACCCGCTGAATAGGCAGCAAATGCATTGGCAAATTCAATTCCTTCACATTGGTGAAGGTGGATAGCTATTACATCTTTGGAGAATTGTTTGATGAGCAGTCGAATAAGTGAGTATACTTGGTCAGGATTTGCCACACCGGTAGTGTCGCAAAGGGTTATTCCTTTATATCCTGCTTCATGAAGGACCTCAGCGATAGAAAAAATCTTATCAGTTGAGATATACTCTTCCTGCTGATATCCAAAGGCAGTAGCTATGTTTGCACGTACAGTTACTCCATCCTGTTCCGCTCTTTTCCCTATAGCTTTCAGCTCTTCCAGTGACTCTTTCACGGTCCGGTTGATATTATTTTGATTATGGATTTCGCTAGCGCTTATAAAAGTAACCATTTCTTTTATCCCACTGGCAAACGCCAAATCATACCCTTTCATGTTTGGTATTAGAACAAACTTCCGTATATGGTTAATCTGACCAATCCTCTGGATTAGTTCTTTGGCATCAGCCATCTGCGGTACCCACCTAGGACTTACAAATGAAGTACACTCTATGTTTATTGCACCGGCTTCCAGAAGAAGATTAAGCAGCTTGATCTTATTATCAGTTGGAATAAACTTCTTTATATTCTGTAGACCATCTCTAAGAGTTATTTCATGTATTGTTACAAATTCTTTTTTTCCCATTTTACAATCCACAGTTATTCATTCCTTCAAGATAGGGTGCAAGAATTTCTTCTCTTGACAATGGTAAACGCTCGATCGGTTCAGCAATTCTAGTTGTATTGATGTAGTGTTTCTGGGTTATATTTTCAGATACTGAATTACCGCCCCAAGTACCGCACCCCAAGGAAAATGTAAATGCCAGACCGTTAGACCAATTCCCGCTATTAGCAAGACCGTGAGGCTGGCGTACAATGACACGACTCGTTTTTGTTTCCAAGCCAAATTTCAGGATTCTTTTCCGGTTTAATGAATGGATGCCGCATGAGTGCCCTAATCCAGAATATCCGGTTATTTCATTTACTCGTTTGACTGCATCCTCAAACTTTTTATACTTGTAAAGTGTTAGGACTAAAGAAAGTTTTTCTCCAGAAAATGGAGCATTAGGACCAGTTGAATCTTCTTCAACCATAAGAAAAGCTGTTCCTTCAGGGATGTTAATTCCAGCTTCTGCGGCAATAACTGTTACTTCTTTAGCAATTATTTCTCTCCTCAAGTGACCATCTCTCCACATTGCTTTCTGCAGATTTCTCTTTTCGATAGGACTGCAAAGATATCCGCCATTTTTTTCAAGACATGTAATAAGATCATGATAAGCATCTTCCTGTATAACCAAAGAATTTTCTGCTGAGCATCCTGATGCATTATCTCCAGTCTTCCCCATACTTATCATTTTTGCAGTTTCTGCCAAATCAACAGTTTCATCCACTACAATCGCAGCATTACCGGCTCCTACACCATATGAAGGTTTGCCAGAACTATAGGCTGCTTTAACCATTTCTCCGCTACCAGTAGCCATGATCAAATCACACTGTTTCATAATTTCGAGAGAAACTTCTTTCGATGGTTCATCAACACAAATGAAGGCATCTGCTGGCGCACCATTTGCTGCCATTACCTCCCTCATGAGTTCCACAACTTTTTTGGTAGTTTTATGACTTGCCGGATGGGAGCCAAATACTATTGCATTTCGCCCCCTCAAAGACAACATACCTTTAAAGACAGGTGTTGCTTCCGGGTTTGTACTAGGTATTAGCGCAGCAATAACTCCGACAGGTTTTGCGATTTCTGTTATTCCTGTTTTAGCATTATAATTTATTATTCCAACGGTTTTCTGCTGTATTACATCAAAAAAACATCCAGGTATTTTCTCTGTCAATTTTGCACGTTTAGAATCTATTCGACCCATTCCAGTTTCTTCAAAAGCAAGTTTTGCAATTTTCATAGCAACATCTTTCTGAGATAATTTTGAAACAACTGCAGCTGCCAATTTATCTACTTTTTCTTGGGAATAATCTTCTAGAACAGATTGAGCAACCCGAGCTCTTTTAACAAATTCACTAACAAGAATAGCTGCTTCATTTTCTATATGTTTCATTTAATTATTTGTTCCTTGAATATCTTAAGACTTATTTTTTACCACTGTGTTTAAGCAAGCTGTTTCTGACTCTATTATGCTGATTTTGATTAATTTGCCGCGCTTTTTCAGGTTCACCACTTTTTATCGCCTCAAAAAGTGCTTTATGTTCTTCATTAGATTTCTTTACATCCATATATGAGGGTATTACGTTAAGTAAGGTGATGTTTAACTGTGTTCTAATCCTTATTAGCGTATTCATGATAAAATCATTTTTCGATAGGGAATATAACTTTTTATGAAACAAGGCATCAGCTTCCGACCATAATTGATAACTGCTTTCTCCCCCTAAATTGTCCATTTCCTCTATTTTCAGTTCTAAGTAATTAATCGATTCCGGGTCAATTTCTTTGTTCTGCATTTTTTCTGCTACAAGGCATGCTACTATTCCTTCCAATCCTTCTGCAATTTCATAAAGACCAATAAGATCAGTGATATTAAATGCTCGTATGTAGGTCCCTTTTTGAGGAATAATTTCGAGTAATCCATCTGAATCGAGTCGGCGAAGTGCTTCCCGTATTGGAGTCCTGCTCATGTTCAGTTCAGCAGCAATCTCACTAGCTACAATTGCCGTTCCCTGACGTAATTCCTGATTTGTAATTTTTTTCTTCAAAATTGAATATGCTTTATCTGCTTGAGTGTCCTTCATACCCTAACTCCAAAATTAAATATTTCTTATTGTATACAACATTGCATATAATTATTTATACAATATTGTATACAATAAGTCAAGTTTTTTTATTATTGAGCTTTTTGCTTTGTAAGATTTTTTTGGTTTTTAGTCACTGATCAAGCCTTCTCAAGGGTAAATTGAAACAGGTCTACAGAAAGTAATGACCTATTTTTTATTAATTTAATTATTTTCCTTAATTTACCCTAATAATGGGCGCACTTCTCCCCTTGTCCACATTTTAGGGCTGTGGATATTTTCGCGGAAAAGTTATCGCCAGGTAAGATAATAGTTTAAGCTGCTGCCACCAGACTTCGCATTTTCTCTTTCTGTTTCTCTTTAATTCGCCCTACAGCCATGGCCAGCATTACACCTAGCGCCAATCCACACCTTATTTTCATCTTGTTCATTCCCCGGATGGTGTGCAGTTCAAAGCCAAAGGAAACGTCTAATCGGCTATTCACCCGTTCTACACTAGTGCGTTTATTATACTCCTTTTTCCACTTGTAACTTGCCCGATCAATCGACGTGAAGATTCTGCGATCTTCCGATAGCGGGATTCGAAACCCTTGTGCCACCGGACATACCGCTTGGCCCTGGCAGATGATTCCGTACTGCCTGGTCGGACATAATTTCTTTAAGGTATTGCGGTCTTTTTCAAATCCCCCATTGGCCATTTCTCGCTGAGTATTTGTTTCCGGGCAATAGCAGTAAACGTTGCCTTTATAGTTATAAGTTACATTGGTTCTTCCGCTAAGCAAGTGTGTTTCTTCCCCGTCTTTCCACATGTTGCGTATGTCGATCACCGGTTTGATTTTATACTGATCCCAACACTTCTCGATCAGTTTGGTATCATCATAGCCTTTGTCGCCCGTCCACGTTTCTGCTATCCGCAAAATCTCCGGCTGCTTCTCTTTTAGCTGTTCAAGTAAGGCGTGCCCTCCTCTAGTGTCTGAGGCCGAGGCTTTGGTGATTTTATAGGCTATGGGTAATTCATAGGTGGCATCCACGACTAAATGCAGTTTGTAGCCAAACCACTTTACGATTTTTTCCCAGAGGCTGCCATCTTTGTGCTGTCCCCGGTATTCTTTTTTCCCGTAATTGGCATCCGTATCCCGCCGGCCATCCGTGGTCTTTTTTCCATTCTGGTGCCTGGCAAAAGAAGGGATAGCTTTGCTGTCTACGGCCAGGTGTTTACCGAAGTCAGGTAATAGTTCCCGCATCTGCTTAACCAGCTTTTCGAAAATCTTATCCACTTCTTCGGTATGTGTTAATATCTTTTTCAAAAATCGTGTATATACCCATGCCGGTAGTATTTTTTAATTGCTATATATCTTTAATCCTTCCGGAATCAATCCACTCTTTTATTATTTCTCTTCTCTTTTCCTCTAAGACAACCTCGAGCATTTTTGAAGTTGTTCCTTTAATTCTTTCCTTATTTAACTGCACCTTCCAAAAATCTGGCAGCCTGTTTTCTGTTTCTTTTCTTATCTCTTCTTGCTGCAAAGAATCAAGCGAATTATAAATTTGTTCTATCTTTTTAATCTCTTCCTGCCTCTTTTTATTCTCTTCTTCTTTTTGTTTGATTTTAATATATTCTATTTTTTCCTCTTCCTCTCTACCTTGCTTCTCTTTTATTTCCCTTAAATATTCCTCCGGGACCTGCCAATTTTCTCTGATGGCCTTCACTAAATAGGCCGCTTTATCATCGGCATTAGTATAATTAATTGCCTCAATCCATTTTTCTATTAATGCTTGATCATTGCTTTTTATTAAGTTTTCAGCAGTTACTTTAGAAACATTTATTTTAACTAATTGATTAATTAGATCAACCTGCTCTGCCTGTGCGTTGCACGCAGACAGGTCTTTAGAATATTTTATTACTTCCTTTTTTGGACCTGGTAGATATTCTTCTGTCTGGTCATCAATACTTTTTATCTTTGCCCTTTTCATTTCCGCTTTAGCTCTCTCTCCTGGCCAATAATAGATGAGCCAATCCTTATTTCCGTTTTCACTCCAATCAAATTTTGAAATAAAACCAGTATCCTGAAGTTCATGATTACCCGGATTTATTTGTTGTTTGGCTAAAGAGATCTGCTCGTGGGGGGTTACCGGAAGAAGTTGGCATAATTTAGAATACTTATAACAGATAAAATTTTCTCTTTTATTTCTTAAACCGTAGAACTTTACTCCTAAAATTTCATAAAGTCTGGAAGCTATTTTGCTTTTGAGGCTTTGCAAGTAATTATAATCAACCGGTTTTATATAAAAAGAATTTAGGTTTTGAAGATACCAGCTCCCTAAAAATAAATAGTTATCGTCAGCTATTTTATTTTCAGGTAATTCTTTACCTTTAAAAACTACCCTCTCATATAAACTAAAATTATCGTCAACCCATTGCTTACCTTCCTTTGAAAAAAAGGTGCCTGCTGATTTTATGGTAGTCGCCCTTATCCTTTCTAAAGCTTTTTTAATCATGCGATAATTTTCTCCTGCGGATTCACTGATTCCCATTCTCTTACAAATATTATATAAAGAGCCCAAAGGAATGGGATTTTTTATCTCTCCTTCTTTCTTTAATATTTCCGACAATATTTCTGAAATAGCCTGTTGTACTTTTCTATCAAAGGGTCCTGGATAGCCATATTCAGAATTAGAAGAAACTTTCCATAAAAGAGTAATTTCTTGATTCCCTTTTTTAATTATTTCCTGATAAATAGTTGTGGTTTTATTTTTAAGGCCTTTTGTGGAAAGAGAAAAAAATGGAAATACTAAAAGATTCACTTCGGAATTTATTATCTTTGGCAAATCAATTTCGTTATTATTTTTTATAGTGATCTCTTCAAATTCTTTCATTTTTTTCCTTTTAACTATTTTAAATAACAACAACACTTCTCTGTTGTTGTTATTGTAAATATTGTTAGTATTGTAAGCACCAGCAAAGCCTTATAAATAAAAGGTAACAAGCATTTTTCTTAATTCCAACTACGGTATTTCTTAATTCCAACTACGGTATTTCTTAATTCCAACTACGGTATTTCTTAATTCCAACTACGGTATTTCTTAAGTCAAAACCCAATAATTCTTAATATAAATTTAAATCGGTTTTATTATTTTTTTATAGAAGTTTCATTTGAACCATTATTCACTTCTTTGCTTACTAAAAATCCCTTTTATTTATTTTAATGATGTGCCGGAGAAGCAGTAATAATAAGGCCTTTTACTCAGTGTCCGAATTTCGGACACTCTCTTTTACATCCGGTATTTTTACTATTTATTTAAAATATTTAGTACTTGATGAATGGCATCAGTTATTTCGGACTGTTCTACCTCAGACTTTCTAAATTTTATTTTTAAAATAAATTCTCTTCCAGGAGATTCAAATTTATATTCATAAAATTTAGGTCTTCCTTTTTTGTCTTTAGATTTTTTAAGTTCTGATTTTGCTTCTCCAACCGTTAAGGTTCCCTCTTTTATTTGTCTATAAAATTCCCTTATATTTATTTTATTACTTTGTCGGAGAAGCAGTAACAATAAGGACTTGGGCACTGTGTCCGAACATCGGACACTCTCTTTTATATCCTGAGGAAGCTTGAGTAAAGAAAGCATTTCGTTCACATAACTTTTAGGAAGTCCTAATTCTCTTGAGGCCTCTCTTTGAGAATAGTTTGGGTTGTCCATTCTTTTTTTATTGATCAAGGCTTGGATTGAATCTGCTTCTTCAAGTGGTGGAAGGTCCTGCCTTTGGATGTTTTCGATTAATTGATGAATAAGTCGGGTATGACTATCAATATTTTTAATAATACAGGGTAATTCTTGAAGGTCGGATAATTTAGCCGCTTTATACCTGCGCTCACCACTGATTATTTTAAAGCAATCTTCAGATTCTATATATTCAACGGTAATTGGCTGCAGGAGTCCATGTTTTTTAATGGATTCTGCTAATTCATTTAATCTTTTCTGATTTAAACTTTTCCTTGGTTGTTCGGGATCTAATTTTATTCTAGATACTTCAATAATTCTGGCGCCGGAAAGACCCTTTGTTCCTTCTCTAATACCCTTTTTCTCTTTTGTGATAATTTCTTCTTCCTGGATTGGAAGGGAATCAAAAGTATCTTTGGCGAATTTTCTTAAAATAACTTCCTTTTTTTTAGTCATGATTTATAAACTCCTGAGCTAATTTTCGATAGGTTTCTGCTTGTTCTGAAGAAGGTAAATAATAAGTAATCGGTTTTTTTATAGTAGTTGCCTCAGCATATTTAACACTGTTCGTTATCTCTATTTTAAATACCTTATCTTTAAAACCCTCTAAAACAGTGTCGTGGTAAACCTCTTCCAGCTTCCTTCTTCCGACAAACTTATTTATAATATAGCCCATTATTTCGAGCTTGGGATTTGCCCTTTTCCTTATCTTGGTTATAGCACTTCTTAGATAGGCGGTTCCTTTAACTGCCCATTCCTGACACTCTAAAGGTATAATAACCTCATCTGCGGCCACCAGGCCAATTCTAGTGGCCAGGCCTAAACTTGGAGGACAGTCAATGATTATATAATTATAGGATTCTTTTAGGTCTTTTATTTTATCCGCTAAAAAGTACTGGGCGTCTGGCTCTCCGGCTAGTTGCAGGTCTATTTTGCTTAACTCTATATTGGAAGGGACAATGTCTATATTTTGAAAAGAAGTCTTTTGAATAACCTTGGCAATATCAAGGTCATTATCTAAAAAGAGGTCGGCAATGGTAAATTTAAGATTGTAAATATCTTTTAAAAATGAAGAGGAAAGATTCCCCTGCTGGTCCAAGTCTATAAGGAGAATCCTTTTGTTCTTTTCAGCCAAGGCTCCGGAGAGATTAAAAGTGATGTTGGTCTTTCCCACTCCTCCCTTTTGATTGGTAACGGCAATAACCTTAGGTCTTTTAACTTTCTGGGTATTTTTCTTATCCATGATTGTATTTTATCTTAACCTTTTTAGATTTTAGATGAAGTACCGGCTTAAGACTTATTTAGATCTTCCATTGCTTTTTGATAGGCAACTTTATGTTTAAAACCCTGCTTCAAAAATTTCCATATTATCTGGATTTTGCGAAAATCTTCTTCTGTATACTCTCTCATCTCTAAATCGCCCCTGGTTATTTTTTTAGGATTAATATAACCTTTTTGCTCCAGGTAATAAAGCTTGTGTCTAGGAATATCTATTTTTTTTAAAACTTCTAAAGTTTGCATTTTTTTCACCTACAGGAATACAGATTTATTTTTCTACAGTTTAACTGAAAAAAAATAAGATGTCAAATATTAATTTTGTAAATGAAGCTGCCCAAATTTATTGGCTGGTGAGTATTTAGCTTGGGATATAAAGGCTTGCGTGTATCTGAAGTCGCCGAATAGGTTATTTCTTATTTCTAATTCCATATTTCTCTCTAAGGGTTTGTTCCCAGCCAAAGATTTTTAGAAGAAATTTTTCATGTTCTTTAAACTCTTCCATCAATTTATCATCCAATTTTACTCTCTTAAGTGTAACCGGATTGTAAATAACAATTTCATTTTCATCACTCATCTTCTCATCTAATTCCCAATGGGCTATTGCATTTCTCAATCGTTGAACAAATCTTAAAGAGTTCTTTACTTTTGGATATTGTTTTAATTTTTTAAAATATGGGATTTGCTCGTAAAGCGAAATCTTTTTATCAAAACTAAAATGGGACGTGTTTATAATATACCAATAGAAAATTGAGGCTTGTCTATTAGTTTTAGGGAAAAAATATGTTCTTAGTCTCCAACCAAGAGCCCCTTCGATTACAGTTGCATCTGAAATTATATTTCCTCTAAACCAACTTAACTTTTCCCTGATGATTTTTTTATCCATAATTAGTACCTATACTCAATAATCTTATAATTTTCGGAATTGCGTATAGCCCGTGTTATATAACCTGAACGAAGTGAGGGTAAGGAGCGAAGCATAGCGAAACCTTTTATCCGTTGTTAGACGATGCTTGGGCAGTTTTCCTATCGGAAATTTGCCTTGCCCACTCTACTAATGCCCTATCAAGCAATATTTTTAGAGTAGCCACAACTCTGGAAGTCAATTTATATTTTTGTCGTAGGTCATTACCAGGGTGCAATCTATTTCTAAAGATATGAATTATCCGGCATGTTGCCTTTATTGAATCAGATGGAAAGACTGATCTCTTAATGGCCTCCTTAAGAAGCGGACCAAGCTCAACCTCAAGAATATCTTTTCCTTGAACAGTCCTTAGATTTAACTGATGGTACAGGATACCTAGAAGTATGTTTTCTAAAAATGCCCCGGCGAGAGAAACAGTGGCTATTTGCAGTCGCTGTGTACAAACTATATCCAGTTCTCGCCTCACCTCAAGAGTCTGTTCTAGCGCCAGTTGCGGGATTATATGACTAATAGACTCTTGAACCAGCTCTGGGTTAATTTTCTGCCCAATTATTGCTGCATTAAAAGAAGGTGAAACCAGTTCTTGAAAGAATTTCTGCTTTTCCGTATTGGATTCAAAGTGTTCATCTTCAATTCGCTCAATAATACAAAGCATATCATATGATGAGTATTTGCTAATCGCCTTTTCGATATCAATAATCTTGCCTCCTGCTCGTATCTTTTCTAACAACCGATCTTCGTCAAGGGCCTTCTCTAGATAAGTCTTTGCGCTGGCTACATCATCAACAAGCTTTGCTGAGCCAAGTCTGAAGAGAATATGGCCTTTGTGAAGGTGACCCCAAGCAAGCTCAAGATCTTCCTCAAAAAATTTCAATATTCCTTCCCAAAAAACATTGAAATCATCCTGCCCTTTGTCAGAAAGAATTTTAAAAGAGATTTGATCTGCATATGAAGCCCATGATCCGGCATTGCTTGGATCAATTATCTCAGCTTTTGCTAGATGGCTCTTTAAAAGTGATGTAGCTTCATTAAATCTACTTTTATTTAAAAGTTCTTTTAGTTTTGAATTTTCACCCATAATACGTACCCCACTCATAGGATATGCCCACATGTATTAAAAAACTATACTTTAGCCCGTATAAGCAAAAAGACAACTCAATGTGCGTAATTATAAGAGTATTGTGGTTGTTGCACCTTACCACTTATTCAAAAATTCCCTGATGGTATCTTCCGGAGATAAATTAAGATAAATTTCAGTAGTTGCTAACCGAGTATGACCTAAAAGAGATTGTGGGCAAAAAATTTAAATTTTAAAATATTTATTCTCTGCCGACCAATCCTGAAAATTCTATCTCGGCTCCGGATAAATTAAGAGAAGAGGGGACCAGGCTAAGACCGTTTCTGCCTGTGCGTGTATGCACGCAGACAGGTCTTTTGATAATTGTTTCTTTTAAAGTTACGGTTCCCTTTAAAAGCTCATAAACTGTATTCTTAAGCTCGTGGGCGGGTATCCCCAAGCTGTAAGTCCAAAAAATTTGTGCCTGCGGATCTAAATCTATCAACAAGACGCGCTTCTTAAGCTTATTTAAGCCCGCTCCTATATTAATGGCGCAAGTAGTTTTTCCCACTCCGCCTTTTTGATTGATTAAAGCGATTATTTGCATGAAAAATTCCCTTTTGTTTAATCTATCGTAATTTTTGCGACAATCGCATAACATCGAATAATGTTTTCTGTTCTTTAAATTCAACCTTTTTATTTTTTCTTATTTCTGCAATTTTGCCATCCAATCTTTTCAATATAACATTATAATATTCCTCTGATATTTCCATTGTTATGAAATTTCGTTTTAATCTTTTGGCTACCATAGCTGTTGTTCCTGTTCCACCAAAAGGATCTAAAATTAAATCTTCTTCATTAGAACTTGCTTTTATTATTAATTTTAATAAGTCTTCAGGCATTTGACAGGGATGTTTCTCAATACGTTCCTTAAAAGTGCCACAAACTCTTGAAAATTGCCAAACATCATCAGGTATTTTCCCAATGGGATTTGCACGCTTATCTTTATAGATAAGTTGCCTTGCCGAAGGTATTCTTATATTTTTATCGTTAAACGTAAACTGGTTTTTGTCTTTAACAAAATATAAAATATGTGTATGAGCGCGATTAAATTTTTTCCTCTGATTTTGTCCAAAAGTGTAATACCATATAATCCAATTTCTGAAATGAAAACCCGCCCTTTTTAAAATTATATTTATTTCTGCTGCAAATTCATCGCCGATAGCAACATATACCGCCCCATTGTTTTTAAGTAATCTTCCTATTTCTCCTATCCATTTTTCGGACCATTTATAATATTCTTCATAAGGCATGTTATCATTGTGGGTATCGTATTTTATACCTATATTGAAAGGTGGGTCTGCAAACACTAAATCTACGGATTTATCTGGTAAACTTTTCATAATTTCTATACAGTCACCTAAGTATACTTTATTTACTTTCATTATTATTCTCCTATTTCAAATAGCTGGCATGGTTTCATTTTGAATTGTATTTTTGTAGGGTCCGGGGTTCCGCCTTTTCTTTGCATGGTTACCTTTCCAATATGTAAACTTCCTCTTGGCGAAACACATATTTCACCACTTCCAAAAAAATTCATTGCAACATTTATATCTCTGAGCGTCCATGTAGTTGTCTTGTTATTTGGATTAAATCTTGTAACTAATATCCAATCAGCAGATAATCCACCTCTACCCTTGATTATATCGCTTATTACCATAATTCTATTTTTCTTAAAAAAATCAATAATCTTTTTTTGAATTATTTCTGGCATCTCATTCAAGAACAAGCGTCTTTTATCTTTGAATTTTTTAATACCTGTTTTTCTTGAATGTCTTTCAGGATCTAATTCTCCGGTGAAAAGTTTAAGCCAAAAAGCAATTTCATCGTCAAAGTTCCATATTTCTTGATAGACTTCAACAGTTCTTTTGTCAATTTGATTATAATCAGCATTAGAGTTTGCTTTCTTTAGCGATAAATTTTCAATTTTTAATATATTTCCAATCATTATAATGATTCTTATCTGAGCATCCGCCTTTTTAAATCTTACAAACTGTTCATATTCTTCTTCTTCTTCTTTAACCTCAAACTTACTTAAATCGATTTTCTTTATATGGGTAGGAATCTGAATTGCTTTTACAGAATTAAGTTTTTTAATGTCATACCCCATTATTTTAAGCCATTCCTGTGCTTCTATATCATTTCTCCAAGAATTAAACTTTTTACAAATTGCCTTTTCGTTTGCAAATCCTCCTTTTGCAGTTTTTGAACCAAGTTCAGTTTTATTCATAATTTTACCTCTTTAAGAAAAAATTCCGATAACGATTTCGGTGTAAAAGAAGTTCGACGAAGCCGAATTTAGACAGAGCGAAGCGAAGTCTTTTACACCGTGTTATGTGCTGTTGTGCCCAAATATAATCTTCTTAAATAGATCCTCAATGGGATTCATATTCCTAATTACATCATCAATTTTGTCTTCAGAGATATTTGTTGGCCAGGTAGATGATAGAGTGAAATATTGTTCACCAACTTTTTTGTTGCCATTGGGAAAACCAGACCAATTTTCTGAAGTCATTACTACCAAGAACGCGTTTGCGTTTGGAAACTCTTTTTTCAGTTTGGACTCTCTGTTTTGAAAATCTTCTTCCCATTTATCTCGATTCCAGCCTAATTGGGTTTTACACTCAATTATCGCAACAACCTCATCATTTTTCCAAATGGAAATGTCGGGTCTAATGGCCCCTCGTTTTGGCCTTATTTGTCTTTCTGAGTGAACCTCTAAACCAACATTCTTTATGTCAAAGATTACTTTCAGGTAAAAGGTTATCGTCTCAACAAAGAAATCAGAGGCTGCCGGCAAATATCTTTTGTTCAAGAATTCCTTAATTTTGTTCTGAGTATCGTAGTAAGCTTTCATCCTGAGGAGAATTGCTTTTGTAATCTCCCTTTTTTCAAGGGAAACAAGAGCATTAAGTTTAATCTCCTCATAAAGGCTTACCAATTGCTCATGCTGGTTATCCAAACTTTCCCAATATTTCTTTTCAAACTCCAGTAATGACATAGTCAATTCCTTTTAAGGCACAATTGCATATAACTTAAAATAACCTAACTACTTTGTTTGTGCTTCCAAATTGGTATATATTATTTTGCAAAGTATTCTGTTTATGCGCTACCTACTGTATAAAAAATAGATATTTTTTATACAGATATTTAACTTAAAACCTTTAAACTAAAGTCAATTCCCTATTTTTAACCTTATTATCTTTATAATGAGCTGTCCCCTTATAAAGAGGATTTTCCAGTATATATTTAATGGTCCCGGCATACCACTTGCCACCCCTGGCAGTAGGTACACCTTTTTCATTTAGTTCCCTGGCTATTTCTCTTAATCCCATTCTCTTATATCTTTTCATTTTAAAGATCATTCTAATTATTTCTGCTTGTTCTTCATCTATCACTAATTTTTTATTCTTTGTTTTATATCCTAAAGCAGCAGCTCCTCCGGCATAACCGCCCTTTTGGGCCTTGTTAATCCTTCCTCCGCTAAGCCGCATAGTGATAAAAGTTTTCTCTAATTCAGAGACTATTCCCATAAATTGCCGGAAAGCCTTTCTCATGGGGTCCTTGCTATCTAAATTAGGTTCCTTTATACTGATAAGTTTTTTATTAAGTCCCTCTAATTTTTTAAATAAATGCTCTTGTATATAAAGATCCCTGGCCAATCTATCTAATTTGAAAATTAAGACTCCCTCAATCTCTTTATTATCTTCTGCATAACTAAATAATTCTGCCAATCCCGGTCTATTTTCTAATTCGTTTGATCCACTTATACCCTCATCTTTGAATATTTTTATTAACTCATAGTTATTCTTATTAGCGTATTGCTTTAGACTTTTCTCCTGTATTTCGATAGTTCCTTCTTCTTTTTGATTGTTTGTAGAAACACGGCAGTATCCAACTAATTTAATTAATTCTTTGTTTTTAACTGATTTCCCCATTTTATCGGCTCTTTTCTTAAATCTGGTGTTTGATAAGCATCAAAATTTAATAAATTTTAAGAATCCGCTTATGGATATAATCTCAATCTTTTAACCCTTTTGATTGAATTTTGAATTCCTTGTCTTTAATAAATTTATCTAATTCTTGTTCTTCAATCCGATAAACCTTTTTAAATTTGACTGCCTTCAACTCTCCGGACCGGACATAATTGTAAATTGTATTGTAGTGTAGATCTAATTTTTTAGCCACTTCTTTTAAACTTAACATTTTATTGACCCCTCTCTTGATTGCATTATCTATTTAAAAGATATTACAATAATTTATATTTGTCAATACCTATTTACAATTAGTTACTTTTATTACCGAAAAAGTTTTAATATAGATAGACTATTTTATTATTTTTACGAAAAATTCTAACTTCTGACCAGGAATAAAAAGAGGGGAGTTTGTAGATTCAAGTTGCTAATGCAACAGTTTACTAAAAACCTCATGTGGCGTTAAAAATTCTAAAGTTTTCCGTGGCCGGTCGTTTAGCATATCTTGTGCTTTTTTGATGCTTTTAAGTGGAACTTT
>Ga0307380_10001767_pt1 | contig 31275 bp, 32 predicted proteins | sample UN3MG_FD_202239 | JGI IMG/M metagenome (GOLD analysis project Ga0307380, IMG submission 202239) | Soil microbial communities from Risofladan, Vaasa, Finland - UN-3 | ecosystem: Environmental > Terrestrial > Soil > Coastal area > Acid sulfate soil | place: Finland: Risofladan, Vaasa | collected...
TCCTTAATCCAGAGGGACAAAGGCCTTGTAGAGATGAAGAGAGCCGTGGATTGTGTATGGCGGCGCCGAAGCGGGGATCATGAGAGAATCTCCCTTGCTCAACGGCAGAGGATCGACGGCATCTATCGCTCCCTCACCAGCGAGGCAGATCATCAGCTCGATGCTTCCGGTTTTGGGATTCCTGTACGGGTGGTCGGGATGCACATGAATCTCCGCCAGGCGAAACTCCGCGGCGGGAGTCCGAAACACCCGCTGCCCGGGAACTGGCTGTCGTGACTCTACCAGTTGGACAGCTTTTCCCTCGAAACGCAGGATGGACAGCAGCTCCTCCACGTCCATGTGTTTCTGGGTCAGCCCGCCCCGTATCACGTTGTCCGAGTTGGCCATCAGTTCGATTCCCGTTCCTTCCAGGTAGGCGTGGAGTACCCCCGCTTCCAGAAACATCGTGTCTCCCGGCTGCAGGAGGATAAGATTGAGCAACAGCGGGGAGAGCACCCCGATGTCTCCGGGATACAGCTCCTGAAGACGTACGAGCCAGCGGGCGATCGGTGTTGTTGGGGTTTCGTTTCCTGCAGTGCCGCTCCGCTGCTCCTGGTTCAGCTGGCCGCGCGCCCAGTCGACGGCTTCCTCCAGGGCTCTCTCCCGGGTTTCCCGGTCCAGGCGCATCAGGGCGGCGAAGAAACGCTTCAGCCCAGCCGGGTCTGGATTTTTCCGGAAGGCGTCGAGGTGTTCCGAAATACTGGGAAACCCGATCGGGTGGAGAAGAGCGAGCATCTCCGGAATGGGGCGAAAACCGTTGAGGGCCCAGAATGGGGTGAGCGCGGAGGTAACCTCGGGTTTGTGGTTTTCATCCCGGTAGTTGCGTTGAAAGGCGTCGAGAGGGATACCCAGCTCGTTTTCCCGGCGAAATCCTTCCCGCGCCTGTTTGAGGTTGGGATGGGCCTGGATGGACAGCGGCAGGGCTGCAGCCAGCACCTTGAACAGAAAGGGAAGGCGTCCTGACCACTTCTGCGCTACCTCAGCTCCGAGTGTTCCCGCGGGATCCCGGGCGATCTGTTCGGGAAGGGGGATCTGTCCGCCCTCTTCGAGGAGAACCGTGGAAGGAGCCTTGGGGTGTGCCCCCATCCACAGCTCCGCCTGGGGTTTGTCCGCAGGGGAGGATTCCCCGAGGAGCTCGGGAATAGCGGTCCGCGAGCCCCAGGCGTACTCCTGAATCGTGTTGACCAGACGAAAGACTGCAGCCATTCCTTTCTTTCCTGCGCCACCTATAGTACAATAGCCGCCCGGGGCATGTCGTGGCAAGAAAATTCGTAATCGGGGTAGACAGCAGCAGCACCACCACCACCACCACCACCACCATCTTGTGCAAAGTCATGGCCTGGGATCGGGATGGAGGAATCTAAGGGTGAGAGTGGCAGAAATAATTCGCAGCCTGGTTCTCGAGCGGGGGGCCGGTACTCCGGTCCGACGGGCCCAGGTCGGGCTGATTTACTGCGCGGTTCAGCTGGAGACCGGCACCACCGGAGTAGCCTTCACCTTCCCCGGCCAGCGCTCCGAACAGCCGTGCGGAGGAGGGTTGAGCGGTCAGGGGCATTTGGCCGGGAGAAAGGCGGAGGAGCTGGTCGAGCATCTAGGCTCTGAAGACCTGGTCAGCTCGGCCCTTGCTCTGGCAACGGCGAACGCCTTGATCGCCGATTCTTCCATCGATAGTCAGGCAACCCCGGGGGATGTTCTGGACCAGTTGGACATCCGGGAAGGGGATCGCCTGTGCATGGTCGGCTGTTTCCTGCCGGTACTCGAGAAGCTGAAAATGGCATCGGTCCAGGTAACCGCCGTGGATCAGGCGGCCAAACCGGGGGCCGAGCCGGCGGAGAACAGCGAGCGGCTCCTGCCCGAAAGCCAGGTGGCGATCATCACGGGCACATCGATCATCAACAACACCATAGATACTGTGCTCGATTTGGCGGCGGGTTGTCGGGAGGTGGCGATTTTAGGACCATCGACCCCGTTGCTCCCCGAGGCCTTCCGGGGCCTGCCGGTGAGCTGCCTGTCCGGAATCCGGGTGGATGATCCCGATGCGGTGTTTCGAATAATCGGTGAGGGCGGGGGGTTTCGTTTTTTCAAAGATCACACCACCAAGCTGAACATTCGCGTGTCCGAAAAATCAGGGGGCGAGTAATGTCTGAGCTTTTGCAGGCCGGATTGACCGTAGGGGAAACTCACCGCATAATAAATTGCTGAATCGAAAATAGGGGGATCTATGAAAGAGGAGACAGGGCATGGATGAAAATCAAAAACTCCCGGTAAAAGTCAAGCTCGGTTTCGGTGTAGGGGATCTGGGGGGAAACCTGTACTTCACGGTGATCGCCTTTTGGCTGCTCAACTACTTCACCGATACGGTGGGCATTGCCGCCGGGATGGCGGGAATCGTGATTATGATCGGCAAGATCTGGGACGCGATCACCGATCCGATGATGGGTTATATATCCGACAGAACCAAGAGCCGCTGGGGCCGCCGCCGTCCCTATCTGCTGTTCGGCTCCTTTCCCTGGTTCATCGCCATGATCATCCTGTTCACCAACCCCGGGCTCAGCAATCAGACCGCCCTGTTCATCTGGGCCGTAGCGGCCTTCTGCTTCCTCAGCACGGCCTACACTGTGGTCAACGTTCCCTATTCCTCCCTGACTCCGGAGCTGACCAAGGACTACCACGAACGCAGCAGCCTCAACGGGTATCGGGCCGTGTTTATGGTTACCGGAACACTGATCGGCGCAGGCGCAGCCCTGCCTCTGATCAATGCTCTGCCCAACAAGAACATCGGTTTTTCCGTTATGGCTGCGGTGTTCGGCGCCCTGATGATGGGGGCATCCCTGATCACCTTCTCCTCGGTTCGGGAGCCGGTGCTTGATTCGGCGGCACAACCGAAGACGAGCTTTTTCAAGTCCTACCTCTACGTCTTCAAGACCAGGCCCTTCATTATCATTCTGCTGACCTACATGTTGAACCTGATCGCCGTGTCCGTGGTCAGCGGCACGATGATCTACTACTTCAAGTACATCCACGACAACGAGGCTCTGACTACGGTGGCCTTGCTGATCCTGCTGGTCACGGCCATGATCTTCATTCCCCTGGTCGTTCTGGTATCCAAGAAAATCGGCAAGAAGACGACCTATGCAGCGGGCATGCTGATCGTCGCCCTGGCCTGTATGCTGGTCTTTGCCCTTGGGCATGAACTCGGTGTCCTTTTCGTTTTCGTGATGATGTTCGTGGCCGGTATTGGACTTTCCACCACCTATCCGATGCCCTGGTCCATGATTCCCGATACCGTGGAGTACGGCTACCTTCAGAGCGGGGAACGCCGCGAGGGAGGCTATTACGGCATCTGGACCCTGTTCAGCAAGGGTGGGCAGGGGCTGGCCATCGCGGTCAGCGGCTTAATCCTGCATGTCACGGGCTACGTAGCCGAGACCGCTCAGACCGGCTTGGCTCAGCTGGGCATCCGGATTCTGATCGGTCCGGTTACGGCGCTTTTTTTCGTTGCAGCCGCGTTCATGCTCATCTTCTATCCCCTGAACGAGCAACGCTATCAGGAGCTGATGGACCAGATCAAGAAGATGGAGAAGGAGCGAAAGATCCAACCGGGGCAGTAGCGGGGTACCTTTACAGAAACCGGGATTTCGTTTTACATATGCACCCATGAACTTCGTAGAAAAAATCGATGACAGAGTAAAGATTCAAAGGGTGCTGGTCAGCGTCTATGACAAAGGCGGACTGCAGACATTCATACCGGAGCTGCTTCATCTCAATCCCGGGATAACCCTGTACTCCACGGGAGGAACCTTCCAGGTGATCTCCGATATCCTCGGTGGACAGGCGGCGGAACATCTGGTCGCCGTATCATCCTATACGGGACAGCCGGAGATGCAGGGGGGCCTGGTCAAGACCCTGGATTTCAAGATCTACCTGGGACTCCTGAGCGAAACCTACAACCAGGCTCATCAGGAGGATTTGGAGAGGACAGGGGCGGCTGCCTTTGACATGGTGGTGGTCAACCTCTACCCCTTTCAGAAAACCGTGACGGATCCGGAGGCGACCCCCGAGCGGGCTCGAGCCAATATCGATATCGGCGGTCCCTGCATGATTCGAGCGGCGGCCAAGAACTACCTGCGGGTTGCCTCGGTGGTAGATCCGGGGGATTACGAGTCGGTCCTCGGCGAACTGGAAGGCAGCGGCGGATATCTATCCCTGGAGACCCGCTTTCGTCTGGCTCAAAAGACCTTCTCCTACACCTCGGAGTACGACACGGCGATCGCCGCCTATCTCGGCTCCTGCAGACAGGATCAGTTGCGGAAATCTTATCGAGAGGTTCGAAGGTGAGTAAGAAAGACTTAAAATCGGCGTATCGCAGCATCACCCAGGACCACTTCCCGAACACCTTGGAGATCTGCTTCAGCCAGGGGGCTGAGCGCCAGTGCCTTCATTTCCAGCGGGTAACCTGGCGGATCGACGGGCAGGACAAGGGCCTGCGCTATGGAGAGAATCCCGATCAGGAAGCGGCCCTGTACAAGCTGGTGTCCGGGAATCTCGTTCTGGGGGAGGTTGAGAGTATTCAGCCGGGGCGCTACCTGGCCTCGGAGGTGGAGCTGCTGCAGTCGGGCAAACACCCGGGAAAGATCAACATCACCGATGCCGACAGTGCCCTGAACATTCTGCGCTATTTCCAGCAAACTCCCTGTACGGTGATCGTGAAGCACAACAATCCCTGCGGTGTGGCCCTGGGCGGCAGCCTGGCCGAATCCTACCACAAGGCCTACATGGCCGACAGGATCGCTGCCTTTGGGGGCGCTATCGCGGTCAACCGGCAGCTGGATACGGAGACGGCGGAGCTGATCGCCGAGCAGTACTGCGAAGTGGTGGTGGCTCCCGGATTCGCCGATGGAGTGCTCGATATCCTGGCCGGGAGAAGGAACCTGCGGGTGATGCGGATCGGAAACATCGACCGCCTGCAGGAGTTCGTCGGTACCCGGGCGGTGGACTTCAAGACCCTGATCGACGGGGGGCTGGTTGCTCAGTGGTCCTACGCGCCCCGGACCTTGACGGTGCAGGATTTCATACCAGCCGAGGCGAGCTATCAGGGCAGGGAGTACCGGGTGGCCAGAGCTCCGTCTGAAGCGGAGGCGAAGGATCTGTTGTTCGGCTGGCTGGTCGAATCGGGGATCACAAGCAACTCGGTGATCTACGTCAAAGACGGGGTGACCGTGGGCATCGGTAACGGGGAGCAGGACCGGGTCGGGGTGGCGGAGATCGCCCGGGACAAGGCCTACCGCAAGCTGGCGGACCGGATCTGCCGGCAGCGTCATAGCAAGCCCTACAGCGGGCTCGGGGAGGGAGAGGAAAAACAGGCCATTGACGGGGAAGTGAAGAAACAGCGGGGCGGACTGGTCGGCGCCTGTATGGTTTCGGATGCCTTCTTCCCCTTCCGGGACGGCGTGGATGTGGGAATCCGGGAGGGAATCACCGCGGTTGTTCAACCGGGCGGTTCGGAGAGGGATTTCGAAGTCATCGAGGCCTGCAATGAAGCTGATGTGGCCATGGTGTTTACCGGCCAGCGCAGTTTTCGCCACTAAGGGACCGGTGTGAAAAACATACCGGTGCTCTTTGTGGAAGGCCGATCGTTGGCCGAGGCCTATGAGAGGGCTCTGATTTCGCTGTACGAAAACGGAAGCCGTATCGCCACCCAGTACGACCAGGCGGGAGATCCCCTCAGCATCGATGCCACGATGAATATCACGGTGCTCGACCCTTGGGCGGATCCCATGATCCACAAGGCTTTCCCCGGGGGCATCGGGGATCTGCAGGAGTACGTTCTGGAGCTGACCGGGGTGAAGGACCACTGGGTCAAGAACATGAACGATCCTGAAGACACCCGCTGGGAGTACACCTATCACCAGCGTCTGAAGTCCTACGGCAGCTGGCGGGAGAAGGTTGACGGCGAGTCCGTGCAGGCGGGGACCTTTGTCATCGACCAGATCGAGAAGGTGATCGTCAAGCTGGTGGAGCAGCCCCATTCCCGGCAGGCTCAGATGATCACCTGGATGCCGAACATCGATTTCGACTGCTACGATCCTCCATGCCTGCAGTCCCTCTGGTACCGGCTGGTATTCGACGAGCGGGCGGTGGCCTGGCTGAACTGCAATGTGCGCTTTCGCTCCAATGATGCCTGGGGGGCCAACTTCATGAACATGTTCGGGTTCATCCAGTTCAACCGCCAGGTCATTGCCGATGAAATCGCTCGTCGAACCGGCAAGACCGTCGAGCTGGGCCGGCTGAACTGGCAGGCGGATTCCTACCACATCTATGGCAAGAGCATCGAAGAAGCAAAGGCCCGGCTCTTCGACCGTTTGCAGACCACCGCCTTCGAAGACCGTGTGTTCAATTTCCGCGATCCGATGATCCGGCAGATCTATGAGGAGGCTCAGGAAGGAGTGCTCGAAAAGATCAGGAACTTTGACAAGGAACATCAAGCTCGTCTTGTTGACCTCCCCAGTATCGAAGGGATATCTTAGAGCCCAGCATGTACGAACGAAACGTTTCCCAAATCGAAGAGATTGTTCAAAAGCAGAACAAATGGCGCAGCAGCACCCTAAACCTCATCGCCAGCGAGAACGTGCTGAGCGATCGAGCCCGCCAGGTCATGGGCTCGGATTTCACCCACCGCTACGCAGAGGGGCATCCCGGCGAACGTTACTACCAGGGCACGGAACTGATCGACGAGATCGAGAGCAGGCTGAAGAAACATATGAAGACCCTCTTCCACTGTCGGCAGGTCGATGTCCGTCCGATCAGTGGAACCGTGGCCAACGACGCGGTATTCAGCCGCTTCATTCATCCCGGAGATGTGGTAATGGTCAACTCCACACCGGGGGGCGGGCATATCAGTCATCATCGGGCCGGATCGGTGGGCAAATACACAACCAATATCGTGGATTTTCCCCTCACCGCTGACGGTTATCACATCGACGTGGAACGGACCATCGAGCTGATCCGGGCCATATCGCCCAAAGTCCTGATCTTCGGGAAGAGCCTGTTTCTGTTTCCCGAACCGGTGAGCGAGCTGGCGGAAATCTGCCGCGAGCGGAATATCACGACCCTCTACGACGGCGCCCATGTATTGGGTTTGATCGCCGGAGGCTGCTTTCAGAACCCTTTGAAGGAAGGAGCCCTGCTGATCACCGGAAGCGTTCACAAGACCTTTTTCGGCTCCCAGAGGGGAATCATCCTGAGCAACGTCGGGGAGAACGAGTGGCGGAAAATCGACAAAGGAGCCTTCCCGGGATCCTCGTCCAACCATCATCTCGATACACTGGCTCCCTTGGCTATCGCGGTGTACGAGATGATGGAGTTCGGTCAGGAGTACGCGAAGCAAGTCATTACCAACGCCAAGCATTTGGGTAAGAAGCTTCACGAGCTCGGCATAAAGGTTCAAGGGGCGGAGCACGGCTACACGGAGAGTCATCAGCTGGCAATGGACGTGATGGAATACGGCGGCGGCGACGAGGTAGCCCGGCATTTGAAGGACAACAGCATCGTCCTCAACATGAACCTGCTTCCCAACGAGCCCTTAGAAAACGTCTCCAATCCGGCCGGAATCCGTCTGGGAGTCCAGGAGATGACCCGTTTCGGTATGAAGAAAAAGGAGATGGAGACCATCGCCGAGCTGTTCAAGAAGTGCCTTATCGACGGCAAGTACGTCGGTGAGGAGGTGAAGGAGTTCCGCGCTCAATTTCAGCGAATACAGTACTCCTTCGATCAGTCTTCCGTGGAAATCTAAACAGCAATGAAAGACGTTCAGAACCAGCACGACGAGCGTCGGATCGAGATCCAAAAAGTCGGTGTAAAACACGTGAAGTACCCGATCGTTGTGCTGGATAAGAAAAATCGTACCCAGCAGACCGTAGCCACGATCAACATGTACGCCGATCTTCCCCATGAGTTCAAGGGTACTCACATGAGCCGCTTCATCGACGTGGTGAACGAGTACTACGTCGATATCTCCATGCACAATTTTTTCGAGATGTTGGGAAAGGTTCGCAGGCTTCTCGATGCTCGCCGGGCCTACACAGAGGTCATCTTTCCCTACTTCATTGAGAAGCAGGCACCGATCTCGGGGGAGCGGAGCATGATGGAGTACGTCTGTGAATACGTGGGCGAGGTGAGTGACCAGTACGAGCATTTATACGTGGGAATACAGGTGCCCATCGCAACTGTCTGTCCCTGCTCTCTGGAGATCAGCGATCAAGGAGCCCATAACCAGCGGGGCATCGTTCGTGTGAAGCTGTTATTCGACACATTTTTCTGGATCGAGGATGTCATCAGCATCGTGGAGCAGTCCGGATCGAGCGAGGTGTACACCCTGTTGAAGCGGGAGGACGAGAAGTATATCACCGAACAGGCCTTCAAACGCCCGCGTTTCGTTGAGGACGTGGTGCGGGAGGTTACCCAGAAGCTCGAGGCAACGGGGGATTTCCGCTGGTTCAGCGTCGAGGCGGAGAACTTCGAAAGCATTCACAATCACAGCGCCTACGCCTACGTGGAACGGGGTTCGATCGACTAGGAGAAATGGCAGCTTCGGCGGTATTGAGGATAATCCTGGCTGGAGCGGCCGCGTACCTTCTGGGCAGCATCTGCCCGGAAAAGATCGATGCCCGCGGAACGCTTCCCGCTGCAATCACGGCGATCGTCGACTTGGGCAAGGGGATCGCCGCGGTTCTGATCGCAGAGCACCTTCTGAAGCTGCCCGCAGCCTGGTTGTTCGTACCGGCCTGGAGGCGGTGCTGGGTCATATCTTTCCCTTTTACATGCGATTTCGGGGCGGCAGGGCAATGGCCACCGCGGTCGGTGTCTATCTGTTCGCCTGTGCCCTGTCGATTGCAGAGGGCACCTTCGCCCCTGTGCAGATAGGCGCGGTCCTGGTCGTCGCAGCCCTGGTATTCTATGCCTCCCGGAGCGGAGACCTGACCGGCCTGGTGGCTTTTTTCTTTCTCGGTATTGTCACTCCGCTGGAGTTGGGATTCAGCCCGCGGGGCCTGCTGATGTTCAGCCTCTCCCTGTACTGTTTTGCTTTGGGAATCCGCAATACAGTCATTCGCAGGCTCTTCGTAATCGATCCGGAGATCGAGATGAAGTGGTGGCGGGTCATCGCCAGGCCCTTTGCCCTGCTATTCATTCCTATCGACTTGCTCTTTGGCAGGACTCCGCTGTTGCTTCTGATCGGCGGTCTCGGGATTGTTGTTATCGGGACGGACATCTTTCGATTGTTCAGCCGCCATCAACTCCAGCAGCTGTTTAAGAAAAAGGAGATCAAGCGTTTCTCCTCGATAACCAGCTTTCTCGTAGCGATCTTCATCATCTTTCTCGTGTTTCCCGCCGCGATTCCCTATCTGGGTCTGGCCTTCATCACCATCGGAGACATGTTCAGCAAGATCATCGGGATCAAATTCGGAAAGGTTAAGCTGTTTCGTGACCGGACACTGGAGGGGTCGCTGGGTTTTCTTGCCGGAAGCTTCATGTCAGGCTGGGTGATCTATTCGCTGCTGCCGGTTCCCCTGTATGCGGCGATCGCCGGACCTCTATTTGCCGCCGCGGCGGAGCTGTTTTCCATGGATCTGGACGATAATTTCACCGTTGGGGTCATCACCAGCGGATTCCTCTTTGCCCTGCGCTATTTCTTGGGCGCCTGAATCCGCCTGTGGGAGGGTCGCAGGACCAGCACCAAAAGATAAACGATGCCGGCAACGATGATGATGGTTGCGCCGGCGGGCAGATTCGGCTTGTAGCTCAACGTCAGGCCTCCGACCATATAAACCCCGGTGAGGGCGGAGGCGAGGACCATCGAATGCCATAGCCGCTTGGTAAGGGAAGCGGCGGTGGCGGCGGGCAGGGCCAGCAGGGCGATCACCATTACAATGCCCACAACCTGGAGCAGGATGACGATGGTCAGAGCGGTCAGGCAGAGAAGCAGCACGTAGTACAGCTGCACCCGTACGCCCCGCAGGCGGGCGAACGTTTCGTCGAAGCACACCGCCTCCAGCTTATGGTAGAAGAGAAAGCTGATCACAACGATCAGCAGATCCAGGGCACCGATCATCACCAGGTCGGTTTTTCGAACCATGAGGATGTTGCCGAACAGATAGCTCATCAGATCTTCTTTATACCCTGGGGTTCGTGAGATGAAGAAGATCCCTATAGCCATGCCGATGGCCCAAACGGCGCTCAAGACAGTGTCCTCACGCTGTTTGCCATACAACGTCACCATCCCGATAATGACGGCCGCCAGCAGGGCGGCAAACACCGCCCCGTGAAGGGGGGTAATGAAGGCCAGGCCGAGACGGCGCTGCAGATAGATCGCAGCGCCCATGCCTCCAAAGGTGGTATGGGCAATGGCACCGGCGATATAGGTGATCCGGCGAACCGTGATAAAGCTGCCCACCACACCGCAGGCTACGGAAGCCAAGATGCCTGCCAGCAGAGCGTACTGCAGAAAGGGGAATTTTAGCAGATCCTGGACGAACTCAATCATATCTCTTCTCCGCTTCTGTGATCGTGGCGAACCAGGGCGATCTCTCCGCCGTACAGGTCCCGGATCATCTGCCCGGTAAGCTCGCTGGTCGGATGGGTGAACACGGTCTTGTTCACGCAGACAACCAAGCTTACGAATCGGGAAACGATGCCCAAGTCGTGGGAGACGAGCACAACGGTCAGTCTCTGATTCAGATCCACCAGTAGCTCGTACAGCTTGTCCGTCGCCAAACGGTCGACGTTGGCGGTGGGCTCATCGAGAAGCAGGATCTCAGGCTCCGTTGCCAGGGCGCGGGCGATGAGAACGCGCTGGCGCTGGCCGCCGGACAGCTCCGCGAAGGACCGCCGCCGCAACTCCCCCAATCCCACCTGTTCCAGAGCGGTGAGGGTCGCCTCCCGATCTTCCTTTCGGTACGGTCCGATCCAGAATCGTCCCAGCCGTCCCATCTGCACCACATCGTAGACCGTAACCGGAAACAGAGGATCGAAGCGGGTGAACTGTGGAACGTAGCCCAGCCGGCTGCGCTCCCGCTCCGGGGCTCGGCCGAGAACCTGCACAGTGCCCCGGTTGGGCCGCAGCATGCCCAGGGCAAGCAGGAGCAGGGAGGTCTTGCCGCCTCCGTTGGGTCCGATAACGGAAACGAACTCGCCGGGATGGATCTCCAGGTTCACGTTCGTCAAGACCGGCTCGCTGTTGTACGAGAAGTCCACACTTTGAAACGAAATAATTGCCGTATTCATCATTCAAGCGCTTCGGCGATCTTTCGGGCCATCTCCCTCAGATTTTCTACGTAGTCCTCGGCCAACGGATCGAGAGGGACCACGACGCCCCCGATCGCCTCGGCAACGGCCTCGGCTCCGGTGCGGGAGAACTGGGGCTGCACGAAGATGATCCGTACCTGCCTTTCCCGGGCTCTCTCGATCAGTCGGGCCAACTGCTGGGCGCTGGGTTCACTTCCGCCGGTCTCCACGGCCACCTGCCTGAGGCCGTATTCATCTGTGAAGTACCCGTAGGCGGGGTGATAGACGAATATCTCCTGGCCCCGATACGGCGCCAGGGCCGCTGCGATTTCTTCGTGCAGGCCGTCCAGCTCTGCGGCCAAGTTCCGGTACCCTGCCTCGTACTCATCCCTGCCGCCGGGATCGGTCTGGATCAGAGCATCCCGTATGGTCTGAGCCTGGCGCTTGGCCAGGAGCGGGCTCAACCAGGTGTGGGGATCCAATCCGTGCTCATCATGGTCGCCCTCCTCGATCTCCCGCAGCTCGATCCCCGCCTGGGTGTCGATGATCTTCAGTTGAGGATTGCTGCTGCGGATGCGGGGAATCAAGGATCGCTCGAAGGCAACGCCGATGCGAAAGTAGAGTTTTCCCCGGCTAAGCTGGGCCATCTGTTTGGGAGTCGGTTCGAAGGTGTGAGGATCCTGTCCGGGTTGAACGAGAACTTCGACCCGGATCCGCGACCCCGCGATGCTCTGCACCAGGTACCGTTGGGGACCGATACTGACGAAGGCAATGGGTTCTCCCTGCTCGCTGGATTTCTGTCCCCCTGCCGGGGCGGAGAGGGATTGGACGCCTAAAAAGGAAATCCCGAGGAGCAGGAACATTCGCTGATTGATTCCCTTCTTCAATTTGTGCCTTTGGAGGAGCAGACCAGATACACCGCGTCACACTCCCCGCAGTGGTCGATCTGGTGGGTTTTGCTGAAAGCGTCCCAGTGCCGCTTCTGTTCAGGAGTCATGATTCCCGTGCCCTGGCAGAGGGGACAGGCGTGATCCAGGGCGGAGAGGATCGCCGCTCGAATAAAGGCGGAGCGGTTGGGGAGGTTGCGAATGGCTTTGGCCAGGGAGGCCTCAGCCTTGAAGGTGATCACCTCGTCTTTGTGGGAACTCATGCTTAGGCTCCTCTGGTATTACTTTGTATTATACTATACTCAACGAGACGAAGACAAGCAAGACGGGGAATCTCTAGGTACTCCGCCCCTGTTCAGTTCAAGGGAATCGCCCGGTTAGAGCAGTTGAAAGGTGGTGATACAGGTGTTGCTGTCGGGGAAGGTCCCGATCGTTCCTGCGGCTTTGCGGCCCAGCGCTTCCATCGTGATCGTGATTTCCTGATTCCGGGGGAGCCACAGCTCCAGGAAGCCGTTCTTCATCGTGGTGATCTCCTCGTCCAGGAGCACCGCGCCGTCGGTTGAAGTCGCTGAAACCTTCACGGGCATCTCGATCAGCTCGCCCTGACAGCCGGACATGTAGTGGATTTCGCATGGGTGAGTCTTGCTGATATAGGGGGCGAAGGCTACAACCAGTCGATCTGCGGGAAGCGGGATTTCCACAGTTTTGCCGCTCTTCTTGAAGGTTACTTTGACCGCTTCGGTGTCCACGAAACTTTGAACCTCGGGAGTGGCGGTACCCCATTTGTTGGCCAGGGCCAAAGCTTCCCGGGCATTTAGAGCTTCGAGAAGCTCGGGGCCAATCCGGGGGGAGGCGCTGTGAACCGGGTTGGGTGCATCACCCCCGGCGGGGCGCCTCGAGTCCGCACAACTTGCCAACAGCAGGGTTAGCAGGATCAACAGGAGAATTGCAGCGCGGTGTATCATGGTTCTGTCCTTTCTATGTAAATCTTCAGTGATTATACTTTATCAATTCTCTAATGTACTGTCAACGGCTGGGGAGATTCGGGGTGTGATTTAAAAACCTAGAAGGTCGGCAAGGTCAACGGGTCAAATTTCAAATAGTCTCTAGAGTCATTCTGACCCGTTTGGTGCAGCAGGGTATCGCCACCATTGTGATTAGCTGGAAAAATATCCCTTTTGCTTCTAATTTTCTAGATAACCAATGGTGCAGAGACCCGTTTGCGATTTCAACGTACCATCTTCTCTCCCGCCGGGATCGGTACTTCCAGGAGGTTTTCCTCTGGGGCGAGGGGGCAGCTGTAGGTATAGTTGAACACGCAGTAGGGGTTGTAGGCCAGGTTGAAGTCGATGGTGATATCTGCCTCCCGCTGCTGGAAGAGGTCGATATACCGCCCTCCGCCGTAGGTCTCCTTGCCGCTCGTTCGATCTCGGAAAGCCAGAAACAGCCTGTTGCTCACCCGGCTGTCACGGTCTTTGAGCAGCAGCAATCTCTGCCGATTTCCCTGAAGGTCAAACTCAGCCCAGGCGTAGCGCACATAGCGGCGCACCGTGCCGTCGCTGGTCGGGACCAGCAGTTCCTCCTGCCCTGCAATCAGGGCCAACCGAGCCGTTACCCGGAAGGCCGGGTCGGGAGGGAAATAGCTCAGCCCTTGAAAGGTTGATCGCTGCTCCGCAGTGAAAGGCGAATCGGGAGATTGCTCCATAAAGAGATCGATCCGTTGCCGTTTTTCAAGGATCGAATTGATATATTCATTGGGACCCTCGATGCGCTTCACGACAAAGATAGTCAGAATGACGGCCACCGCGAGAAGCGGGAAGACAATAGTTTTCGCTTTCGGTTTCATGGCTTTTGGTTTTGGCAGTCTTGAGTTTTCCCTCCTGCAGAAGCCTCAGGGTGCGGGATGCCCAGAGAACGCTCATAATGGCGGCCAGAGACATTGTAATCAACAGGGCTGGTATTGGATAGCCGATGGCCCGGAAGAAGGAGCGGGAGAGGATGCCGATCACGGCAAACACGAAGGTGAACTCGACGATCCGAGTCTGAAGCACTGCGTAGCCCACGACCTGGTCCAGATCGTTGAAGAAGGGATAGATTTTCGGCGCCAGCAGCACCATCACCGCGGCGGGCAGGCTCTTCCGCCAGATCTCCCGAACCCGTTGTTTCACCGATCCGTTGAATCGCTTTGGCCGGACAGGCTTGCACGCAGTCGCCGCAGCCGATGCATCTGTGCTCGAAGAATGCGATCTCTGGATCGCGGAGCTGGGTTTCCGGATTGCTGCACCAAGGACAGCGCAAGGGGCATCCTTTCATAAAAACCAGAGTTCTTATCCCTTGTCCGTCATGGATGCTGAAGCGCTGAATATCGGTAACTATACCCTGCATTTTTTATTTAAATCTCTAGAGCGGCACCAGATACACTCACCTTGAAACCGTAGAAAACGGATACTCGTTTATTTCAGCGATCACATCTCTGACCTCGTATCGTGCCAGGCATTTCAATGAGCAGGATCCCCGTATTTTCAGTGAAGCTGGCAGATTGATGATGCCTGGAGTGTCTTTGCCCTCGAGTTTCTCCAGCAGCACTTTCGCAGCGGTAAGGCCGATTTCTTTTACCGGCTGGCTCACCATTGTAAGCGGTGGAGCAAAGAATGGAGCCCAGGAGGTGTCGTCAAATCCAACAATCGCCAGCTCTTCGGGGCACATTATCTTCTCTTCTTTTATGGCCATGATAGCGCCTAGAGTCATGAGATTGTTAGATGTGAAAATGGCGCTTGGTCTTGGGTTTCTGCTCAGTAGTTGTTTAGTCCCATAGTATCCCCCCAATTGTTGGGACCCTCCGCTTACTATCAGATCCTTTTGCACAGGAATATCGTGTGCCCGCAGAGCATCCTCATACCCCAGGTATCTCTCTTCGGTCGTGGAGACCTTAACACCATAAACCATTCCAATCCTTCTATGGCCATCGTCTACCAGATGATTTATAAGCTCCTGACTGCTTTTCCTGTTGTCAACGATGATTGACGTGTAGGGGCAGTTCTGGGGAATCCTGTCGATGAGCACAATTTTAGTGTCAAGGGACTCCATAACTTCAAGAAACGATTGATCGTCTCCGGCCGGAGTCAGGATAAGACCATCCACACCTTTTGAGAAAAATATTTTCAGCTTTGTGTTTTGCTTCAGCACATTCTCGTCGTTGCTCGCCAAAAGAATATTGTAACCCGCTTCTATAAGGACCTCCTCGACGCCGCGGATGAGCGGTCCGTAAAAGGGGTTCTGGATATCTGAAATTACCACGCCTACCGTCTTGGTTTTTTTTGTGGACAAGCTTCTGGCAACATCACTCGGATAATAATGTAGCTGCTTCACAGCCGACAGAACTTTGTGGCGTATCTCCTCACTCACGAACCTTGTGTTGTTGATTACGTGAGATACCGTAGCGGTGGAGACGCCGCACATCCTTGCAACATCAATGATTCGAGCTCTTTTACCGCCCATCGTTCGCATTGTAACTTTGTATTAGTGCTAGTGTCATACGATCATCAGATAGAATGCGGGTTTCCCTTTTTTCATTGGAATAAATCCGAGGGTCCGGCTCCCTCGATAATATCTTTTAATCCCTGGATAAACTCCGCTCCTTCTACTCCATCGATCAGCCTGTGATCCAGTGCCAGCGCTATAGCCATGATATCCCTGGGGATGAATTCGCCACCGTTCCAGACGGCGTTCTTTTTTATCTGACCTATTCCCATCATGCCTGCTTCAGATGGATAGATAATCGGCACAAAACAGTCAACCGGATACATACCCAAATTACTGATGGACATGGTGCCGGCCTGCAGGGCCTCCGCCGGGAGTTTTAACTCCTTTGTCTTTTCGATGAGGGCACGCACGGCCTGTTCCAGCTCGGTCATACTCATCCTGTGGGCATTACATATGTGGGGAATTATAATCCCGGCGTCTGTTTTTACAACGAAACCAACATTTGTATCAGAGCGATCCGTGATGGCACCTCTGTCCCATACCCTGTTCAATGCCGGGTGCTTTTCTATGAGTGCGGAGCAAGCCTTAATGAGTATTGTGATAATCGATGGTTTGAGCTCACTGCCCTGTGCCTGCCTCTGCCGTTGCTCCAGCATATTAGTAACGTCGAAGGACGAAAACAAATAATAGTGGGGTATTGTTGTTTTGCTTTTAGTGGTGGCTTCGGCCGTCCTCCTACGCATGCTGTCGGATAGAACTTTTCCGGAAGATCCCCCGCGGCCCTCTTCTTCAATAGAGACTTCATGTCGCAGCACTTGTTGCTTGATATATCTCTCAACATCAGACTTTTGTATACGACCGTTCGGGCCGCTTCCTTCGATCTCGGACAGTTGAACTTGATGCTCCGCAGCTATTTTTCTGGCGACAGGAGAGACAAGAAGCTTGTCCGTTTCAGGTTCGCCCAAGGATTCATTCATGGAGTCTGCAAGGTAGCCGATGACTTGAGAAACCGCGGCTGACTCACCAGCCTGAAAATTGATTTTTTTGAGAAAGCCGGAACGGGAAGAAGCGATATCCAGAGTGGTCTTTTCTGTTTCAACTGTGACCAGCAGCTCCTCTTTATCGACGAACTCCCCTTCTTTCTTGTGCCACTTGACAATCTGCAGAGTTTCGGCGGTAAGCCCTGTTTTGGGGGCCCGAATCTCGGTGATCATGAAATCTTTTCTGCGGTGCGGATCAGCTTCCGGGCGGCGTTGACGATATCATCAACCTGAGGCAGCACAAAGCGCTCGAGGACCGGTGAAAAGGGAATAGGTGTGTCTTTCCCGCACACACGCAGCACCGGTGAATCCAGGTAGTCGAAGGCTTGCTCGACGATCAGAGATACTATCTCCGCTCCCATACCACATGTTTTGGGGGCTTCATGAACAACAAGGGCTTTATTCGTCTTTCTTACCGACCCGATTATTGTCTCCATGTCCAGAGGGTTCAAGGTTCGCGGATCGATCAGCTCGATTGAAATTCCCTCTTCCTCGAGTTTCTGTGCTGCTTCCATAGCTTTGTGAACCATCATCCCTGTTGCTACAACGGTCAGATCTGTTCCCTGCCGCTTGACATCCGCCACACCAAGAGGTATTGCGTAGGTTTCTTCGGGCACTTCCCCTTTGATGTCATAGAGAATACGGTGCTCGAGGAACAGCACAGGATTGGGGTCTTTGATCGCTGAGAATAAAAGCCCCCGCGCGTCCCTCGCTGTGGAAGGAAAGGCAATCTTAAGACCGGCTACGTGCATGAACATCGCTTCGTTGCTTTGTGAGTGTTGGGCCGCCGCGGAAAGACCGCCTCCCACGGTTGTTCTGATCACGATCGGTAAAACGGCCTTTCCACCGAACATATACTTCATCTTGGCCATCTGATTGACTATCTGGTCCATTCCGATATAGAGGAAATCGCAAAACATGATTTCCGCAATTGGCTTCAAGCCAACGCATGCTGTACCTATAGCGGTGCCGATTATAGCCGCCTCGGAGATCGGCGTATTTTTAACTCTTTCGGAGCCGTATTTTTGCCATAAGCCTTTGGTCACCTGGAAGGCACCTCCGAGCTGTCCGATATCCTCGCCAAACAGCAGCACTGCAGGATCACTGCTCAAGGCGTCGTCCAGAGTTCTGTTGATCGCATCTCGAAACGTCATTTGCGCCATTTGCTACCTTCCTATTACACGATCGTGAATACATCGGAGTAGGCTTCCTGAACATCGGGAAGGGGGCTTTTCCTGGCGAACTCGACTGCTTGTTCCAGTTCGCGAGCTACTTCCTTCTCGATTTTGTCCAATATCTGCTCGGTGCTGATCTTGTTGGTCACCAGATAGTCTTTGAAGCGATTAATGGGGCATTTTTCCTTCCAGCGCGCAACGTCTTCAGCTGTCCGGTAGGGTTGCGGGTCGCCTTCCCAGTGCCCCCGCCATCTGTAGGTTTTACATTCAATGAAAGTCGGCCCCTTCCCCTGGCGCGCATCCTCTGCGGCCTTGTCGGCGGCTTCATACACTTTTACTACGTCGTTTCCGTCGACCGTGACCGCGGGCATATCATAGGCCATTGCCCTTCTCGCTACGTCTTTTATCTTTTGATGCTCCGATTGGGGTGTGGTTTGGGCAAACTGATTGTTCTCGCAAACAAAAATCACGGGCAATTCCCAGGTCGATGCCAGGTTGCAGGCCTCGTGAAAGGGTCCGATGTTGGTGGCACCGTCGCCAAAGAAGCAGGCACAGACCTTCTTTTCGCCTTTATATTTAATACCTGCCCCGGTTCCGGCTGCGATTGGCAAACCGCCGCCCACGATGCCATTGGCTCCTAAAATGCCGATATCAAGGTCTGCAATGTGCATCGACCCGCCTTTCCCCTTGCAGTATCCTGTTTTACGCCCAAAGAGCTCGGCCATCATTAGATCTAGACGCCCCCCCTTGGCGATGCAGTGTCCGTGGCCTCTGTGAGTGCTTGTTATATAGTCCTCTTTGTTTAGGGCAGCGCATATTCCGCCTGCCACCGCCTCTTCGCCGACGTATATGTGCATGAAGCCGGGGATTTCTCCGTCCGCATACAACCGTATTACCTTTTCTTCGAAGCGGCGTATCTTTACCATAGTTTTATAAATTTGCTCTGCAGTGTGTTTGACAAAGGTTATACTCAACAGATCACCTCTCTATTCGAGTGAGTTAACCGCTTACGTAAGCGGTTAACAATATGCTATTGCATAGACGAGATACCGTCAAGATGTCGCGCAACAGCAGATGGTGTAGCAGCGTCGCTAATGTGGTATAGTTGAAGCAGGAGGTATGGCATGAAGCTGAACCGATCTACAATGATCACCATCCTTACGGTTGTGCTTGCTGTAATTACAGGAATTCTACTGAGCGGCTGTGTGACCGCTGGTGCCGCCGAATGTACGGAAGACGGACAGATCCTCTGGGATAAAGACAGCGATCCGAAGCGGGACGCGCCGCGCTGGGTCGATAATTGGAGGGCCGCCCTCAAAGAGGCGGGGGTGCGAGCTTCAGAAATACCGAAAAAGTACGTTGTCTACATGGGCGTTTCCGAGGAAAAACCCGACGAGCGGGCGGCTCGCTTCGGCGCAGTCGAAGACATGCTCAAGCGCTACGCCGTGTATCTTCAAGCGGAGTTGGACCGCATCCTTCCCGAAGCGGCGGAGAAGGCCGGCGCTCGCCTGCCAGAGCTGAATACAGCCTTGGGGGCGGATATGGCGGTAAGCTACCTGCCCAGAGAACCGATAGAGGCCAACGTCATCCGGGCTCACTGGAGCGCAAGGGGCAAGCTCTGTCCCGACCTCACCCAGACCGTCTACCGAATCTACGTTCTCGGGGCTTTCGACAAAGACGCCCGCAGGGATCACGTGCGCGAGGCGGCGATCGAAACCTTCAAATATGCCATCATCCGGGGTGAGGATAAGGATCGGGTGCTCGCGGAAGCGGAGCGGCTGATTCGAAGATTGTAATTCAGACATTCCGCTGCTTCCACCGCCCTGACCGGAACCAGTAGACCATCACCAAGCCTTGAACAACCGTGGCTGTAGTGATTGCCAACCAGACGCCAATGGGGTTCCCGCCGAAAAGACCGGGAAGAACGTAGGCCAGGGGAAGCTGGATTCCCAGCAAGCTAACAGCCAGGATGATCATGGTGGCCACTGTATCTCCCGCACCATTCAAGGCACTGGCCATTACGAGCCCCAAGGCCAGGAAGAGATACCCGCCGATGCGGACACGAAGATATTCAGATCCGATTTCCAGGATTCCTGTAGTTTGGTTGAAAAGTCCTATGATCTGCCGGGAAAAAACAAAGAATACGGCGCCAATGACGAGAAGCAGCGCCGCGTACAGGCCGGCAGCGATCCAAGCGCTTCGCTGTGCTCGATCTGGCTGCCCGGCCCCCAGATTCTGCCCTACCAATGTGGCGGCAGCCGCTCCCAACGCCCAGCCCGGCATCATGACAATCAGGTCCAGCCGCAGTCCGATGCCGTAAGCCGCCGTTGTCAGCACGCCGAAGCTTGTCACTATTCTCATGAGCAGCAGATTGCCCAGGCTGCGTACCGCCCCTTGCATCGTACCGGGAACGGCCAGCTTGAGCATGCGCCAGATCAGATTGAAATCCAACCGATAGCGTCTCCAGTCTATGGTGAGGCGGGTGTGGCCCCGAGTGAGAATGTACAGCCCGGCGGCCATCCCCGTTCCCTGGGCGATCACCGTAGCCGCCGCCGCTCCTCGCACCCCCATTTCCGGAAAGATCCAGATGCCAAAAATGAGGAGAGGATCGAGTACGATATTAATCACCGTAGAGGCGGCTATGATCAGCATCGGCGAACGGGCATCCCCGATGCCACGCATGATGGCGCTGGTTAGAAAGAACAGGACAAGAGTAACAGATCCATCGAACACGATGTTCAAATAACCTACAGCGAGATGCAGGAACTCGTCCCGAGCCCCCAGAGCTACAAGGGCTTTTCGCCCGAAGAAATTGACGAACAGAACCAGCAACAGAGATACAACGATACCTAAGGAAATCGACTGCATGGCAGTCAACCCGGCGGTTCGGCGATCGCCTGCACCGTAGAAGCGGGCCACCATGGCGGTCGTGCCTATGGTCACTCCGATCAGAAGAGTCCAGGAGATCTGCATCAGCAGACCGCAGAGAGCCACTGCGGCGATCGCTGATGGACCCAACCTGCCCACGAAGATCATGTCCACGACATTGAAGGCGTTCTGCAGAACATTGCCCGCGACCATGGGCCAGGCCAGATGGAGGACATTATTAAAGACATTACCGCGAGTAAGATCGGCTTTCTCAATCATTACGATATTGCGACCATTGCGACAAATCCAGTTGTGAACGAAGTCCCAATAGTAGCACGGATTTCGCTTGACAGGATACCGAAGCCGAGACTACAGTGGTAAAACTCGCTATATGGGCAGCCTGCGTTCTGTGTTACACTCACCTCTCCGGCGGGAAGATTTCTTTACAGGTATTATCTGCCTCGCTCCATCCCTGCTGGTGATCGCATTCTTCGTGGTTTTTCCAATTATTTTTTCCCTCTACCTCTCCTTTCATGAGTGGGCCATACTCACACCGGATAAACCGTTTGTTGGGCTGGACAACTTCGAGAGGATGTTCTCCACGCCTGAGTTCTGGCAAGCTCTGAAAAACACCTTTCTCTACACCGTGGGGGTGGTACCCTTTGGTGCCGCGGCGTCCCTCGCCCTCGCGCTGCTCTTGAACCGGACGATCCTGGGTTCAGGATTTTTCCGCACCGCCTTTTTCCTTCCGGTGATCACCTCCACGATTGCCATCGCGGTGGTCTGGTTATGGGTCTACGACGACAATATCGGGCTTCTGAATCTGATCCTGAGGGGCCTGGGTTTTCAGCCTGTGCGCTGGCTGACTTCATCGAAAACGGCTCTGCTTTCGATGATCATTATGAACGTGTGGAGAAACGCCGGCTACCACATGGTCATCTTTCTGGCAGGGCTGCAGTCGATACCGGAGTCCCTCTATGAAGCGGCGACGATCGACGGAGTCAACACGTTTCAACGCTTTCGCTACATAACCTGGCCCCTCCTGGTGCCGACTACCGTGTTCGTGCTCATCACCAATACAATTTTTACTTTCCAGGTGTTCGGGCCTATCTATGTGATGACCGGGGGAGGGCCGGCCCGTTCGACCTCGGTAATCGTGTACTACCTGTATCAGCGGGCCTTTGAGTTTCAGGAGATGGGATACGCCTCCGCGGTTGCCTGGAGTATTTTCATCATCCTCATCGGGTTGACACTGTTTCAGCTTTGGCTTTCGAGAAACAAGGAAAAGATATGGTGAAAGTCCTGAAGACGGTGCTTCTCTACGCGGTTCTGGGACTGTGCGCGGCCATCTTCATTACGCCCTTCCTGTGGATGCTCCAGGCTTCTGTGAAGAACACGGCTCAGATCTTCGCTTTTCCCCCCAAGCTGCTGCCGAATCCGGTGGTCTGGAGGAATTACATCCGCGCCTGGACGGCCGTGCCGCTGGCCCGGTTTTATTTGAACAGCATCATCGTGGCCGGATCCGTTGCCTTTGCCCAGGTTGTCACCTCGGCCATGGCGGCCTACGTCTTCGCCAGGCTGAGCTTTCCCTTCAAGAATGTGATTTTCGTCTTTTTTCTTGCGATCATGATGATCCCCATCCAGGTCACCGTAATTCCCCTCTTCATAATCGTAAAAACCCTGGGTCTCATCGACAGCTACGGAGCCCTGATCTTGCCGTTCCTGGCCTATCCTTTCGGCACCTTTCTGCTTCGCCAGTTTTTTCTCACGATTCCCCGGGAGATAGAAGATGCGGCCCGGGCCGACGGCTGTCCCCGCCTGCGAATACTGGTGCAGATCATCGCTCCCCTCTCGAAGTCCGCCCTCTTTACGCTGGGAATGCTGGCGTTCATGTTTATCTGGAACTCGTTTTTCTGGCCGCTGTTGGTGACCAACACCGAGAAGCATTTCACGATCCAGGTTGGTCTGGCCATGCTGCGAACTCAGCTGATCATGGAGGTGGATTGGGGGCTCCTGATGGCCGCCACGGTGATTTCGATTCTCCCCGTGCTCATATTCTATATGTTTACTCAAAAACAGATCATCAAGGGAATCACGCTGACCGGCTTGAAAATGTAATCCCGGAGGCCAGAGATTCCCGGAGGCAGCGAAAATTGACATGCCGACATTCATGGGTATAATAATGGTTTCAAGGATGAAAAGGATGAAGAAACTACTTGCATCGACACTGCTCTTTGTACTGCTGGCGGCAGGCCTGCTTACAGCGACAGGGCAGCAGGAAGGAATCGCTCCGGGTACCGGAGCTGGACCCGTCTCAGCGTATCAGCCGGAGCAGAAGCTTACCCTGGTGTTCTGGCACTCCTACTCCGGATATCGGGGCGAGTTGTTCGACTCGATCGTAAAGGAATGGATACGCAGCAATCCAATGATCGACATCAAACTGGAGTACGGGGGCAGCCTCTGGACGATGAGGGACAAGCTGCTGACCGCCATTGCCGGCGGTTCCGCTCCTGACCTGGCGGAAATCGATTCCTACTGGACCCCCATATTTGCCGATCCGGGATCCCTGGTCAAGCTGGAACCGTACATGGTTGCGGATGCCAAGTACAACAAGGCCGACCTGCAGAAGCCCTCACTCATGAGCACCCAGTATTTGGGGGAGAGCTACTCGATCCCGTTCAACCTGAGCACCATCGTACTGTACTACAACAAGAGCTATTACGAGGCGGCCGGAATGGACAAAGAAACACCGCCCAAGGATTGGGACGACCTTCTGGCATTCGCGAAGAAGCTCACGGTGGACAAGAACGGTGACGGAAACCCTGACCAGCGCGGCGTGGTTTTTCCTCTCAAGGCCAATTACGGCGCGATCTGGTACTGGCTTGCATTTTTCTGGCAGCAGGAGGGCAAGCTGTTCAACGACACTCTCAACTCAGGGGCTTTCAACAGCGATGCCGGAGTAGCGGCAACAGAGTTCTGGAAACGAATGGTGAAGGAGCAGGTCCTGTCCCTGTCCGCCGGATTCGCCGATTTCACAGCCGAATTGGCGGCAATGGAGCTGAGCTCCTCGTCCGTGCTGGGCAGTTACCGGGACAACATGGGGAACAAACGGGTGGGTCTATCGGCGCTTCCCAAGGGAAAGGTAAACGCCACGGTTACCGGCGGGGGCAATCTGGCCATGTTCTCCAGCTGTCCGGATTACGAGGCGGGTTGGAGCTTCCTGAGCTGGCTCGGGAGCACCGATGTGAACAAACGCTGGGCCCTGGCGACCGGAGCCATCCCGGTACGGAAGTCGGTGCTCGAGGAACCGGAGTACAAGGACTACATGTTGATGGATCCGAAGGGAAACATCATGATCTCGACCCTGCAGTATGCCCATATCCGGCCGAACATACCGGAGTACGGCGATGCCTCGCGGATCATCGCCGTCGCCGTTGAAGACGCCCTGTTCAACGACAAGGACCCGAAGCCTCTCCTGGACAAGGCCAAACAGGAAGTAGATCAGCTGTTCAAGCAGTAGCGGTTTAAAAGTTTTATCGAATGCGGGGCGGCTCATGCCGCCCCTTTGCTTGTATGTGCGCCGGGGACACCCAGTCCGGCCAAATGGCGTCTTCGCCAGGACTCGGCGTCCCCGGCGTACCCGCTTAGGCGGGAAGGTAGCATCAATGAATACAGATGCCACCCTTTTGGGGTGCACATCAATGGTGCTTTGGAAAAAGCGCATCAGCGAAGCGGTGCGGCTCGTTTCCCGCGCCGGTTTCGACACTATCGAAATCTGGGCGGACCACCTGTTCAGAACCGAAGAAAATCCGGCGGAGATTCGGGCGATACTCGACAAAACCGGGATTCGGTGTACCGTGCACTGTCCGATCATCGACGTGAATATCTGCTCGATGAATCGGGTGATGGCGGAGACCTCCCTTGAGCTCTACCTGCGCTCCCTTGAGCTGGCCAAGGAGTTGCACTCCCTGATCTTTGTTTTTCATGCGGGAAACTTGTTTTCCGTCTTTGATCCCCTGCCGGAATATTGGAAGAAACTGGAACGCGCTCTGCTGCGCGTGTTGGAGGCAAACAGTTCGGAGACACTCGTTGTGGTAGAGAACATGGAGGTCGACAAGCCCCAAGAAGTGGTCAAAACGGGGGAAGATCTTATCCGCCTACTGGAGCTGTGCGCTTCCTGGGAAACGGGAATTTGTTGGGATCTTACCCACCTTCTCAGCACAGAAAACAACATAGGGTTTCTTGAAACAATCCCCAGGGTTGATCACGTGCACCTGAGCGACTGTCTCTACCATGAAGGCAAGCCGGCACACAAACACCTGCGTATCGGCGAAGGAAACCTGGATCTATCCAGGCTGCTGCAACAGCCCGCCGGCAGAAAAGCCCGGATTTTATCCCTGGAAACGGTGATGATCGATCCCGGACTCGATGATCTGATCTTGGAGCGAAAGAAGATAACAGAACTGCTATGAAGATTCGTTTACTCCTAGATTGGACCATGGATGCGAAACACGCGATCTTTGCCGAGGCGATTCGTAAGGGCTGCTACGCTGAAATAGGACTGGAACTGACGCTGGTTGAGCCGGCTTCGAAGTCCAGCGAAGCTATCGAGCTGGTTGCCTCGGGGGACGCAGAGATGGCCATCAATTATCCCCACAACATCCTTCTCCTTCGGCCGCCGGGCTCAGATATCGTATCCGTCGGTGCCCTGGTGAAGAAAAATCCCGAGGGCCTGCTCTCGCTCTCAGCAACTGAAATCGAGAAACCGGCGGACTTGAAAGGAAAGCGGATCGGGATAGGACCCAGCCCGGTAAGTCGGGCTCAATTTGCGGTGTTCCTTTCGGAAAACGGGTTGAACCCGGAAGATGTGGATATCGCGACGGTGGGATTCGAGGGAGAACGGCTTCTTATCGACGGAGATATCGAAGCGCTGGATGCTGTTGAATATGCAAACACTCGAACCCGGAGGAAGGGGTATGAGGTGAACTTCATGGCTTACTCGTGTTTCGGTATCCCTGATTCGCCGTTTCTTGTTTTTGCCGCTCGCAGAGGCTGGGTCGAAAAGAACCGTGAATCAATACGGGGATTCTTAACCGCCTCGGCCGAAGGATTAGCCGGAGTCAAACGGTGGGGTCGGGATGACTGGGGCAGATACACAGCCGGAATCAAGCACAGAACGGTCGAGGAAGAGATGGAGGTGTGGGAAAGCATCCAACCGCTTATCGAAGGACAGGGACGGCTCTTCGAACATTCGATCGCTGGTTTGAACGGCTTGAAGGAGATTCTCCTGAAAAAGGGCGTGCTCCGGCAGGACGTGGCAATTGAGGATTTCTTTCTGAACAGCTGTCTGCCCGACACTGCCTCGTGAATTATGATCGAACGCATAGAAATAGATCCTCAGGAACTGAACCTTTCTGTATACAGCACGTGGAAAAAACGTTGGTTTCTGCTCACCGCGGGGGACTACACTTCCCGGAAGTTCAACTCCATGACCGTGGCCTGGGGCGGCTTGGGTGCGATGTGGGACCGGCCTTTTGCAATGGTTGTGGTGCGTCCGAGCCGGTATACCTTCGAGTACATGGAACGTTACCCGACCTTTACACTGTGCCGGTTTCCGGAAGGGAATAAGAAGGCCCTGCTTTTTTGCGGCAGCAAATCCGGCCGGGAAGTCGACAAAATCAAACAGTGCGGCCTCACACCGATAGCTTCCACAAAAATCGACGCTCCCGGATTTACTGAAGCTGAACTCATCATTGAGTGTAAAAAGATCTATTCAGATGACTACAAACCGGATCGCTTTCTGGCCGAACATATTGAACGGAGCTACCGTTCCAAGAACTACCACCGGATCTATTTCGGAGAGATCGAGGCTATATGGGGTACAGCCGGCTTCAAGTCCAGCTCTCGACAGGCACTATGAAAGCATCATCTTCATGTTTAAGGCCGTGGTATAGGCGCTCAAATATATCACCACCAGCCCGATAAGAATATTCATCAGAAGAAAAACCAGCTTGGCCCGCTGCCGGCCGACCTGATCCTTTGAAGGTTTTGCCAACACCAGGCGCCGCCCCAGAGCCAGGATAATCATCAGCGCTACCAAAATATGTTTGATCATGAGCGCCAGGCTGTAGGGATTTACGGCTTGAAACAACCCTTGGAATTGGGGGCTGCTCTTGGACAGCAGTATGCCGGTTACCACTAAGCCGGCGATGCTGATAAATGCCAGCGTACTCAACCTGGATTGAATGGTATCCAGCAGTTTCATCTTTTGCGGTCCCTCCAGCTGAGCACCCGGTCCCACCTTCTTCCTCACCGCCGGCAGAACAGCGGAAGCCAGTGTAATCATGCCGCCGATCCAGATGACCGTAAAAAGATTGTGCAAAAAGCCGATCGTGACGAACACAAAAAATCTTGCCTCCATAATCTCTTCTCCTTTGCCTATGTGAGATCATTGCCCGAATGTCTTCACTTTGATATTTTGTAACTAGAGTAACAAACTGAGCTTTCGGCGGCGGTAACATATAGTACAGCCGCTGAATGATTACTTGCGAGGTGCTCCGAGTTGGACCAAAAACTCATTATCAGCTTGTCAAGATGCAGACTTTTTTGCTCGCTCCAAGAAACAACCTTGGCGAAGCTTCTGGATGAGCCCGGTATTCGACGGAAGACCTATTCTCCCGGCGCTGTCATTCATCAGCAGGGAGACCCGTATAATGCTCTGGATGTGTTGATCTCGGGCAGGATCAATACCACCATGCACGATGCCAACGGGAAAACCATGAAGTTGGAGCGGATCAGTGCCCCGGATGTTCTGGCACCGGGCGTCCTCTTTGCCGTTGACAACGCGCTCCCGGTCACAATTTCAGCGGAATCCGGGGTGATGATTCTGGAATTTCGGAAATCTGCGCTTAAAAAGATTGGAGAGCAGCATCCGGAGTTCCTTTTCGCCTATCTCGAGCAAAGCGGGAATAGAATTGTCAGCCTGGCCAAAAAGCTGCGTTTCTCACACTTCAACACGATTCGTCAGAAAGCGGCCCATTTTCTTCTGGAGGAGATGCATACCCAACGATCAAGCGTGATCGTTCTGCCCAATACCAAGGAATTTATAGCGGAGTTCTTCGGTGTCAGCAGACCTGCTCTATCCCGGGTGCTGTCCGAGCTTTGCAGGGAAGGGATTATTCGACAACAGGGGAGAACCGTGACAATTTGTAACGAGCAGATACTTAGAGAGCTCGTCGATTCTTCAACGCTGAAATAAGATAGTCCCCGCCGATGCTCACGGATCAGGGGCAAGAAGGTGAAGGGGATGTTTGGAGAATTGGAATAGAGGAGCAGGGCGAACTCGAATGTCGCCTGCCCCTCCGGTTGTCGTGATTCTGCCCGGCTTATTTGCCTAGTTTCTTCGACACATAGTCGAAGAAGGCGGCGAAATCCTTGCCGATAGTCTTCGTGGCATCGGTCATCGGGTTGAAGGGTCCTCCCGCAACGTAGGAGGTGATCTGGCCGCCTCCGGTCCCGGTGCTCTGGGTTGTCGCCTCGGTTTCACGAGACTCCATCCTGGCGATTGCCAGTTGATCTACCTCCATGAGCTGGTCCGGGCTCAGCACCTCATCCTCGAGATAGATGAGCATTTCCTCAGCATCATCGGGCTCCACCCGCTGCATAGCCTTCAGCTCGCCCATGGACTCGTACACCTCCTCGAGCTGATCCCGAGAGAGGGCCAGCTTGGGCGATTCCTTCTCGATGGTGAACAGGAAACCGAAGAAGCGGCCTAAATCGAAGACCACGACTGTTTCCTCCTTGGCTGCCTGCACGGCGGGATCATCGGGGGAAGTCTGCGCCGCCGCCAGAAAGGGCAGAAGCATCAGTGCCAGTAACGATATAACAACAATTTTTTTCATGATTCGTTTCTCCTGATAATGAAATTTACTCGTATCGCAAGGCCTCGATGGGGTCGAGTCGCGACGCCCTGAAGGCCGGATATCCTCCGAAAAACAGACCGGTGACCACGGCGAAGCCGAAAGCCAGAACTATGGAATCTATGGACACCACCGAAGCCATGCCGCCGAAACGGGACGCCCCCCAGGACACAAGTACGCCCAGGAGGATCCCGATCAGCCCGCCTCCCACCGAGAGGATGATCGCCTCCGTTAGGAACTGGCTCAGGATGTCCTTGGGCTTCGCCCCCAGGGCCATGCGCACACCGATCTCCCGGGTACGCTCTGTCACGGAAACCAACATGATGTTCATGATGCCGATTCCTCCCACGATCAGGCTGATGGCGGCGATGCTGCCTAAAAGAAGGGTGAAGGTTCCGGTAACCCCTTGAACCGTGCTGAGCAGATCGAGTTGGTTGGCTATGTAGAAATCGGCGGCATCCATATTGGGGATCCGGTGCAGCTTGAGGAGCTCATCCTCTATGATGCGCTGCAGGTCCCGCATCAGGTCCAGGTCCGCGGCCTGGATGTTGACCATGGCGTAGTTGCTCGAGCCGGTGACGTAGCGCTGAAATGCACTGACGGGAATGAAGATCTGGGTGTCCTGGGTGGACGAGCCTTTTTCCTCCATCACCCCTAAAATCCGAAAACCGATGCCGTTGATGCGGATCTTCTGTCCCAGAGGATCGCTCCCCTCTTCGAACAGATCCTTGTAGACCTGGGCGCCGATAACGGCCACGGTCTTTCGGGTTTTCAGATCCAGATCGCTGAAAAAACCTCCGTAGATCGGGTGGAAGTTCCGTATGCTCGGATACTCTATCCCGGTACCTACGACTGTCGCCGAAGTGTTCCTGTTTTCGTACTTGATCTGACCGGTGGCTGAACTTTCAGGGGTGGCCAGCACCACCAGATTTTCAGGAAGACTTCGGATGAACTCGAGATCTTTCTCCGTTAAAGCGGGCACGATGCTGGTCGTGCTCCGCCGCACAAGGCTCGAACCGCGGGGCTGGCCTGAGTACACGATCAGCAGATTGGAGCCCAGGGACTGCAGGCTGGCTTCAACCGAAACCTGGGCCCCGTTTCCCAGGGCCACCAGAGCTATCACGGCGGCCACCCCGATCATGACACCCAGGGCGGTGAGAAAAGCCCGTGCCTTGTTGGAGGCGATGCTGCGCAGTGACATGGCCAGAGCCTCCCGGAACTTGAACAACTTCATGGTCTCCACTCCTCCACGGGTACATCCATCAAGATCTTCCCGTCCAGGATCTGAACGATCCTTTTGCCCTGGCCGGCTACCTCCGGATCGTGGGTTACCATGATCAGGGTCACGCCTTCGGCCTGCAGCTCTCGAAACAGAGCCACGATCTCCGCTCCGGTCTTTGAGTCCAGGGCACCGGTGGGCTCGTCGGCCAGCAGCACCTCCGGCCTCACGGCCAGGGCTCTGGCGATCGCCACCCGCTGCCTCTGCCCCCCGGAAAGCTCGTTGGGAACGTGGTGTTCCCTGCCGTCGAGCTTGACCCGTTTGAGGATCTCCATGGCCCGTTCCCGTCTTTCTCTGGGAGGGATGCCGGCGTAGATCAGGGGCAGCTCGACATTCTCCACCGCGCTGATTCGAGGAAGGAGATTGAAGGTCTGGAACACAAAGCCGATGTGGCGGTTGCGGATCTCCGCCAGTTGATCCTTGCTCAAGTGAGCCACCGGCTCTCCGGACAGACGGTACTCACCGGCTGTGGGCGAATCGAGGCAGCCGATGATGTTCATCAGAGTCGATTTCCCGGAACCGCTGGGCCCGATGATGGAGACAAACTCCCCCTTGTCGACAAAGAGGGACACCCCATCGATCGCCTTGACCGTGGTCGGTCCCATCTGGTAGTGCCGGCTCAAGCTCTCTATCTCGATCATTTGGTCGCTCCCGAACCCGGCACCGAGATCGGAATCACGGAAGTTCCGGTGCTTGTCTGGGAAGAGGTCAGAGTAAATCCGGCGGTGGAGGGAACCACGACCAGCTCCCCTTCCTCCAAGCCTTCCAGAACGACCACGTTCACTCCATCATCAGCCCCGACTTCGACACGCCGCGTCTGTACCTCCTGATCTGTGAATACCTTGAGATAGCTCCTGCTGCGTACCGTAGAGACCGCCTTGCTCGGGACCACCAGCCCTTTGTCGGCTCTGATCAGGATCGAGACATCGGCGCTCATTCCCGGCCGGAGCTTACCATCCTGGTTCGTCAGCACGGTGGACACCTTGAAAATGGAGATATTATTCACCACCTCGGCAGCCGGGCTGATACGCTCCACCTTGGACTTCAGCGCGCTTTCACCCACCGCGTCACTACTGATGCTCACCGACTGTCCCACCTCGACCTTGCCGATGTCGAACTCGTCAACCTCTGCTCGCAGGCGCACCCGGGACAGATCGGCGAAAGTGAGCAGCAGCGCTCCGCGGCTGACCAGGTCTCCGGGGTTCAGATCCGTTCTCAGGACCACACCGTCGAAGGGCGCCCGTACCACCGTGGCGGCCAGTTCCTCCTGGGCCGTTTCCAGTGCCAGGGCGGCCTGGGATACCC
>Ga0307380_10001768_pt1 | contig 31263 bp, 24 predicted proteins | sample UN3MG_FD_202239 | JGI IMG/M metagenome (GOLD analysis project Ga0307380, IMG submission 202239) | Soil microbial communities from Risofladan, Vaasa, Finland - UN-3 | ecosystem: Environmental > Terrestrial > Soil > Coastal area > Acid sulfate soil | place: Finland: Risofladan, Vaasa | collected...
CCCGCCGTCCAGCATTATTTCGTAGCCCGAGACCCAGCCATCGGGATCGGAACCGGACCAACTGAACGTGACATCGTCGTAATCAATCGTACCGCTGGGGCCGCCGGTGATCCAAACGGTGGGCGGATCGTTCAGGTCCACGGTGAAACTCCGGCTGACCCAGATCGAGTAACTCCCGTCGTTGTCGAGGGCGCGAACCTGGAAGGTGTGCGAGCCTTGGGAAACGTTGTTATACGAAATGGAGGTGTTGACAGTGGACATTCCCCCGCCGTCCAGCATTATTTCGTAGCCCGAGACCCAGCCATCGGGATCGGAACCGGACCAACTGAACGTGACATCGTCGTAATCAATCGTACCGCTGGGGCCGCCGGTGATCCAAACGGTGGGCGGAGAGTTGTCGACGTATTTCTTGAGGACGACATCGTCCACAAAAGGGCCGTCGTCAACGTTTGATCCATCGCTGTCAAAGACAAAAGCTATCCAGACCTGAGATCGTCCACAAAGGTTGCCCAATGTGGGAACCGCCGCCAGGTCAAAGGACTTGAACTTCCAGCCTCCTGAGTCGCCACTCACTTGATAGCCGTAGAAATTCGTGCCATTAACGGACGCATACCACTTGAAGTGGTCATAATTGATCTCTGATTGATTCCAATAGTAGAACTCCAGTACGGCCTGGCTTGCATCCGATAGACTGAAGGGACCGTAGCGCATCCACGACCTGCAATTGTTGGGATAGTAGTAGTACTGGGGGTCAAGGGCGTTCGCCCCCCCATTGGCGCACCACGCGCTCCAACTGCCGTTATGGGGCTTATAGTCGTCATCGTCCCAGTAGTACTCGCCGTTTGTACTCCCATCGTTGTCCCAAACGCTCCAACTGCCGGACGGGAAAGCGCCCTCGAACGTCTCGCTCATGATGTTCTGCCAGTCGGCATGGGCCTGAAACAATATGCCAGAGCACAAAAGCACAAGTGCCGCAATGAATAACCCTGGTGAACGTTTGCACGAAGAACGAGAATTCTTCCGAGAGCCTCCGCAAGCAGGACGTGGGACGTGAATGTTGGTGCTCATCTGGTTGCCCCCATGTGAACCTTCCCAACGGTGCCCTCTGTCAGCACACGAGGTGTCTGATCGCGAACATTCTTGCGCATGAGCGCGATCTCACCAGTTATAGCATCGACGAGGATCTCTTGGAAATGGGGCAAAAGGAAGTTCAGGCGCCACACGAGTTTTGACGGGGCAAGTATCATGAGAGCGGGAGCCTTTTGAGGATTGGCCGTCGGATCCGCCAGAGCGTAACGCGCGCTTAAGAGTGCCCCCACTTCGTCGATTTGAGGAGAGGTCGGCGGGTTATTAAGCGCGGCAAAACCATTCTTCACCGACCAGATCTCACCATACTGCGTCAACGATAGGCGCGACGTTGCCTCGAATACGGGAATACCTTTATAGACCTGACTGAAAATGACCGTGAAGTCGGTGCCCCGGGAGGCATACTCAGCAGGATATGTATTCGATATCACTTCACCCACGGCGAGATCTTCCGCTCGCAAGTCCCCCATCAGAGCTCGGGGCACAAAAAGTCCAGAGTTCTCGAGCATGAATTGGACCGCGATCTGCCTCGCCTCAGAGTCACTGATAGGTCGCTTCACACCCACCACCGTCGGTGCCTTACCGGTGCCCTGATCGTCTGGGTATGGTCTGCTCAGATTGTGCAAAACCTCGACGGAACCCGCGGAATCTGTGACCATCCTCTGCCACTCGATGCCGGTTATCTCCCGCACGGCGTCTATGGAGAGACGTCCCGTATCACGGCACCCCACGAAGCTAGGGAGGTTAGGGAACTAAGCGCGAGGACAATAATGCGCAGTTCCGCACCGTGCAGACGCTTGCGCTCAACCAGAGGCGTCACTTGCTCATGCTGTATCATCTTGCCCTCCTCTCTATTCCTCTCAGCAGACGCCAAAACGACGGCAGGATAGCTTTTCCCCTTTGCGCCTTGCTCTGTTCATGGCACTGCTCTTGTCCCGGGGTTACCGGGGATTAGCAACCGCCATTCGTAGTACATGTAGCGGCTGATTCTCGATTTGTTTTAACCACATCGTTAATTATCTGACCGTGCCCCGAGTAGAAACATCACGCCGCACCAACGCCACCATCTAACTGATCGCCTGCAGCCATCTGCTTCTGAGACGATCCGCTCCTTGCACCCACCGTAATCATTGGCAGAACCGTTCCCCTTTTTCCGGTGCGGTCGCCCAGCTTCGTGCGCCGTCCTTTGAGCCCACTCTCCAGTCAGTGGCGGCTCGCTTCGCTCCAAACAGGCTGCCTCAATCATTATGGCATGAATGACTGACGACCCACCTGCACTAACGCCCGCTACCCATAGGATGGATGCCCTATCCATCCAGGAGTTATGACGTTATCATCCATATGATCGTAAGTCAAGAACTTTGTTGTATTCTACGCCTACGCAGATATCTCATAGAGGAAAGGAGGGGAAACTGTGATTTGAGGTTTGGGGCTGATTCTGTTGACAGTATCTGCTTCTCAACGTATTCACCCCGGAACTAGGCTTGATCTCCCGCAAGGGACCTTCGCGGACGATGCCAAACGCGGCGCCGGTAACGTCTTCGGCAGTAACGGTTTAGTTGGATTTCTTCTCGAATGGTGAACCGGCACTGTTGGCTTCTCAGAGAAGTTATGGGTTCCGCCACCGCGAGATTTGCTGACCCTGATCGGGATTGGGGAAAGTCTTCTTGAAGACTTAGAGCGCGTCATCGTACCGCACGAGTAAACAACACATGTATCAGGACACTGGCGACTGACGGATATTGTGCTTGGTGCAACCTTTGTGCGAGTGCCACAAAGACAACCTGTCGAAGGTTACACCCATGGATCGTTCGGCGGAAATACGAGGCTGAGAAAACGTCACGAACTGTGCCAAATTCATCGAATTCCTCTAACACCCGTAAGCAGTGGGTTTCCCGCGTTCAGCGTCGGAGCGGCGGGGGGTACGCCCAAGTTCCCACTTGTACAGTTCTAAAGACATTGAATGACGACTAATCGATCAGGAGAGCCACTGCATCCGAGAGGTTCTTCGGCGAGAGGTGTGCGTAGATCATGGTCATTCTCAATGCCGAGTGTCCCAGCAATTCGCGCACGACGTTGAGGTCGCACCCACGCATGACCAATTTCGAGGCAAACTGATGGCGAAGGTCGTGCCAGCGAAAATCTTTGATGTTCGCTTCCTTCAGGATAGCCCGCCACGCCGCATCGACATTGTTGAACCGGGCGCCATCTCGTGACCTGAACACAAGGCCGTCTTTAGAGGTCTGGGTCTGCCACTTGTGCAGAAGATCTTGTGCCGTTACGTTCAGCGGAATGCGGCGCGTCTTGCCATTCTTTGTTGTTTCCCCGCGGAGCGTGAGTATGGATCGCTCGAAGTCCACGTCACGCCACTCGATGCTGAACAACTCACCCCGGCGCATGCCGGTGTGAAGCGATAAGAGCACCATGGGCTTGAGGTGGTCGGCAAATGCGCCGGTGTCGAGGTCCGGCAATTGCGCATAGCCATATTTTCCTCGCCACGCGTTGGCCCGTGCACGTTCTTCTCGAATTCGCGTCTCACGCGCATCCAGAGCCGTGAGCAGGCGGGTCTCTTCATCAGAATCGAGGTAGCGGACCCTGTTGCCGCTGTCGATCCTTTGTAGCTTGACCTTGGCCAGCGGATGTTCCTTCAATAGTCCCCATTCGACCCCCTTCGACAGAGCTGCCTTCAGCGCGGCTATGTCGCGGTTGCAGGTGGAAGCACTGCGACCGTCATTCAGCCGGTTGGCCCGCCACTTCTCGATCTGCCACGGTGTCACTTCGTTGAGTCTCTCGTCCAGGAGGTCTGCAAAACATGCCTTCAGCCGAGCGACCGTCTGCCCGCCTCTCTTGCGATGCGCCACAACCCACGGGGTGTACTCTTTGTCGAGGAAGCTCTCCAGCGTGTTGCCGCACGAAAGACGTCGCTCCTCAGCCGGGTCCTTTCCCTGGGCTACGTCCGCAAGAACCAGCTTCGCCTTCTCACGCGCCTGCACGGGCGAGAGCACTTTGCCCGATCCAAGCCGCACGCGATTCCGTCGGTGGTCCTTCCGGCGAAATGTTGCGTAGAATGTCATGCTTCCAGTGGGCTGCACCCGTACAAGAAAGCCAGGGAGTTCCGAGTCGGTCACCTCGTAAGGGCACACCCGCGGCTCCAACGATTTCAGCAGTCCATTGGTGATCTTGGCATTCATGGCAATCTCCTCCGAAATTGAAAACGGCCATATCCTAAGTCCTAATTAAGTCCGCAATGCGGAAATCCTTTGAAGAAGAGGATACCACGGAGATGAGAACATCGTCAATAAATATGAGTATAATGGCTATTTATGATTGTTTACAGATTGTGACAGAAAGGCCAGAATGCGCCTTAGATCGCACCGTATGTGCAGTTGTTGTCCACAACGGTTGGATGAGCTTTTTTGTCGATCTTTTGAGCGGTATTTCGAGGGGGCCGTCCTGGGGTTCGCCATTGTGTAGGGAATGATATTGCTCAAAGTTGTCGCGATAACCCGAGTCTGCACAGGGGCACGCTACTGCCCCTTCATTTCGGTACTGTGCGGGTTCTCTCGTGGCTTTGCTTGGCTGCACAAACCACAGGGTATCTCTTCGCCTGCCCCAAGCCGAGTGCTGGAATCCTTGAACAACCCTCGAAAACCCTGGTCGTAATCAATTGACATTACTCAGTATTTGCCGATATTCTCGCAGTCCTACCAGTTAACTGATTACGAAGACTGCAGGGGAGCTTTCATGGATATAAGTCTCGGGACCGTCATGACTCTTGATGAGGTCGTTGCGTACTTGAGGTTACCGAAGTCCACGGTCTACAGGCTTGTTCAGGCCGGCAAGCTGCCTGGTCAGAAGGCGGGGCGTCAATGGCGATTTCACAGAGACGCGATTGACGCGTGGCTAAGTGCGGGAACGACAATAAAGAAAACACCTCAAGGGCATTCGCGCGGAAAGCGTAGATGAGCATGGAAAGCATCTTTCCACTTGGACAACGGATTAACCTGCCGGGACATTTTCCCGAGCCGGTGGTGCTGGAATCTGTCCGGCCTCTTGGTTCGGGATACGAGTGCCGTGTGCGTCTTTCGGACGGTACACCTGACGAGGCAATCCTGTCCGAACAGGAAGCTCAGTCATTGTTTGGGCAAACCGCGGAACAGGCTGCCAAGACCCCAACGAGTGACGCAGAGAGGACGCGCCTCCTGATCGAGTCCGCCCGGATTCGTCTCGCATACGCCCACGACCGCCAGTTCGCGGTCAGTCTATCGGGCATCCGCACTTTGCCGCATCAGATTGAAGCGGTCTATCTCAAGATGTTGCCGCAACCGCGGCTGCGGTTTTTACTTGCCGATGATCCCGGCGCGGGCAAGACGATCATGGCTGGTTTGCTCATTAAGGAACTCAAGCTGCGCCAGGCCATAGAACGCATCCTGATCCTGTGCCCGGCCCCGCTTACCATCCAGTGGCAGGATGAATTGCTGCGATGGTTCGGCGAACCCTTCGACATGATCTTCGCCGCCGTGGACCAGCAACAATTGGTTAACCCCTGGCAACGCGCAACGCAGGTGATTGCTTCACTCGACTACGCCAAACAGGATGATGTCCGCGAGCGCGTTTGGCAGCAGCGTTGGGACATGGTAGTGATCGACGAGGCCCACAAGTGCAGCGCCTATACCAAGCACTCCTCTTCGCGAGGCGATGAAGCGGAGAAGACGAAGCGCTACCAACTCGCGGAGCGCCTGGCCGGGCAGGCGGATCACGTGCTCCTGCTGACGGCCACACCGCACCACGGCGACGATGACCGCTTTGCCCACTTCGTCCGCCTCATCGACCCCGACTTGTTCCCCGAGCCGCATCGTATGCCCAATCGGGCCGGGGAGATCCGGCGCGACATTCTTCGCCTGGGACCGGACTGCCCGTGGGCGTTGCGCCGCCTGAAGGAAGATCTGAAGGATGTGAACGGACGGCGGCTATTCCCCGACCGGTATGCGCATACGGTAACGTTCTTCCTCAATCGCGAGGAATACGACCTCTACAAGGAAGTCACCGCGTTTATCAACCAATTCCTGCCCCAGGCCACCGGGAGAAAGAAGGCGAGCGTCGCCCTCGCGCGCACCGTCCTCCAACGGCGTTTGGCCAGCTCGACCTATGCCATCTGCGAATCCATACGCAGGCGCTTGGAGCGGCAGCAAGCGCTCCTCAAGGAACTTGAGGAGCTATCGCCAAGTCAGCGGGCCAAACGTCTCGCATACATGCAGGGCCAGATTACCGACGGCGAGCAGGACGAAGATGATCTCGATGACGATGTGCGCGACCGCCTGGTGGATGAGGTCACGGCGGCCGTTGAGCTTGATCAACTCCGCGTCGAGATTGCCGCGCTCCAAGAGTTGCACGCGCAGGCAAAACGTGTGCGCGAACATGCCCGCGACTCGAAGCTCGAAGCCCTCAGACAATGCCTGGAGAAAGCGGAGTTCAAGGAATTGACCGACGGACGCGGGAAGCTGCTTATCTTCACCGAACACCGTGACACGCTCACCTACCTCTCCGATAATCTGAAGCGCTGGGGTTACTCGATCTGCAATATTCACGGCAGCATGAACCCGCACGAACGCAAGCGTGCTCAGGAGCAGTTCCGCACGGCCTGCCAGGTCTGTGTCGCTACCGAAGCGGCGGGCGAAGGCATCAATCTCCAATTCTGCCGCCTTATGATCAACTACGACCTGCCGTGGAACCCCACGCGCCTTGAGCAACGTCTAGGACGTATCCATCGTATTGGTCAGGACCGGGAAGTCCACGCTTTCAACTTTGTGGCCAGCGATTCCGAAGAGGGCCAGCCCATCATCGAGGGCCGCATCCTGCGCCGCCTGCTCGAAAAGCTGGAGCAGATGCGCGCCGTGCTGGCCGACCGCGTCTTCGACGTGATCGGCGAAGTCCTCTCACTCAACGACATCAACCTGCCGGAGATTCTCCGCGAAGTCGCCCACGACCCACGCCGTTTGGACGAATACCTCGACCGTATCGAGAAGATCGATCCTGCCCGGCTCCGGGAGTATGAGACCGCGACCGGCATCGCCCTGGCGCGCGCCAACGTGGACTTCTCCTCCTTTCAGCGCTCAAATGCCGAAGCCGAAGAGCGGCGGTTGATGCCGAAGTATGTCGAGAAGCACTTTATCGAAGCGGCCAAGGAAGTCGGACTTAAGGTCGAACCGCGGGCCGATGGGCTCTGGCGCGTCGAACACGTCCTTGCCGATCTCCGCTCCGAACGCCTGAATGCGGTGCGGCGCCTCGGCAAAGCCGAAGCAATCTACCGGAAGATCACCTTCCATAAAGAGCACCTGGACCTGGACCAGCACATCGATGCGGTTCTCTTGGGTCCCGGTCACCCGCTTTACGCCGCCGTGGACGAGCGCCTTAATGAAGTGCTCGCGGAACTCATGGGTGGCGTGGCGGTGTACGTCGATCCCGTTGCCTGCGCGCCATATCGCCTTCACTTCTTCGAGATGTGTATCCGTGGCCAGAAGGTCACCGGCGAGGCTGACACCCTGTTTGCAGAAGTCGTGGCCGTGCGGGAAGACCCGCAGTCGCCGGCAGGCGAACGGTTCAGTGTTGTTCCGGCTGACAGCGTGCTGGATCTGCCAGCCCATCCACAGCCGCCCTCGGAAATCGACCCCATGGACCCGACTCCCGCTGCCGATTTCCTCAAGAGCACCTATCAGATGGACGCGCGCACGCGCTGCCAGGAAGAGCGCCAACATTTCGTGCAGGTTTGCGGTGATTATCTACAGCGTTCCTTTGACGCCCGTATTCGCGCCGCTCAGGACCGCGTAATGGACCTGCGTGCCCGCGAAGCCGGCTCGCCCGAGGTCGCCATCGCCCGCCAACGGGCCGAAAACGACCTCGCCGACCTTCAACGTACCCAGAAGGAGCGGATGGAGGGGCTGCAACGCCTCAATCTTGCGCGCCACGGGCCCGTGCGCCATATCGCCACGGCATTGGTGTTCCCGCCGGGTGCGGATGCATGCGATTTGATGATCGATGAGGTTGATCCCGAGGTCCGTCGCCGATCCGAGTTGGCGGCGGAGGACATCGTGATCGCCCATGAGCAGGCGCGCGGCTGGGAGTGCGAACGTGTCGGCCACCTCAAGATTGGATTCGATATCCGCAGCCTCGGCCCCGCAGACCCGCAGACCGGCTACCGCGACCCGGTCATTGGCCTTCGCCGCATCGAGGTCAAGGGGCGCACGCGCGGCATGCCCATTCGCCTCACCACCAACGAATGGTACAAGGCGGCCCAACTCGGCGATTCCTACTGGCTCTACGTCGTCTGGGACCCGCTGAACAACCCCGACCCCGAACCGGTTCGTATCCAGAATCCCGTCAAGCATTTGGACCATGCCAAGAAGGAAGTCGTGGCTGCAAGGTACTTCGACATTCCGGCGGAGGCGGTGGAACAGGCGGCATACAAGAACGGGGGCAGAGGTGAAAACGCCGATTGATCTTCCAGACAAGGAAACTACGATTGATTGGGGCTCGCTGATACTCCGGGGCGCCGAGGGTAAGGACCTCGACTACAAAGGTCCGTGTGCCTGGGATAACTCGGACAAGAAAGCCTGCTGTGAATTAGTCAAGGACATCTTGGCGTTGGGCAATACGGGCGGTGGCTGGCTGATCATTGGCGTCAGCGAGACGGGAACGACGTTTTTACCGGACGGGGTTTCTGAGGCCCAAGCGGCATCATTTGAGACTACGCGTCTCAATACGTTCTTGAACAACTACGCCGACCCGCCCGTAAACACCCGCATTCACAAACCGGAACTGCAGGGCAAGCGATTCATCGCCATTGAAGTGCCGGGGTTCCCTGATACGCCGCACATTTGCCAGAAAGAGTTTCCCGGCGTGTTGACTGCGCCGACCTTGTATGTGCGTACCGCCAATAACGAATCAGCACCTATCAAGAGCAGCGCAGATTTCCGGGCCGTGATTGAGCGGGCTACCCGCAATCGAGCCGACCAAATTCTCGCTTCCGTTCATGCCGTGTTGACAAGTGGCAGACATGAAGAACGCCCTTCGGAGCGAAAGCAGTTTGAGGTTCAGGCGGCGGAAGCGCGGAAACGGTGTGACGAGCAGAACCCGCACAGGGACAAAGGCTACGGTTACAGGGAGAGCGTGTTCTACCCGGCATCCTTTATGCGAGATCGTTTCGCTTTGCCCACGTTGAAATCCATGGCGCTGAATGCGGATGTCGAATTCAGGGGTTGGCCTTTTCTCTTTGCCTGTGAAATGCGGACTGACCTGCTTACGGTGATCCAAGATGGCTACGAGAGTCTTCTCGCCGATACGCGCAGGATAGTTGGCGAAGGCGAGGACGAACTCCATTTCTGGCAGTTGCGTCAGTCGGGGGTGCTCTACATTCGACAAGTTTTACGTGAAGACACTTGGCGAGCGCTCCATGGAGGCAATCGGTATCTGAACTTCGAGAGCTTCTCCATCATTGCTTTTGAAGCGGCCTACTGCCTGGCGAAGGTATATGAAGGCCGGTTTGATGATGCAGAAGAGATTACTTTGCATTTTCGTTTGACGCAAACACAAGATCGCGTGTTACGGGCATCACCACAAAGAGTCCTGTACGAGGACTATGTTTGCCGGATCCCCGAAGTCGTATTCACGCGGACGCGGCCTCTCGCCGACTGGCGGGCCGCACCGGTGGAGCATGGATTGGACATATGCCGATTCGTCTTTCAGCGATTCAACTGGGAGCACCCCAACCTATACGAGTCTCGGCAGTTGATTGAAAAAGCTATGGCCAGGAGATTGTGATTTGGCAAATACGGCTTATCTGAAGCAGGTTGTTGAACCTTACATCCGCGAATGGGTAGCGGCGCAGATTGGAGTGCCGTTGCATAAAAAAAAGGTTGTCGTGGGTCAGACCACTGAGGGAATTGCCGTCAGATTTGAATTTGATGGGGTAAGCGAGGATGGGACCATCGGCGTTTGTATCTCGGCCAGTAGTTCATACAAGACCGGGCAAATGCGGAAATATTTCTATGAGGCAACATTGCTGAATCGTGTTCCGCAGTTTACCCGGCGCATCATGGTCTTCACTTATCCGCATATTTGGCCGAACTTCAAGAATCAGTGCGACGGTTTGGTAGATCTCGGTCGGGTCGAGTATATGATTTGTCCTCTGCCGCCGGAGATGCAGACCGCGGTGAGCCAAATCTACAAGCAGTCCGCCGAAGAAGTGGGTGACAAGTCGGGCCCCGGCCTTCGCAACCATGGCGCAAGGGGATGACGTGCATGTCAACGTGTTCTTGTAAGGATATGCGTGAGGTAAGGCATTTTGGAGATTGGACCATTTAGATGGAATCTGTGAGTCCAGAGGACATTCTGCCGAGTCGGGCTTATTTTACTGAGTTCGACCGGGTGACGTTTTCTCAAGTCGCATGGACGGATGAGGACTTGCAGGCGATCCGGCGCAATGTGGAGCGGAAGTTGAAGCTTCTTGCTCTGACTAAAGGGCATGTGGTGATCGCGGCGTCGCACCTTCTGGAGTCGGAGTTGGCTCACGCGGTTCTCCTCCCTCACCCCAGGCTTTTCTCTCAGAAGATTGTCGTTCCTGCGTTACGCGCCGGAGTTCCGGGATTCCGAGTATTTTTGGAGACCAAGATAGCCGAGGGCAAGGAGGCAGAGTATTACACTTCTTCGGAGTGCCGGGACATGGCTCAGATGCTGGATTCCGAAACGGCACTGGCAGTACGGTGGGATGTGAGCCAAACGGCCGATTGGTTTAAACAGCGGCTCTTATCCGAACTTACGGAAGAACGGAGTCTATTGAATTCGTGGCTGAGGCAAGCGGGTGCGGTGGTTCCTCCGGACTTGGTTGCCGGGATAAGCAATTCACCGCGGCTCAGCCGGCCGGAGGTTTATCTGCTGGCAAAGAACACCGGGGACAAAAACGTCTGGACTGCCGTCTCCCAGTACGCCGATTTCATTTATTACTTGGCGGGGGCGAAGGCTGTCCGTTCCGAAGGCGTCCTTCCGCAGGAGAACTTGATAGATTTCAGCCTTTCGGACATGACGGAAGGCCGGACCCATCTATCGGACCTGGAAGTTTTCTTCAAGATCTTTGTGGACTTGGTTGAGGCCACCACCCATACGCACATCCCAGTGGATCTCTTGGATGCCTTGTCCATGGATGACATCCTGGACCTGCACCAGATCGCCGTGGACGACCGGTTCGTCGAGAAGTACAATGTGATCCAAGAGAAGACAAAACAAGGGCTTACAATCCAAGACCCGGAGCGTTTGGTTCTCTTGATGGAAGAACTGGCCGAATACGAGCAGTCCTTGCATAAAGAATACGAGGCGGCGTTGAACTTGGAACTGCCACGGCGCCTCAGAAACCTCAAGAGTTCAAAGGCTGGAACATTCTTAAGCGCGATAGCGTGTCTCTGTATCCCGGTATGGGGGACCTTTGGCAGCGTAAAGGAAGTAGTGATTTCTGGCCTTGACCTTGCTGGGAAAAAGAAGGTTGTTACCGCGGCCCACACCAGAGTCGCCGAGAATATCAAAGCGTGCGACCGGCTCCTGGACAAGATGCCTCTCGAGGGAAAGCCCATACTTATCGAATTCGTAAGGCGCCTTCAGGAACGATATGCTGACATAATGCTCGGCAACTGAAAGTGGCAACACTGCATATGAAGTCTAAGAATTGGAATAAGACGTAATGGATGACAAGCGGCTGATTGAAGACTACCTGCCGATTGAGGCGATTAGCGCGGAGGCGTCGCGGGAGAAGAGTGTCCGGAAGGGGCATATTTCGACGCTGCATCTGTGGTGGGCGCGGCGGCCGTTGGTGGCGTGCCGGGCTGCGGTGTATGGGGCGCTGGTGCCGGCGTCGCGGTTCGACCCGGCGAATGGGCCGGAGAACAAGAAAAAGAGCCTGGGGCGGGCGAACGCGGCGAAGTTTGTCGAGCGGCTTTGCAAATATCCGGGCGACCCGCGCGTCATCGCCGAGGCGCAACGGCATATCCTCGAGGCGCACGCGGACCGGTTGACTGCGGAACTGGCCGAAGCGCGCGCGACGGACCAGTGGCCGGGGTGGGTCGAGGAGTTCAAGTGGCCGCGAGAGAATGGTCAGGTGACGCGGGAGGATATCGAGGCGGGGCGTGCGCCGCGGCCGCGCGTCCTTGACCCTTTTGCTGGCGGCGGTGCAATTCCGCTCGAAGCACTCCGGCTCGGGTGCGAGGCGTACGCCAACGACCTGAACCCGGTTGCCCACATCATCGAGTTATGCACACTCGTCTACCCACAGAAGTACGGCAAGCCCGATGCCAACGTCCGCGGGATGACTGGTCCGAAAAATGCCAAGGGCGAGACCACCTGGGGCGGTTTGGCCCAAGAGGTACGCTATTGGGGGCAGTGGGTCCTGGAAAAGGTTAGGGCTGAGATCGGTGACCTGTATCCGCCCATCCCCGACCCGGATGCCAAACCCGAGGAAATCGGGGCCGACCCACAAGCCGTCCTCGAATTCGCCAAAGATGCGCAAGGCCGGCTGACAGTTCCGCACGGCTACCTTACCCCTGTCGCTTACCTCTGGACGCGGACCGTAAAGTGCAAGAGGCCAGACTGCGGGGGCATAGTGCCTCTGGCGCGGCAGACTTGGCTTTGCCGCAAAGAAAACAGGGGTGGCGGTCGTTACATCGCGGTAAATGGTATATGGGATACCTTGAGAAAACGTGTGCGATACTCAGTTGTGCATGCAACTTCACCGAAGAGCCTCGGGTTTGACCCATCGGATGGTAGTAGGTCCGGAACTACGGTTTGCCCCGGATGCCAATCGCAGATTGATGACGAATATGTGAAGGCCGAGGGCTCTGCCGATCGCTTCGGCTATCATCTTATGGCAGTGGTGTGTGATTCGGGGGCCAATGGACGGCGTTATGTCAACCCAAATCCGGACGGGGAGCAAGCCCTGCTTTCAAAGGATCTCTTAGACCGGGCCGAGACGCTTGCGGCGAAACTCGGCATATCCGTTCCCGATGAGCCCCTCGAAGCAAATCCCCGTTCTTTTGACGTCCAACATTTCGGCTTCACGCATTGGCGGAAGGTGTTTTTGCCGCGCCAGTTAGTTGCGATGGTTGCCTTTGCGGGAGTTGTACGTTCGTCATATTCCGAACTGCTTTCGGTTAGGTGCCAGCCTGACCAAGCAAGAGCAGTTGCAACTTGCCTCGCGATGGTGTTGGGGAGACTCGCGAATCAATGCACGTCGCTCTGTCGTTGGCAACCAGAATTCATAGCAGGCATGCTAGGCGATGCTGGTCTACCAATGGTCATGGATTTTGCGGAGGTTAATGCCCTTGCTGATTCGTCTGGGGGATGGCCGAGCGCATTGAACTACACTTGTGCGGCACTGAAGGGTTCTGAGGGAATCATAGGATCAGCCGTTGTGGCACGTGGATCGGCGGTGAAGATGCCTTGGGGAAACGAAGCGTTTGATGCCGTCATTACAGATCCTCCCTATTATGATAGTCGTTCGTATTCCAACCTGTCCGATCATTTTTATGTTTGGCACAAGCGTGCTGTTGGGCACTTGTATCCTCAGCATTTTGTGTCACAACTGACACCGAAGAAGACCGAGGCCATCGCAGCTCCTTATCGGCACGAAGGGGTTCGCGCGGACGCTGACACAGCTTATGAGGGCATGATGCTCAACGCCTTCCATCAAGCCCGTCAAAGCCTTAAGCCCGGTGCACCGATGGTCTGCGTGTATGCGCATAAGACCACTGCTGGTTGGACTACCCTCATCAACGCCTTACGGATTGCGGGATACTTTATCGACGAGGCGTGGCCTGTGGAAATGGAGCGCAAGGTTAGGCAGAATGCTCTGGAGACAGCGGCCCTTGCGTCAAGTATCCTCCTTGTTGCCCGTAGGCGGAGCAAATCAACAACAGGCTCTTATGACGATGAAGTCCGCCTTGAGCTAGAGCGGATTGTCCGTGAGCGCGTGGCCACCTTGTGGGATATGGGAATCAGCGGCGCGGACTTGGTGATTTCCTCTGTCGGCGCCGGGTTGCGTGCCTTCACTCGGCACGCAAGTGTTGAGTACGCGAACGGCGAGGAAGTCCCCGCCGAGAGATTCCTGACAGAGGTGGAGACGGTGGTGCTGGAGAGTATCCTGAACCGCCTGTCCAAGGAGGTAGGCGGGAACGGCAATAAGCAGACCAGCCTTGCCGGCGTGGACTCGGCAACGCGGTTCTACCTGCTCTGGCGGTACACCTATCGTTGGGCGGAATTGGATGCGGGTGAGGCCATCGTCTTCGCCAACGGGACGCACGTCGAACTGGAAGGGCAAGGGTCGCTGTCGCAGGGGACGCGTGCGCTGGTCGAGAAGAAGAAGGCAAAATACCGGCTGCGGGATTTCCTGGAGCGTGGCGACGACGACAAACTAGGCCTGCCTGGTGATAACGGCACGCCCGCACCGCTGGTGGACGCTTTGCACCGGACGCTGTGGTTGATGGAGAAGCGGCCGCGCGAATTACCGGAGTTTCTGAAGGAATCCAGCGTGAACCGCGAGCAGATGCGCCTGGTGGCGCAGGCCCTTGCCGGCCCGGCGCTCAAAGGCGGCGAACTGGGGGATGTTTCGCCTACAGCAGAACTCGCCGCCTTATCGAAGCTGACCGCCAACTGGCGGAGTGTAATCGAAGATGCCGACGTAACCGCGACCCAGCGCGAAGATCGGAGAGCCGGACAGCGGGCTCTATTTGGAAAGGACGCGGAATAATGGCTTTTAATCGAACCGCCCCTTACAACGATTTGCCGCCCCTGCCGCCCAAGGTGGATATCGAGACGCGCGAGGTCTTGAAACGGGCCATCGCGGCTTCGCGCGCGCTCGCGGAACTGAAGGGTCTTGGTGGCATCATCCCGAACCAGGCCATGTTGGTGAATTCGCTGGTCCTTCAGGAGGCCAAGGCGAGTTCGGAAATTGAGAATATCGTTACGACCAATGACGCGATGTACCGTGCCATGGCGGCAAGCGGCGGCGCGGTGGATCCCGCCACCAAAGAAGTTCTGCGCTACCGTGAGGCGGTTTGGCAGGGCTTCGACCATGTCAGAAAAAACGCACGCCTTGACTCGGACCTGTTCATCCGGCTGGTTCAGACGATCAAGGAGGACAAGAGGGGCATTCGCAACAAGCCGGGAACGATCGTCGGGAATGCACGCACAGGGGAAGTCATTTACACGCCGCCCGAAGGAGAACGCGTCATCCGGCGCAAGCTGGACGAATTGGCGCGGTTCATTCACGCGGATGACGGCCTCGACCCTCTGGTGCGCCTCGGCTTGATTCACTACCAGTTCGAGGCCATTCACCCGTTTTTCGACGGCAACGGACGGACAGGGCGGCTTGTCAACATCCTGTTTCTTGTTACCCAAGGCCTTCTGAACTTGCCCGTGCTCTACATGAGCAAGTACATCATCGACAGGAAGCCGGAGTATTACCGGCGGCTGCGCGAAGTGACCGAGCAGGGGAAGTGGGAGGCTTGGGTCCTCTTCATGCTGGACGCGGCGGAAAACACCGCCACACTAACCCGGCAGCGGATCTTGGACATCCGGGCCCTCTTGGATGAAACCCTGGAACTGGCCAGAAAAAAACTGCCTTCACGTGTGTATTCAAAAGACCTTATCGAGTTGATATTCCGACAGCCTTACACCAAGGGCCAATTCGTCGTGGATGCCGGGATTGCTAAGCGTAAGGCGGCGGCTGAGTACCTGAAAGCATTGGAGGATGCCGGAATTCTGCGTGTGCAGAAAGTCGGCAAGGAAAACCTTTACCTGAACGTGGGACTGTATGAATTGCTGTCCAGGTAACGTGTCCCTGAAATGGACCCGTTCCAGAAACGTGTCCGAATTTTCGTAAAACAAGGACACGTTTGCCGGACGTGTCCCAGGCACGGACACGTCAAGATCGGAGGGATACTGTGGGAACACTAAAGCCTTGGATTGAGTCTGTATCGCTGCACTCCGATGTCATCTCGGACGACTTTTCGGAAGATATCTTTGCGCTGGACTTGGGTCCGCTGGCGGACGGCAACCCCAATGTGCCCGTGGTGTACCGCGATCCGGAGCATTTCTTCCGCGCGTCCTACCTGACGACAGGTTTAAAGTCGCTTCTCAAAGATGTCTTGTCCCGGTTGGAAGGCGGCGCGGGCGGCCGGGTGCTCAAGTTGATCACGCCGTTTGGCGGCGGCAAGTCACACACATTGGCGGCCCTGTTGCATTCGGCCCTGCACCGCGACGCTTTGGATGCGATCCCCGAGGGGAAGAACCTGCCGCATCCCGGCCAGGCGCGTGTAGCGGTCTTCGACGGACAATTCTTCGACGCCGTAAACGGCAAGAAATTGCCGGGGACGAACGACCGCGCCCGGACGATGTGGGGGTGGATCGCATGGTGCTTGGGCGGGCCAGAAGGCTACGCCCTGTTGCGGGACCAGGACCAGGCAAGGGTGGCCCCCGGAAACGACGAAACACTGTGCCTGTTCGAGCAGGGGCCGAACCTTATCCTGTTGGACGAGGTCCTGAATTACCTGATCAGCGCAGGCGGCATAAAGGTCGAGAAGACGACGCTGCGTGACGAGACCCTGACTTTCCTGCAGCGCCTCACGGTTGCCGTAACGAACACGAAAAACACCGCGTTGGTGTTCTCGCTGCAGTCGAGCAAACGCGAATCGCTCGAGTACGTGAACCTGCTGCAGACGGTGGATCATTTGGCCGCGCGGAAGGACCAGCGCCGCGAGCCAGTCGAGGGCAACGAGATAATGTCGGTGATTCAGCGGCGCCTGCTGGCCAAGTTGCCTTCACCAGAGGACGCGTCGCCTGTCGCGACGGCGTACCAGGACATTTTCACGCAGATGCGCAAGGCGTATGCTCAGACCGCGGCCGAGACGAAACAGGCTGAAGAAGAGGGGCTGGTACTGCGGGACCGTGTCCGCGCGGCCTATCCGTTCCACCCCGCCTTGATAGATCTCATGCGGGAACGTTGGGCGGCTATCCCGGATTTCCAACGGACACGTGGGGCATTACGGTTCCTGGCGGCCTGCCTGCGGGCTTGTCACCGCGAGGCCAGAAGCCGGATCGTGTTGGGACCTGGTGACGTGCCGATGTACGATGCCGAGGTCCGGCTGGCCTTTTTCAAAGAGGTCGGCCAGCAGTCAGACTTTCATGCCGTGCTCGAACACGACCTCGTTGGTGCCAACGCCCGCGCGAAGCGTATCGATGACCGGCGTGCCAAGGAAAACCCCGCTGATGCGGGCCGGCGGCCTGCTGCGCGCCTCGCCACGGCCATCCTGATGTACTCGTTTGGAGGGTTGAAGCGCGAGGGAGGCGACAGCCAGATGTTGCCGCCGGGCATCAGCGAGCAGGAACTGCTTTCTGTCTGCGTCGGGCCGGACCTGGATAGCACCACGGCGTTAGCGTGTTTGAAAGAACTCAGGGAACAGTGCCTCTACCTGCATTTTGACGGTGTCCGCTACTGCTTCAAGAAAGACCCGAACGTAACGCTGCTGGTCGAACAGGAGGCGGATTCTGTGGCCCGCGACGAGGGCCGCGTCCGCAGCAAGATTAAGGAAATGCTGGAGGCACGCCTGGCCGGGTACCACGAGGCCATCGTGTGGCCCGAAAAGACGTCGGAGGTTCCGCACGATGACCCAAGGTTCCTTGTGGCGTACATGCCGCTGGAATTCGGCGGCATGCCCAAGACATGGCAGGAGTCAAAGGCGTGCGAGTTCTTCGAGCGATACGGGGACCGGCCGCGCCGATTCCGAAACGGCCTTGCGCTGGCTGTGCCTTCGGATGACCAGATCGAGATCCTGCGGCGGTCCGTTCGATACTTGCTGGCCGTTGAGCAGGTGCGAACCAAGGGCAAGCAACTCAATCTCACCGATGAGCAGAAGAGCCAACTGAAGGAGCGCGAGGCGACCGAGAAGGCCGCCGCCGAATCCGCATTCCTCAAGCTCTATATCGAGGTGTGGCTGCCGCGTGCTGAATCAGGCAGCATCGTGGTGGACTCAGTTGCCGTAGGTGGGCGTCCTTTGCAGACAACGCTGAATGACCGCAAAGAGGCGGCGATTCATGCGCGGATACTGGAATTGATTACACAAGTCCAACCGCGGATCTTCAGCACGCTGGCGCCTACGAAGATTCTGGACTTGTTCAAACTCGGCGAAGGAACACCGGCGCGAATGGGTATCCGAGTGGCCGAGGTTGTCGAGGGATTCTACTCGTTCCTCGGTTTCACGCGCCTGACCTCAAAGACGGTTGTCCAGAAGTCCGTTGCGCGCGGTATACGCGAAAGCATCTTCGGCTACTGTTCCGGCGCGACACCGGCGCTCGGCGACAATGGGAAGTTCCAGGTGGCCCTGGATAAGGTTCGCCTCGGAGTAACGGTGGCCGATGATGAAATCGACTTAGACTCCGGCTTTGTTATGCTGCCGACAGCCATCCCGCAACCGCAGCCTGTCGCACCGCAGCCGCCGACAGATGGCACGACTACAACGACGCCTCCCTACCCAACGCCGACCGAGGGCGGCGGCACGCCATCGACAGTTCCGGAGACCCCATCTACGTCAACTCCATCCGTTGGCGTCGCACAAAGAGCCGTTGACATTTCGTTCTCTGCGGACCGAAACGCGCTGTTCACCGCATGGAACGCCATGGCGAATCTCGCCGACATGGCCGGGACAGTGAAAGTGACCGTGCACGCGGAGTCCTCTGAGGGATTTGATAGGGGCAAGCTTCAGAACGGTGTGTTGGAACCGCTGCGCGAGAGCGACTTGATTGAATGATGAAGACCCTTCCGCACAAGGACGATCCATTGCTCAGGCTGAACGCAGTGTGTCCATATTTCACAATATTTCCGCTGCAGTTTCCCTTCAATAGGCTGGCGAAAGCAAAACCCGGCCAGGTGGTCTTGGAACCCTTCTGTGGCCGAGGCACCACGTTGTCCGACTGGCACGACACGGACGTTCTCACTGCACTGCGGGGGAGAGACGTGAAAAGCTGTGTGCCCAGGGCAGATCCCACCATGACACTCACCCGCTCACGGGGTCGAGTCTCGGCTAAAGTCGACGTTGTATGAAGAAGGGAAGGATGGAGAGGGTAGGGCCCTCAGTGCGTTTGGCCGGGACTTCTTGGGTAGGGTGCTCGGGCAAGAGAGGCCTTCGAGCAGGGGCAACCGGAGGCTGTTGAGGTTCTTGAGGAACGGAAAGGCCGGCTGAGCGTTCTCATGAACGGTTGAACTTCCAACTCACCTTCAGGCAGGCCGTGCAACACACCCAGGATTGCCGCCAGAGGCGACGCGGGGGTCCCCTTGCATCAAAACAAGGGCCGCCCAGTGCATTGTAGCCGGCCTCGACGCCGCCGACAGCTACCCTCGGCTGCTTCACACAGATGACGTGTTGCGGCGGAGATCGGCCAAGAGAATTATGAGAAAAGTGAAAGCAACTTATCTAAGTTAAAAATAAGCATTGACACGCACAAAACTTATGTGGTATATATAACATACGATGACAAATCACAAAGAATTCTTTAAAGGAGTTTTTGAGGGAACAGTCGGTCTTCAAATAGGCTGCGAAAGGGAAAGTTATGTCGTGCCGCTGACAGGTGTACTGCCCGCCGAACTAAAGGCTCGGGCAACTGAGCGGCAGCAGCAGCAGTTTAGGGAACTCTGTATCCAATGCAAGCGTGAATTTGAAAGGACTGGAAAATTTTTGTGGACGGTTTTGTCTGTTATCAGTCTCTGTCAGGCGATTGATAAGGGAGAGCCTCGTTGGGTTGATGAAGCCAGGAAGATACGCAATCGAAGGAAACGAGAGAAAGGTTTATGCGCTAGTGCATACGGCCTTTCTTTTCAGAAGATAACCGTTCTGACAGCTGTTGAGAAGCTTTGATGTCTCGTTGATACACTGATTTATGTTATACTTTATCTGACAGTTTAAGTGCGCAGTAAATAGCCCCCAAACGGAAAACGCGAGTCGGTACGGAGGAGGCACTGCTACGGTGAATCGTAGTGGTGCCTCCTTTTTTTATTGGAAAAGGAGGGAATGAGATGGACTTGCAGCAACTGTTAACGCTGAAGGAGGAGAGCAAACTTTTCCCCTTCTTCAAAGGCGGCCGAATCCATTTAACGCTCTGGCGGTTGTGCAGGAAGGGATATAAGGGCGTGAAGCTTGAGTATGGCCGGCTCGGATCACGCATCGTCACATCACGCCCGGCGTTGAAGCGGCTTATGAAGCGCTTGGCCGACCTGGAGGACGAAGTGGTTTCCCCGACCCGGCCACATAACCTTCCTCGAAGAACCGTGCGCCCAGAAAGTATCGCGTCAGCCGAAGCATGCCGGAGGTAACTAACCATGACCGCTGTTGTTCAGGAAAAACCGAGAATGCTTTCAACCCGCCAGGCCGCTGCCTTTATTGGTATGTCGATGTCGTTTCTCCGCATGGCGAGATGCGAGGGTCACCGTGGAAACCGAACGCCCGGCCCGCCATTTTACCGTATTGGCAAGGTGGTGCGCTACAGCATCACCGACTTGCGGGCGTGGTTGGAAGCGCGGCGATGCGAGACGGGAGCGGCTATCGAGTTTCTCAATGCGGACACTGAGCGGACGGTGAAAAATGGCACCAAGACAACAGAGCACTAAAGGCAAGAAGCAAGTTGAGGCTCATGATTACGGTTGGTTTCCAGGTGTGCTTATTTCTCGCGAACTGTTAGAGAGCGACGCCTGGGCCGATCTGGAGCACGCAGAGCGGGCCGTGCTGATTGACATGATCTGGGTAGCGGGCTGCGCAAAGGGTGAACCGTTTTTCTTCACCTGGGCGCACTGTAAAACGCCAACCACCGAGGCCACCTTCAAGCGGGCGCGTGAACGGCTCTGTCTGATGGGCTTTCTGAAGGCACGACCGGATCTCAAAGAACTGAAAACCGGGCCTGACCTCTTTTCGGCGTGCGGGAAATGGCGGAAGCATCGGGCAAGTGAGAACGCGGTCGAATCACAGAAGCGCAAAACCCGCCGCATAGCGGCAAGCCGGGGCCGGCGGCGGCGGATGAAGCTAAAAAGCAACCACCCTGATGGTGTGGCGGGTACACACCCTGATGGTGGTGACACCGGCGACTGCAACCACCCTGATGGTGTGTACATTGGCGCAAAAAGGCCAAAGTGCAACCACCCTGATGATGTGTTTTTAGCTATACCAGTGCGGGGCGCTGTTTCTGTTGTCTCTAAATCAGCCGAAATAGCGAAAGCCGGGGCCGGTGCCGGAAAACGCCCCGAACTGGCGACACTCCGCGGGGAACTGGCGCAGTTCTTCGATGGGCTGACTGACTTCCCCGAAATGCCGTTCAACCGGAAGGCGGACCTTTTCACGGGCAGAGTTGCGCGGGCGCTGGGACAGGATACCAAACCCGTCAACGACTATCTGCGCGGCATACGCGGGGCCGGAGACGCCGCATTTTCGACTGTCGCGAAGATGATAGAGGAATTGCTGCAAGAGGGGCTGCCACTAACGGCCATTGGAGGGGCGAGGAATGAAACAAAACATCATACGGTCAAAGGTGGCGCAGTGGACGAAAAAAAGGCGGCGGCACAATGAACCGGCTCCGCCTTGCCCGTGGTGGAAGATCGAACCGATTAAGGATGCACGATGGAAACTGGACGAGATGAAAGCATTCCGGCAGAGGATACGGCAAGCGAAATGAGGAAACGCCCATCCCGCCCAATGCGCCTCTGCCGTCTGAGTGGAGTTTCCGTTACTTCGTGTTCGAAAAGTACCGGCGGTATCGGGCGACGTTTGGACCTAAGAGGAAAACGGGATAATGGCGACACACGTTCAACCGCATGGAAAGCACTTGAACGGCGGGCGGCGGCACAGCGCGCGGTGGACATCATCCCCTCGGGCCTCATTGACGATATGGAGCAGTGCCTAAAGGCATTGCGGGAGTTTCGCTGCGTTTCACCGGATTCTGGTGCAACACGGGTTTAGTGGCTAGAACAGCCCTGACGGGCAAGGAGGATAGCGTGATGGGTAGAGACGCCAGAAAACATAACCGTGACGACCTGACGGTCATGGAAGCCAAGTTTGTTGTGCAGTATGAGGCCCAGGGGTTTCGCAACGGGGAAAAGGCGGCGCGGCTGGCCGGTTATAAATGCCCCGACAAGATAGCGTCCGTGGTTGTGAAGCGTCCAGCCGTCAAGGCGGAGATAGCGAAACGGCGCGACGCCGCTTTGCTGTCCGCGAAAGAACATGCGCTGATGGACCGCGACACCCTCCTAAAGCTGTGGAGTACGATGGCGCTGAATTCGGGAATAAAGGCGAGCGACCGGCTCACCGCATCAAAACTATTGGCGGAATACCTGGGCATGTTCGAGAAAGACAGCCAGGACAATGTGCCGCGGTCGTTGCTCCAAATCGTGCAGTGTGTCGAGGGGCGCTGTCCCCGGTGCGGCGAGATTGTCCGCGTGCAGCCGGTCGAGGGCATTGGCCGGCAACCGGCCAGTGGCCAAGGGGTGAACAAGCGTGTCCAGTAAGTAGGCGCCCAGTGCTCACGCGTGATTCTGTTTGTCCATCCTCGGCCCGTTCCAGCGCCTCGCGCACGCCGGCGGATGCGCCATGGCCCGCCCCGAGCGCCATGGCGATGTCCCTGTGCCGGGGCGGCGTCGTCACGGTCCATGCGACGCACGGGCCGTCCTCCGGGCTGACGGGCTTGCACCCGGTCTCTCTTAACGCGCCAGAATTCGCATTTTTCAGATAGGACTGTATAGGTCGTTCTCAAAAACCTATATGCGAGTGTCCTCGTGTGAAGAGCAATTGGACTTAATGGCTGAGGGAACGGAGGCCATAAAAGCCAAGGCCAAGGAGGTCGTCGATGAACAAAGAGCAGAGCAAGAAGCAAGGGCCTTTGGGGTCGAAGGAGCGGTGGAGCGCGCGGAGTAAACGCGACGTGGTGATTGGCAGAGAATGCAGGAACTGCATTGTGGCGCGGCGCCACCAGGTAAAGGCGACAACGGTGAAAGCATGTAGACCACCAAAGAACTGCGGTAATACCGCAGTTGCCACCCGCACCGGTCTCGACGGGAAAGAACATCGGATGCCAGCCAAGTCAGACCGCACGCCGGAGGGGGAAGAAGGCGACTACGGGAGCGTAGAGGGTAACACCGCCGAGCGCGCCTCCTGGGGCATCCTGGGAGCGCGGAAACACGGCAACGAGGCGATGACGGGAACGGCAGGCGAGGCAGTTTTTCCCGCCGCTTGAGTTTACAGTGAGTTTACTGGAGAAACCCTCAAAAAAGAACGCCCAAAGGCCACTTCGTAAACCCCTGGTCGTTAATGGTTTATATGGTGGGCGACCGCAGGATCGAACTGCGGACCTCCGCCGTGTGAAGACGGCGCTCTAACCAACTGAGCTAGTCGCCCCGCGAACCTTTTGACATCGTATCACACGGTTTTCACGGGCGTCAAATGCCGCCACCGCAACCTGATACGAGTGCGCCGGGCCACGTAGACGCGACGTCCCCGCCGCGTTATTCAAGCACTCCGGCTACGGAATCTCCGCCTATTTCTATCGAATCGGTCCTGTCGGCGGCGCAACCGGCCGCGGCGGGCGCTGCAAACGTGGCGACCTGACGGGTCCATCAGGCGGCGGGGGTGGACCCAGTGGCGGCATGGGCCGGAGCGGACGGGTCAATCCCTGCCTCTGCGCCCTGGCCTTCTGTATCAGCCTGCGCATGTCCCCTTCGAAATCACTGATGAACACGTAAAGCTTCGCGCGCTGGCTTGTGGAAAGGTTCCCCGCGGCCTTCTGGTAGGCGTCTTTACGCATTTCGAGCGTCTTGAGGTCATGTGCAATGAGGTCTTGCAGGGCCGTTTCAATATGCTCATCCGGCAGGCGGTCACGCAACGCCGCACGCAACGCCTTCATCTTATCCTGACGCTGACGTTTCATCCCGTTAAGTTGCTCCCGAAACTCCGAGAACCGGCGAACCATCAGCACCGTCTGCTCCTCGTTCAGGCCCAACTCCCTCGACAACTTCGCCGCCATTACCGATTGGATCAGTTCCGAAAGCTCACCGTCCGAAACTCTGTCAACGCCGGGCGGCGGCGGCGGCGGGGGACCCGGTTCCCGACCGGCTGCCGGCGGGCCAGGCGGAATCTCCGCCTCCGGCGGCTGACCGTAGGCCGCCGCCACCGTCAGGCCCAACACCACTACCATCAACAACGCTTTCATATCTCGGCGCCCTCCTCGTATGTTCGCAGCAGTCGTTCAAACTCCATCTTCTCGGTTTCATCCAGCGATTGCACCAACTCCTCGATATCCCTTTCCGCCTCCCACGCCTCCGCCGCGTCTTCAAACCAGCCGCTCGCCGAAAGCGCCAGTACCAACTCCTCGGCATTCATTTCGGGCGTATCGCCGGACGCCGGGAAGCCGTAATCCCAGGCCGCCGCGTCGCTGCTGAGCAGCATCTCGTCAAAAAGGCCGCTTTCCCCGCCGGGCGGCACGTCTTCGACCCCCGTTGTCCTCAGCATCGGGCCGGGTTGACGCACCGACAGCACAACCGCCGCCACAATCACCACCCCGGCCGCTGCTGCCAATAAGGCGGCGGCCGCCGGCCAGTAACGGCGGGCCGACGCCCCTCGCCCGATACGGGCCGCCACCCGCTCCGCAAAATCCTCGCCTACCACCGGACCCGGCAGCGATCTCAACGCCGCGCTCAACGCGTTCAGTTCGCGATACCGCGCCGCGCACTCCGGACATCCCGCCACGTGCGATTCCACCAGGGCCGCGTCCTCCGCTTCTCCATCCACCCACGCCGACAACTCCTCCCCCAAATGATCCGCCTCACGCGCGTCGTCCGTCATACCAAATCTCCTCCCAGATCTCTGATTCGGGCCTGTAACTGTTCCCGGGCCCGCGCGATACGGCTCTTGACCGTGCCCATCCGGCAGTCCAGCACCCGCGCGATCGCTTCATAGTCCAGCCCGTTGATTTCCCGAAGCACCAGCACTTCCCGGTGCTCCGCCGTCAACGCCTCCAGGCCCCGTTCCACCATAGCCGCGATTTCGCCCAAACGAGCCGACTGGTCCGGCCGCATCGACCTGTCCGCCAGCCCCGCGTGACTTTCTAGCGGGTCCGTCACACCACGCCCCCGACGCTTCGTATCGCGGAGGTGGTTCAGCGTGAGGTTCCGCGCGATGCCAAACAGTACCGTCGAAAACTTCGCGCCCGGCTCGAGCCGGTCCAGATAACGGTAAAGCCTCACAAACGTCTCCTGCGCCACATCTTCCGCGTCCTGCGCCGACAACAGCATCCTCTGGCAGAAATGAACCACCGGCACCTGGTAACGCCGCACCAACTGCGTAAACGCCGCGGCATCACCGGCCTGAGCCCGTTCCACTAGCTGCCATTCCTGCATGTCCACCGCCGGTTTGCCAGCCTCTGAACCACCCTGTACAACCCCTTTCACGGCACAAAGTTCCATCGTTGGGACGCCCACCGGCAGTTCGAGAGGGTGTCCCACTTACCGCCCCGCCTTTGTGGCGTGTGCCCCATCTTTTTCGCTCTTCCTCTACCCCTTCATCCGTCCGATCCGTCTGATCCGTCCGATCCGTCCTGTTCTTCTTCTTCCTCCAGCCTCCAGCCTACAGCCTTCCCTTCTTCGCTCTCGGCCCGTCCGGCGTATCTTCCAATACCCACCCCTTGGCCGTAATCTCCTCCCGGATCTCATCGGCCCGGGCGAAATTCTTTTCCCGCCGCGCCTGCTGCCGCTGCTTCACCAACTCCAGAATCTCCGAAGGCGTCTGTTCCTCCGCAAAACCGAACAGCCCCGTTACACCATCCAGCCGGTCGAGCAACTGTTCCGCACGCCGCGCCCCATCACCGCTCAACTCATTGTTGTCAATGCGCTTGTTCGTGTCCCGGATAAAATCGAACAAAACCCCCAGTGCGCCCGAGATGTTCAAGTCATCGTCAAGCGCCGCCCCGAAACGCTCCTCGCACACCGCCGTTTCCTTCTCATGCCCCGACCCCGCGCCCCCTACCGCCCGCAGCCGCAGCCGGAAATCACGGATACGGTTGAGCGCCTGGTCCGCCGCCTCGAGCGCGTCAAACGAAAAATTGTTCGGCTGGCGGTAGTGTGTCGCCGCAAGCGCCCACCGTATCGCCAACGGGTTGTGGCCCTTCTCCAGTAGGTCGCGCAACGTATAAAAATTACCCAGCGACTTCGCCATCTTCCGCCCTTCCACAACCAGGTGCGCGCTGTGCATCCAGTACTTCACAAACGGCCGGCCTGTTGCGCTCTCCGACTGCGCAATCTCGTTCTCGTGATGCGGGAACATGTTGTCGATACCGCCCGTATGGATGTCGAACGAGTCCCCGAGGTACTTCATACTCATCGCCGAACATTCGATATGCCAGCCCGGACGACCCTTACCCAGTTCCGTCTCCCAGAACACAGCACCGTCCTCTTCGTCCCACGCCTTCCACAACGCGAAATCCCGAGCATCCTCCGCACCGTACTCATCCAGATCCACACGACCGCTCGCACCCTGTTTCAACTGCGACATGTCGAAATGACTCAGCTTGCCGTAGTCCTTGAACGTCTCGAGCCGGAAATACGTGCTCCCCTCCGCCTCATACGTGTGCCCGTTCTCCCGCAGTTTCCTGATCAGCGCCACCATCTCCCCGATGTGGTCCGTCGCCGCCGGATAATGCTCCGCGCGCTCGATCCCAAGCGTGTCCAGGTCTTCAAAAAAAGCGTCGATATACTTCTTCGTCAGCGACTTCAGCGGCTGCCCGGTCTCACGCGCCGCACGGATCGTCTTATCCTCGACGTCCGTCAGGTTCATCACCTGCGTTACCTGGTAGCCCCGGTATTTCAGATGACGCCGCAGCAGGTCCTCGAACAGGTACGTCCGGAAATTCCCGATGTGCGCAAAGTTGTACACCGTCGGCCCGCACGTATACATCCCCACCTGACCCGCGCGAACCGGCTCAAAATCCTCTTTCCGCCGCGTCAGCGTATTATAAAACCGTATGCCCAATTCGCTTCTCCTCTATTCCGCTCGGGCGCCCCTACGTAAACAGCGCCTTCACAAAGCGAAAAACGGGGACTGGCTCGATTTTTTCGGCAGTTTGAAAAAATCGTGCCTGTCCCCGCTTTTCGCGCCCGCTTTTCGCGGCTTTTCGTAACATCAACATATAAGGTCACCCAATTCACGAACAAAAACGCTATGCAAACAGCGCCTTCACAAACTCCTGCGCATTGAACGGCTGCAAATCCTCCACCGCCTCGCCTACCCCGATGTACTTAATCGGGATCCCAAGCTGCCTTTGAATCGCCACCGCTATCCCGCCCTTCGCCGTACCATCCAGTTTCGTAAGAATAATGCCTGTCACCGTCAGCGCCTCCGTGAACAGACGCGCCTGCTGAAGACCGTTTTGACCCGTCGTCGCGTCCAGAACCAGCAGAACATCGTGCGGCGCACCCGGCAACCGCTTGCCGATCACCCGGCTCATCTTCTTCAACTCCTCCATCAGATTCACCTTCGTGTGAAGACGCCCCGCCGTATCGATCAGCAGGCAATCCATCCCCCGCGACACCGCCGCGTCCGTCGCGTCGTAAGCCACCGCCGCGGGATCCGCACCGTCCTGATGCTTCACGATCGGCGTACCCGTCCGCTCGCTCCAGATCGTCAACTGCTCCGCCGCCGCCGCGCGGAACGTGTCGGCCGCGCCCATCATCACTTTCTTCCCCTCGCTCGACAACTGCTGGGCCAGTTTGCCCACCGTCGTCGTCTTACCCGAACCGTTCACCCCCACGATCAACGTCACGTGCGGGCCCCCCTCCGACGACGACCAGTTCACCCCGTGATCGCCCGGCTCAAGCATCTTCACCAGCTCTTCCTCGAGCACCAAATAGAGTTGATCCCCCGTCTCGATCCCCTTTTCCCGAACGATCCGACGCATATCATCGATAATGGCTGTAGTCGTCTCGACCCCGAGATCCCCCTCGATCAGCACCTCCTCGAGCTCATCAAAAACCTCATCATCGATCTTCAGCCGGCCCGAAAACACCCGCCGAACGTTCGCCAGCAAGTTCGACCGCGTCTTCGTCAGCCGCTCTTTCAACTTCCCAATAAAACCCATCTGCTTTACTCCAAAAGATTTACGAATCTCCAAAAACCCAATGCTACCACGCCCACGCCTCCCAACTCCATCGTAGCGCAGGCGTCTCGCCTGCACTCCGTCTCCATTGTGCCGCAACCGTCATCGCCTGCACTCCGTCGCGACGCCCCCTGCCACGCTTCTCACCGCCGCGCTTTAGCGCGCCGTTGTTGAGCGGCGCCTCACTCCTTTCTACATAGTCCGCCATTACGTGTGATCTCCCAATTCAAAGATCCCGCGTCTTCCCCCATCTCCCGCGTCCACTGCGTCCACTACGTCCACGAACTCTCAACCATCCCCCCCGCTCCACATCCGTCCTTTTTTCGTCCCTTATGTCCCTTATGTCCTTCATCCTTCATCCTTCATCCTTCATCCTTCATCCTTCATCCTTCCCCTCCTCATCCGTCTCCCCCGCAACAGCACCAACAACCCCGCCCCTGCCATCAACCCCGCCGAAACCACCGACGACGCCCGTCCTGCCCGAAACGACAGCGGCGCGTATTCCAACCGGATCCGGTGCCGACCCGCCGCCAGCGGTATCGCACGCAGGGCGTAATCGGCGCGCATCACCCGGTACCTCTCCTGCGGCCCTTTCACGACCGGCACGGCACGCCATCCATCGGCGTAGGCGTCCGTATTCAACAGAATGGCCGGCGACTCCACTTCCACGTCCAACACCGCATAATCCGACCCGCTTTCAACGACCTCCACCCGGCCGGCGTTCCCAAGCGGGTCCAGTTCCGGCTCCGGCTCCGGTTTCGCCTGCAACACCACGACCGCCACCGGATCGAATCCCGGCTGTTGTATCGCGTCCATCGTTTCTTTAAACGTGCGCGTCAACTGGTACTGGTGCACCAGCAGAAACCGCGGCAGCGGCGCGAAACGCCCCGGAATCTGCTCCACGGAACCATTCTTCTTCACCGTAGCTTCGAGCCGCAGCAGACGCATTAAAGGCCCCGGCCGCGCCCTCGCCAAAAACGACGTCATGATGCCCGCGCCCACCAGCGGCCTCGAGATGCCCGCCGACCGCGCAAACAACTCCGCGTACCGCCGGTTCACCACAGGGTCATACCCCCAAACATCGTAGAGCTGCGCCGTCCCCAGTTGCGGATGCGTCGGCGACAGGTGCAAAATCCGCGCGCCTTCACCATGAATGGCTTCAAACTGCTGCAGACGCGGCAACGTATCCTGCGCCAGTTCAAACTCCCCTCGGTGACCCCACCCAAACACAAAAACCTCACACATCGCCAGCGCCACAATTACGTACGCCATCGGCCGAAACCGACCCGATATCCCCCAAAGCAGACCGAGAACCGACAGCAGCGCCGCTGATACGGCCAGTTGGCCGGATGTCGCGAACCAATAGGTGCGTGCGGCCTCAGCGCTCATTTGCAGCGCACGCGCAGGCTCGTAACGAATATGCGAAGCCGCGCGCACCAGCGTGTCCTGCCACGCAGGGTCCGCGACCGCGTGCCGCAACAGCGCACTAAAGACACCCAGCGTCAGGCCCAGTAATAACGGCAGAATCGCAAACCAGCGCCGGCCCTTTGGCAGCCCGAGCAGCCGGTCCGCGCCCGCACCCGCCAAAACTGCCAGCAGCAGGCTGACCGGCGTCAGAAACCGGGCCGGACCACGGAAACTGTCAAAACCCGGCAACCCACCGTGCAGCCACTTATACGCCGACAGCGGCGCGTAACGACCAAGCGCAATCGCCAGCAACACTACCGCCGCCACACCAAGATACCAGTACGACCTCCCGCGCAACACCCCATAAAATGCCAGCACCAGCGCTATCACCCCCACGTACAGCGACACCTCCCAATACAACCAACGGCCCCAGTACGGCGCCCCGAGTTGACCCCCAAAAACGTGCGGCGCCAAAAGCATCGCCAGGTTGACGCGCGGGAACGAATACGACGTCGCGAACTCGAGCGGCACCCCGCCCCCCCGCGTCGAAGCAGCCGCCGCTTCCAGCCCCGGCCAAAGCTGGATCGCTCCCACAAAAAACGGGCCGATCCCCATAACGGCCAGCGCACACAACACCACCCAAAACGACGGCCCTCCCGCCCCACGCCGCCTCCACACCAGTTCCAGCAGCCGCAGCCAAACGTACAGCACTGCCGATACGCCCGTCACCAGCAATACTTGCGGCAATCCCGAAAGAATCTGCATCGTCACCGACAGAATACCTACGATTACCCACGCCGCCCGCGGCTTTTCAAACGTCTTGTCGATCGCCAGGAAGAGCAACGGCGCCCACGCAAAACCACCCAGCATCGTCAAGTGACCCGCGTACACGTGCAGGTAAAACGCGCTCCCGAACATCGCCACCGACCCCGCCAACGCCGCCGCAGCCGGCCTCTGCCCCCGCCCCCGCGCCCACGCAAACGTCAGCAACCCAAACAGCAGCACGTGAAACGCCAGGTCCGCGTTGAAGGCTTTCGCGAGAGGCAAAACGACGTACATCAGGTTCGGCGGATAGAACAACGCCGATTGAAAATTGCCCACAAACGTGCTCCCCGAAAACACGTGCGGGTTCCACAGAGGTACATTCCCCCGACCGATCTCCCCGAACCCGAACCAGCGGCTCCCGCTGAAGTACATGTTAATGTCCGACCGCACATACGCCCCCACCGCGTTCCCCCGAACAAACAGCACGTCCCCGAATAAAACCACCACCATCAGCGCCAGCAGCGCCGCCGCCACAACACCCCACACACCTATCCGCATACGTTTCACCCGATCAAACCGTCCCTCTGATTCGTTATCCCGGTAGGAAAACACTGAGCCAATCAGTATAAACAAAAACCAAGCCCCCCGCGACCCCCGGCTTCGTCCTTCGTGTAAGCGCAAAGTTGTAATGTCCGGTCTGTGCAAAGTAGAAATGTCCTCTTTTCTGGCGTGGAAAGGGAAAGAGGATGGAACTACGAATGAGTCAAAAGGAGCGAGACCGGTTGAAGGTCTTGG
>Ga0307380_10001771_pt1 | contig 31231 bp, 37 predicted proteins | sample UN3MG_FD_202239 | JGI IMG/M metagenome (GOLD analysis project Ga0307380, IMG submission 202239) | Soil microbial communities from Risofladan, Vaasa, Finland - UN-3 | ecosystem: Environmental > Terrestrial > Soil > Coastal area > Acid sulfate soil | place: Finland: Risofladan, Vaasa | collected...
CCCCCGAAAGCCAAGGTGGTCCTTCTTGGCAATTGAGAACATTACCGGACGCAAGCAGACAAAAGAAGAACTTAGGGCAAGCGAAGAAAAATACAGGGCTTTGTTTGAAAGGTCAATTGACGGGGTATATGAGTCAACTATAGATGGAAAGTATATTGATGCAAACCCCGCCCTTGTTAAGATGCTAGGTTATGAAAATAAAGAAGAGCTTATGAGAATAGATATTCCAACACAGCTATATGTTTCTAAAAATGATAGACCGGAGCATACAAAAAGAGATAGGGTCTTTGAAACAAAATTAAAGAGAAAAGACGGGTCTGTAATTTATGTAGGAATAAGTTCCAGGGTAGTATATAAAAATAATAAACCTACATTCTATGAAGGTGTAGTAAGAGATATAACTGAACAAAAAAAAATAGAGAAAAAATTAAAATTTCTGTCTTTTCATGACAAGCTGACAGGTTTGTACAACAGAGCATATTTTGATGAAGAGTTGGATAGACTCGACACAGAAAGACAGCTTCCTATAACTATAGTAATGGGAGATTTAAATGGGCTTAAAGTAATAAATGATGCATTTGGCCACTCCGGGGGAGACATGCTTCTTAGAAATATATCAGATATATTAAAAGAAAGCTTTAGAAAAGAAGATATTATTTCAAGGTGGGGAGGAGATGAGTTTATAGCCATACTTCCCAAGACCAGTGTAAAAGATGCAGAAAGCATTATAAAGAGAATTAAAGAATTATGTGAAGAAAAAAGTACAACCGAGATGCCTCTAAGCATTTCCATTGGGACTTCAACAAAGAAGTCTTCATCAGAAAACATAGATGATATATTAAAAGAAGCTGAAGATAAGATGTATAAGAGTAAAATAGCGGAGAGTACGCCCATTCATGAAAGTCTTATACAGTCTCTTAGAGTGGGTCTAAAAAAAGGAGAATATAGAACTGAGACGCATATTAAAAAAATGGAAGATTATGCCGTCCTTATAGGAAAAAGGCTGAATCTTTCCAGTATAAAGCTTGAAGAACTGAAATTACTTATGAATCTTCACAATATAGGAAAATTAGCACTCGCTGATGAAATAATGACAAAAAAAGGAAGGCTGACCGCAGAAGAGTGGAAAATAATAAAAGAGATTCCCGAGATAGGATACCGTATTGCAGAATCATCCACAACGCTTAAGCCCGTAGCGGAGTCTATACTTACTCATCATGAATGGTATAATGGTCAGGGATATCCAAGAGGTATAAAGGGTGAAGAGATTCCAGTATTGTCCAGGATATCATTTCTTATTAATGCTTATGATGCTATGACAAGCGATAAGCCGTACCGTAAGAGGATGACAAAAAAGGAAGCAATGGAGGAGATAAAAAAGTGTTCAGGAACACAGTTTGACCCTAAAGTAGTCAATGTTTTTCTGGGAATATTGGGAGAGGAATAAGAATAGTTAGTATTTATTGACCTTATTTTAGAAAGTAAAAAATTCTGTTTAGAGTTCCTTCTGGTTATATCGTGATCCTATCAATTTTATAACCTTCTTTAAATTTTTTTTGTGATATTTTATAATATCTTATTCGGGGCTTTTTTAAATTATAGAGGTAGCAGGCCATGTGAAAATGTTTTAAAATACTTAATAATATTAAAAATTCTGCCAACCAAAAATCCACTCAATTTTTGTGATATAGTACGCAATTTATCCCACCCCTTGAAAACCCTGCTATATACTATGTATAATGTAGATAATACATAGTATTAGCTAAAAAAGGTCAAATATGAGAAAAAATAAACTTCCGGTAACTTTAGAGCCGGAAGAAGTCCAAAATTTGCTTAAACAGCCGAGTAAAAGATATCCTACCGGACTAAGAAATAAAACCATTATGTCGCTTATGCTTCACTGCGGACTAAGGCTTTCTGAGGTTGTAAACCTTAAACCCGGAAACATAAACCTAACCAAAGGAAAACTCAGGGTAGAGTCCGGGAAAGGAAAAAAGGACAGAGATCTTGCCATACCGGATTACCTTAATGATCTTTTAGATACCTGGAGAAATATAAGACCCAAAAGCAACTACTTTTTCTCAACTCTTAAGGGCAGGAGACTATCAGATAAATACATTCAACAGATGGTTAAAAGATATGCTAATAAAGCTGGAATTAAAAAGAAGATTTCACCTCACATATTAAGACACACCTACGCTACTGAATACTACAGACAGACAAAAGACATTGAGACGTTAAGACGGATCCTTGGCCATTCAAACATCAGCACAACTACTATCTATATTACCCTGGCAAATATTGATGTTGAAAATGGTATGAAGTCTTTTAAGGGATTTTTATAAATTACTTTTAGTGTTAAAATTTTCCGCATAGGGTAAATGAATGAAATAGAGTTTGAGAATATCAATAAAGTTAAAGAGGCAATTTATGAGTATGGGGGGGGATAAAAAATGAAGGTTCGGCTTGAAGGGAAAGTTAAGATAAAGGCAGTTCATGATGCAGATTTAAGCTCATTCTTGGAAAAACTTGGACTACTGAAAGATTTAAGAAATGGTCAACTTAAATGCAGTTTCTGTGATTGCATACTTACCTTTGATAATTTTGGCGGAGTGTCTAAGATAAACGGGCAGTTAAAACCAATTTGTCAAAAGACGGAATGCTACCTTGAAATGTTAAAGCGCAAAAATGCTGCAAGATAGGAGTTCTACTAATGCTTGAATGGTTAAAAGGTTTAGGATGGATAATAGGACCTTTATTTGGGTTGTTATTTGGGTGGTTTATAAAAAAGTGGTCACAAGAACATCCTGAGTACGGTGAGAAAATTTTTTATTATCTCATAAGATTAATTCCTTTTACCTTTTCCTGGAAAAAAAGAAAAATAATTGAAAAAGAAATCCACGCATATATCACTGAAGAAATTAAGAGTGTAAATAGTGAAGCATATGGTTTTAAAATCCTGCCCAAAGGTATCAAGATAGAATGGGTACTAAAGAAAAAAGGAGAGATCATAATTGAAGAAAATGAAATAGTTATCCGATTGGGCTCAAGAGTAAATCCCTGTGAAAACTTTGTAGATGCGCTTATATTATACCTTGCAAATTCCTTTATGCCTAACGAACGTATATATCTTGACCCTGCTTTGTACGAAGCATCTAAGTTTCAAATTGCTATTTCGATGTTGAGAAAGCGTACAGGTGAACATTACCGGGTTTTTATTGAGAAGTATTATAAATCTGCGTTAGAAAAATATAAAGAAATTTTGAATTATAGTGAAAAATTAGAAATCATAGAAAAAAGCGGATTATTTACCCCTGTTTTTCTTCCGGCGCTTTCTTTTTATACTAACAAGTGGATTTTTCAAAGAAAGCCTCCATCATCAGAAATACAACAAGAGGTTAGTGAACTTCTTGATTTTATCAATAATATTGCTGCTAAAAAAGAGTACGAAGCAACAACAGGAGAGGAACCGTCTTTAACTTACCGGGGAAGACATTTAAAAATAGGTATCATATTGGTAGCAAGAAAAGAATTAGCTAAAAGATTTGATTATAAACCTCACTTTAAAATGGGGAAAAAAAAACTTAAATATAACGATATTTTATTTGTTGCAGGAAGAGGTAGAAATACTACGTTAGCAGAAGCAGTTGCTCTTAAACTAAGAAAGGAACCTCTCTGTGAACAAATTGGTGAAGCGAGTATATTTTGCTTTTATCCAGAACGGGACACAAAAATAAAAGGTGTTTGTTATGCATTTAAAAGGAAAACTTAAGATGTGTTCTTGTCCACTCAAATATAAGCACAACCACAATCTATATCACCCTGGCAAATATAGGTGTTGAAAAGGGGATGAAATCTTTCAAAGGCTTTTTATAAATTGCTTTTTAGTGTTAAAATTTTATTGAAAATATCTAAAGAGAAGACTTATATAATATGGACCAAGCAGCGCTATTTACAACCATTATTCAAGCGAAAGCAACAGAACATAACACAAACCTAGATATTAAAAAATAAAGAAACAACAAAATAAATTAACGATTTAATGAAATAAAATTATGAGCAATAAACTAAATCTAACCGATAACGAAAAACGAGACATTATAAAGTATTTGGAATCAGACAAACCATTGCCGGAGAAATACCGGTTTTTGGTTTTTGAAACCGATCGAGAGGTTGAGCTTTTATGGAAAGAGAAAACCGATGAAATGGAAACTGTGGTTTTACCCTTTCAAGCCATAGAGCATATAGATGAACCGCGAAGTGAAGAAAAAATAACAGCTCAGGCCTCTCTTTTTGATACTTCTGGCAGACAAATTAAGGGCTGGTCAAACAAATTGATTTGGGGAGACAACAAGCTGATTTTATCATCGCTTAAAAACGGCCCTCTTCGCAAGCAGATTGAATCTGAAGGAGGTCTTAAACTTGTCTATATTGATCCACCTTTTGATGTGGGCGCGGATTTTTCCATGAATATTGAAATCGGCGAAGATACCTTTACCAAAAACCCTTCCGTGATTGAAGAAATCGCCTACCGCGACACTTGGGGCAAGGGCGCGGATAGTTTTATCGCGATGATTTACGAACGATTAATATTGATGCATGGCCTAATGGCTGATGAGGGGAGCATTTATGTGCATTGTGATAATCGAGTTAGTGGTTATATGAGGCTTGTTTTAGATGAAATTTTTAATAAGGAAAACTTTAGAAATGAAATAATTTGGCATTATCGAAGATGGTCAGCACCAAGTAAAAAATTTCAAAATATGCACGACGTCATTTTTATTTATTCAAAAAATTTAGAAAGTGGGATTTTTAATTTGCAACTACAAGAATATGCAGATATCAAATGGATTGAAGACACTGTACGTGGTTTTGTCGATGGTAAATTAGTTCGCCTAAAAGACGAAAAAGGTAATTATATTAAGAGAGAAAAAGAAAGTAAGGGAGTTCCTATGCACGATGTTTGGGAGGATATTAATTTTATAGCCCCAACAGCGAAAGAGAGAATTGACTATCCTACCCAAAAACCAGAAAAACTACTTGAACGTATTATTAAAGCCTCTTCAAACGAGGGGGATCTTATTGCTGACTTTTTTTGCGGATCAGGTACGACACTCACTGTTGCAGAGAAATTGAACAGAAAATGGATCGGAGCAGATTTGGGTAGATTTTCCATTCACACTACCCGCAAGAGAATGATCGGCGTCCAAAGACAACTAAAAAAAGAGGGTAAAGATTTCCGGGCATTTGAAATTTTAAATATTAGCCGATATGAACGGGAGAAGTTTTTAAATATCAACGAAAACTTGCGCGAAGAAGAAAAAAGACTTCAGCGAGAAAATAAAGAAAAGGATTTTATCAAACTTATTTTATCTGCCTACAAGGCTGAGCCAGTAGATTCTTTCAATGCTTTTGTCGGAAAGAAAAGGGACAGGCTGGTTGCGGTTGGTCCAATTGACACCCCTGTTACCAACAACTTATTGGAAAAAATAATTAAAGAGTGTAAAGACAAAGGTATTACTAAAGCGGATGTTTTGGGATTTGATTATGAAATGGGACTGGATTTTGAAACTGCCAAAAAGTTTGGCATTGATGTCCAGTTTAAAGTGATCCCTCGCGAAGTATTTGATAAAAAAGCAGTAGAGAAAGGACAAGTGAAATTTTATGACGTTGCCTATATCGAATTAAAGCCAATCATTCGCGGGCGAGGCAATACCAAAGAAGTCGCAATTGAACTTACTGATTTTTCCGTCTTTTACAATCAGGACAATACCGGTGAGGTAGAGAAAAAATTGCGAGCTGGTGGAAATAAAATTGTGATTAAAAATGGCCAAGTGGTTAAAATTTCTAAAGACAAGCAAACGGATATTATTGAAGAAGAAGTTTTGACAAAAAAATGGACGGATTGGGTTGATTATTGGTCCGTGGATTTTGATTTTGAAAGCAAGAAAGAAATTATTCGTGTGATTGACGAAAAAACTGGCGAAGAAAAAGAAGAATGGACAGGAAGCTATATTTTTGAAAATGAATGGCAATCGTTCCGCACAAAAAAAGATAGAACAATTGAGCTAACTTCTGCCTTTAAAGAAGCGGCCAAAGGCAAAATGAAAATTGCAATTAAAGTCATTGATATTTTCGGCAACGACACAACAAAAGTTATTGAGGTTAATATTTAAATACTATGGCATTACACAAAGATTTTCCAAAAGATAAATTTCAAATACTTGATCCGGCAATTAGGTGGTTTCCGGCTGAAGAGGATTTAAGGAAAAAAGGTTATGAAAAATTGCTACCTCCTTTTGTTCCGGAACTGCGAGAGAAAATAGCAGATTGGCGACAGAATAATTATGACGGCGCCAACGAAACATCAAAAGCGCTTTTAAATTGGTGGTTCAAAGAACCGCATACAATTTATGAAAAAGACGAGGCAAGCGTTTCCTTCCAATATTATTTCGCCCAAAGAGAAGCGGTGGAAACAATAATCTGGCTTTATGATGTCCGGGGAGCGAGAAATAAATTTGATTTAATTCCATTTGATAAACTTGGCAGAGTTTCGGCAAATATGTTCGACGAAGACTGGCTTCGCTTTGTGATAAAAATGGCAACCGGCAGCGGCAAAACAAAAGTTATGAGCTTACTACTTGCATGGTCATATTTCCATAAGCTTTATGAGGAAAATTCAGAGCTAGTCAAAAACTTTTTACTTATAACTCCTAATATTATTGTTTTAGATCGTATTAAGGCAGATTTTGAAGGCTTAAAAATATTTTATGAAGATCCGGTTTTACCTGATAACGGATATGCAGGACAAAACTGGCAAGATGATTTTCAAATTAAACTTCACTTGCAAGACGAAGTCGGGACCATTTCAAAATCAGGAAATATTTTCCTCACTAATATTCACAGAGTTTATGAGGGGAATATAAACGAAGCAAGTTTGAATGACGATGATACTTCTGAGTATTTTTTAGGCAGTAAAGTTGTCGGGAAAACCAATGATTCAAAAGTTGATCTGGGAGAAATAGTGCGTGATGTTGATGAACTTATGATTATAAACGATGAAGCTCATCATATACATGACCCTAAGATGGCATGGTTTAAGTCTATCGAGGACATAAATAATAAGCTTCTACAAAAAGGTAAAAAATTAGCTCTGCAAATTGATTTAACTGCCACCCCCAAAAACGACCGAGGAGAAATTTTTGTACAAACTGTTTCCGACTATCCTTTGGTGGAAGCCATACATCAGGGTGTGGTAAAAAATCCCGTTTTACCTGATCAAGCCAGCCGGGCAAAGCTGCAAGAAAAACAAAGTTCTCTCTTTGCCGAGAAGTATGAAGATTTTATCAAATTGGGTGTTGAAGAATGGGGTAAAACATACAAAGAGCTGGAACCAACAGGTAAAAAGTCAATTCTTTTTATAATGACAGACGATACAAAAAACTGCGATGATGTCGCGAAATTTTTAGAGAAAAGTTATCCGCAATTAAGAGGCGCAGTTTTGACAATCCATACCAATAAAAGCGGTGAAATATCGGAAACTGTTACCGGTAAAAAAGAAAAAGAGCTACAAGAATTACGAAAGAGGGCCAATGAAATAGATAGCATGGAAAGCCCCGATAAGGTGATAATTTCTGTGATGATGTTAAAAGAGGGTTGGGATGTAAAAAACGTAACGACTATTGTCGGCTTGCGCCCATATACATCTGATTCAAAAATATTACCTGAACAAACGCTAGGTCGGGGCCTTCGTCGGATGTTTTTTGGACAAGATGTCGAAGAATATGTAAGTGTAATCGGCACTCCTGCTTTTATGGAATTTGTAGAATCAATCAAGGTAGAAGGCGTTGAACTGGAAAAAAGAAGGATGGATCGAGACGGCTCCTCAATTACACCAACTGTTATTGAAATTGATAATCAGAATGTAAGAAAAGATATTGAAAAGTTAGACATTGAATTGCCTATTTTAACTCCGAGAATTCAGAGAGAGTATAAAAATCTTAATTTGTTATACGTGTCAGAATTCAAGCACGAAAAAATACCAGTAAAACAATTTTCGAAAGAAGAACAAAAAGAAATTGTATTTAAAGAAATTATTGATGATAAAATACACCATACAACAATTTTAAATAGTACGGTTGAGCCTAATTATCAAAGCGTTGTCGGATTTTTCGTCCAGAGGATAATGAAAGAGCTTCACCTTTTCGGATGCTACGATATACTTTTTGGCAAGGTAAAAGATTTTATCACTAATAATTTATTTACTCACAGAGTTGATCTTAATGACGCAAATATTTTAAGGAATTTGTCCGAGCTTGAAGCAGTGAAAACTATTGTGGAAACATTTAAAAAAGAAATAAATGATCTAACGGTACAGGATGTTGGCGATACAGAAATTAAAAATTATATCAAAGTCAGCAGCGCCAGACCGTTTGTTGTAACTGATAAAAAATATTTACTCCCGAAGAAGAGCGTATTTAATAAAATCGTTGGTGACAGTGATTTTGAGCTTGAGTTTGCTGATTTTTTAGAAAGGGCCGACGATGTGTTATCTTTTGCAAAAAATTACCCTGAAATTCACTTTAAAATAGACTATAAAAACGTAAGTGGTGCAATTTCTAGCTACTATCCCGACTTTTTTGTGAAGACAGACAATAAAACAATTTATATAGTGGAAACAAAAGGGCGGGAAGATTTAGACGATATTGAAAAAATCAAAAGATTAGAGCAATGGTGCGAGGATGCAAGCGAAAGGCAGAGAAAGAATAACTACAAAATGCTTTATGTAAAACAAGATAAATGGGAAAAATATAAACCGACAAGTTTTAGACAGTTAGAAGAAATATTCAGAAAAATATCTTAAGGTTATGATTATTGCCTGTGTTTTTCGAAAAACATAGTTTTTAAATTCCTGTGGAATTTGAGAGCAGGAGGGGGAAGAGCGCCAACATTATATTCCTACACAACCACAATTTATATTACCTTGGCAAATATAGACGCTGAAAACGGTATGAAATCTTTTAAAGGATTTATATAAATATCTCTAGGTATTATAATTTTCTAATAAAATGGGGAAACTAAATAATATTAAGAAACAAGAAAATATTGTAGATAAACTCACCCAGTCAATTTTAGCTAAGGCGTTCAGAGGTAATCTATAAGCTATGGGGGTTGGTAATTTGCTCTATTACTATAATTCACTGTTCGGTATTGAAATTGCCATCTTCGGCATTATCAGTGCCGTCATTCTCGTATTTATTCAACTAATCTACAGCAGCTACTCCTATAGGCATATCAGTCATATTCTGACTAATCGCTGGTTGCTTTTATATTTTTTCTTTAGCACGGTCGACCTGCTTATTACTTCTGCCGGTAGCTATTTTCTATCCCTTGGTTCCCACAACATAATACCAGGTATTTATTTTGCAACTAACATCATTATATCGAACCAATTCTATGCTCTCGCCTGTTTGCTTTTAATCTTTATTTCGATCTTGTTTTTTATTATTTTGATAGTAAAGGATATATCATATCTCCAGCCTCGTCGAGCAATTTTCTTACTTCTGAAAAATACCACCTACAATCAGATACGAGATTTTCTTTGGAAGAAATATGGATTAGAGCCTCCTTATAATCTTAGGTTCAGATTTGTTGGATCGATTCTTGAGGATATAAAAAGACCTAAGGAGTCAAAAAAGGCTAAAGAGGCAAGACTAAAAAAGGAATACCAAGAGGAGGATAAAGAACTAAAGAGAGTTGAAGCAGAGATCGAGGTCATTATAAAGAGAGTGGAACACTCTGAAGACCCTCTCCTACCTATCAGAGATATGATGATCCAGTTTGTCAAAAAGTTTGATCTCAATTCCCTTGAAGAATCTTCCGTTTTGGTTGGACAGATTACCGAGACTTTCTTCAAATCTCTACCAATCACATCAAAGAAGTGGAAACCTGAGGATGTTTTAGCATTGAAATATACTCAGTATTTGATCGAATTGCTTGAGACTGTGTTGGAGGTTGCCGATAAAGAGCAGCTTGAGTCTGCAAAGAGAATAATACTTGAATCGAGTTATAAAATAGCTCTCAGACTTTTTGAAAATCAAAACTTTAGCGAACTGGATAAGATAGAAGAGCTTTGGCAGAAAGTTGCAGATGCTTCTATCGGTAAATCAACGGTGTTATTTCAAAATATCATCGGTTATTACAGAAGCATAGGAGAGATGTTATTCAAGCTCCCTAGGGATAGCGCCTCTACAAAGCCAATAGACAGTGAGACAATTATCGATAATTTATTTCGATATATCGGGTGGCTTGGGGAAAGATTACTAATAAAACTTCCTTTGGAAGAGACCCCATTTTTTAGAAACCTTGCTTATAGTACTGAATATGATGACTACTACAACTGTCTAATAACCTTTAGTGACATTTACAATCATGATCAGCCTAAAGCATACCCCTTAATATATTTTGACGCTTTGAGTGTAGTAATGAAGAGACTTGTAAAAATCTATAAAAAGGACAATAAACCTCAACTCTATGAGAACATCTTCAGTATCGCTTATGCTTTCTCTTCATTTGCTGAGGATGCGATTCAAGTAGAAAATGGGGATGGTGCGTTTCTTGCTGCATTGAGGGTAAAAGAAACTTACAAAGACCTGAAGGACGCAGGGTTAGATAAAGAGGCGAATGATGTAATTAAACTTCTCGTTCGTGTTGGCATCATAGCAGCAGCCCACAAAGACAAATTAGAAACTGCAAGGTTTATGGATAAACCTCTGGATCAATGGGTAATCGAAGAGCTGGCTAATGCCTATGAAGACATAGCTAGTGAAGTATTAGAAAGCTATATAAAAACTAGTGGTGAAGATCACAAAACAAAATGGGGTTTTATCGTAGAGTTAGGTAAAAGAATGGGTACTAACTTTGGACTTATGTTCGACCCAACAACAGGAATGTTGTATGCGGATGATGACCCAAGAAGAAGATAATCACAAACAAAGAAGCAACCCCAGATAACTAATGAGGGATTGTGTCTATATAACGAAGGATTGTGAATATCTGGTAGTATTCATATAATAGTTGCTGGTATAGTCAATAAATACCGATACAAACTGGTTCGAGCTTCTTTCTTTTTTAAGATCACCCATGACCGTCTAAAAAGCCCCAATTTACAAATGTTCTCTTTTTTTAACGAGGATTTAGTTTATAAACAGCCCTAGGCCTTTTAAGGTATCCTAGTATATTTTCCGGTATTCTTTGTGTCTTAAATCAGGCTATTTTTTCGTTTTAAAAGGAATATAAAATTGTAATGCTGTATTTGCCACGTAACCCGTGTACGGTTTTATAATAGTTTTATTAAATTTCCTCTTGACATTCCCCAATTTCTACCATTATAATAAAACAAACCTTATTTAAAAGGAGGTATTCACAATATGGTAAATATCAAAAAAGAAGAGATACTCACAATAGACCAAACCGCCAAGCTTTTAAAAGTTTGCCCTTGGACTATATACAGTTTAGTCAGTGATGAAGGAGAGCCTGGGAAAATTTTTGCTAAGAAAGTTGGCCGGTCTTGGCGGATAACACGTAAAGAAATTGATAATTTTTTATCAGAGAGAAAAGGCAGTTCTTATCAAATGTCTATCGGCCAGACTGAGGACAAAATAAAAAGCAGGTAGTTTTTTAATATTCTTTAGGTTTATTTAGGAAATGGAAAGTAAAAATAAGAAAGTAGAAAACTGTAAAAAAGAAATTAGAAAAAAACTTGGTCTGCCTCCCAACAATTCCACCAGCTCCTCAAAAATCAAAGACGATAAACTGGTTACCGTTGAAATCCAAAAAGAATTTGACATTCTAGGCAAATCCTGGGAAAACAAAGTTTTTGTTAAACTTTTTGTGGCGGCCAGAACTTCCGGGCTTTTAAAAAAGATCTCTGACTGCGAATTTAAAACTTTAGTCACTTTAGCCTTATATATGGATGAATATGGCAATTGCTATCCAAGTCAGTACCAGATTGCCAAGGACTTGGGTTGTAACATAAGGTCCGCTAACCGGCGAATCCATAACCTTTTAAATTTTAGGTTTAAAGGCAATCCTATTGTAGAAGCAGTACAGAAGCACGGAGGGCACGGTCATTGGAATAATAATTATTATACAATTTTACCGGTTTCCCAGATTAAAATTTTTGAAAAACCAATAAAAGAAGAATTAGAAGATAACCGTACGCCAAAAGTGTCGTACCGTCCGTGTGCCAAAAGTGTCGTACCGTCCGTGTGCCAAAAGTGTCGTACTAACAATACATTAACGTTAAATAACAAGAACCAATTAAATAACGTTAAGAAGAACGCTGTTTTCAACAATGACAAAAAAAAGAAAAGATCCCCGGAAAAGGAATCTCTTGCCAGTTATATAGCGGAACAGCTAGAAGATGACCACTCTTTAGGTTTTTATAGGAAAGTTGTTGATAATGTATCAGAGAATCTAATATACCAAGCTCTAAGCGAGGTTAAAGATACATTTCTTACCGGAAAAATAAAAAAGAGTAAAGCTGCTTTGTTTAATACCGTAATCCAGACCAAAGCAAAGGAACATAATATAAATTTAGGAATTAAAAATAAATTAAATTAATATTTGTATATTTTGTTATAATTTGTTATAATTTGTTAAATTTCGCAAAGAAAGGTTTTAGTAAATGGTAACCTCTAAAGATGAAATAAAAGAAGGCGATGTTTTAAATGCTATTGAAGTCCGTAAGATTTTAAAAATTGCAGAGCCGTTATTTATCAAAATAATTAGTGAAAAAAGAGAGCCAGGAAAACTTTTTGGTAAAAAAGTTGGCCGGGCCTGGAAGATACTAAGGGAAGATGTCTATAGGTACCTTAAAGAAGCAGATAGTTGTAATAAAAATAAAGATAAATAAATATGAATTGAAAGATATGGGAAAAATAATAGCAATAGCCAATCAAAAAGGCGGGGTAGGGAAAACGACAACAGCATTAAATCTGGGAGCCTCAATAGCCCTAAAAGGATATAAAGTACTTTTAGTAGATTGTGATCCCCAGGCTTCTCTTACTATTAGCTGCGGTATTAATTTGAAAAATTTAAGCAGTTCTTTATATGAGGCAATAAACGGAGAAAATAGTGATGAAGGTATAAATATTAGTGAAACTATTATTAATACAAAGATTAAAAATGTAGATCTTGTTCCTTCAAACATAGACCTTTCAAAAGCAGAAATCGAGCTTATGAATATGATAAATAGAGAAAGAGTTTTAAAATTTATTCTTAATCCTTTGAAAAAAGTATATGACTATATTTTAGTTGACTGTCCGCCAAGCCTTGGAATCCTAACAATAAACGCTCTTACAGCTGCGGGTGGAGTTATAATTCCGGTTGAGACAGACTACCTTGCACTAAGAGGTGCCGAAATACTAATAAATGAAACAATTAAGAAAGTTAAGAAAAAGTTAAATAGTAAATTAAAAATAATAGGTATCCTTCCCACCATGTATAATACCAGGACCATTCATTCAAGAGAAGTTCTCAATACCCTAAATAAACATTTTAAAGGAATGGTTTTTGCTACAGTTATAAAGGAGACAGTTAAGTTTAAAGATTCTTCTGTGGGTGGAACTACGATAATTGAATATGCTAAAAATTCTGATGTAGCTAAGGCATATAAAAATCTGGCTCAGGAGGTGATTTTGAATGGGCAAAAAGAAACCAAGCGTTGAAAAAGCTGCTGATGATTTTTTTAGAGAAAAGAAGAAAGGAGATATAGGATTATCTGATGGTTGGTTTGATACCAACTCTTCTAAGGGTCTGGTGAATATTCCTTTATCCTATATTGTTGTAAATAAAGACCAACCGAGAAAGACTTTTAATGAAGTAACTATCCAGGAGCTGGCAAATTCCATTAAAGAGCGAGGTTTAATAATGCCGCTTGTGGTGCTGCCTAAAGGCAACAAATATCAAATTATTGTAGGTGAGAGAAGATATAGGGCAGCAATAAAAGCCGGCTTAAAAGAGATACCGGCACTCATAAGAAAAGAGTCAAAAAGTGAAGCTTTTATAGATTCACTAATAGAAAATATACACCGCGAGGACCTTAATAGTATTGACAAGGCAGAGGGTATTAAGGCCTTAAAGGCAAGCCTGGATTTGCCATGGGAGGCAGTAGCCAAAAGGCTAGGATTAACAAAAAGAAGGGTTTTAGACCTTGTTGGTCTTCTGGATCTTCCTGAAAAAACAAAAAAGGATATCCGGAGCAAAAAACTAACAGAAAAACACGGCCGGGCTTTAAGAAAATTAAAAGATAATGAAGATGAAATGCTTAAGGTTTCTAAAATTGTAAAGGAAGAAAAACTGTCCGGAGATGAGACCATAAAACTGGTAAAAGAAGTTAAAAAAAGCAGGTTTGGGAATATTACAGATTTTGACCTTACTGAATTTAATAAAAATAAGATTCTTGCCAGTAAAGTTATAGATAGTGGGAATCTGTTTTTAGACGACCTGGAAAAGATTAAAAACTTAAAAGTCAGCGAAATTTTAAAAGAAGAAAGAGATCAGCTGGCAAGAACACTTAATGGTGTTGTATTAAAAATCAAAAATATAATTGAAGGATTAAACTTATAGAAAGGATATGTAAATATGGATAACCCATATATAGGACAGATTGTAGAGATTTTAAATAATGTTAAAGTCTGGTTGTTCACTTTAATTGGTGTTGTTACCATGGTTGTTGTAGTAATACAGGCATTTAAATACCAGGCAGGAGACTCAGGAGAAAAACAGGAGGCTATTAGACACATAAGAAATTCTATTGTTATGGGCGCCGGTATTTTCATCCTGGCCTGGTTTGCGACTTATGTAATCAATAAGATGGCAGGTGTTTAAATTACTTATATCAGGAAGGATCATGGTATATAGAAATGGTTGACTGGATTAGCGAGATAGTATCTGGCACAATCTGGCAGGAAGTGGCCAACCTATGTGAAAGTGCGATTGAATATTTACTTAAATTCCTTACCCAGGTTATCATCCAACCGACAAATCCAGAACAGTATATTATTAACTTTGGTAAGTACCTAAAAGGAGTACAATTTTTTGCCGGGGGGCTTCTTGTTATTTTTGTAGTGCTGGCTGTATTCAGACAGATTTCCGGAGTGATGTATACCAGTGAGAAATCCGTTGGTACATATTTTATCCACGTTACTTTTGCCGGAGCACTTATATTTATGCTCCCTATAACTGTTACTAAGATATTTCTCCCGATAAATAATGCGCTGATTGGTTTTATAACCAGTGTAGGGGGGAGCACTTCAGAAATTGAGGATTCTTTACTATCTGTCTGGGAAGGGGTAAGAGAGGTATATATATTAGTAATTATATTTATAGTCTTTATAATTGCTTTTTGGTTACTGGCCATTACAGCCGCAATAAGATATATAGAGACACTGCTTGCTATAATTATCTCTCCGCTTGTAGCCTTATCGGTAATAAACAACAGTGATGGGTTGCAGGTATGGATTAGAGAAGTAATAGCAATAGTTTTTACCCAGACAATTCATTTTCTTCTTTTGAATATGGTGTGTTCAATTATGACTGGTGTGAAGAATGTTCCAATAATGTTACTTCTATCAATAGGAACTATTGTGGTTGGATTAAAAGGCCCCCAGGTACTGCGGCAGTATTTGTATAGGACCGGAACTTCATCTGCGACTGTTGCGGCAGCCGGGTCAGTTGGAAGAATTGGTATGATGGCTATGGTATTTAGAAGATGAATGAACTAAGCGAGAAAAAAAGAAAACTTCCAAGACACATAGACGGCCGGATAATGGTTGGGATGCTGCCTATTAAAAATTTCTTTTTAATGCTTCCACTTGCAATATTAATTATTGTTTTTATTATATTATATTTTTCACCTGTTATTTTTTTTATAGGAGTTCTTCTTTTAGGTATTATTATGGGATTTTTAAGCGAGTTTCACCAAAAAGAGACCGGATTTTCAATATTAAAAGATATTATCAGGTATGTTATAAAAGGAGACAGTTATTTTGAAAGGAACAATATAAATGTTAGCTTTAATAAAAGATTTACTGAGAATAAAATCAAAGAGTAAGAAAATAATTAAAAGCGGTTTTAAACTGCCTATAGAAAACATTAGCGATTTAATTGAATGTAAAGACGATATATATAGGATAGTTTTAAAAGTCAGCCCTGTGAATGGTGATCTGCTGTCACGAGACAGCCTGGAGACGATAAGTGATTCCATACAGGGGGCCTTCTCCTCTTTTGAAGGTAGAATAGGAATATATATTCAGTCTGAAAGTGTTGATATTGACACAAATATTTTAAATATTGAAAAAAGAAAACTTGAGATTAACTCTGAAATTAAACTGTTACTTCTTGAAGAACAAAAAAAGCATATCCTGTCTATGTCAGGAAAAAGCAGGAATGTTTTAAATTTTTATACAGTTTTTGAAGTAAAAGAAGATAACTATAATTCTGCCTGGGAATTGCTAAATGATGCTCGCCAGTCTTTCAAGGCCGAACTTGAACCTCAAGGAATGTTTGTGGATCAGCTTTTTGAAAAAGATATAAAGGCACTTCTTTATAGTAGGATGAATCCAGAAAGCAGCCAGTCTGAACCCTTCAGGGAAGACTGGGGAATAGAAAATATGCTTCCTGAAAATGCTAAAATTTATAAGGACGGCAGGCACATTGGAATAGAAAATCGGGTTTTCAGGTTTTTTTCCATAATAAAATATCCAAGTACTGTTGAAAAATATAGATGGCTCAAGAAAGTTTTTAATATAAAAGGTGATGTTAATATAGCCATAACTTTAACTCCTAAAAATAAGAATACTATTATGAAAGAGCTTTCAAAAGCCGTAAGTGAATTAGGGGCCAAATCTCTTGATTCCAGAAAGAACGAATCCCTCCGACAGAAATACCAGGCTGAGTCAAATAGTGCAAAAGACATGATAACTGAGCTTGGGAATGATAATATAAGCTTATATGATACAAATATAACTATAGGGATATCTGCACCTGACATTAAGGCCTTAAATACCTTCTCTAACATTCTTCGTTCAAAAATATCTAGTACCTACTGCCAGGCGACAGAGTTAAGATACAAAGGATATGATCCTTTTATAACAACCTTGCCAATTCTTGTTGAAAACAGGATAACAAAAAACTATGTATGGAATCTAACCACAAAGGATGTAGCTTCACTCGTACCTTATGACTCCTCTGAGCTTATGGAACCGGCAGGTGTTTTTATAGGGGAGAATGTTAACTCAAATGGTCTTGTTATAGTTGATACCTATAATAAAATATATAACAACCCGCACGAGTGTATTATTGCAGATTCTGGATCAGGTAAATCTTTTAGGATTAAAACAGACGCTATAAGGCATATACCCTACAGGGACTACATAATAATGTTTGATCTTGAGGATGAATTTCACTATCCCTGGGGAAAGAGATATAAGTTCAGCCCAACTTCCGGAATTATCTCAAATCCTTTTCATATAAGAAATACAGTGGTAGATAGTGATGATGAATTAGACAAAACAGATGTAGGTACTTATCTTTCAACTAAGATAATGGACTCAATAATATTTTTTAAATGGATTTTAAGGGGCATTACACCTTTTGACGAAGCATTGCTTGAAGAAGATATAAGAGACTCATACGAAAAAAAAGGAATTTATTTTGAAAGTAAAACACTTCCAGACACTTTTCCTACTCTTGGTACTCTTTCAGAAGTAATGAAATCTAAAATTAATAGTAATAAAACTTCTTCTAAAGCCAGGGAGGCAAGAGATAATATACTGGCCTCGCTCCAACCTTATATAACAGGGGCCTACAGCTATATGTTTAATGGCCAGACTAACTGGGACTATGACTTCTTTACTGTTTTTGATATTTCCGGCCTTCCTGAAGCAGTCACTAAGCCACTTTATGATATTCTTTTAAAGGATACGTGGCAGTTCTGTAAAACCGACCGGCTGAAAACTAAAAGAGTATATGTTGATGAAGCACATCAGTTTGCGGATCCTGATAATCCACAGACACTTAAATTTTTAGCCACCTCAATTAAAAGAGGAAGAAAATATGGAATAAGTTTTGTTACGGCCACCCAAAACCTTCCTGATTTTCTTTCTATAGAACGCTATGGTCAGGCTATTATAGATAACAGTTATTTTAAGTTATTTTTTAGACTGGGGGAGACAGATATACCGGTTGCAAAAGACCTTTATGGTTTCAGTGACAAAGAACTTTCTATACTTAAAGGAAGCAGTTCAAAACGTGAAGGGGCAAAAGGGAAAGGGATCTTCATAGCAGGATCACAGAGAGTAGTTATCCAGGTAAGAGCCTCAAAGTACGAGCTTGAGATTGTGGACCCGATACAGTTTGAAGAAATTTATGATAAAAAATCCAGTTATCGCAATATAAAGTAAAATGGCTGATCCTATAACAGTAATTTCAACAGCTAGTACTATTACCGGTTTTGTTAAAAAATACTGGTACATATTATTTATTATCTTATTTATTATTATAATGATTCCATTCCTCATATTTTCGACTGCAATTAATATTTTATTTCCACAGGTCAGCAGAGAAGAATTTAAGAACTATAAATCGCTAACTGAAGAAACAGATATAGGCTGGGATTCTTTTGTGGCGTATGATGTAGTAAGGCTTGATAATTATCTAAAAGATAATAAGCCAAATGAAAGTGTTTTTGACTTTTTGTTGGTAGATTTTATAGAATACGAAATAATTGAGACTGAAAAGGAAGTAACTAAAATTGTAGACGGAGAGGAAATAACAGAAACTATAATTGAAAAAGAATATGTAGTCACTAGAGAGCTTGAAGCAAACAGATATACTCCAATAAAGGAGCTTCTTAATTCTTTAGATTATATTACATCAGAAGACAATATGACTGTTAAAAAAGTTACTGATTTTTTTGGTGACCTTAATGGAATGGAAGAATATGAAATTGAAATTGCTACACTATCAGATGAGGAAATCTCAGAAGATTTTGACGAAATACATAAAGAGTGGTTTGTTGCATTGATTGAAATTCTACCACTTATAGATCCGACATCAGAATTTGATTCTGATGAATTTATAATACCTGATTTAGCTGATCCTGATATTCCATCAATCTGGCCCGCCGGCGGGACTGTTACCTCTGAATTTGGAGAAAGAAGACTAATGCATATTCATAAAGGAATAGACATTGCTAATAATAAGGGGACTCCTATAAGGGGAACAGCCAACGGTACAGTAATTGCTATTGGCAGCAGTGGAAGGTTTGGCAAAAGAATTATGATCTATCATGGGACAGATGAAAACGGTACCACCTATATAACTATATATGCTCATTTAAGCGAGTTTAAGGTAGCGGCAGGAGATAAGGTCAAACAAGGTGATATAATTGGCCTAATGGGTAATACAGGGTTCAGCACAGGCTCTCATCTTCATTATGAGATCAGGGTAAATGGTACACCGGTAAACCCAAGAATTTTTTTACCTTAGAGAATAAATCTTAAAACTCGATTTATACCCAGGGAGCCATTAATCTTCCCCAGACAGAACAAACCTATATAGTTAATCTTCTGATTAATCTCTTTCACTTTTAAAGACCTAAATCAATATATTAATTATATATGTTGTGTGCAAATCATACATCTAAAAATATAAAGTATTATAGATTTGAATAAATAGGTACTTGACATAAGCATGTGTTAAGGTATATAATAGAAGTATATTTTTAAAGGTATGTAAGGGAGACAAGATGATATATCAATGTGAAAAATGGAGAAAAGCATATTCTCAAAAGAAATTAATTGAAGAAGAAAGTTATAAGATAACAAAAGAAGGTTTGATGCCTTTTTGCCCTAATTGTAAATGTGAAGAATTTATTGTAACAGATTTGATAAGATTAAAATAATCCCGATAATTGATTGTAGAAAGGAGAAGCTAATTAGAACTTATTTCAACATAGAAATAGATAACAAAAAATATGGTGTATTGGTTAGCCAGGCAAAATATAATAGATATTATAAGATGGCTAAAAATATATTTAAAAAGGATATGGCAACTTTACAAGATGAATTATTACAGGCGTTTAAAGATTCCCCAAAATTGAAAGAAAAGTTTTTATCGGGGGATAGTGTTGAATTATAGGATTTGGCGAAGATTATAAAATGAAAGGATAGATATGAAAAACAAAAGTTGGTTTGAAGTTTCCAAAGAGGGATTGAAAGAGTTACAGGAAGGCAAACCTAAACACTTTATAGCAAGAGAGTTAATTCAAAATGCCTGGGATGAAAGGACTAAGATCTGCTCGTTCAATGCAGTATGGAATAAAGGGATAGCAGGTATAGAAGTTATAGATGACAATCCGGCTGGCTTTCAAGATTTATCAGATGCTTTTACTCTTTTCAAAAATACCACCAAAAGAAGTGATCCAACAAAAAGAGGGCGTTTCAATATAGGAGAAAAACAAATTCTATCCTTATGTAATGAGGCAAGCATTGCCACTACAAAAGGAACGGTAATTTTTGACAAGCAGGGAAGAAGAACAAGCAGGGCAACCCAGGAAAAAGGAAGTAAGGTTACAATCTTAGTCAGAATGAGTAAAGCTGGTTTTGATGAAATGCTATCAGTTGTCAAAAAATATCTTGTCCCTCAAGATATAGATTTTCTTGTCAACGGAGAAAAAGTTTCCTACCGGAAGCCACACAAAATCATCACTGCTACTCTTTTAACTGAAAATGAGGTTAATGGTATATTTACAAGAGTACAAAGAAAAACTGATATACATATCCTTAAAGCAAATAGTAAGTCAATGCTCTATGAGTTAGGATTGCCTGTCAGTGAAATTGATTGCCAGTTTGATATTGACGTGCAGCAGAAAGTACCTTTGTCTATTGACCGGGATACTGTCCCTGTTCCTTATTTAAAAGCATTATTTGCCGAAGTTTTAAATGTCACCTATCAAGATGTAGATAGTGAAAATTCCTCCGAAGTCTGGATAAGACAAGCAGTAGGTGATAAAAGGATAAATCAGGATGCGGTAAAGGAAATTGTTAAAAAGAGATTTGGCGATAAGGTTGTAGTTGCCAATCCATTTGACCCTAATTCTATAGATGAGGCTATTTCAAATAAATATAATGTAGTGTATGGATCTGAAATGTCAAAAGAAGAATGGGAAAATATCAGAAATGCAAATGCGATGTCATCATCAACTGAACTTTTCGGGAAAAGAGGAGTAGCAGATTGGGAATACTATTCGCCAACATTAGAAATGGATAAAGTGGCAGCCATGGCAAAGAAAATAGCAAAACGACTGCTAGGGATAAATTTAGATGTACGGTTTATCAAGAGTCCGGATGCTTACGAGGCAGCAAATTTTGGATATAATACTTTGACTTTTAATGTTAGTAAACTTGGAAAGAAGTTTTTTGATAGAATTGTTAGCCAGGAAATAATTGATCTAATACTGCATGAATTAGGTCATTACGCTGGAAGACATACTGAGACTTCTTATCATAAATTACTTACTAAAATGGCTGGTCAGTTGGTGATGGTTGCTCTAACTGAACCTACTTTTTTTGATTGAAGATTATTAAGGAAAGGAAATAAGACAATGGAACAAAAATATTATCCAGAATATATAGATAAAAAATTCAAAAGTGAAAAGTTGTTTGATAACTGGTTGAAAAAGATGGCAGTTAAAAAAATCTATTTTAGAGATGATGGTCAAGATTTTATGGAATGTTGGATTGATGGGGGTGGGGAAATAATACATAGTTATTTACAACCTTTTGTTTGGAATGGTAAGATTGTTGACCTTAATAGATTAGAGATAGGAAAAGAAATTGGATTTTTAGATAGTGATAATCAGCAAACAGTTTTTTATGATTTTATAGTTGAAAAAATTGAAGAATTATAAATAATCCTGACCACTGCCTATTAGAAAGGATAGATTATGAGAATATGGTATAAATATGAAAGTGCTGACATAGCGGTAAAGACAATAAAAAAACTACTAGAGGAAACAGGTACTATTCCGGAGACTCTACTAAAAGCATACAACGATACTATAAAGACTTCTTACAGAGGAGTTGTGCAGAGATTCTATGAGAAACTTGCCGAAGAATGTCCAAAGGCTCTAAAATATTTTCCTGGAACTGTTGAAAAAGAAAATAAGGAATAGTAGGACATACTCTGCTGCAGGGCCCACATAAATGTAGGACAGAATAAGGATTTATGATCAATAAAATGTCCTACTCTCGCAGCTGGATATCTTATAAATTGTAGGACACTATTGGCAGCCACATTTTATAAATGTCATATATTAACAGGAGAAAAATTATGGACAGTAAAAAAATATCATACAGGATTCCGGGAGAAATATTTAATAAGATCCCAAAAGACTATAAAAATAAAAATACTCCTATAGCAAAGTACCTAACCAGAGCACTTGATGAATATCAGAATGGAGAAGATAGGAGAAAAAAAGAAGCAGAAACAAAAGTTAAGGTAAATAAATATAAGATTATATTCACCGAGCTATTAAAACAGATTGCCAATATTTCAGAAGTAATATTGGAAGATCCTGAAAGACTATATTTATGTGATGGATATATTGAAAATATTAATCGCGAAACGAAAAAGTTTTTAAATAGATTAAATGGAGAAAGAACCTGTAGGACAAAGTAGGCGACCAAGTAAATAATTTGTAGGACAGGTTCAGGACCGGCCGGAACGTTTTGTAGGACGTAGTTGGAGCTGCCGGTCCGGAGAAGTAGGACGTGGATATTATGATTTTTACAGGGTGTCTTTTTATACAAGATACCTTGTTATGCTTTAGTGAACCCAGGTTCACCTTCTCTCGTGTACGGTTTTTTAATACTTTGATGTAATGGTGTACTGAGTAGACTGCTTTAAAAAAGACTTTAAGAAAGACAAAACCCACCCCTACCCCTTTTTTAACTTCGCACACGGCTCATTTTTAAAAAAGCCCCTTTAAATACTCCTGTGCATTTGTTGAAAACCCGGCTTTAGGCTGCCCGGTTTCCAACAGCCCACACAGGCTGAATTTAAGAGATATATTGGATCTGGTAGATCTCTTGTGGTCTGCGTATCACATTTACCTTCCGGGGAAAGATACGGAAGAACCTGGCTTAAACGATGTAAAGGATAATTTTAGCAGCGAGCTCTTAAACCGCTTCGCTATTTATTCTCGCTGTTTTTGCAAGCAAAAAAGGCTAAATTTCTCCTTGACATCAGCCAGAACCTTCCTTTGGAGTGGCAGATGGAAGGTAAATGTTTTTTAGGGGGAGGAAGGTTATAAATGAGTACAAGGTGTCAAATAGGAATTTACGAAAGTAAAGAAAAAAAGTTAAAAGATTTTGAGGTCTTATTGTACAAACATGGTGACGGTTATCCAGAAGGCGTATTACCAGATATTATACCATTCCTAAAATGGTGGAAAGACCAAAGAGGTATTGATGACTCAGAATATGCAGGTGCTAGGTTGTTACAGTGGTTATGTAATGTTCATGATGGTTGTTTTATAACAGAAAATGTAATGAGGAAAAATACAGATTATACAGGGATTTACGGTTGTGGCATATGTAAAGATTTTCATGGCGATATAGAATATTTTTACAAAGTATATCCGAATAAAGTTGAGATTTACGAAGTACCTTTTATGGAAGAATTTGATATCTCAAAATTTAAGTTAATCAAAACAGTGAATTTTAATTAATAGTATTTATCCAGGGCTATAGAAATATAGCTTGATTAAATATTATTAAGAAGGGAGATGAAATTGAAAACTTGTAATGAATGGGTAGCTTATTTTGATAAGAAGTATGGCAAGGATAAAATTAATGTTGCTTGTGGACTTGAACAGGCTTATAAACATAGTCTAAAAGAAAAATATTGTGCCAAGTGTGGCTCAATGAAAAACCTCATAAAACAACCGGCAAGTGATTGGATTAACTTAGAATATTACCTATGTAATGACTGTGATAATTATTATAAAAATAAATAAAGTAAGGTGAATTATGAAAAAGTATAAAGACATTACACAAGCTCATATTGATGGTGTAATTACCAGAGAATTTTTTAATTATGATAAAGAGACATTAATTGGCTTATTAATGTTTGAATTAAATTTATTTTATGATGATGCAAGAGACCGAGTTAATCAATCATATGAAGAACTTAGAAAAACAAATAAAAACAACCCATTGTTAGATGTAGCAACAAGAATGAAATTATTACAATAAGCAAGGAGGTAAAATTATGAGTAAAATATTAGCACGTCATAGATGGGTAGTTGGTGCAACAATAACAGAAAGTCTGGTAGACGAAGACAGAAATATAAGAAGATTTACAGCAACAATAAGAGGATGGAGAAATTTCAAAATTTATGAAGGTAATGACGTGGACACGGATTTTATTATAAATAAGGTAAAAGAAATTAGAAATAAAATTGATGCTGGTGATGAAACAGTTTTTCAAAAAGTGTAATTAATTAATAAAAGGATATATTGAAAGTTATAAAATGATAAAACTTAAATACGATAAACAGAATGGAGTTTATACTTACAAAAATTGGATTATTGAGAGCTGTGGAGGCTATAGTATGATAAGACACTTCTGGGTTTCAAATAAAAAACTTGGTATTAGTTTCTGGCAGTTTAAATTATATAAAGCAAAAAACCTAATTGAAAAATTGGAAGAAAATGCTATTGAATTTAATAGCATTGATTCAATTTATAGAAAAGCATTATACAATTAAAAATAAAGAGAGGTAAATAATGAAATGGGAAGCAAAAATAAGGCAGGGTTTATTAATTGAAGAATGGTTTATAAAAGCAGATGATCTATGTAATTCTAATTTTAATCATTTTGAATTTGTTGCAAAAGACAGGGGGATAATAATAAGTGAAACCGGTTATTTATCACATTACACAAATTATATAAAATATGAAGATAAGGATATCCCGGGGATAATAAGAGGTGCTTTAATGATTAATAATAAATTAAAGAATGATGATATAGAAATTATCTCTGTAAAAAGAATTAAAAATAAAATTAATAATAAATAAAAATATAATTCAATCATCCATGGCCCCCAGACAGAACAAACCTATATAGTTAATCTTCTGATTAATCTCTTTCACTTTTAAAGACCTAAATCAATATATTAATTATATATGTTGTGTGTCTGTAAGGTGATAGAGGGTCATATATGTGTAGGACAATAGAAGGACCGGCCGGAACGTTTTGTAGGACGTAGTTGGAGCTGCCGGTCCGGAGAAGTAGGACGTGGATATTATGATTTTTACACGGTGTCTTTTTATACAAGATACCTTGTTATGCTTTAGTGAACCCAGGTTCACTTGGTAACATTAGTTACATTGATGAAATGGTGTACTAAGTAGGCTGCTTTGAAAAAGACTTTCAGAAAAACAAACCCCACCCCTGCCCCTTTTTTTAAATTCGCACACGGCTCATATTTAAAAAAACCGATCAATTTACTCCTGTGCATTTGTTGAAAACCCGGCTTTAGGCTGCCCGGTTTCCAACAGCCCACACAGGCTGAATTTAAGAGAAAGATATAAATAGGTATTGGGATCTCTTGTGGTCTGTGGATACATTTACCTTCCGGAGAAAGATACGGAAGAACCTGGCTTAAATGATGTAAAGGATAATTTTAGCAGCGAGCTCTTAAACCGCTTCGCTATTTATTCTCGCTGTTTTTGCAAGCAAAAAAGGCTAAATTTCTCCTTGACATCAGCCAGAACCTTCCTCAGGAGTGGCAGATGGAAGGTAAATGTTTTTTAGGGGGAGGAAGGAAGATGAAAAAGGACAAAACAAAGAAAATTATTAATTCAGCAGTAGATAGTCTTTTTGAAGAAATTAAAAAAGGTAAATCTCAAAGACTGTTAGACTACTTGGAATTTTGCTCTAAATTTTATAACTATAGTTTTTCAAATACTATTTTAATTTGGTTTCAATTACCAGAGGCTAAAAGGGTAGCAGGTTTTAAAAAGTGGAATGAATTAGGATATATAATTAAAAAAGGAAGTAAAGCAATAAATATTTTAGCTCCTCAGATTTACAAATACATAATTAAAGATAACAAAAAGATAACATTTAGGAATATGACAGCAGAGCAAAAAAGTAGAAAAGAAGAACATATGGAAGGAATTTATTTTGTGCCGGTTAGTGTATTTGATATTTCGCAAACAGAAAAAACTAATAATAGTAAAGATTTTGTTGGTAGTTATTTTTGGAATATAGGAAATGGCTTTAAAGATAAATATTTGATGATTAAGGAAATTATACTGGGTACCGGGGTAAATATTATAGAAGGGGACACAGGGACAGCGGAAGGTATTTCTAAGGGTGGGGAAATAATAATAAAAAAAGATAATGATTACAATAATAAACTTCTTACTTTAATACACGAGTGGGCTCATGAATTGCTGCATAAAGATAATATTAATACCATATCTTTAGACAGGGGAGTTAAAGAAATTCAGGCAGAGTCAGCCAGTTACATAGTAAGTAAATATTTAGGGCTTAACAATCCGTTCACCTCTGATTATATTCAAAAGTGGTCTAAGGATAAAGAACAATTAAAGGAAAATCTTACAGTAATAATTAAAACATCAAGGAAAATAATTGACATAATTAACAAACAAAAAGAAAGGAAATGTAATGAGCAGAAACGCATACAGAGTTAAAAGAATAGTAACTGAAAAGAGCCCAAGTTTCAATCTGTCTTATGATGATGAATTGGCAAGCATTTTAGAGGAGAGCACAGATTTCTTAAACACTTTAAACTGTTACGGAAATGGTATTGTTGAAATATCGGATAGGGAATTAGAAGTAGTAAAATATAATCTTGAAGTAGTTATTGATGGGTTAGAGAAAAGAAAAACTTGTCAGCCAGAGAGTAAGCGGAAGGCAAAAAGTTACAGGAAAGTATTAGCTGAAATGGAAAGAGAGATTAAAAAAGAAGGATATATATCTTATGAAATTTATTAGGAGAAAGGAAAAAAGATGAATTGTCCAAGCTGTAAAAAGCAAGACGTATTTGTTGAAACTGTCAGTCGTTCAAGTATTTTTAGTATTGAAGATTTAACGGAAGATAAACTGGAAGAAAAAATACAAAGTGGAGACTATAAAGTTGATGACTATTGGGATTCTTATGTCGTAGTTATATGTGACAGTTGCGGAGAGATTATTTATTAACCATAAAGAAAATAAATAAAAACAGCTGGGGGGAGTGTAAAAAAAGATACCCCCCCAATTATTGAAAGACAAAACCCACCCCTACCCCCTTTTTTCAAATCAGCGCACGCTTTAAGCTCTTTCATTCTTCAAGAACTTAATCTTTTGCTTTCCAGCAAAAGACCGCTTCCCGTTTTTATAAAAACGGGATCGCTTATTTAAAAAAACCAATTAAAATACTCCTGTGCATTTGTTGAAAGCTGGGCTTTTTATGGCCCACCTTCCAACAGCCCACACAGGCTGAATTTAAGAGATATATTGGATCTGGTAGATCTCTTGTGGTCTGCGTACCACATTTACCTTCCGGGAGAAGATACGGAAGAACCTGGCTTAAACGATGTAAAGGATAATTTTAGCAGCGAGCTCTTAAACCGCTTCGCTATTTATTCTCGCTGTTTTTGCAAGCAAAAAAGGCTAAATTTCTCCTTGACATCAGCCAGAACCTTCCTTTGGAGTGGCAGATGGAAGGTAAATGTTATTTTAGAAGGGGGAAAAGATGATAAAATTAATTGAAATCAGGGAAGTGTCAAGAGTATCTGAAAACCTAAGTTTTAGTTGTAGTGAAGAGATAGCAAATTATTGTATGCGTAAACCTCTGGAGTTGCAAACATTAGCCAGTGAGCATTGCTATTGTTTTTGCTTGGATATAAAAAACAAAGTAAAAACTATTGAACTTATTTCCAAAGGCTCATTGACCTGTTCACTCGTACACCCAAGAGAAGTTTTAAAAAAAGCTATTTTAAGTAATTCTGCTTCAATCGTATTAGTACATAACCACCCCAGCGGCGATTCTGAAGTTTCAAGCGATGACTTGGCAATAACTCAAAGAATAGTAAAAGCCTGTGAGGTATTTGGGATTAATTTTCTTGACCATATAATAATCGGGAAAGATAATTATTATAGTTTTAAACAAAAAGGGATTATGTAAATGAAAGAAGGTAAAAAATGAAACTGAAAAAAGCAAACGAACTCAAGAAGATAGAATACCAGGGCAAAAAATACTACGTTGATTTTAGGTTAAAAGAATTCAGGACAATCGAACCACCACTTGAATTTATATCATTTAGAAGTGCTAAAGGTGAGGCAATAATTGATGAGTGTATATATAAGATATACCATCGTAAAATCCCCCACGACCCTTGGAATGTAATTTAGTAGATAGCTTTACAGAGGGGGGGGAATGTAAAAAAAGACACTCCCCTTATTTTTAAAAATCGGAAATACTAATGGGAGAGTGGATTGTAAAACCCCATACCCCTAACCCCCTTTTTTAAATCAGAGGTCGCATAGTTTCTATGCTTTGCATAGCTCCTATGCTTGGAGCGATTTAAAAAAGCCCCCCATGTATACTTTATTTTACTATTCTGCTAAAATTTACTCCTGTGCATTTATTGAAAATTTGCTTTTAGCTGCCAAGTTTCCAACAGCCCACACAGGCTACAGTACAAAAAAATCCACTCCCCCTATTAGTATTAAACGGTAGGCAAGATACGTATATGTATGACAAACTGCGTTTATCCTACATATACAGTTTATTTAGGGGGTAAAACCCCCAAACCCCCATTTTTGGAAAATCTACGATTTGAGAAGTTAAAAATATTTATTAATATTATTCCTTATTTTAATTCTAGTTGTTCCTTAAATAACCTGTATTTGTATTTTAGAAGCAATATAAGCTTGTATATTAACTAAAAAATTAACATTTTATTTAAAATTTTAATATGATATGATAAATATTATTTAAATATATTAATATCCATATGGAAAATAGTAATTATAAAGATGAATATCTTACAGTTAAAGAATTTTCTAAACTATTAAAAGTTAATAAATATACAGTTTATAAACTTATTAGTGAAAAAAGAGAGCCTGGGAAAATTTTTGCTAAAAGATTAGGAGGATCCTGGAGGATTCCCCGAAAAGAAATTGATAGGTTTTTTGCTAATGGAAAAGAAAATAAATTATGAGCAGTAAAAGATATTATCGGGTTATATTCCGGGTTAGCGAAGAAGAGCTTATAAAGATTAAGGATAAGATGTCTTTGACCTCCTGCAATCCTGGTATTAATCTGAGTGAGTATCTTAGACGATGTGCATTGGGTAAGGATATTATAGTGGTCCCCGGCATAAGAGATTTAATTATTAATGTTAAAAGTATAATCAGTAACTTAAATCAGATTACCAGTAAAGTAAATAATGGAACTATAACTGTTTTAGGGGACAATCTTAAAGAAATAAAAGAGGATCTAAGAGAGGTTATAGCAAAAATTAATAAAGTAAATAAAAAAATATAAATATTAATTTTTTTAGTAGAGGTGATAATTGTGGCAATTATAAAAATAATTCCTTCAAAAGGAAGTCTCAAAAAAATTATAGATTATGTTTTGAATAAAGAGAAAACTGATGAAAAAATTATAAGCGGTAAGGACTGCTTGCCGGAATCTTCTGTTGAGATCATGAATGCAACAAAAAGTCTTTATAATAAAACAGACGGCCGAAGCTACTACCACATAATACAGAGTTTTCAGCCAGGGGAAGTTGCGCCTGAGATAGCACATGAGATCGGAAAGGAGCTGGCTGAAAAACAGTTTAAAGGATATGAAGTTGTAATTGCCACACATATTGATAAAGAACATTTACACAATCACTTTGTTGTAAATTCAGTATCTTTTGAGGATGGCCGCAAGCTATACTCAAGTGAGCAATACTTGAGAGAATTAAAACGTGAAAGTAATAGAATATGCAAGGAAAGAGGCCTGTCAGTTATAGAAAAGCAAGACGCCCGCAATCGCTACTCAATGGCGGAATATAAAATGGCTGAAAAGGGTATGTCTCTTTGGAAAGAACAACTGCGGGCAGCTATTAATGAAGCAAAAGAAAATTCAGGAACTATTTTTGATATGAAAGACTATTTAAAAGAAAATTTTAATATTGATATGAAAATACAAAATAAAAACTTAAGTTTTCTTCATCCTGAAAAGCAAAAATATTGTAGAGGCAGTAAGCTTGGAAATGATTATACAAAAGATGGAATGTTTGAATATTTTGACAGAGATCCGGAGCAGAGAGGTGCTGCTGATAAACAAGTGCCAAAGGATAGAGAAGTTAATACAGGGAGAGATAAAGTTAATAACACAACCGCTGGATTAAATAAAGTAGGTTTCGGGATAGAGGGTATTGTTAAAAAGGTTGCGCGGGATATCGAAAAAGAAAAGATAAGGGTTGATAAATTCAAGAAACAAAAAGACAAGGCAAAAGAAAAATACAAAGCAAAAGAAAAATACATGGGAAGAGACAGAGAGAGAGGGAGAGAAAGGGAAAGATAATGGCTATTAAAAATAGAATTATATTGTTTATTCTAATGCTAATTATAATACTAATAATTCTTTCTATAGTGTCGTCAGTTTTTACCAGTTTCCTTGAAGTTTACAAGTTCAATTTGTTGCTTGTCCCTGAAAATTTTATAATGAATAAAGTTAAAGATATCCAGACATATACTGATTTTTTTACTAAAACTTACCCTTCTAATATTTTAGGGTGGGGTTTAATAGGTCTTTTTATTATATTTTTTATTTTCGGAACTGCAAGACTAAAAATAAATAGTAAATATACACAAATGGAAGGATACGGAAGTCATGGGACAGCAAGATTTCAGACTCCCAGAGAGATAAAAAATAATTATTTTAAAGATAAGCTGGGGTGGTTTCTTGGTTCAAATGCACCAGAATTAAAATACTCTGTTGGTATGAGTGGCGCCTATCACTGTTTATTGCATAATCAAATAGGACAGTATTGCAAAAGGAATTCCCCAGTATTGCAAAGTAAAATTCCCCACTTTTGCAAAGAAGGCCATTGCAGGCACCAGTTATAATATTTCCTTGTATTGACAA
>Ga0307380_10001773_pt1 | contig 31177 bp, 19 predicted proteins | sample UN3MG_FD_202239 | JGI IMG/M metagenome (GOLD analysis project Ga0307380, IMG submission 202239) | Soil microbial communities from Risofladan, Vaasa, Finland - UN-3 | ecosystem: Environmental > Terrestrial > Soil > Coastal area > Acid sulfate soil | place: Finland: Risofladan, Vaasa | collected...
GCGGCCCGGCATGTCAAACAGCGTAAGCAGTGCTTTGACTGCTTACGCTTTCCCAGGGTCGCCGTGCTGACTCCTTACGCTGTGATTACGTTTCGGCGTAAGCAGTCATTTGACTGCTCCAACCCTCTTTCAGGTAGTGTGGATATAATGGCTGTAGAATCAGCAAATACCGTTGGATTGCAGATTGCAGATTGAGGATTGTGAAGGAGGTTGAGATGAGTTTTCCGAGGGCGATCTACATCGAATCCTTACGGCTTCTTCATAACCTGTTTACACGCTCTTGGTAACATGTAGGCGGGTTGGAGGAAAGCCGACCCAAGTCCACGGAGAGAGGAGGTGAATTGGATGAACAAAAAGAGGCTATTTCTGCTGTCTGGCGCCGCCCTGGTGGCACTGCTGCTGGTGGGCCTGATTGGAGCGATCGCTGTGTCCGCCCAGGAGCCCACACCCGAGCCTCAAGTTCCCTTTGGCTGGCACGGCGTTCGTGGCGGAAAGGGTGGCTTCGGGCGCGGCATGTTTGGCCTGGGTCGCGGTGACCAGTGGACCATGTTCGATACGGTCGCGGAGGCCCTGGGGCTGACCCCTGAGGAACTCTTTGCCGAGTTGCACGCGGGCAAGAGCCTGGACGAGGTTGCCGAGGAGCAGGGCGTCGACATCGAAGTGGTGCAAGATGCTATGAATGCCGCCCGAAGTGAGGCCATGCGGCAGGCGATCGAGCAAGCCGTGGAAGACGGGAACATGACCCAGGAGCAAGCCGACTGGATGCTCGAGGGGCTGGAGCAGGGCTTTTTCCCCGGGCGGGGCTTTGGCCGCGCTCGTGGGTGGAATGGATGTCCCTCCGCTGAGGACGTGTGACCGTCCGGCCCACAGTGAGCATCGAAGGGAGGTAGTCATGGTCGAAGGGTGGGGGGGAGTGTCTCACACTTCCCCCCACCCCTCTTGTTCCCTTCGAATTATATCGCGCCAGAGGGACGTACGAGGAGATGAACAAGCGCAAGATCCTGGTGGTTGACGATGAGCGGAAAATCGTCGAGTTGGTCCGGCTTTACCTGGAGAAGGATGGCTACCGGGTGCTCGTCGCAACCGATGGCCTGGACGGACTGGAACTGGCCCGCCAGAAGCGACCGGACCTCATCCTGCTGGACCTGATGTTGCCTGGGATGGACGGCCTTGACGTCTGCCGCATCCTACAGGCTGAGTCTGACGTGCCGATCATTATGCTCACGGCCAGGACCACCGATGAGGACAAACTCATCGGCCTGGAGCTGGGCGCCGACGATTACGTCACCAAGCCATTCAACCCCCGCGAAGTGGTGGCCCGGGTGCGGGCGGTGTTGCGCCGGGTCGGCAAGGAGGCCGCTCGCGGTCCGACGGAGATGCGCTTTGCCGGCCTGGTGATTGACCGTCGCCGCTGCGAGGTGCGAGTGCGAGGCGAGGTCGCGAATCTCACGCCCACCGAGTTTCGACTGCTGGAGGTGCTGGCCGGCGAGCCGGGAAGGGCCTTCGCCCGGCTGGAACTGCTGGACCGGGTCTTTGGCTTTGACTTTGAGGGCTTTGAGCGCACGGTGGACGTCCACGTCAAGAACCTGCGCAAAAAGATCGAGCCAGACCCCAGGCAACCGACCTACGTCAAGACCGTCTACGGCGTGGGCTACAAGTTCGGCGAGGATTTAGGCGAGGATTGAAATGCTCCACTCTCTTCGTTTCCGCCTGCTCGTGGCGCTGATCCTGGTGGTGGTAGCCGTGGTGGGCGCCATCGCCCTCGTCAGCACCCAGGTCACCACCAGAACGTTCCGGGACTATGAGAACCGGCGAGGAATGATGCGTGACCGGCGCTTTGAGCAGTTCCTGGCCTGGCATTATGTCCAGCGGGGAGGCTGGTCCGACGTGCAGTTGGAGCTCGAACGGATGGGGCAGATCACGGGGGAACGGGTGGTCTTGGCTGATCGGGAGGGGCGGATCGTCGCCGATTCCGAGGGGGAATTGATCGGGCAGCCCGTGAAACAGGATTGGGGTGCGCCGGCCGCGCTGATCGTCTATAACGGGGCGCCGGTGGGCGCTCTCTACGTCGGTTTGCCCGGGGGGAGCCCTGGAGTTGAGGGCTTCCTGGCTTCCATCAATCGCACCTTGCTGCTGGTCGCTGTGGCCGCCGGTCTCGGCACCGTCTTGCTCATCCTGGGCATCTCGCGGCGCATCCTCGGGCCGGTGGAGGCCCTGACCGCGGCTGCGCGGCGAATGGAGGCAGGGGACTTGAGCCAGCGCGTAGAGATCGCATCCCAGGACGAGATCGGCGATCTGGCCCGGGCCTTTAACAGTATGGCCGACGGGCTGGCCCGCCTGGAGGAACTGCGCCGCAACATGGTGACCGACGTAGCCCACGAATTGCGCACGCCGCTCACCAACATCCGGGGCTACCTGGAGGCGCTGCGGGATGGCGTGGTGGAGCCGGAGAGGCACGTCATCGACTCTCTCCACGAAGAGGCCATGCTACTCAACCACCTGGTTGACGATCTGCAGGATTTATCCCTGGCCGAGGCAGGACAGCTCAAGCTGGAACGACAGCCGGTGGCACTGGCCGACGTTGTGGATCGAGCCATCGGGGCGGTGCGTCCCCGGGCGGAGGCTGAGAGGGTGGCGTTACAGATTGACCTGCCTGAGGACCTACCCCTCGTGGACGTTGATCCCCAGCGGATCGGACAGGTGTTTCGCAATCTGCTCGACAACGGGCTGACCCACACACCGCCGGGCGGGGAGGTCGGCGTTGCTGCCCGCGCCATTTGTCCTGAGCCAGGCGGTGGTCTGAGCGCGGACGCCAGTCCGTCGTCGACGGGCGGTGCCCTGAGTTCATCGAAGGGCGGTGCCCTGAGTTCATCGAAGGGTCGAAGGAGCGACGAGTGGGTCGAGGTCAGGGTGTGGGACACGGGAGCCGGCATCGCCGTCGAGGACCTGCCCTATATCTTTGAACGCTTCTACCGGGCCGACAAGTCGCGGTCGCGGGCCACCGGGGGGGCAGGGCTGGGGCTGTCCATCGTCAAACAACTGGTCGAGGCCCACGGGGGGCGGATTGAGGTGGAAAGCGAAATCAGTCGAGGGACCGAAGCCGGTCGGGGGACCGAAGCCGGTCGAGGGACGCAGTTCACCTTCACGTTGCCGGTGGATAAAGATTCTCAGCATTCTCTCAGCAAAGGCTTAGAGTGCTCTCAGGTGTCGTGGGTACAATGGCTGCGTTAAATCTTGGAAATAGATCATCACGCGAAAAGATCAAAGGAGAGGGTGAATGAGAAAGCGCCGGACTCTGGTCATATCACTGGTCGTGCTGCTGGTGGCAGCCGGTGGCGGGTATCTTGCCTATGACCGTCTCTTTTCTCCGGCCTCCCTGGCCGAAGAGGTCGCGCGGCGCGGGGAGCCTCCGGAGCCCACGCTGGAGACGGCGACGGTGACGCGGGGGGACATCGTCATCACGGCCGACGGCAGCGGTGAATTCGTGCCCGCGGCGGAGGTGGAACTGGCTTTCCGCACCAGAGGCGTGCTGGACGAGGTGCTGGTGGAGGTCGGCGGCCAGGTGCAGGAGGACGACGTCCTGGCCCGGCTGGAGACGGAAGAGCTGGAACGGGCCGTGGCGAACGCCGACGTCAAGGTGCAGTTGGCCCAGCTCGACCTGGGCGAGGTCCGCGAGGGACCGACGGATGCGGAACTGGCCGACGCCAGCGCCGCCTTGCGGGATGCCCAGGTCGAGTTGCAACTGGCGCAGGACGCCTATGAAAAAACGTCCGACTCCGGCCGCGACACCGCCGTGGACCGGGCCAAGATCAACTATGACTGGTACGTCGGTTATTACCAGCGGCAGAAGAGCAGGTTCGAGGATGGGGACATCAGCCAGAGCGAGCACGACCACGCGATGAACGCCATGATGACGGCTGAGGGACGGTACAACGACGCAGTCAACCAGGCGCTCACCGAGGAGGCCCAGGCCAAGAACCGGGTGACGCAGGCCCAGAACGCCGTCTACCAGGCGTGGGAGAACCTGCAGCTTTTGCAGAGCGAACCGCTCACGGATACGTTGACGCGCGCCGAACTGGCGGTGGATCAGGCGCTGTTGGCGCGCGAGCAAGCCCGTCTCGACCTGGAGGCAGCTCAGCTTTTCGCCCCCTTCGACGGCACCGTGATGGACGTCGCGGCGACGGTCGGCGAGCAGGTGGGCACCAATACGCCCATCCTCACCCTGGCCGACCTTTCAGAACCACTGGTGTGCTTCTGGGTAGAGGAGGCCGATCTCGACAAGGTCGCAGTGGGGAACCCGGTGAGCATTGTCTTCGAAGCCTTTCCCGACGACACGTTTGCCGGAGAAATCGTCCGTGTTGACCCCGTCCTCGTGACGGTGGATAACACACCGGCCATCCAGGTCTGGGCGAGCCTGGATCTCGGCGACCAAGATATCAATCTCCTCGCCGGCATGACCGCCGACGTCGAGGTCATCGCCGCCGAGGCCAGGGACACGCTGCTCGTGCCGGTGGAGGCGCTGCGGGAGATGTCGTCGGGGCAGTATGCCGTCTTTGTCGTCAAACCCGATGGGGAACTGGAGATGCGCGCCGTCGTGGTGGGGTTGATGGACGTCATCAACGCTGAGATTCTGACTGGCCTGGAACTCGGCGAGGTCGTGAGTATCGGGGAGGCAGAATGACGGAGGGAACCATATGGGAACCCTTGCGAAGGTTTTCAAGCAGATTTCAGGTCGGAAGTGTCCTCGTTCGCCGGGAATCTTCCCATTGACAAGGCGATGCGTAACCTTCGCAAGGGTGACAGGGAGGAACCATGTTTCGTATGGGAACCCTTGCGAAGGTTTTCAAGCAGATTTCAGGTCGGAAGTGTCCTCGTTCGCCGGGAATCTTCCCATTGACAAGGCGATTCGCAACCTTCGCAAGGGTGACAGGGAGGAACTATGTTTCGTAAGAAAGTCTTTTGGATCGGTCTAGCCGTGCTTGCGCTCCTGGCCGGTGGCGGATACGCCTACTACCGCACCGTTTACCTGCCAGGCCAGGAGACGGCCGAGCCCACCATCGCGACTGCCCAGGTGAGCCAGGGCGACCTGGTCGTCTCCGTCAGCGGGTCCGGCACGTTGGTCCCAGCCTCTGAGGTCGATCTCGGTTTCCAGAGCGAAGGCTACCTGGATCAGGTGCTGGTGGAAGTCGGCGATCACGTGCAGGGAGGGGACGTGTTGGCCCGGATGGAGACGGGCGAGCTGGAGATGGGCGTGGCCGAAGCCGACATCGACGCCCGCCTGGCCCAATTGGACCTGGACGACGCCCGCGAAATGCCCACCGACGCCGAACTGGCGGACGCCCGCGCAACCGTGCAGAATGCCCAAAGCTCTTTGCTGATCGCGCAGCACACCTACAGCACCACGCTCAACTCCAGCCTCGATTCTGCCGTGCGTGCCCGTCTGATCGAGTACCAGTGGTACGTCGGCCAGTCCTGGGAGGCGGACGAAAAACGCGAGGAGGGCACCATCGATCAGGAGGACTATGAGGAGGCGTGGGATGACCGGGGCGCGGCCGAGGGACGACTGGGCGAGGTCTTGCACGAGGCGGAGATGGAGGAACTCGACACCGGGAACCAGGTGGACCAGGCGCGGAACAACGTCTACCAGGCGTGGGAGAACCTGCAGATCCTGCAGAGCGGCCCGACCACGGATACGATCATGCGGGCTGAACTTGGCGCGGACCAGGCGACACTGGCGCTTGGGGAGGCGCGTGCTGATCTGGAGGCGGCGGAACTCCGCGCGCCCATCGCCGGCACCGTCGTGGAGGTGACGGCGATGGCTGGCGAGTACGTGGACGCGTCCCCTTTCATCACCCTGGCCGACCTGGAAGAGCCGGTGTTGCAGTTCTGGGTGGAGGAGTCGGAAATGCGCGGTGTGGTCGCGGGCAACCGGGTGGAGATCATCTTTGAGGCCCTGCCCGACGACACGTTCACCGGTGAGGTCATCCGCGTGGATCCGGCGCTGGTGACTGTGGATGGCACGCGGGCCGTCCAGGCCTGGGCGAGCGTGGATACCGCCTCTCATCCAGCCACTCTCCTGGGTGGGATGAACGCCGACGTCGAGATTATCTCTGCCGAGGCCCGGGACACGCTGCTCGTGCCGATCCTGGCGTTGCGCGAACTGGGGCCGGACCAATACGCCGTCTTTGTCGTGCAACCGGACGGCGAACTGGTGTTGCGGCCGGTCGAGGTAGGGCTCCAGGACTATGTCAATGCCGAGATCCTCTCCGGGCTGGAGCTTGGCGAGGTCGTCAGCACCGGGGTGGAGGAAGACAGCGGGACGGGTGTGCCCTCACAGGAGGAAATGATGCCGCCCGGGCCCGGAGGCGGGATGATACGGATGTTTGGCGGCTAACGGGGGGCGTGTTCTGCGGACCGGAAAACGGAATACGCAACACGCAACACGTGAAAGGAACGACATGGTTGAGCATCTAATCGAGATCACGAATTTGACCAAAATCTATGGTACCGGCGAGATAGCCGTCCACGCGCTGCGGGGCGTTAGCATGGTTGTTGAGGAAGGCGAGTTTATCGCCATCATGGGGCCCTCCGGTTCGGGCAAGTCCACGTTGATGAACATCCTGGGCTGCCTGGACCGCCCGACCGGCGGTGCGTACGTGCTGGATGGGGAGGACGTCAGCCGGTTGAGCAAGGACAAGCTGGCCGGCGTGCGCAACCGCAAGATCGGTTTCGTCTTTCAATCGTACAACCTGCTGCCCAGGCTGACCGCGGCCAAGAACGTGCTGCTGCCTTTGCTGTACAAGAGCCGCGAGCCTCTGACCGACGGAGAGTGCCACGAACGCGCCGTCGCTGCCCTCGAATCGGTGGGACTGGGCGACCGGGTGCATCACCGGCCCAACGAGCTATCAGGTGGGCAGCAGCAGCGGGTGGCCATCGCCCGGGCGTTGGTCAACAACCCGTCCATCATCCTGGCCGACGAGCCGACGGGCAACCTGGACACCCAGTCCAGCGAGGAGATCCTGGAGCTGTTGCACCAACTGCACGAGCGAGGCGCGACCATCGTCATGGTGACGCACGAGCCCGGCCTCGCCGGCCACGCGGAGCGAGTCCTCTTCCTCCAAGATGGGCAGATCGTCTCCGACAAGCTGAACGGAAAGAGAAGGAAGGGGGGCAAGATATGAGCCTGTGGCGGACGTTCAAAGTGGCCTGGGAGGGGTTGACGCTCAACAAGGCGCGTTCGTTCCTGACGACGTTGGGTGTCATCATCGGCGTGGGGGCGGTCATCGTGATGATGGCCGTCAGCGCCGGCGCCGAGGCCGAGATCGCCGACCAGATCAACGCGCTGGGGGCCAATCTGATCATGGTGATGCCTGCGATGAGCCGGGGCGGCTGGGGTCCTGGAGCGGGTCGGCCGCCCAGCCTGGCGTACGACGACCTCGCAGTGATCGAGGAAAAGGTCACCGGCATCAACGGCATTTCGGCAGATCAGAACACCATGCAGGACGTCAAGGGTGGCGATACGACGCTCGAGGATATCTCGATCATCGGTACAACCGCCGACTTTATCAAGGTGCGCGAGTACGCGGTGGCAGAGGGGCGCTTCCTGACCGATGAGGACAACGACCGCACCAACAAGGTGGTCGTGCTGGGGCACGACATCGCCCAGGAACTCTTTGGGGACCAGGGGGTTTTGGGCCAGTCCGTCAAAATCGGTTCGGTCAAGTTCACCGTCGTCGGCGTCATGGCAGAGAAGGGTGTCGTCGGAAACACCGATTACGATGGGCAGATGTACGTCCCCATCACCGTGGTGTTCAAGAGATTCACCCGCGCGCGTTTCGGCGGCAACGACCTGCGCATGGTCTACGTCTCTGCCGAGAGCAAAGAGACGATGGATGACGTAATGGCCCAGTTGAACAAACAGATCATGCGGGTGCTGGAGACGACTCCGGAATCGCCGGGATTCGCACTGATGACCCAGGACAGCATCATTGACGCTCAGGCGTCCACGACCGAGGCGTTCCGCAACCTGTTGGCCTGGGTGGCTGCCGTCTCGCTGGTGGTCGGTGGCATCGGCATCATGAACATCATGCTGGTCAGCGTGACTGAGCGGACGCGCGAGATCGGCCTGCGGCAGGCGCTGGGGGCACGTCCCCGCGACGTACAGCTTCAGTTTCTGCTGGAGGCGGTGATGCTGAGCCTGATCGGTGGGCTGGTGGGTGTGGCCGCCGGTGTGGGGGGCTCATACCTCTTCAACGAGCTGGGGACGATGCGCACCGAGCTGGTGCCGGCTTCCGTGCCGCTGGCCTTTGGCGCGGCCGCGGCGATCGGCATCTTCTTCGGGTACTATCCCGCGACCCAGGCGGCGCAACTGGATCCGATCGTAGCGTTGAGGCGGGAGTGAGCGAGGTTGCAAATCAGCAAATCTGCAAATCTGCAAATCAGCAAATCAGCAAATGGATATGAGGAGGAAGGCGATGAGGATTTGGTACGTTGGATTGGTGTTGGCTGTTGTGGCTGTGGTGTTGGCCGGGTGTGGTGGAGAGGCTACCCCGGCGCCGGCGGATGAGGATAGTGGTGTGGTCTATACCAGTGAAGCGCTGGATACGTCCTACGATGGCGCGCTGGATGTGCCCAATCAACTGATGCTGGGGACGATCCAACTGGAGGAGACGGAGGATGCCGTCACGCCTGGGCAGGCGACGGCGTTGCTCCCGCTCTGGCAGGCGCTCCGGGGGGGCGTGACGGCCCAGGCGGAGGTGGCGGCTGTGCTGAAGCAGATCGAGGGGACGATGACCTCGGAACAGTTGGGGGCCATCGTTGCCATGCAGCTCACGCAGGAGGATTTGCGGACCTGGATGCAGGAGCAGGGAGCAGACGTGAGCGGTGGCTTCCCTGGGGCGGGCGGAGGGCAGGAGGTCTCCCCTGAGCTGCGCGCGACACGCCAGGCAGAGTTCGGCAGTGGAGAGGTGCCGCCCGAGATGGCCACGCGCCGGGCCGAGTTCGAAAGTATGAGCGAGGAGGAACGGGAGGCGTTGCGTGCGACGGCCCAGGCAGGTGGGGGTTTCCCGGGTAGACCCGGAGGCGGGGCTGGTGGCGGAGTTAGACAGTTTGGGTTCCTGCTGAACCCGTTGATCGAGTTGCTGGAGGCGCGGGCCGGGGAAGCATGATGAGCCGCCACAGGAGTTGAGGGTGACGACAGTGCTGGTGGTCAATCGCGAGGAGTGGAGCATCCCTAGATGCGGAACGGAGGCTGCAGGTACCGTTCGCACGTAGGCGTGCTCACTCCTCTGAGGCGAATGAACCGTCTGTCACACCACGCCATGAGAGACTTGATGTTGCCGAAGTGGTTGCCATGAGACAATGGAGATGTGTTGTGAACAAAGCGAAACTAAATTACTGGTTGGACGCGGCCATCGGGGTCGCTTTCCTGCTGAGCGCGATCAGTGGCCTGGTTTTTCTGCTGCCGATCGGTTTGAACTCAGACTCCAGGATCCTGGGGTTGAGCTACCAGGCCTGGGACGATCTGCACACCTGGAGTAGCCTGGCGATGATCGCGGGGATACTGCTGCACCTGGTGCTGCACTGGAGATGGATCGCCTCAATGACCCGGCGGGTACTAGCGAAGCCGACGAGAGCGAGCCGCCCGGTGAGAACGGAAACCGTTCCCGAGGTTGTCTGGATCAAGTCAGGGCGCAGGAAGATGAACCGGCGTGATTTTCTGCGCCTGAGCGGGGTAGCCGTGGTTGGCGCAGGGTTGGGCGTGTTGGGATATCGGACGATTCGCACTGCTGGACCTGCAGACGTGGTTCAGGAAGCCGAAATCGACCGCGTGTTGTCGCCCGTAAAAGATCAACCTTCCCTGCAGGAGGCGGAGACAGAGGAATCGCAACTGCTGCCTACCCCTACCCCGCAAGTAGCACCCACTGCTGCTCCATCTGAATCGCCGCAGCAGGTCTGCGTGGCTTGCCCCCGTGGCTTGGTCAACGATCCTTACCCGGGACGGTGCAGGCGTTACGTGGACGCCAACGGCAACGGCGTCTGCGACCTCTCCGAGCCTGGATCCGGGAGCAGTTGCTGAGCGGACGCCAGATCGGACAAACTACCCCACACCTGCAAAAACCTACATCCCGGCCTTGACAAGAGCCCGGTTCCATGATATAGCTTAGACAGCTAAATATCAGCCGTCTAAGTAATTTTGGCATTCCTTCCTTGTGTTTGGAAAAGGAGTATCGGATGTTCCGGCAAACAGAGCCAGAGTCTATCGACTACTTGCTGGCGCAGATTTGCAGACTTCATCACGCCCGCGCCCACGTCTTGCTCGAAGAGATCGGCCTGTATCGTGGTCAGCCGCCCGTGCTGCGTGCCCTGTGGGAGAGAGAAGGCCGCACCCACTCGGAGCTGGCAGCGCGCCTGTACGTGCAACCCGCTACAATTACCAAGATGATCCAACGGATGGAGCGGGCGGGCTTTGTGGAACGCAGGCCAGACCCGGAGGATCAACGCGTTTCCCGCGTCTACCTGACCGAGGCCGGACGCGCGATTCGGGAGGATGTGCAACAGGTGTGGCGTATACTCGAAGGAGAAACCTTTGAGGGATTTAGCCTGGAGGAGCGTGCTGTGATTCACCGGTTCTTTTGCCAAATACGTGACAATCTGATGCGGGTGAGCGACGGGAAGCCGCCCTGCTAGGCAACTCTGTTTTTTGCCCGCTTTGGTAGACGGCAAACCATGGTATTGAAGGAGTTGATATGAGTTCGACGCGGAAGCTGGGCAGGTTCCTGCGGCCCTATTGGAAACCCGCCCTCGTTGCGCCGCTGTTGATGGCCCTCGAAGTCGCTATGGACCTCATGCAGCCACGGCTGATACAGCAGACCGTCGACGTGGGCATCGCCCAACTCGATCTGTCCGTGATCGTCAACACGGGGCTGCTCATGGTGGGGTTAGCGCTGGCCGGCGCGTTTGGTGGCGCTGGATGCACGGTGTTTGCCGTCATGGCCGCACAGGGATTTGGCGCCGATCTCCGCAGCGGGTTGTTTCGCAAGGTGCAGTCGCTATCGTTCGGCAACCTGGATAAACTGGGGACAGGACAGTTGGTGACCCGTCTGACCAACGACGTCACGCAGGTTCAAGAGGTCGTCATGATCATGCTCAGGATCATGGTGAGAGCGCCTTTGCTGTTGGTCGGCAGCATGATTATGGCCGTCATCACCAGTCCAAGGCTGGCCCTCTTGCTGCTCGTGCTGTCGCCGATGCTGTTGGTCGTGGTGCTCTGGGTGATCAAGCGAGCGCATCCGATGTTCAGCCAAGTGCAGCGCCAGCTAGACAACCTGAACACGGTGATGCAGGAGAACCTGGCTGGCGTGCGGGTGGTCAAGGCCTTTGTGCGGGCCGATTACGAGAAACAACGCTTCGGCACGACCAATGATGCGTTGGTGGATCAAGCGATTCGGGCGGCGCGGCTGCTGGCTGTAACGATGCCCTTTATGATGCTGGCCCTCAACCTGGGCGTGGTCGGCGTGGTCTGGTTCGGCGGCGTTCAAGTGACGTATGGCGGCATAACGGTAGGGCAGATCATTGCCTTTGTGAACTATTTGCTGCGTTCGCTCCATTCGTTGATGATGGTGAGCATGTTGTTGATGCGCGTGTCACGTGCGGAGGCGTCGGCGGAACGCATCCTGGAGGTGCTGAACAGTCAGCCGGAGGTTCAGAACAGGCCTGACGCTGCCGGCACGTTCACGCCTCAGGGGCGAGTTGCTTTCGAAAACGTGACGTTCAACTATAACAGCAACACGCTTGATCCGGTGTTGGAGGATGTCAGTTTCGTGGCCGAGCCAGGGCAGACGGTGGCGATCCTGGGCGCGACGGGATCGGGCAAGTCGAGCCTGATTCACTTGATCCCGCGCTTTTACGACGTGACCGCAGGCCGGGTGACGATTGAGGGCGTGGACGTGCGCGACGTGGACAAAGAGGCGCTGCGCCGCAACGTCGGCGTCGCCCTTCAGGAATCCATCCTGTTCTCCGGCACGATCCGCGACAACATCCGCTACGGTCGTCCCGATGCGACGGACGAAGAGGTCATCGCGGCGGCCAGGGCAGCCCAGGCGCACGAGTTCATCAGCGGGTTCCCCGGTGGCTACGACACGGTGCTGGGCCAGCGGGGCGTCAACCTCTCCGGCGGACAGAAACAGCGCATCGCCATCGCGCGGGCGCTGATCACCAATCCGGCGGTGCTGATTCTCGACGATTCCACCAGTTCGGTGGACGTGGAGACCGAGGCCAGGATTCAGGATGCGTTGGCCGGGTTGATGAAGGGGCGAACGAGCTTTGTGATCGCCCAGCGCATCAGCACGGTGTTGAACGCCGACAAGATCCTTGTGCTGGACGGTGGCAGGGTCGCCGCCGAAGGCACGCACAGCGAGTTGATGGCGTCGAGCCCGATCTATCGCGAGATCTATGAGTCGCAGTTGGGCAACGGAGTACAGGCGCATGGCTGAGAATCGAGCGAGTGGCGCGAGCCAGCGTGGTGCTAGTGGCCCAGATGGCCCCAGGATCATGGGCAGAGGGGGGCCTCCCCATCGCTACCTGCTGAGCCAGAAAGAGAGAGCCAAGGACACGCGAAGCACCGTGCGTCGCCTGTGGGAATACCTAAAGCACCAGAAAAGGGGATTGATCGGGACATCCGTGCTGGTGGCTGCCACCTCGGGAGTTGGCCTGCTGGGGCCCTACCTGATGGGCAAGGCCATCGACGAGTACATCCTCACCGGCGACCTGCCTGGTCTGGCGCGCATTGCACTGGTGATGGTGGGCGTCTATGTGACGACGTCGCTCACGACCTGGCTCCAAACCTATGTCATGGCCGGGATCGCGCACCGCACCGTTCGCGACATACGAAACGATCTCTTTGCAAAGTTGCAAACGCTGTCCCTCCGTTTCTTCGATCAGCACACCCACGGTGACTTGATGAGCCGCCTGGCGAACGACGTGGAGAACATCAGCAACGTGCTCGCCGAAGGTGTCGCTCAGTTGATCTCCAGTGTGTTGAGCCTGATCGGCGTGGCCGCCATGATGTTTGTGCTCAACGTGCGTCTGGCCGTGGTCAGCCTGGTCGCGATTCCGCTGATGATATTCCTGAGCAAGTGGATCGCGACTCACACGCGTAGAGGGTTTCGTGAACAGCAGCAGACGCTGGGAGCGCTGAACGGCATTATCGAGGAGACCGTTACCGGGCAGTGCGTGGTCAAGGCGTACGTGCGTGAACGCGCCGTGGTTGAGGAATTCGAGACGGCCAACCGCAAGCTGCAGCACGCGTCCACAAGCGCTCAGATCTTTGCGGGACTCCTGGGGCCGATGACCAACTTTGTCAACAACGTGAGCCTGGCCATCGTCGCCGGGGTGGGGGGCTGGATGACGATTCGAGGCCTGGCGACCGTCGGCACGATCGCGAGTTTCGTCAACTATGCGCGAGAGTTTGGGCGCCCTCTCAACCAGATCGCCAACCTATACAACTCGGTCCAGTCGGCGCTGGCCGGGGCCGAGCGCGTCTTTGAGATCCTCGACGAGATTCCCGAGTTAGCCGACGCTCCCAATGCGCAGCCATTGGATGAGATCCAGGGGGAGGTGATCTTTGACGACGTCTGCTTCGGCTACGAAGAGGACGTGCCGGTGCTCAAGCACGTGAGCCTCCACGCCGCTCCGGGGCAAGCGGTCGCGTTGGTCGGGCCGACGGGTGCGGGCAAGACGACGATCGTCAACCTGCTCACGCGCTTTTACGACATTGACGGTGGCAACATCCGCATCGACGGACGGGACATCCGCGATGTGCAGAAGGCGAGCTTGCGTCGTCAATTAGGGATTGTGCTGCAGGACACCTATCTCTTCTCAGAGTCGGTGATGGAGAACATCCGCTACGGGCGGCTCGACGCCACCGACGAGGAGGTCATCGCCGCGGCCAGGCTGGCGAACGCCGACCTGTTTATCCGCCGGTTGCCCCAGGGCTACGATACTATGCTTTCGGAGCGTGGTAGCAACCTGAGCCAGGGGCAGCGGCAGTTGCTCGCCATTGCCCGAGCGGTGCTGGCCAACCCAGGCATCCTGGTCCTCGACGAGGCGACCAGCAGTGTCGACACGCGCACCGAGGTACGCATTCAAGAGGCAATGCTGCGTCTGATGGAGGGGCGCACGAGCTTTGTCATTGCCCACCGGTTGAGTACGATCCGTGACGCGGACAAGATCCTGGTCGTCAACGATGGGCGCATCATCGAGCGCGGCACCCACGAGGAGCTGCTCGCGAAAGGTGGGTTCTATCGCAATCTGTATATGAGCCAGTTCAGGGGGGAGGCTGCGTACGCGCAGAGGCTGCGTACGCGCACGAGGCTGCGTACGCGCACGGTGTAGGCTGATCGGCCGCTTGCCTGCCCTTCCCATCTATTGGGTCAGCCATTCCTTCTCCAACACCATCCTGCCGCCTGGGCCGGGGACGTATGCCATCGGGCCCTGCGGGATCCGGTTATCCACCTGCAGGTAGCCGGCATCCATGGACTCCCACATCACCTGGAAGGGAGCCGCCCCGACCACCCACTTTTCCACGATGACCACGCCGTGGCCGGGCAGGACGGTGAAAACGACCTGGCGCGGATCGCCCGGGTGTTGCAGCGCCTCCGAGCGAGCAAAGCACCGCTTGATGCCCCGGGCCTGGGCATCCGTGGCACAGGAGACCAGGTAGTGATAGTACGGTGGGTCCAGGGGGACGTACTCCACCCGGCGCGGGTCGTAGGCGGCGATGCCACGATGCCCGTGCAGCTTGGATCGGGCCACCGGCACCTGCGCGGAGGTGCCCCACGCCGGGCCAAGGTCGATCGATGGCAGCGGGCCATCCATGTCCATCAACTCGACCGCTTCGGAAGATGGGGGCGCATTGCGCTTCCCTTCCACTCGGCGCGTCAAGGCTCCCCTGCCGTCGGGCCGCACGCCCACAATCACCGCCAGGTCATCTTCGGTGATGGACCCCTTGTCCACCGGGCGAGCGCTGCCGGTCACCGTGGCGATGAGCGCGCCCAGCGCCGGATCCCACGTGGCAAAGCATCCCTCGCTGTACTGGCTGGCCACTACGTCCGTCACGGCGGGCACCGGCACCAGGTCGGCGATGCGCACCATCTGGGTGAAAAAGCGGCGCTCTCCCAACCGCTGGCCCGCCACATGCATGGCCGTGGGCGTGCTGAGACGTCGCCAGGTCACGTACGGGATCGGTTCCCCGATCACCTGGTATTCGGTCACCTCCCTGGCGTTGACGGTGGTGACGATGCGCAGCACGATGTCGTCGTAGAAGGATGCCAGGTCATCCGCCTCACTGCGCGGGTGCGCACCGACCAGGTCAAAGTGGTACGCCGCGAGCGGGCGGTCGTCCCCGACGACCAGAATCACCCGGATGCTCTTGGACTGGGCCTGCACCAACCGTTCCACGGCCAGGATGGGGCCTCCCCGGCGCCCCTGCTCAAAGAGCACGCGACAGGCCCGGGGCGACAGGCCGGGGAAAGCATAGTCCGCCGGGTGTGGTGGTTCCTTTGCCAGAACGGCCCGAAAGTGATCCAGCAGGCGCCGGAGTTCCGCCGGGAGCACGTGCATCAGCGTGTAGAGAGTGGGCTGGCGGCTCAGGCCAAAGCGGTGCCGGGCGGTGAAGAGCAGGGCTTCGCGCCAGCCCAGCGGTTTGCCAAACGGGGCGGTGGTCAGGATCACGTCGGTGCGATCATCGGGCGTCGCCCGCACCTGATGCCCCTGAAGGCGGAAATGGTGTAACAGGTTGCTCACTACTTCCTCCAACAGGGAGGTCGTTGAGCCGGGCACGGCGGCCACGGACGTCTGGCGCAACCACGGGTGCGTGGGCTTGGCCGTCGTGGACTTTTGCGGTACTGCCTCTAGCGAGACGATCATTCAGCCTCCACCTCGTCAATCGAACGCGAAGACGGACTTGACGACCCGATGGCGGCCCTTGTCGGCCGTGACAGCCAGAGCCCTCCTGTAGTCATCCAGCCTGAAGCGATGCGTCACCATTGGGGCCAGGTCAAGCCTGCCCTGAGCCAGGTCGAAGGGCCTGCCCTCGGCCATCCATTCCAGCGCCAGTTGAAAGGTCCGCACCCGCCGGCCCTGGAACGTCTCCGTACCCCCCCAGACGCTGCCTTTGACCGTCAACTCGTTCAGCCAGATGGGCGTCCAGTCCACGCGCCTGGGGATCGCGGCCAGACCGACCAGGACCATCGTGCCACCGCTGCGGGTGAAGCGCAGCGCGTCGTCGATGCTGCCCTCATTGCCCACGCACTCGTAGACCACGTCGGCACCGCCCACCAGGACCCGCTTGCCCAGCGCCGGTTTATACAGCTTGCCGCCCGTGGCTTCGGCCACGGCGCGGAAGTAATCCCCTTCCCGCAGATAGATCACCTCATCTGCACCGAACCTGCGGGCCATCTCCCCCTGGAAGCGGTACTTGGCCACGACGATCACCCGCGCGTCGCTGCCCAACGCCCGCAGCGCGGCCACGGTGCACAACCCGACGACGCCGGACCCCAGTATCAGGACGGTATCGCCGTCATCCGGAAAGTTGCGCATCACCCAGTGCAGCGCTCCCGCGAAGGGTTCGACCAGGGCCGCGTTATCGTCGCTGACATTCTCGGGCACGGAGAAGAGCTGCGATTGATGCGCGACGAAGCAGGAACTCCAGCTCCCGCCCGTGTCGGGGCAATGCCCGATGCTCAGGCCAGGAGACAGGTCCCCCGCGGCGAAATTCTGGCACAGGGAGAACTCGCCCTGCTGGCAGAACTCGCACGGTTCGGCGATACCGCGCGTCGTGCAGGGGAGCAATGGATCTGCCACCACCCGGTCGCCGGGGGCAACACCTTCCACCTGGTCTCCGACCTCTGCGATCGTTCCCACGTTCTCGTGGCCCAGGGTAAACGAGGACGAGACGAAGGCCGACAGGGCCGGGCTGTCCTTCAAAAGGATCGTGTGCATGTCGCTGCCACAGATGCCGCCATAGCGTGTCTCGATCTTGACCCACCGGGGTCCGGGCAGGACCGGCTCGGGCACGTCACGGTACCGGAGCATGGCCAGGGGACCCCAGAAAACAGGCGGGTAAACGGCGCCGACGGCCTTTGTCAGCGCATAGCGCGGGATACTCACGGTCAGTTGGATGGCGTTCATCGGCCGGTCACGGTTCGTACAAGCTGTTCCATAGCAGCCCTCCCAAGATAGAAACACGGTCTCTGGCATCCCGTTGCGTTTCTACCCAAATCTGCGGCCATGAACCCAAAGCAAAACCACCTCGTTACTACTCAGGGTCCTCGTGATACGTCATTCCGAGTAACGCCACAGCGCCGCGAGCGCTGTTCAGGGAGTAAGAAACTATAAAGTTTCTCAGTAGCGCAGCGCAACACGCCCCCGTCATTCCGAGCGGAGCGTAGCGGAGTCGAGGAATCTCCCTCGTCCGCAAACACGAGATTTCTCGACTCGCTTCGCTCGCTCGAAATGACGAAGCCTGAGTAGTAACACCACGTCTTGAACTTCAAATAAAGTATGCTAGAATAACACTATGCTAGAATAGCACGGAGGTCTCTTTGCCCAACATCGACAAACCCAACGGAATCGCCCTCGGCTGGCAGCGTCTGGCCACCGACTATCCCTACACCTACCACATGTTCCGCGTGCGGCAGGACCACGTGCGCTGGCCCGACGGGCACGTGGGCCCCTACGCCTACATCCAGAGCGCCGGCGCGGTCTGGGTCGTGCCGGTGACCGCCGACGGGCAGGTCGTCCTCATCCGCCAGTTCCGCTACACGCTGGACGACTGGTGCTGGGAGGTGCCCGCCGGCGGCTTTCACGACTTTACGGGGAGCCCCATCGACCTGGCGAGGCGGGAGCTGGCCGAGGAGGTCGGGGGCCAGAGCGACGACTGGCTCCACGTGGGATCCTTTCGCCCCGGCGTCAGCATCATCGACAAGGTCTGCCACATCGTGCTGGCGCGCGACGTGCGGCTCGATCGCGAGCCGCAGCGCGAGCCGGGTGAGATCATCGAGGTGCACCGGGTGCCCGTCGCCCGTGCGCTGGAGATGGCCCACAACGGCGAGATCGTGGACGGCCACAGCGCGCTGGCTCTCCTGCGCTGCGAGCCGTATCTCAAACCGGCAGACGGTAGAAAGTAGGCGGTAGACAGGGAGGCAGGTATGACCCGTCATCCGCACCTGGACCCATCCCCGTTCTTGCTGGAGGGCGGCCCCGTCGGGGTGCTGCTCATCCACGGGTTCACCGGCTCTCCACCGGAGATGCGCCTGGTGGGGGACTATCTCCACGAGCGAGGGTGCACCGTCTCCGGGCCGCTCCTGCCCGGCCATGGGACGACGACCGAGGACATGAACCGCTGCCGGTGGACCGACTGGACCGCGCACGCCGAGGGAGCGCTGGCCGAGCTGCAGGCCCGCTGCGAGGCGGTCTTTGTCGGCGGCCTGTCGATGGGGTCGGTACTTGCGCTCTACCTGGCCGCCCACCATCCCGATCTGCCCGGCGTCGTCGCCTACTCACCCGCCGTCTGGCCGGCCGACCGGCTGATCTACCTGACCCCCGTGCTCAAGTACGCGATCCGCGAGAAGAAAAAGTCCGACGACAGCGACCTGGCCGACCCCGAGGCCGACCTGTACCTGTGGAGCTATGAGGAGAACCCCGCCTTCGCCGCCCACGAACTCCTGAAACTGCTCCGGCGGGTGCGGCGGCTGCTGCCTCGGGTGACCTGCCCCGTGCTCGTCATCCACAGCACCGGCGACACGGCCATCCATCCCGACAGCGCCCGCCGAACCTACGAGCGGGTTGGGGCAGCCGACAAGGAGTTGGTCGCGCTCCACAACTCTGGCCACTGCCTCACCGTGGACAGCGAGTGGGAGCGGGTGGCCGAGAAGACGTACGCGTTCGTCCAGGCGCACCAATAGGCATATTGCCTTGCCTCTCAGCGCCTCGCGGCCTCGCGTGGCGTGGGCCCGGGTCTCCGCCAGCGCGGTCTCGATCGCTCCCGACGCGCACCAGTCCCTTGAAGACCTGGGGGCCCACGCCGATCATCGAGGCGGCCTTGGTCAGCCCATCGGTGACCGCCGACTTGCGGGCATCGGTGAAGACGGCGCCACCCTTGCCCAGGCTCTTGCCCCCGCAGGCGAAGATGGGCTCGCTCCAGTCGTGGTTCGAGCCGCCATTGCGGAAGGCCCAGTCGTTGGCCTGGGCATCCCACACGACTTGGTCACAACTTGCACAATCGTTGGTGGCAGGGAAGCGGTATTGGAGGGCAACCTCGGTGACGATCTCCGCTCGCCCGTTGTCGGTGTGCATCTCCTCGGACGGGCTGTGGGCATAGCGCCAGCCGACGCCGCAGGGGCCGAAGACCTCGTTGAGTCGCCCGATGACGGCTGGCGCTTGGGCAGCCTTGATGCTGGTGAGCTCGAAGCCGCGGCTGGTGTCGCTGCTGAGGGCCTCGGATGGGAAGGGGGCCTTGAGGGCCTGGATCTGATTTTGGGTCAATATATCGATACCTCCTTGAATGGATGGGCGGGTCTGTGCCCGCTGGTTGGGGAAACGAAAAAAGGGCCGCTCGCTGGGATGGGAACGGCCCTTTGTGTAAGAGACCCCCACGTTCACTTGAGGGGGGATTACTATTCTATTCTGACCGGCATGCACGAGATGGGTTGTGCTGGGGAAAAATGGATGGTCATGCAGTGTTCAAGGGTAGGGGAGACCAGAGAGGAAACCACACTTTCAGAGAGGCCAGCGTGACGGTGCTGGAGTTCGTCAGCCAGTACGTGGACCTGAAACCGACGGCAAGTGGCGCCGTCGGCCTATGCCCGTTCCAGGGCGACCACCCCCCCCCCGAGCTTCGGGGTCAACAACGAGGGAAACTACTGGCACTGCTTTGCTGGGTGTGGTGGAGGATCGATTAGTGGATGAAGTGGCGGAAGTGTGACTTTACCACCGCTGTAAGGGAGTTGACCGAGATGGTGTTGCGATGCGGAGTCAGAGATCTGTGTCAAGTGCCCGAATCGCCAGTCCGAGATCCTGCAGGCGGACACCTCAGCGGATCGCCTATTCGCTGAAACCCCATCGGCATACGCCGCCACTGAGGTGTGATCCACAATGTTTGACAATAGATCCAACACGTGACGGGCTAATTCATCTGATCTAGAATATCTGCAATCCAGAACAGACGTATGCCCTCAACCGCCGGATAGATTTCCTCAAGGCGTTGACTATACGCTACTATCTTTGCCAAGTCCAGCTTGAAGGTATCATCCCCCTCGCTGGGACGAACATATTCATGTACCTCAAGCAGTGCCTCGATCGCTGTACGCAGATTGTCTCGCTTCTGCTGCTCGCCCTCCGGCAGCGCATTGAATCGCTCGAGGAGTTCAGCAGCCGCGTCAAAAAACGTTTGAAGGGATGTGCTCAGCGTCTCTGACAGTTCTTCTACAACATAGGCCTGCAGCCTTTCCAAGCCAGGTTCAGTGAGATCGGGGATTTCCTGAAACTCGCTGATCTGCGAGGTTAGTTGACGCAGCGTCGCGACAGAACGAGAGAGTCGGTTGGCTGTAAGGATTTCCGGCCTGACCCACGCAGCGAGATGCAGTTCTTCGCGAATGACTTCTGGTAGCTCCTGGGGGAAATAGGCCCAGGGTTTTTGTTGTATATTGTCCGTCTGCAAGGTGGTGAGGGTATGGAAGGGCCAGGCTAGCTCATCCAGCATGCAGCCTTGAACAACAGGGATAGTCACGATGTATTGACATGTCTCTTGAACGAGATAGTACGTCAACTTCCCCAAGTCTATGTGCCCCAGAGCGTCACGCAGTGCATTGGGAAAAGCTCCAAGCGCAATTGCGTACAAATGTGTGGGATCACTCAGATCAAGCTTCGCCCACAATGCTGGCGAGTCGTGCCATTTTTGATCGCAATTCAGGAGTGCAGTCTTGCATTCGGGAGTCTGGATTGTCTCCAAGGCTTGCTGAACGCGTGCTTTGAGCTGGCGCCTGGCTACGTCTATCCACTGCGGCACTTGCCGCCAAGGACTGGCGGCTCCTTTCCAGGGCTCATAAGCATAGAAGTACCATAGTGCCCAGGTCGTTGCCAACACCTCGTTTTCGCGTTCCTCCAACGTAGCAATCTCGTCCGCGCCGAGGTACTGACCGAACAATGCCTTGAACTGCCGTTGGCATGCCGGCAGTTGTGCTTTGCCTTCAAAGAGATTGTAGACAGGCAGATGTGGATCAGTTTTCACGCCTTGCTCCTGCAGTGCGTCAAGAATCACTTCTCTCTTGGGATCGTTGGGATGCAGCTTCCCGGCATTCGCGTTGGTACGCCAGACGGCGGGAGCTTGGTTGAGAAAATTGCGCATTGAAGAGAAGTAGTCCCGCTGCGCTTCGAGATAGGGCTTGTACTTCTGGAACGCAATCGCAGTCGGTACGTATTGTTGTTGGGCCAGTGTCTGTACACGAGAACTGGCCGCACTCTCGCTGGCAAACCCCCACGGATCTACAGCGGATTTGGGTAAGTCCATCATCCCGCTCAACTGCCTCCAGCAGCGCTGCCACGCTTGCAAATCAACATGCTTCAAGCCCACGTTGATGGGCTTGGTACGCTGATAGAACTTGATCAACCCCCGATTCAGTTCATCCAAACAGTCAGTGATCAACCTGCGAGCCTCGACCACCATATCCAGATAATCATCCCAGGAATCGGGACGATAACGAAGCCGTGCGATCCCACCGACCACACCATTCAGCCAGGGCAACCATTGCGGGATCAGGTGAGTTGTTGGAACTCCATCTTTACGAGTGCTGTCGCCTTGCGGCAGTTCGATACCCGCCAGTTTGAATCCATAACCTTGAGCTCCATAGCGCTCATAACCCGGGAACAATCTACGCACCAGATTGATCTTTGCCATTGTTTCAGTGTGCAAGGGGTCAGATCCTTCTCCCTCTACATCCCCCGAAGGAATGAAGTGGATCCTGAGCGTCGTATCATCCTCCTCCAGGGCAAGGATGTTCTGTTGAACAGCCAAGCGCCGGTGTAGGGTATCTTCATGAGTTTCCAACCAACCTTGATGCCGTTCTGGGTCACACAGGTGCAGCGCGAACGATAGGTCCGCGAGGGTCGTAAGGGGCAGATCTGCTACCGAAGCGTCTAACTCGTCTTCGGGAACCCAATCGACGATCGATTTGTCGGCGGTCAGCCAAGCAGCCCAATACCAAACTTCCGCAACCTGTCGCCAAGCCTCGCGTGCGGAAGGAGGTGGCGGTGGTGTACTCAATGAACGGAGCCACTCTCGAGGTCGTTGAAAGAGTGCATCCTTCGGCGTTTGGCCCTCTCGAATGGCTTTGATTCTTACCTGCTGCTCCGACGGAATCAGAGAACCCAATCTCGTCCACCACTCGCTTAATTCTGGGCCTTCCCCGGGCGAGGCAAAGTTTAGATCCACGGCGAACCACCATCCGGGGCCCAGTTCGTTGTACGCAGCATCCAGCACCGTACGATTGAGCGCTACGTATTCCCGGGCACCGACCCACAACAGAGATCGCAGGACGCCGGCAATGCCCGGCCATGTCCTGGGTCGCAGGGCCATCACCAGACTGAGAAAGTCATCACAATCTGCGTCATGATCTTCATCCACCAGGGCATGGAGTATGAAGGTTTCCAGGTCTTCCTCAAGCATCAATGGAAGTGCTTGAGCGACGATGTCCAACCACGGATTGACATCAGGTTGAATCAACAGGTGGCTGAGAATGCTTGAACGGATAGGATGCAGTCCCTCGAGATACATCCCGCCGGTCGTACGGCGCAAGAGGTACTCCTGCTCAAACTGCTCCAACGTACGATTCGGAGCTGGCAGATCCAGGACCTTGATGACATCGTGGGTTCGTAATCGTGCGCCATAAGCCGAGGTTACCGCCACTAAGGCTAGTAACCCAAGTTCATCTGGAGAGGCTTCCAGCTCCCGCACCTCCTCCTCGATACGTTGCACCTGGGTTTCTAATCGCTGCTGCAGCGTCTGTGTCTGTGTGAGCAGATAGACAAACTCCATCAGGGGGCCTTCGCCCCCAAAGGCATCCCATGCGGCATCGAAATCCAGGAAGTCCCAATGGTCGCTCGCGCTGCGCACCCGCTCGTAAAGCAACTCAGCTTCTACCTGGTCGAAATCTAGGCTTACGTCAACAAAGTCGAAGTCGGCGCCCGAGACGTTGGCCCGACGATAATCCTCTTCCCGTATAGTAACCAGGATTTCCAGAAACCGCTGATTCGCCAGTTGCCTGACCAACTCCGGCCACTCGGTATCTCGAGGGTGAACGTCGAGGTAGACAGCAATAGGCACCTCCACTGCGTTGCCAAATCCAGAGAGCGCCAGTGCGATGCTCAGCGCATGCTCAACGTCTTGCACACGTTTGACGGCGAAGCGCCACTTATTCGGGTACATATCGTGGAGATAACGATAGACCAAGGTGCTCTTGCCCTGCCCCGAAGCCGCGTGCACAATCACAACGTTGCTCTCCTGAAACGCCTGGAAGATCTCCGCAATCTTGTGCTCGCGGAGGAAATCGAGGTCTGCCAGAATGTGCTCATACCTCGCCTGAACACCAGCGTAAAACTCGTCGCGAAGTCGTGAGAGATGCTCTTCGTCTATCGGGAATGCATCAAGCGGCTCGATGGTGGTGTGCCACTGCTTGTGATAGTGATACCGTTCGGCAAGGAAACGGCTTACGGCGTTCACTTTGTCGATGAGCTCCGCGCAACTCACAACCTGGCGCTGCTCGGCGAGCCGATAGTACCAAGCGACGAATAAATCAAGAGCATTCTCCGGATCAATGCCCGCTGAGAGATCGCGGATCTGTGCTAGGACTGCTTGGTGCGCTTCCTCCTCATCCAGGGACACCAGTTTAATGGATTCAAAGAGTTTCTCAACCTCGTCTTGCTCGAAGCCTTTGTCCGCTAATTTGGTGACAATCCGTTCTCTGCATGACTCATCTCCGTCCCATGCCCGGTTCAATTCAGGGCCAATGGTGCCGAAGTTCACCAACTTGATGACTGGAGGGTTCTCACCTTCCAACGATCTAACCGCACGACGCAAGAAGGGGTTTGCCTTCTCCGGTTCGAGATCTGACAAGGCAAGGCTCGAATAGGATTTAACCTGTATCGCCTCGACAATTGTCTCATCTTGATCAAGGATTTCGAGATCTTCCGTGCCTTCAAATTGGAACAGCTGTGTTCTATCTATGCCTGGGGCAAGGACGCGCATGAGGGTATAAAGCGCCTGAAGGCGATAACCTTGTAAAGCCGCTGGAGCACCAGATTGGGTCATTTCTCCTCGTACGAGAATTACGAATGAATCGAGCTACACGATGCCTCCCACAACGAAAGTCCTTATTGCTGGTAGCTAAGGTGGACGTCGGCGATGTGGAGAAAGTGGCCGATCAGTCCTCCGGCACCGGTAAGTTGGGGCAAGTGGGGCTATAGCGCTCGTCAGGCAGGTACATTCCCCACTCTTCCAGCGTCAGATTCCTGGACAAGTGGGCGCATGCCTCCGCGATCAAATCCTCTGGCCTCCACAGCCACACCCGTGCGGTACCGTTTCGACTACCGGATGTCACCCACCGCCCGTCAGGACTGAAGATCACATCTACCAAACCGTCTTCATGCACCACCCGGGCCACTTCCTGCCCGGTGTCTGCCTTCCATACCCGCACCAAGTTATCAGGCCAACTACTGGCTGACGCGACCCACTGTCCATCAGGACTGAAAACCGTAGCTACTACTGCCCCTTCATGCTCCATCCGAGCTACCTCTTTCCCTGTGATTGTCTCCCACACCCGCACCGTACCATCATCACTTCCCGAAGCCACCCACTGACCATTGGGACTGAAGATTACGACCCTTACAGCACCCCCATGCTCCATCCGAGACACTTCTCGTCCACTTGCCGCGTCCCACACTCGTGCCGTGTGATCCCAGCTTTCGCTCCCCGACGCCACCCATCGTCCATCAGGGCTGAAAGCTATAGCTAACACATCGTCTTGATGTTCCATCCGGGTCACTTCTCGCCCCGTCGCCACCTCCCACACTCGCACTTCACCACCCGAACTGAATATGCCCACCCGTCGATTGCCGCCGCCTGACGCTAGCCACTGTCCATCAGAACTGAAGGTCACGGCTCCCACCCAGCCCTCATGTTCCATTCGAGCCACCTCCTGTTCCGTGTTCACATCCCACAGCCTCAATGTACCACCATAACTCCCTGACGTCGCCGTGCTGTCCCAACTCCCCGACGCTACCTGCTGCCCGTCGGGACCGAAAGCCACAGCAAGCACATCTCCTTCATGTTCCATCCGAGCTATCTCTTTCCCTGTGATTGTCTCCCACACACGCATAGTTCTATCCTTGCTCCCCGACACTACTTGCTGCCCGTCGGGACTGAAAGCCAGAGCTAGCACATCTTCTTCATGCTCCATCCGAGCTATGTCCTCCCCCGTGGTTACTTCCCATACTCGTACTATGCCGCCATCACTACCTGACACAGCCCGCTGTCCATTGGGGCTGAAGGCCATGGTCAGTACCTCGCCCTCGTGCCCCACCTGGTCCGTCCCTTCCTCCACAGGCACTTCAAGGTTGAGTATAGCCGACAGGTCCCACACCCGTGCCATACCATCTTCATTTCCCACAGCTACACGTCGTCCTTCCGGGCTGAAAGCCACAGAACTCACTAACCCCAAATACTCTATGCGGGTCGCCTCCATTCCCGTGGCTCCCTCCCAAACTCGCACTGTATTGATGCTGGATGATGCCACCCACTGCCCGCCAGGGCTAAAGGCTGCCTTTAGCACCCGCCCCTCATGCTCCATTCGAGACACTTCCTTTCCCGTAGCTGCTTCCCATACCCGGGCTGTGCCATCCTCACTCCCCGACACTACCCATTGGCCATCAGGACTGAAGTCTACAGTAAGTACTCCGCCATCGTGTTCTACAGGAGTTGAGTCGTGCGTCATCCGAGATATCTCCCTTCCCGAGGCCGCTTCCCATACTCGAGCTGTGCTATCGAAACTCCCTGACACTACCCACCGTCCATTAGGGCCAAGGGCTATGGCTTGTACCCGGTCCGAATGCCTCATCCGCGACACCTCTTTGCCGGAATCCGCCTCCCAGACTCGCGCATCACCCCAAAAACTTCCCCCCGTCCTCGACACTATCCAGTGGCCATCAGGACTGAAGGTAGCTTCCCAAGTGCTAGACCCTACTTCCCCCGAACCTCCATGATACTTCCGAGTTACCTCCTTCCCCGTGGCTGCCTCCCACACAATCGCAACATCCTGGCTCACCGATACCACCTGCTGTCCATCGGGGCTGAAAGCCACGGTTTCTACACCTAATAAGTGCTCCATCCGAGCCACCTCTTTCCCTGTAACTGCTTCCCATACCCGGGCTGTGCTGTCGGGGTAGTCGCTTGCTGACGCTAACCACCACCCGTCGGGACTGAACGCCACGGCACGCACTGGCCCCTCGTGTTCCATTCGAGCCACTTCATGTCCGGTGTTTGCCTCCCACACTCGCATCGTACCGTCATCACTACCCGTCGCCAAGCATCGTCCATCGGGGCTGAAAGCTATAGCCCGCACTGCTCCCCCCTGCTCCACCACGGCTACTGACCGCGGGAGAAGGCCCAGCGCACGATGTAGGGCTTGATTACCCTCTGATTCAGGATAGCGGCGTAGGGATTCCACGGCCAAGAGTATGCTTCGCACTACGCTGCTACTCGAGTTGTCCAATACGATCTGCGCCTGGGCTGCCAATTGCCGGGCCAGGGCGACCTGCCGTTGCTCTTCGGCTACTGCCTGGGCTGATTCGGCCTCAAGACGACGTTCCTCCGCCTGGGCTTGCGCCGTCGCGCGTGTGTGAGCTTCTCCCACTGCGGTCGCTTGAGCATCGCGGGCTGTGTTCCGCTGCCCCCAGGCCAGCAGGGCCAAGATCAGGAAGATCACCGCGGCCCCCACTGCCGCCAGGGTGAACTGTCGCCGTCGCTGCTCCCGCGCCACTCGCCCCTGCTCCTGGAGCGCTAGGCTCTCCGCGATAAACCCCTGCTCCGCTTCATTTATCTGCTCGGGTCGCTCTGTCAGCCAGCGCGCCGCCTCGACCAACAGCGCGCCGCGCAGGAGTGCACCTTCGTCCTGTCTCTTCTCCCCCCATTCCTGTAGCCGCTCGTCCAGCCGCTGTCTCCAGAGGTAGAACTCCCGTTGCTCTGCCGTCCAGTGCTTCAAACGGCCCCATTGCTGCAACAGCGCATCGTGGATGATCTCCACCGTCTCGGCGCCTGGATCCCCGCCTGTGACCAATAGCCGGGCGTCCGCCAGTCGTCGCACCAGTCGGTGCAATGGCTCTCGTTCTTCCGGTCGGGTCACCAACTCTGACAGCAACTGCTGCTGTGGCGTATCGGCCACCTCCCCCTCACCGTAGCGCACCAGACGGGTGAAGACCCGCCGCGCCAATGGCCGCTCCTCTGGAGCCAGCTCGGCGTAGGCGTCCTCTGCCCACTGGCCGATCGCACCTGCAACCTGCCCCACGGACTGATAGGCGGCGTGGGTCAGGGTGCCATCCGCTCGCCTCTCCCACAGTTGAGTCATCGCCGATTCCAGCAGCGGTAAGGGATGGTCCGCCGTGCCTGCCTCCTCCACGATGGTCTCGACCAGCCCTGGCTCAAAGTGCAGGCCCAACCTGTGGGCCGGTTCCTCCACGGCAGCCCGCAGTTCCTCCGGTCCCATCGGCGGCACGTTGACTTGGCCTATCTTGAGCCAGTCCACCAGGGGGCGATACCGCAGGAGGTGGCCATAAAAGTCGGCACGCAAGGTCAGGACGATCGTCACGGACAGATTGCTCTCCACTAGGGCCGCTAGTTGGCGCAGAAACCGTTCCTGTACTGGTTGGGGGCAGAGGGTAAAGAGTTCCTCGAACTGGTCGGCAAAGAGTGCCAGGCGCTTCACCTGCGGATGGGCCTCCAGAAAGGTGCGAACGGCTACCTCCAAGTTGCTCTCCTGGGGAACATCCAGGCCGGCGGCGCTCAAGGCAGCGAAGGGATCGTCCCCGGGACGGAAGGTCAGCAACTGCCAATCCGCGCTGCCTGGCACCTCCCCTCGACACAGGGCGGGGAAGAGGCCTGCCTGCACTACTGAGGACTTGCCGCTTCCCGAGGGACCGACCACCGCTAAGAAGCGTGGACTGCCCCGCAGGTGGTCTACCAGGTCACTCACCAGTCTCTCACGTCCAAAAAAGAATTCGGCGTCAGTCTCGGTGAAGGCGGCCAAGCCCTGGTAGGGACAGAGGTCGGAGAGTTTTAACCCCACAGCCTCCTGGATGAGGGACTCCAGCCGCTCGCGGGAGCAGGTCTGGCGAAGCGCCTGGTGGCAGAGTAACGCTAATTTCTCGTAGGCACGGACGGCTGCCTCTGGAGGTACTCTGGCCCAGGCGTCTAGGCGCAGCAGGCTTCCTACGAAGAGATTGCACAGGCTCTCATCGTCTGTCAATCCGGCCAGGTTGGTGTCGAAATCCACCTTGTCCACCAGGAAGGCCACATCCACCGGCAGATTGAGTTCCTGTACCAGGCTCTCCAGGTCGGCCCAGGTGTTGTCCAGAATTGGGTCCTGACCCGGCCGGAAGAAGTCCCTTGCACCGCGCAACTCCTCTGCAGCGGAGCGGAGCCGTTTCAGGTCGTCACTCAAGCCGGGGCAGGCCAGCGTGAAGCGGGTATACGTGCCTGGGGTGCCTGCGTCGGTGTCACGAAACTGCGAAAACACCTCACGGACCGTGGCAGGCCTCACGGCGTAGTTCTTGACCTGGACGTACCAGCGCTCCTCACTATCGGCCCGGTTGAAGCGCACGTCCACGTCACCCGCGCCCTCCTGGAGGAACTGGGCGAAATCAGGATCATCCAGCCATAGAGGGATCCGGCTGACGATGTAGGCGGCTTGAAAGCCATAACCCTTTCCCCCGATGACACCCCCACGGGCTTGCTTGTCGCTCAGTGTTGCGTATCGTTTTTCATCCGACACTGTAGTTATCCTATGAATCGCCACATATGGAGCACACTACCGGTGACGAAGCGGCGCACTGCACCATTCAACCTCGGATTTGGACAGAGCTGCGAGGCCAGTCGATTCGCTTGGTGCACAGTCAGTATAGCACAAACTTGCTCGGAGATCAACACTTTGCAGCGTTGTCATGCCCCCGTCGGTGGTACTCACACAAACGGCGTGGGGGAATTGGCTGGGCGGTGCGGGTGGCGTGCACTGGTTCTGCTGCAGAACCAAAGCGCACCTATTCTCTGAGGGTTTTCAGACTGAGGGCGCTGAACAAACCAGCAGGCACTGGTTCGTGCTATGCTCAGGTCGGCGCCGGAGCGTCTTGACGGATTTCAGCGGAATGGGTGAAATGGGCCCGTGGAGGCGTGCGAGACCCGACAACAGTGCAAAAAAAACCCGTGTCCCGCCGAAGCGAAGATGATCCTGGAGCACTGCTGATGGCCCGACGATGTTGCCGAGATACGGGGGGCCCTGGAGACGGCCTTGTTCTGCAGCAGAACGAGGAGCTACCGCCACCGGCTTCCCCTGGGCTTAACTCCACGAAGGTAGAGGTCACTGCATCAGATGGGACCGCTGTTGTGGCTGAGTGGCCAGACGTAACTGAAGGTGAAGTTCTGCCGCAGAAATAGTCTGAAGCAACGCGCGTGCGAATGATATGCACTGACGTGGTTCTGCCGCAGAACAGTACTGTGACCGGTTGTACGGTCCAACTTTCTCCCACAGCAGTCGGAGTGAAACCTTGCAGCCAGTCTACCGCTTGGTCTCGGATTACACCGTCTCCCTGTTCCCCTCCACATACTGCAGGCAGTAGACGTTCCCAGCCCCATCTCCCGCCAAGATAGTGACACCATCCGGCGCAACGATGATGCATTGAAGTCCACTTTCCAGGGCAGCCGTAGCCAGTTCCCGCCCCGTCTCCAGCTCCCATATCTTGAGGGTACGGTCTTCGGAGGCGGAGATGGCGATCCGCCCGTCGGGGGTCACCGCCACGGCGCGCACCCCAGCCGCGTGTCCAGCCAGGGTACGCACCTCCCGCCCCGTCTCCAGCTCCCACACTTTGAGGGTGCGGTCGGCGGAGGCGGAGATGGCGTACCGCCCGTCCGGGGTCATCGCCACGGCGCTCACCCAATCCTCGTGTCCGGCCAGGGTGCGCACCTCCCGCCCCGTCTCCAGCTCCCGCACCTTGAGGGTGCAGTCGGAGGAAGCGGAGATGGCAGTCCGCCCGTCGGGGGTCACCGCCACGGCGTCCACCCAATCCTCGTGTCCGGCCAGGGTGCGCACCTCCCGCCCCGTCTCTAGCTCCCACACCTTGAGGGTGCTGTCGTCGGAGGCGGAGATGGCATACCGCCCGTCGGGGGTCACCGCCACAGCACTCACCGAAGACTCGTGTCCGGCCAGAGTGCGCACCTCCCGCCCCGTCTCCAGCTCCCACACCTTGAGGGTGCGGTCGTCGGAGGCGGAGATGGCGTACCGCCTGTCGGGGGTCACCGCCACGGCGCTGACCGAAGACTCGTGTCCGGCCAGGGTGCGCACCTCCCGCCCCGTCTCTAGCTCCCACACCTTGAGGGTGCTGTCGTCGGAGGCGGAGATGGCGTACCGTTCGTCCGGGGTCACCGCCACGGCGAGCACCAAAGACTCGTGTCCGGTCAGGGTGCGCACCTCCCGCCTCGTCTCCAGGTCCCACACCTTGAGGGTGTCATCCCAGGAGGCGGAGATGGCGTACCGCCCGTCGGGGGTCACCGCCACGGCGCGCAAAGACTCGTGTCCGGCCAGGGTGCGCACCTCCCGCCCCGTTTCCAGCTCCCACACCTTGAGGGTGCGGTCGTTGGAGGCGGAGATGGCGGTCCGCCCGTCGGGCATCATCGCTACGGCGTTCACCCCATACTCATGTCCGGCCAGGGTGCGCACCTCCCGCCCCGTCTCCAGCTCCCACACCTTGAGGGTGCTGTCGTCGGAGGCGGAGATGGCATACCGCCCGTCGGGGGTCACCGCCACAGCACTCACCGAAGACTCGTGTCCGGCCAGAGTGCGCACCTCCCGCCCCGTCTCCA
>Ga0307380_10001777_pt1 | contig 31109 bp, 30 predicted proteins | sample UN3MG_FD_202239 | JGI IMG/M metagenome (GOLD analysis project Ga0307380, IMG submission 202239) | Soil microbial communities from Risofladan, Vaasa, Finland - UN-3 | ecosystem: Environmental > Terrestrial > Soil > Coastal area > Acid sulfate soil | place: Finland: Risofladan, Vaasa | collected...
TTGCGTACATGAACAAGATGGACAGGGTCGGGGCCGATTTCTTCGGAAGCGTGCAGATGATGCGTGACAAGCTCGGCACAAACCCTCTCATACTACAGATCCCTATCGGGTCGGAAGACGAATTCCGCGGTGTGATCGATCTCATTAAGATGAAGGCAATCTCATGGAGCGGCGATGACCTTGGAGTGACATACGAGTACGGGGAGATTCCGGACGATCTGAAGGATCAGGCCGACAAATACCGACACGATCTCATCGAGAGCATAGTGGAACAGGATGACGAGATCCTGGAGCAGTACCTCGAAACAGGAGAGGTTACCGAGAATGAGATAGTGGGGCTGGTGAAGCGCGTGACCCTGCAGTACAGCAGGGTGCCTGTGTACTGCGGTTCCTCTCTCAGGAACGTCGGTGTTCAGCTCCTCATCGACGGGGTGAAGGATTTTCTTCCCTCGCCTCTCGAGGTCCCTCCGATCGAGGGAATTAATCCAAAGACTGAAAAAACCGAAACCCGGGAGTGCAGCGACGACGAGCCTCTCGCGGCCCTCGCCTTCAAGATCCAGTCGGATACCCAGTCAGGAATACTGACCTACTTCAGGGTATACTCAGGCTCAATCAAAAAAGGCTCCTCCGTATACAACGTAAACGAAAACAAAAGAGAACGTATAAACCGGATCATCCGCATGTACTCTCACAAGATGGTGAACGAGGATGTCATATATGCAGGAGATATCGGAGTCGCCGTGGGACTCAAGGATGTACACACCGGTGATACACTTTCAAACGAGGCCAAGAAGATCCTACTGGAGCAGCCTGTCTTTCCCAACCCGGTTATTTCCATAGCCATAGAACCGAAGAGTGCCGTGGATCAGGACAAGCTCGATACGGCCCTCGGAAGGCTCGCGAGAGAAGACCCGACTTTTGTTGCCAAAACGGACGAAGAAACAGGGCAGATCATCATCTCCGGAATGGGAGAGCTCCACCTCGAGATCCTTACCGACCGGCTTCTTAAGGATTTCAAAGTCGCCGCAAACGTCGGAAAGCCCCAGGTTGCCTACAGGGAGACGATCCTCAAGGAGGCGAAGTCGGAGATCAAGTTCCAGCGCCAGATCGCCGGGAAGGACCACACAGGTCACGTCATTATCTCGGTACATCCGCTCGAGAGGGGAGCGGGGAACCAGTTCAAGAACAGGAGCAAAGAGGACCAGATACCCGGGGAGTTCATAGAGAGCGTACAAAAGGGCGTTTTCTTTGCAATGGATCGCGGAGTGACGGCAGGGTATCCCGTAATCGACGTTCTCGCAGTCCTCGAGGGCGGATCGTTCAACCCTTCGTCCTCCTCAGAGGTGGGCTTCACCGCGTCCGCCTCACACGCATTCGACGATGCGTGCACCAAGGCGGGAGGGGTGCTCCTCGAGCCCTATATGTTTGTCGAGGTAACTACGCCGAAAGAGTTCGTCGGGGAGATCATCGGAGACCTCAATGCCAGGGGAGGACAGATCAACTCAATTTCGAGCCGTCAGGTCGTAGAAAAGATCGATGCAGTCGCGCCCCTCTCGAAGATGTTCGGCTACACGACGGACCTCCGCTCCATGAGCCAGGGGCGTGCCACATTCACCATGGAGTTTTATCACTTCGCACCGATAGAATGAAAACCGCAGTCATATACCACTCCACCCACCATGGAAATACTAGAAAGGTTGCAGAAACGCTGGCGGCGGAATTGGAGGCCGATCTTTTCGATATCTCCAAAAGCGTTCCGCAGGACCTCGAGAGTTACGATCTCGTGGGTTTCGGGTCCGGAATATACTTCTACAAGCACAGCAGGCTCCTTCTGCACACGGTGAAGGAGCTGAGAAACCTAAAGGGCGCGCACGCGTTCATATTCTCGACGCGGGGCGGCGGCCCGCCTCTGCTCTACCACCGCTCTCTGAGACTGGCGCTCCGTGACAGGGGGTTTATTATAGTCGGTGAGTTCAGCTGCAAAGCGCTGGATACTGTAGGCCCTCTGAAGTTCTTCGGCGGAATCAATAAAAAAAGGCCTGCCGAAAAAGATTTTGAGAAGGCGCGCCTGTTCGCGCAGACGGTCGCCGGGACATCCGCTCAGAAGGTGTCGCACTGAGGCATGGACCCGGTCCTGAGGTAGGAACGAAAGTTTTCGAGGCAGACCTTGCTTGTACGCGGACACTGCTCCAAAAACTCCATGTAACGTATGATGTTGTCTATGGTGCCTTTCGATATATGGTGCTCCATCCCGCAGGAGTCTTTCTCTGCGCTCCCATCATCGACACCGAGGACCTCCGTCAGAAACTTCTTCAGCCCCTCATGCCTTCTTCGTATCCCCCGGGCGATATTTTTTCCGCTCTCCGTGAGCTCTACGTAGTCGTACTTCTCGTAATTAACCAGCCTTTTTTTTTCGAGCACACCGAGCGCGGAGCTCACGCTGGGCATCTTCACCTTCATGGTATGCGCTATGTTCTTCACCCTGACAACTTTAAGCGTCTCCTCGAGCTTAGAGATCGCCTCGATATAATCCTCCATGCTCTCGGAGAGATCGGCGCGGTCTCTTATATCGCTGCTTCTCACACTGTTTTCAATGCCCGGTTTACCCATGGGTTCCCCCAATTCTCTCTGGTTTCGCTATACCGCAATTTTTCCCTTCACAAAAAGAGCAGGAGCTCCTGCACTTTTCTCTCTGGGCCGTCACGGACCTGTACACCCAAAGACCAATCCGGAAGAAGGCGCCCCCCACTATAAGTAATGCAGCAATATCAAGGATCAAATGATCGAAGATCATACGCGCCTCCCTCAGATAAATAAATTTCCCACCTTAACGACAACGAACGCCATCACCCACGCGAGCGTTATCTGATAGCAGACGCTGAACAGGGTCCATCGCCACGATCCGGTCTCCTGTCGAATCGCCGCCAGCGTCGCGAGGCATGGGGTATAGATCAGAACGAACACGAGAAATGCAAAGGCGGTTATTGGTGTGAGCCCTGACCGGTCGCGGAGGACCGCTCCGAGCTCCATACCTTCCTCCCCGCTTGCGTAGAGCACGCCGAGAGTGCTCACCACGACCTCTTTTGCCACAAAGCCCGTTATAAGGGCGACACCCTCCTTCCAGGTGAAGCCGAGAGGCCTGAAGAAAGGCTCTATGCCCCGGCCGATTCTCCCTATGAAGGAGTAATACACTGCTTTCTGCTTCTGATCTCTTTTCAGCTCCTGTATGAGAGACTCTTTCTCTCTCAAGAGTCTCTCGAGCTCTGTTCGATACCCGGAAGAGCCTTCTCTCAGGTTGTCGGTGCTCATCGTGTGCTGCTCTTCTATCAGGGCGATCCCGTCCTCAAGCCTGGTTTGGTTTTCCCTGTTCACCGGAAAAGATGAGAGAAACCAGATGACGATCGACCCCACGAGGATCACGGTCCCCATCTTGCGCAGGAACTGCACCGCCCTCTCCCACATGTGTATTATCACGGATTTCAGCGTGGGGATCCTGTAAGGAGGGAGCTCCATCACAAACGGCTCAGACTCCCCGCGGAAGAGCGTCTTTCGGAAGAGCCTGCCGATGATGATCGCAAGAACAACTCCGAGGGCGTAAAGCATGAATATCACATTTCCTGCCCTTCTCCCGAAAAATGCGCCTGCGATGAGGACGTATACGGGTAGTCTGGCGCTGCAGCTTATGAGCGGATTAATGATGATGGTAAGAATTCTGTCCTTCTCGTTCTCCAGTGTTCTCGCGGCCATGATCGCCGGCACGTTGCATCCGAAACCCATTATCATCGATATGAAAGACTTTCCATGGAGCCCGATGACATGCATCACCCTATCCATGACAAACGCGGCACGCGCCATGTATCCGGTATCTTCGAAAATCGAGATCATGAAAAAAAGGATGAGGATGTTCGGCAGGAATACGATGACACCGCCTACTCCGCCCAGGATCCCGTCTACCATCAATGATTTGAGCATCCCGTCAGGAACTACGGATGAGATTACGCTGCCCAGTATCCCCATGCCTGCGTCGATCCACCGCATGGGGAAGGACCCCACATTAAATGTAACCTGAAACATTATCCAGATGAAGAAGACGAGAAGCGGGATTCCGAGCAGCCTGTTGGTGAGAATCTTGTCTATCCTCTGCGAGAAGTCCTTCTTCTTCTGCTCCCTCAGCGCTATAGATTCCTGAAGAAGCCCGCTGATAAATCCGTACCTCTGGTCTGCTATGATGTTCTCAGGCTCCTCATCGAAGATCCCCTGCAGATGACTCCTCGATCTGCTCGTCTGCGTCTCTATCCCGACTGGATTCTGTGCGTTCTCCTCCACCTTTTTTACAACGTCTGAATCGTTCTCCAAAAGCTTCACAGAGAGCCATCTCGGCGGATACACGCCGCTGAGTCCGGGATCTTTTTCCACCCTGCTCTGGATGACGAGTATCTCCTCTTCCAGCTCGTTCCCGTAGGCGATATTGACGGCCCTTGTCTTGTGCTCCTTCTCCTCGTATACCTCTATCACCCTATCGAGGATCTCCCTCACCCCGATCCCCCGGTTTCCGACGGTAAAGAGCACAGGGCCGCCGAGAAACGAGCCGAGCTTTTGTTCGTCTATGTGCAGGCCCTGCTTATTGGCCATATCGGCCATGTTAAGCACGAAAATAAAATTTCCGCCCAGCTCGATCATCTGAACGGCGAGGTAGAGGTTCCGCTCGAGGTTTCCGGCGTCTATGATGTCGATGACAACATCCGGTTTCTCGTCAACGATGAAGTTACGTGCGATGATTTCCTCTATCGAATAGGCGGTCAGGCTGTAGGTCCCGGGGAGGTCGACGAATACGATGTGATACCCGTTGTAGCTCACGCTGCCCTCGATCTTCTCGACGGTAACCCCGCTCCAGTTCCCGACCTTCTGCCGCGATCCGGTTATCTCGTTGAATATGGTCGTCTTGCCCGAGTTCGGATTTCCCCCAATGGCGACGACTATCCTTTTGTTCTTCCCCGTCTCGCTTCCGGACATCGGGGGGCTCCTATACGCTGATCTCTGACGGTACGTGAGGTGGAACCGTCATAAGTACGGCTCTGTCATCACGATCTTCTCCGCTTCGTTACGGCGAAGCCCGACATGGTAGCCTTTCACAACAAACTCTATCGGGTCTCTGAGCGGTGCGTATTTTTCGACGTATACTTCCGCTCCCTTAACGAAACCCATCTCAATAATCCTCCTCTTGAATCTTCCTTCACCCCGGATCTCGAGGATTTTCCCCCTCTGGCCCTCCCTGTACTCTCTCAAAGTATAAGCTCTTTTCGGGTACCCTTCCTGCTCAGACGCCCGCCGGACCTGGATCCTCGCCGCCATACCCTTCCCGAGACCGAACTGCACTCCCTTTACCGATATACGCGCAGGACCCGATCGGCCTGCGGATATTACCCTGATCTCCGCATTGGGATAGAGCCCCATACTGCCGAGCTTCCTTATAAAGCCCTTCCCTCCTGAAAGGGAGACGACCCTGTAGGTCCCCTCACCTGCATTGCTGAGGGGTATAGCATCATGATCTCGATTCATATTTCCTGCCAGAGAGAAAATGTTAGACGCTTCTAATATAATACTAATACTCTAATTTTTATACAAATGAATTCCTCCTTTAGTCTCCTGAGTTTCTCATATCGCCCGCTAATAAAGGGTTGCAATTCGTAATTTTACATCACATAATCTTATGTGGCTCTGACGGGGGTGAGGTACCAACCAATCATCGTCCTTTAGGGCCTAACAGCGGTACAGAGAGGAACCTCCGGTGCACAACATCATCATCTACATTCTATGGACCATCGTCGACCTCTCGCTTCTTGTCCTCGCTTTTACGTTGTGGGGAAAGGCCGGTGTTACGGCGATAATCGCTTCGAATGTCGTCATAATGAACATCTTCGTTCTCAAGGGAATCGAGCTCTTCGGACTCGATGCGACCGGAGGGAATGTACTCTACGCGTCGATCTTCCTTGGGACGGATATCCTCACAGAGTACTACGGAGCGCGGGAGGCCAGAAAGGTTGTATTTATCGGGTTTTATATTTCCGTTTTTTTTCTTCTGGCGACGAGGTTTATACTCCTGTTTACCCCGTCAGAGTGGGACCTGTACCACAACACAATGAAACAGCTCTTTTCACCGGTATGGAGGATCGTGGGAGCCTCGATGGCTGCATACATAGTGGCGCAGAATCTCGACGTACTGAGCTACAACTGGCTTAAGAGGAAGGTCCCCTCGCAGCTCTGGCTGAGAAACAACGGGTCCACATGGACATCCCAGCTTGCCGACAGCGTTATTTTCTGCTCCTTTGCGTTTATCGGCGTCTACGAGACCAGGGTGCTTCTTGGAATTATTCTCTCGACCTATGTTCTGAAAGTGATTGTCGCGGCAATAGACACGCCCTTTCTCTATCTAACAAAGCTCATTGTGAGGGTGAGACCGAAGATCCTGTCCTGACACTGTGCTGCATCGGGAGTAAGACTGGCCTTTTTCCGATGACGGTTCGTAACAAAAAAATCCGTTCAGAACCGGGCTCGCTGTCTCACGTCAGTGGGTTTGTAATATGAGATGGGAGCGGGCCTTTGAGTTGGTACTCCTGTTTCTATCAGCCGGAAAAACGAAATAGTGATGACGTAAAAAACGGAATGTTCGCCGACGAACCGCAGTTGGCAGACAATGCAGAGACAACTTCCATATAAAAGGAATATAATATTTCCTTATAAGCTTCACCTTAAACGGTCTGTAACCAACGGTGGAAAACCGGCATTTGATCGAGCTGCCTCTTCTTTTTCATAAAATAAAATTACATATCAAGAAATGCTACGATAAATAACCCCGCTTATACGCCAACTCAAGCATTTGAACACCCCTGCTGTTACCACACAGAAAACGGCGCGTGTCAAATTATACTTTTCGAATAACGTCACCTCTACAACTAATCGGTGTTTTTCAATGCCTTTCGTTATAATACTGACTGCTAATTACATTTTAAATACCTAACTAAAGATACCCTCTTACATAAGCAAGCTCGGCATTTGAACGCCCTTGATAATCACTCAAATGAAGCTGATTATTAAAAATGTTTCCATTCACAATGTATCTTTTACTTTAACACGGGCGTTTTGAAGTTCCACGCTTTCAGCATGGAACTTCGAGTACTAATAATTATCACCCTATAAACAGCTATTATTTTAAAGGTATCCTTTACTATACGCTAATTCGGCATTTAACACTGAGCCGGGGGCCGCACCGCGCCGCGTATTATGTGAAAGAAGAACAAACCTGACGAAATTGCCCGTCACGCGGACCCTGCCTACACTCACCGCCATACCCCAGGCTCTCTCCCTGGGCTCTCCGGCGTTGACATCGTAACGGTGCTGCGGACGGTCCGCTTCGGCCCTGTATATAACAGGTTTTTTCGGCGCAGTCGGAAGGCCGGCTACCTCCTTCGGAGACTCGAACGTTTCGAATAGCCTTACTATCTCCTGCTCCGACCGTTTCTCGGTTACTTCGACTTCAACAGCCTCGAGGTGTCCGTCCACCACCGGAATACGGATACAGGTTGGATAGACTTCGAACCCGGCATCCTTCACCCTCTTCGAGGAGGTATCGTAGGCCCCCAGTATTTTTTTCGCCTCCCGCTGGATCTTCTCTTCTTCGCCGTTGATGTGGGGGATTATGTTCCCCAGTATATCGAGAGAGGGAACACCGGGATATCCCGCGCCAGATATTGCCTGGTACGTTGCCACAAATACCCTGCGGATCCCGAGCGGCTGCAGGACCTTGAGCGGAACCACCAGACCTGTTGTGCTGCAGTTTGCGTTCGTAACGATGAAACCTTTTTTGTCACGCACCATATCTATGGCCTCGGCATTCACCTCGGGAACGAGCAGCGGCACTTCAGAATCCATTCGGTGACTGGCGGTATTTGAGAAAACGGCGATCCCTTTCGCCGCAAGGTCTGTCTCAAGCTGAGCTGCCACATCCGACGGGAGTGCGGAGAAGGCGATCCCCACACCGGTGGAAGCTATCTTATCGGCATCCGGTGGAATGAGCTTGAGACCCCCTACTCTCTCAGGAAGCGGGGTTTCAAGCTTCCATCGGCCGGTATCCACATACAGACCGCCCTCTCTTTTTGCCGAAGCAACGAGTGCGCTCACTTCAAAATAGGGATGATCGATAAGCGCCTCTATGAACCGCTGTCCCACCATGCCCGTAGCACCGAGAATTGCAGCCTTTATCTTTGCCATATAACCCTCCAGAATCTTTGTCAGTAATGTTCTATAAAATAAAAAAACCCACCAGAAATGGTGGGTTCTATGATATTACAAAAGACCTACCCCACCGTCTTTCGTTTCGCCGTCTTTTTCTTTGTTTTGATTTCCACACTATTAGTAACGGTAAGTTTCAGCATAGTAATAGATCCTTTTATTGAAATCATATGTTAAGACTATAGGCCTACGGTTGTCAAGATATTTTTTTTACTAAATAATAGGAAATACCCGATTTTTATTGCGAACCTGCCATTTGGCGGAGATATAAGAGGATTTTCAACAGATGATGCCAGCGGAAGCACATCGCAGGTGGCAAACATCTTGGAGGCTCTTGAAACAGGTGCGAAGGTTCTCGTAATGGATGAAGACAAATCTGCAACGACCATTAAGATACGAGACCACCGGATGTAGGAGCTCGTATCCAAGGAAAAGGAGCTTATTACTCCATTCGAACGATAACGGATATCGGACAGGGAAAGTGTGTATCGGATAAAACTGTCATTATCATGTAAAAGAATGAAAATCACGCTTGAAGAACTTATGTCCAAAAAGCGCCATAAAAGCATGCTGGATTGTGTCGAAACTGGAACGAGGCTAACAAGGCGCTGATTAGCTTTGGCGTTAGCCTGGATTTCTCACAAAAGACTATTAAAAAACCTTTCTCTATGGTATAATTATTTTGGCCACAATCAATTATACCAAAAGAGAAAGGCAAAATCATGAATACAGTCTGTAATAAAAATACTACCATAAAACAGCTCACATTGCAACCCCTGGGGAATAAAAAAGTAGAAGCTAAGTTCGATGGTGGGAGGATCACTTCTGATGCAGGAGCGCTGCTTCTGAGAGAAATCGATGAAGCAAACAAAGTATTAAAGGATTTTGCGAGCTGTTTTACGGATTATCGGGATCGTCGGTATACGGAGCATGGGGTACAGGAATTGATATCGCAGAGGGTATATGGGATATGTTGTGGGTATGAGGACTTTTTACGATCACGACCGGTTACGGAACGATCTATTGTTGGCGACCATATGTGGGAAGGGAGATCCTTTAGGGAGAGGGGAGGAAATTGGTGAGGGATCGGGGCTGGGAAGAGCACATTACACAGGCTTGAAACCGCCTATGGGGACGTTGTGAGTACCGGAAGATACAAAAAGATCGTATATAAAGCAGGAGCAATTGAAGAGTATTTTGTGAAAATATTTCTCAGGACCTATGGTGAGAAGCCGGAAGAGATCATTATTGATATAGATGCGACGGATGATCCATTGCATGGGGGGGCAGGAGGGGAGATTTTTTCATGGTTATATCACATGTTCTTATAGCTGTCAAGTTACTCTGTTATACAAAAATAATACATTTACATTTTCAATGTATTAGATAAATAAAACGTATTTTTGATGCTTATTACAATATTATATCATAAAGAGTTTCTTAAAAACAAATATGATGTGCGCCCACTCTTTTCACGGTTGCATCCAGGCGGTCACTACGCTTTTACGCCCATCATACCCGGGATCGAAAAAATAGCAAACGGCCTATATCAAAGTTTATGCCAAGCCGGCGTCGCGAGGCCGGCTTGGCATGTGCGCTGGTGTTTCTCTGCACCGCCGCAGCGCCCTATTACATGCCGCGAAGCGTCTCATATATCGCAATGACATTCTCAATCGGCGTATCGGGAAGAGTCTCATGTGAAGGGGCGAGAATGACCCCGCCACGGTTATTCCACAGGCCAACGATTCTCCTTACCTCCCCGGCCACTTCCACTGCACTCTTCTCAACGAGAAGCTTCTGCACATCGAGCCCGCCGTGAATACAGACATTCCCGCCGTACCTGCGGTACACGGTTTCAATATCCATGTGCCGCGCCGATGTCTGTACCACGTCGAAGACATCGATGCCGGCATCGATCATCATCGGCAGCACTTCGTGCACGTTCCCGCAGCAGTGCCAGCCGAAATCAAGGCCGTATTTCTTATTCTGTTCTATCAGTTTTTTATAGATGGGGAGAAAATAGCGCCTGAAAAGCTCGGGCGAGAAAATCATCCCGCTTTGACCAGCGACATCATCCCATGTACCGTAGTAGTCGGCGCTCTCTCCAATGGCCGCCAATTCCCTGCGGTTGAACTCGAGGCAGAATTCGCCGACTTCTCCGATTATACGCTCGGTCATTTTGCGGTCAAAGGCCATGTCCACGAGAAAGCTTTCCATCCCGCGCAGGTAGCAGCACATCATGAACAGGCTGCTCAGCGTCCCGATACAGACCACGTCGTCGTCGGCCGGCTCGATATCGGAGAATTCCAGCCCGCGGTATTTGTTTCTCATCCTGCTGAAGTCGAATAGGTCGAGCTTTGAGGTGAGAAAATTCCGTTCTATATCCGAGGCCGAGGTGGCAGCAGCAAGCGGCGGGTCGACGCCTACGTGGGGATAATCGATGTCCCACGATTTCATGTTGCCCGGTTTTGCCCTGATGCCGATCGTATAGAAGTAGGTCCCGTCGTCGACATAGGGCGGCTGCGGGAGCGGACCGTTGAAGGCAGGGATGAATGTAGAGAATTTATCGACCTTTGAGCCAGAGGACCAGAAATCGGCCCCGAGTTTATCGAGAAAAGGCTGCCGGTTCCCGTTAAAATCGTCAGGCCGCTCGAAACCGAAATGCTCCATTATTCTGATCGTTAGATACTTCGACGCCCTAAAGGTCGTCGGTATGCGGTCGACCTCCTTCCTGTGCACCGCGGCAAGCAGCCTGTCCTTCCTGTTCATACAACCTTACCCCTCTCCCGACCTGTAGCGGCCTGAACGGATGCCGGTGGAAAAAAATAGAAGCCCGGCCCGTTCACTCATTGACAAGAACGACTTTAATCGACCTGGAAGGATTTGCCTGAAGCGCAAAACCTTCGGCCACATCCTTGAGCGGCAATGTCTGTGATATGAGAATGTCCCTGTCAACCCTACCCTTCGCGATAAGCGAGAGCGCCTCTTCGGTTTCGTGGTAGTAGTATCCCATCGACCCGTGCACCGTCATGTATTTGAACATGACCATATTCGGATCCAATGACACCGCTTCTTCATAAACCGCGGCAATGACGGCGGTGCCCTGTTCGGGTTTCAGCAGCTCGAGGCTCTGATAGAACGTCAGCGCCAATCCTGCAGCATCGACCGTCACATCGCAGCCGCCTGCGGTCTTTTCCTGATAGCGCACCTCGTGTTCCCCCGTAATCTGCTTTATCTTCTTCACGGGGTCCTCTTTTCGGGCGTTGATGATGACATCCGCGCCTATCCTTTCGGCGGCGTCGAGCCTCATCTCCGAGACGTCGACGATAATGATCCTCGCCCTGCTGTACGCCTTTACGATCTGCAGATAGCCGAGACCGATGACACCGGCACCAAATACGGCTACGGTTTCATCATCCCCCGGTTCCCTGAGATGGTATGAATGCATCGGGTTGCACATCGGTTCCAGCGTCGCTACGGTGACATATCCCAGTGAATCGGGCAGCTTGAAGAGGTTTTTCAACCGGTCTCCATGCACTTCCGTAAACTCCGCCATCCCCCCCTTGTTGTGCACGCTGGCCACCCTGTCGCCCACCTTAAAGCCACTCACGTCCCTGCCCACCGCCACGATCTCACCGGTAAACTCGTGACCGATTATCCTGTAATTGTCGATGACCTTCGTTGAAGCCTCCGTGAGCATTTCGGAGTTATACACGTGGAGATCCGACCCGCATATGCCGCAGGCCTTCACCCGTATGACCACACCGTCATCCTCCAGCTTGGGGTCCTGCACGTCAACAAGCTGTATGTTTTTCTTTCCTAAAAATGCAGCAGCTTTCATCTTCTATTCCCTCTTGTTAATCTTTTCCGCCCGGGTCCGCCGCGTTGAGCGCCCTTTCGCCCAAATCCTGCAACTCCCGTATATTCCGCTCGATATCGCCCTTGAACACGCTCGACCCGGCAATAAGCAGGTTCGCCCCGGCAGCGACGATTTGCGGCACTGTTTCCCTGTTCACGGAGCCGTCGACACCGATGTCGAAGCGAGCGCCCGAGCTTTCACGCAGTGCACAGGCCTTACGTATCCTCGGCGTGGTGATCGGCGAAAAGGGCTGCCCGCCGAATCCGGGGTATACCGCGAGCACGATGAGAAGATCGATTTCTTCGAGAATTTCAGGATTGACCTCGAGCTTCTCGAAGCCCCTGTCAGGATTCACGCCGATTCCGGCCATGATCCCGTGACGTTTTATGTTCGCAATCGTATGCGGTAGATGCGGGCAGGTGTCCTCCTGCACTACTATCATATCGCTCCCCGCTTTCGCAAAATCTTCGATGAAGACATCCGGATTATCTATTTCAAGATGCGCAACGAGCGGAATACTCACATGCTTTTTTAGCGCCGGTATGACCTCCACGCCGAACGCGAAGTTATGACAGTAATGCCCGTCCATTATATCTATATGCAGCTCCACCCCACCGCCCTTTTCAGCCTTCACCGCCTCTTCCGACAGATTACCGTAATCGGCGGAAAGTATGGAAGGGCTCACCTTTATCCGATAACTCATTCCCCGTCCTTTCCCAAAACGGTGCACCGAACATGGATGAAACCCATGGACTGCGCTCACGCATTGAATAATGTTTGTTTTATAACATATTTCATACCTATCCACTCTATTATAAAATATTTATCAAGTAATTTATTGTTTTCAGTATTTTACCGTATAACCCTATTATACGAATTATTGGGAACAAACGAATTCCCGCGATAATAACGGCTGCCCGGCTGAACGGTTCCCGCATTCCTGAAGGCACACGCCGGACGGGCAGCTACGAATACCCTGCTCTTTCGTGTGAAAAACAGCGGTCAGCGACCGCACGGCCACGATCCGGAAGACAAAGCTTCGCATACAAATTTTTATGTTGCATTATTTTTTGAAAAAGATAAAATATTTATGGTAATGTTTCTTTTCATACATTTCAAGGAAACGATTACGGATATTGAATAAGAGTCATTATATATCATTTATTCTTTCCCTGAAAGTTTTAAAAATAGCACAGGAACGGAAAAAACGCATTGAAAAAACAGGAAAAAAGACTACTCACCCTTCTTGAAATCTTGAAGGATGAAAAAGCGGCCAGCACAAAAGAGCTCTCTCAGCATTTGAAGGTAACCGAAATGACCGTCCGTAGGGACTTGGGCATTCTCGCCGATAAAAACCAGGTTCGCATCATACACGGCGGGGCGATATACACCGCCAGGGAGCAGAGGAACGAGTACGAATACTATTTCTTTTTCCAAGAAGAAACGCGGTACAAGGAACACAAGGCGCGGATAGGAAAAAAGGCGTCGTCGCTCATAGAAGAGTCCGATACCATCATCATTGACGGTGGTTCAACGGCGGAATGCGTCGCGCGGCATATCCCGAAAGACGTGGAAATAACCATACTCTGCTATTCGCTGAATATCGCCAACATCGTGTGCCGAAACAACCGCTGGAAGAAGATCGTGTCCGGCGGGTACTACAACGACGATTCACTCATGTTTGAAAGTCCCAAAGGTGTTGAGCTTATAAAGAGCATGCGGGCGTCCAAGGCCTTTATCAGCGCGACGGGTGTAAACAGCACCCTCGGCCTTACCTGTAAGAACATATCCGAGGTCGAAACGAAAAAGGCGGTGATAGCCTCATCGGATACAAAAATACTGATCGTCGACTCCAGCAAGTTCGGCCAGGTACACATCGCTCATTTTGCTGACCTGGACGATTTCAACATCATTATTACCGACGGCGGCATACCGCAGGAATACCGGGATTTGATCAATGAACGGGAAATCGAACTTCATATCGTATAGCGCGCACGGTAAACCCGGCGTTCCGGTTTTCCCTTCTCGCGCTTTATACCGGCGGCTGCGGTGCTTGAGATGCCCGGCATGACGCACCGGGACGACTCATCGGGGGGCGGTGGCCCCATAAGGGGAGATGCCTTGAGCACAGTACGATCAGAGCAAAGAGTGATCGCCGCCGTCAGGCCGTTTCTCTTCACCGTCTTCTTCGTCTCGGGCGCAACCGGTCTGGTCTTCGAGCTGCTCTTCAGATACCTGCTGCACCTTTCTTTGGGCGTCACCCACTATTCAGTCGGCATCGTGCTTTCGGTATTCATGGCCGGACTCGGTATCGGTAGTCTCCTTTTTGGCAGGATCGCGGACAGGTCGAGAAGGCTCCTTCTACTCTTCGGGCTCCTGGAGCTCGGCATCGGACTCCTGGGGCTGCTACTCATCGGCATTTCCGGCTATCTGGATTCCATGTACGTGTCCTTCAGCGCATCCATGGGCGATCCGGAGTCACAGGGATTACTGATAAAAACCTGCCTGGCAGGACTATTTCTCCTGCCGCTTACCGTACTCATGGGCGGTACGCTGCCCGTGCTCGGGAAGTCCGGCGCACCGCTGGGCCTGCTCTACGGAATAAATACGCTCGGCGGCGGCGTCGGTACACTTGGCGTGAGCTTCGCACTGCTCGGTACACTGGGAACTGCGCGTACTATGCTCCTCTTTTCGCTCATCAGCATTGGCATCGGCTTCTTATCGATTGTCTTTCAAAAAAGGACCGGCGAGGAGAAGGGCGACTCCCGCGGCACTGATCCCGCCGTCGACGACCGGAAACAGACACTCCCCTCCGCCCCGCTGCTCGCCGTCTCCGCACTGGCACGGCTGATGGAGAGGAAAATCTGCGTCCGGGGGCCCTACCCGGCGGGCTAGTAGTTGACCAGCGCCGTTTTTATGAGGCGTGACGGCCTGTGAGAAACTTCCTCCATGCCGGTCTCGATGTCTTCAAAGCGGTAGGTGCGGGAGACAAGGGCGCTCTGGTCGAAGACCTTCTTCCTTATGAGCTTCACCGCGTCCTCGAGATCCCGGTGAAAATTCACAGAGGTGAACGGTGTCGTATTCAGAATGTGCAGGCCCTTCATGTGCCACTCGCCCGTAGGCAGGACCTCATCCTGCACGTGGTGCCCGAATATACAGAGCCTGCCCCCGTTCCTGAGCATATCGGTCGCCTGCCCGAGCACTCCGGGCAATCCGACGGTTTCGATGACGAGGCCTGCGGCGCCCCCGAGTATATCTCTCACGGCCTCCACCGCGTCGACCCTCAGGCTGTTTATCGTCCGTACGGCGCCCAAGCCCTCCGCAAGCGCGAGCCTGTCGTCGTCAATGTCTATCACCACGAAATTATTGATGAACTCCATCGGCAGGCTTTGAATGAAGAGGAGCCCCATGTAGCCCGATCCTATGAGGACGACATCATCACCGGGCTCGATGCCGAGAAAGCGCAGCGAGTTCACGACGCAGGCCGCGGGTTCAGAAATCCATAACTCGTAGCGCTCCACCTCATCGGGTATTTTTACCACTGTGTCGATCTCGGCGATGAAATAATCGGAGAACGACCCGCCGAAGGCGTTGCTCGTCACCTTGTCGCCCGGCTTGAGGCCTTCGACCCTTTTTCCCACGGCATGTACGATGCCCACTCCCTCATGGCCGGGCCGTGCGCTGTACACCGGATTGAAGCCCGGATCCTTGTAGGACTTGATATCGTACTGGCATATCCCGCAGGCCTTCATCTGCACGAGCAGCTGGCGTTCCCCGGGTGCGGCTACCGTTTCTTCAGTGATGGACATGCGGTGCCCGGCGTTGAAGGAGACGACCCTGCCTGAGTTCCGTGCAGCCATTTCACCCGTACCTCCGTTAACATTATGTACCTTTTCATACAGACGGGGCAGCGTCGGTCTCGCTTGAGTTGTTACGGTGAGAGAAAAACCGCGGGAATGACCTTTCCCGCACACCCCGGGCGGGAGCACGCGTGGGTGCGTCCCTCCTGAGGGGTGTTCACCCTGATGGGTGGTGGAATTCACAGTGGACCCCAGAACCAACCGCCGTCCCGCGAGCCGCTACGTCTACAGCGCCTTTCCAGTCTCACTGTCGAAAAAGAGCAGGCTCTCCTCGTCGAGCTCGATCCACACCCTGCTCTTCGGCTCTACACTAAACGTCGGGCGTGTCCTGGCCTTGAAAATCCTTTCACCTATCTGCATGTTGACGATGTTCATCGAGCCGAAGTGCTCGAGAAAAAGCACCGCCGCTTCGAACCTGCACGGCGCCTCCTCACCATGTATCTTCACCGCCTCAGGCCGCACGCCGAGAATCAACCCTTCCTTTTTCGACAGCCCTGAAATCCTGTCCGTGCACTTCTCCGAAAGATTGAGCTGTAAAAGCCCGCCGTCAAGCTCGAGGGCCGTGTCCCCGGCGACTTTGCAGTCGAAGAAGTTCATCTTTGGATTCCCGATGAAGCCCGCGATGAAGAGGTCCGCAGGGTTTCGATAGACCTCTTTCGGTGTCCCGATCTGATGTACTACTCCTTCGTTCAACACAGCCACTCTGTCTCCCATTGACATTGCCTCCATCTGGTCATGTGTTACATAGAGAGTGGTTGTCTTTAAATCAAGCTGTATCTGCCGGAGCTCAACACGAAGCTCCTCACGGAGCTTGGCATCGAGATCTGAAAGGGGCTCATCCATTAAAAAGATCTGGGGCTTTCTGACAATTGCCCTTCCAATACCCACCCTCTGCATCTCACCGCCCGATAAAGCGTCAGGCATGCGGTCAAGAAGGGGGGTTATATGAAGAAGGTTCGCAACCATTTCAACCCTCTCCTTGATCTCCTCTTCCTTTTCCCTGTATAGAGGCGAACGCAGAGGGAATTCCAGGTTCTTTCTGACCGTCAACTGCGGATACAGGGAAAAAGACTGGTAGACAAAAGCGACATCCCGTTCCGCAGGACTGAATTCGGCCGCGTTTTCTTCCCCGATAAATATTTCGCCCGAATCGATTTTTTCAAGACCTGAAACTACCCGTAATGTTGTTGTTTTTCCAGCTCCGGTGGGACCTACCAGTACGAAAAATTCCCCTTCTTTGATATTCAGATCTATTCCCTTTAAAGCGGTAACTTTTCCAAATGTCTTTACTACATCTTTAAATACGATACTCGGCATTAAGCATTACCTCTCTATAGTATTTCTTTTTGAGTCTGCGGGTCAAAGATGCGTATCCTGTCCTTGTCCGGTACCGCCCATACGGTTTCTCCTGTTTTTAGCAGGACATCGGGCTCAGTAAGGACTTTTAAAATATGTTCTCCTGAGCGGAGATTTACTATATTCTCAGGCCCCAGCTCTTCAACTATTGTTACCTCCATATCAAAGCCGTTCGCATCCTTCTTTGGGTTCAGCTTAATGTCCTCGGGTCTTACACCCATCACCATGGATTTTTCCTTCCCCACGGCCCTGATCTTTTTTACAATGGCATCGTTTACCTTCAGTTCTTTCCCGTCCAGTCCCAGTTTTAAAGTATTACTATTCTTCAAAGAACATTCTATGAAATTCATTCCCGGACTTCCAAGAAAATTTGCGACAAACATGTTGACTGGATTGTGATAAATATATTCAGGGGTTTCGATCTGCTGGATCTCACCTAAATTCATGGTCACTATCCTGTCGGCTATCGCCATTGCCTCCATCTGGTCATGGGTCACATAGATTGTTGTTGACCCTATTTCAAGATGAATTTTTTTAATCATTGTTCTGGCTTCTTCACGGAACTCAGCGTCAAGTGTAGAAAGAGGCTCATCCAGCAAAAAAACCTTCGGTTTAATTACAAGGGCCCTGGCAAGCGCCACACTCTGCAGATCTCCACCGCTCAAATGGGAGGGTTTGAGCTGAAGAATATCCTTAATCCTTAACAGTTCTGCTACCCTCATGACCTCCTTTTCAATATCGCTCTTTTTTTGCTTCATTGCTCGCAGTGGAAAAGATATATTTTGATAGGCTGTCATATGTGGGAAAAGAGCGTAATGCTGAAACACAAAGCCGACGTCACGGTCAAGAGTCGGCAGATCATTAACCAGTTCTTCATCGATATAGACTTCTCCTTCTTCCGGATCTTCCAGGCCGGCTATACACCTCAATGTTGTGGTTTTACCGCAACCGGAAGGTCCAAGGAAAACGACAAACTCTCCCTTTTCAATTTCAAGGTTGGCATTCTTAACAGCTACAGTCTTGCCAAACCTTTTAGTCATATTAACCAGGCGAATCATAGACATCGTAGACATTACCCCCTTATGACACCAAAAGTAATTCCGCGTAACAGGTTTTTTCGAACCAGATACACGAATACAACAACCGGTATAATATATATCAAGCTTGAGGCCGCAAGCACTCCCCAGATGACGCCTTCGCTGCCATAGGACATGGTGTATATTGTCGGCGGCATGAAAACCCATTTTCTTGTACCAATAACGATGGCGAAGAGAAACTCGTTCCACACAAGTATGCTGCAGAATATGGCGGTCGCGGCAAGCCCGGGCTTTACCATTGGCAATACCACTTTTAAGAAGGCGCGGAGACGGGTATAACCGTCACACATCGCCGCTTCCTCAAAGGAAAAGGGCACATCATCAAAAAAGCTTTTCATGATCCACACAGAAAAAGCCATATTGAACATTGTGTAAAGAAGAAGAAAACCTAAAAAGGTATCTTTGAGCCCTAGGTTGGTGAAGAGGAGTGATATAGGCACCAGAACCACAATGGGAGGAAGCATCCTCGTTGAAAGGATGACGAACATAAGGTCCTCCTTTGCCGCCATTTTATATCGGGAAAGGATGTAGGCAGCCATGGTCCCCAGGATCAGCGATAGCAAGGTAACACAAGAGGTCATAAGTATGGACCTGCCCATGGCCCCGATGAAGGATGTTGCCGCCCCCGCCCTGCCAGCTCCAACTTCACCAGATTCCGCAGTACCAAGAAACACCTTGAAGTTGTTAATCGTTGGCTTAAAAATAATCGTCGGCTTGGGGTCAAAGATCTGGACCTTTGTTTTTAAAGCTGTAACTCCCATCCAGAAAATGGGAAATACGTAGGTAACAAAGACCACTGCAATCATTATGAAGATAACAACCGTTCCTACAACTTTTATCCCCTTTTTTCTTTTTTTACGAATAGCTTGAGCCAATTTAGTCCTCCATATTATGCGGAAACCTAGTTATCGTTCGCGGGCCCTGAGAAGATACTTGATGTATATATTGCTCAGAGCTACAATTAAAATAAGCAGGATGTAGGCAAAGGCACAGGAAACTCCTGTTTTGCTGGAAAGGAAAGCATCCCGATAGAGCAGCATCGATACCGGCTGCGAACTGTAACCGGGTCCGCCCTGCGTCATACCCCATCCAATATCAAAGAGTTTAAAAGCGTCCATAGTACGGAATATCATTGCAATCATCATGAGAGGCCACATGAGTGGAAAAGTGATGTGAGAAAACCTGAACCAGCCGGAAGCCTTATTCACTTCGGCAGCTTCATAAAGATACTTTGGAATTGCTGAAACACCAGCGAGGCAGAACAGAAACATGAATGGAGACCACATCCATGTATCGGCAATGATGACTCCGAAAAGGGCCGTTTTTTCATGTGCAAGCCACTCAATTTTCTGTAGACCAAATAGGGTGTTCAACAGGTAATCTATAACCCCCCAGTTGGGTTCCAGCATGTATCTCCAGAACATGCCCACCACTACAGGTGAGAGCATCATTGGAGCGAAAATCAGCGTTGTGATAATTCCTTTTCCCTTGAACTCCCTGTTGAACAGCAGTGCCAGAGCGAGGCCGATAATCGACTGTGCCACTACAGATATTATTACAAATTTCCCTGTGGTCTGGTAATGCTTCCATATATACTGATCCCGCAGAACATTTTTGTAATTTTGAAATCCTATAAAGTTCGGTTTTACCAGTTTAGTCCCGGGCCTTTCCGTCACCAGGCCCGGAAAAAGCCTGAATCTTCCCTCAACTGCCCGGTAATCTGTAAAACTCAAATAGGCCGACCAGATCAGCGGATACATAATAAGAAATGCCAGTAGTGCGATACAGGGCATGAGAAACATGTATTTCAATTGTTTATCCGTTATGCCTCTCCGTTTTCGTTTCCTTTTAGTCATTCCTCCTGTGGAAGTTACCGTACTCAAGGTTATTGCCTCCTCATGAAAAATTAAAGCGGGACCCTTGTCAGGGGCCCCGTTATTATAAAGATTAAATTATTTGTAGAAACCATCCATAATCTTCTGATGTTTTGCCGCCAGTTCATCAAGAGCTTCCTTGATTGGTTTTGCGCCTGTAACAGCGCTGTTCAGAAGCTCCTGTGAAGACTGTAAGAGCTCATTATACACCGGTATGTTCCATACATCGCGGACATAAGGGAGAGCTTCATACAGGGCTTTGTTCTGAGGAAGAATATCCCAGAACCTTTGAGATGACAACACGTCCAGGTACGCCGGGTGCCCCTGGTTTTCGGCATATGTCCAGATCTGTTCCGGTTGATAGAACCACTCGATAAAATCGGCGGCTTCCTTGTGATAGGGCGAGTATGCACTAATTGTCATCGGCTGCCCGCCGAGGCTCACTACATGCGCCTTTGGCCCCTTCGGCGGAACCGCGAACGCAACCTTGTCGTAGACCTTGGAGTTGTTCGGGTCTGAAATGCTCGGTGCGAAGGAAGACCACTCAACGGCCATTGCAACAAGTCCCTGGCTCATGCTCTGCACGGTCTCATCAAAGGCGGCATTCGGCCAGCCCGGAGGAGCAAACTTTGTCAGGCTCTTGTAGAACTCCATCGCCTCCACGGCTGCGGGGCTGTTGATGTAACCCTGAGCAGTTTTTGTCGCCCTGTCCCAGAACGCGCCCCCCCAGCACCAGAGCACCTGGTTGAAGTCCCAGGTGATTACGTCGTAGGGTATTCCAAACTTCGATATATAACCGTAAAAATTATTCGCAGGGTCATTGAAGAATTCAGCGATATCATAGACCTGAAACCAGGTTTCCGGGGGGGATGGGAGCTCATACCCGTACTTTTTCTTGAATGCTGCTTTATTTGCGGAATCTTCGAAAAGATCTTTACGGTAGATCATAAGTTCAGCATCGGCCTCAAGAGGTACCGACCAGATTTTACCGCTGTCAGTCGGGTCGCCCATGTAGTACGGTTTCATGGTAGGGGGAATCTGCTTGACGAACGGTTTGTTGCCAATAAGTGGAGTAAGATCTACAGCAGAATCGGCGTCAACTGCCATACCCAGCCACTGAGAGTCAATAACGATGATGTCCCATACATACTCCTGTGCCTGGATTGAAGACAGCCATTTTGCGTACCACTGGTCGAAGCCCGGTAGTTCGGTTTCACACTTGACCCGTCCGCCGGTGGCTGCTTCATATCCTGCTGCTGTTTTTGCCAAGGCATTACCGGGTGCCCACTGAAAATAGAGAAGCCTCAAGGTAATCGGGCCTTCCGCTTTTTCTTTCTTTTCCGCATAAACAATGGAGATAGACCCGATCACAATCAACGCAAGCGCAATTATCAGTATCAATGTTTTCTTTCTCATTCTACATCCTCCTTTAAAATTAAATAATGAGTTTAACAACCAAAAACAATATATAACTTTTTCTTTTTCTATCACCCCCCTGTTATGTATTTACCAGTTTAGTGCTCTTTAAAATCATGAGCAAATAAATGCGAAACCCTTTAGTTCGGAAAATGAGAGAATAGCATGTATAAAACGAGCCCCATCCAGAGAATATTGAAACCCCATCTAAAAATACCGAGTCCCATCGGCTGTATTAAACCGACAATTCCGGCAAGTATTAATATTATGGCAACAGGCTCAAAAATCTTTTTCAGCTTCTGCAGTACCATTTATATCGCTCCCCTCTGTAAACTGACTGATTATTTATCCTTCTTCCGAAAAAGGCATGGAGTGTACCATTATTAAAATGTATTATCAATCATTTAATTACGTATGTACAGCATTATTTTACATCCCGGGCCGCGGCCCCATGCTGCCCTGCGACCCTTCCCGTAAATAGACCGTCTGTCCCGCGTCATTTGAGAAAGCTGCCAGCAGCGTTACTCGCCGCCGGTCGTCTTGATACGAACAGTTATGCAACAGAAAGAGTTAATTCCCGCCGCCGTGTTCAGGACGGGATTAGGGTTTTGAGGTCACACATCAGCTGGCAGTAAGGAAAGCATAGCAAAGATCCTGATCATCATTAAACCCTGTTACGCGCATGATCATTGTGAAGCGGTACAATTCTACTAATTTTACACAGCAGCACAAATACTGTCAAGTAATAGTGTGTGCCTAGTGTGTAAGTATCATTAATATTAATATTGCCATACTACACCGTGAGCACAATTTTACCTACGGTGTGTCCCTCTTCAAGCGCGTTATGGGCCTCCGGCGCGCGATCGAGGCTGAAGCTCCGACTCACCACGGGCCTTATATGGCCTGCGTCGACCATATCGGCGCATTCCTCGAGTATGCGGGTCTGGCGCAGCTGTTCTTCCATATTATGATAATACATGGGCGAGAGCATGAGCTCGCAGCTGATGTCCAGATTCCTGAGACGGGCCTCCGTCCAGTCGCCGTGCACGACCTCGGGCCTGAGCAGCGCCACGAGCGTGCCGTAGAGGCGCACCGCGCCGAATGTCCTGAAAAAGGTCTCGCCTCCGACGAGGTCCACCGCCGCATCGACGCCGCGGCCCTCCGTCCAGTCGAGGCTTTCACGGACAAAATCCTCTTCCCTGTAATCGATCACCTTTTCAGCACCGAGTTTCTTCACGAGGGCTTGTTTTTCCGCATCGGACACAGTGGCGGCCACCCGCATGCCCTTCACCTTCGCAAGCTGAACGGCAACATGGCCGATGCCGCCCGCGCCGGCGTGTATGAGCACCGTACGGCCCGGGGCGAGCCTTGCCCTGTCGAAAAGGGACTCCCACGACGTGATCAGGCTCGCCGGGAGCGCCGCCGCTTCGGTAAACGATACCCCCTTCGGCTTAGCCGCCGCGCAACGCTCGTCAATAACGTTGTACTCGGCGTAATTTCCCGGCGAAATCCCCACACCGCCGTAGGCATAGTATACCTCGTCGCCGACGCTGAAGCGCGTCACCCCCCTGCCGGTTTCCTCGACGATGCCGGCCCCGTCGAGATCCAATATCTGAGGCAGCTCTGCGGGATGCCAGGTGCCGCGGCGCCTCTGCTTCGCATCCACCGGGTTCAGTCCCGCCGCCTTAATCCGTACCAGCATCTCTGTATCGCTCTTGATTGCAGGCTTCGGCACATCCCGCAGCTTTAACACCTCCGGTCCGCCGGTCGCGGTCATCAAAATCGCCTTCATGACCACACCTCCTCAACGCGCATCGGGCAGCGCTGCATTGCGGCGTCACCTTTCCCGGCGGCGATCAGTACCGGCTTCCCCGGTCACGCCGACTCCCTTCGACACCGTTTACTCAAATCCCTCCCGTGTCGCGCGGGACATCCCTCCCCGGCTCACCGGTCGAGCACCTCCGATGCGAATTTCCTGCTCGAGACGGTTTTCAGGTTTGTCTCCAGAATTCCCGGAAGGTCTTCGTCGTCGATGGTGATAGTACCTTCCTGAACATTGACCAGAAAATCCGCTTCCCATATAATCTGGAAATCGATCCCGTCGACGCGCTGCCGGCTGTGGTGATTGCCGACGATGTAGCACACCCTCTCGAGCACGTCGGACCGTACACCGATTTCAGTCATGAGCCGTCTGGCGACTGCGGGCCCCTCCCTTTCCTGATACTGCGCATCGAGCGATGAGTATTTTTTCAGTGATTCAGGTATACCGATATCATGAAAAACGCTTCCCAGCGTAACGACATGCCGAACAAACTCATCGCGTATGCCTTCGGCTGCATAAATCCGCTCGGCGTAGGAGAGCACCTTCATCGTATGCGCTGTAAATCTCTCTTCGCCGAAGTAATCCTTCATCACCGCAATCGCCTTTTCCCTGCACATAAGCGTTTACCCGTTTACCCTTAACCCTGTTTCATCATTCTGTTATGAATTCGAACCGCTATTACTCTTCGAGCACCTCTTCCAAGCGCACCGTACGCTTCTGCTGTACAGACCTGCAGGCGCCGAGCACCATTGCAAGTGTCTTCAGGTTGTCGCTGCCCGATGTCTCCGCATCCCGGCCGCCGCGTATCGCCGCGGCAAGCTCGCCGAGGCAGGCCCATCTGTCCTCCTCATCCATTTCGTCGAGCTCCAGCCGGAGCTCGCCCGCCCCCTCGAGCGCCCCTTTCGTATACACCTCCTGAAGCAGGTTTGTGGTGCGGAAGGCGACCTCGTTTCGCCTCCAGCGCAGCTCGCCACCGGGACCCCGCAGGCACCAGTCGCCGTCCCAGGGCGTCTCCCAGCCGTGCGACACCCAGCTCCCCGTATAGGAAACGACGGACCCGTCGTCCATATCGAACACGACGTTTGCAACCGGGTTTCCCCTGAATCTGCTCCAGCTCGTGTTCCAGCTCCGTGCGGTGACGCTCACCGGCTCCCGCCCGAGTATGTTGCGTATCTGATCGAAATGGTGAATGGCCATATCGGTAATCAGCGGTTCGTCGATCTCGATGCGAAAACCGGTAAAATAGGGCGCCTTCTGAAAATTGATGAACACCGATCCGATATTTCCGATGATGTTCCTGCGTAAAAACCCCTTTATCGTCCGCGGGGCCCGCTTGAAACGGTAGTTCTGACTCACCATCAACCTGCGCCCGCTCCGCCGCGCCGCTTCCACCATTTCCCGTGCCTGCACCATCGTCGGCGCGATGGGTTTTTCCACCAGGCAGTGCAGCCCGCGCTCGATCGCGTCTATGGCCACATCCCTGTGCGCTTCGGCGCCTACCACGACCAGCGCGGCATCGGCGTCCACCGACTGCAACGCATGTTCCAGGGAATCGAATGCCCGGCCGTCGCCGAGACCGTAATGATCGGCTGCCCTTTTCCTGTTCGCGGCACGCATTTCGACGATACCGACGAGCTCCCAGTGCGGAGAATCGAGGGCCACCTGCACCCAGCTCCATCCCCAGAAGCCGACACCGAGCTGGAGTAGTTTCAAAGGCTTTTCCATGTCCTGCCCTCCTTTTCAGGCTTCCCTTCGACCGCTCTGGTCCTGCAGCATAGCGCGCATTGCGAGGACGTTTTCGAAGGGTACGTCCCTCGGCATGTCGTGGCATGGGCCGATGATGTAGCCCCCGTGGCGCCGCGCCAGCTCCAGTCTGTTCCCGACCTCCGCCCTGACTTCTCCGGTTGTGCCGAAGGGCATCGTCTTCTGTATGCTCAGCCCACCGTAAAACACGAGCCTGCCCGCGTATCTTTCGATTATGCCGGCAATGTCCATGACCTCGGGTTGAAAGGGATTGAACACATTGACGCCGATCTCGACGAGGTCGTCGAGTATTGCACTGATATCGCCGCAGCTGTGTATGAAGACGGTATAGCCCTGGCTGTGCGCCTGATCGTACATTCTCTTCAGATACGGTTTCAAAAACTCGCGCCACATTCGAGGACTTATCAGCAAGCCCCGCTGTCCGCCCCAGTCGTCGCTGAATCGTACGGCATCTATTCTGAAACCGGCGAGGTTCTTTATGAGCCTGACGGTATAATCGGCAAGCAGGGTGAACAGCTCGTGCACGAAGGAGGGGTTGAGGATAAAATCGTGCATCAGCGCCTCCATACCCCTGAGTGACCACGCTCTCTCGAAGAGGCACCTCGATATTTTCACGACGACATAGCGCTCTTCATTCACCTCGATGAGCGGCATAAAATGAGCGAAGCGCACCTGGCTGTCGGGATCCGGGAGCGACAACCCGGCCAGATCCATCTGCGTAAGCACCGTGTTTACCGGAGTCCCGATATCCTTGTCGATGCTCCTGTCCCATGAAACGCCCCATTCGTCAAGCCAGATATCGGGCCCGGCCTCCCTTAAGCCGTCTACCGGCTCGCTCCGGAGATAGCAGAGATGGTTGCCCATGAAATCGTTCAGCGCGTTGTATTTATAGATATTCTTCCCGCGCACCAGTCGCCGCTGCTCTTCTATCCCGAGTGCATCCATGATCAGAGCGCCAAGCTCCGTAGTATAATCGATCTGCCATGGAACGACATCAGTATCCCTGAACTGCATCGCAGCCTGCACACGCGATTTTTCATTCATCATGGGCATTTCTCAACGGCGCATCCTTGACGCGCCTTCATAGGGGGATTTCACAAAGCCGCAAACGCGTTGACAGGCCGGGCTCAAAACTCGATTATTGTCTTCAGACCCTCGCCGCTCATTGCGTATTCAAAGGCCTCCCTGACCTGCGTGACCTTGAATTTTCTGCTGACAACCGTTTTCGTATCAACCTGCCCGTCGATGATCAGCCTTATTGCATGCTCGTAATGAGCTATGGAGGCGCCTGTGGTGCCGGAAACGATGATTCCGTTATAATGGATAATATTCGTATTGAGCGGAACGTGCTCCTTCCCCTTGGGCAGCCCTCCGAAGAGGTTTATCCTGCCGAGCTTTGCCGTGAGCTCAACTGCCTGCCTCTGCACGTCGGGAGCGGGGCAGGCGGTAATCACGACGTCTGCACCCTTTCCGCCGGTATGCGTCATCACCGTATCAACGAGATTTTCATTGTTTGTATTGATGATGACGTCGGGTCTGAATTTTTCCAACAGTTTCAGTCTCGCCTCGACGATATCGGCGATCATGATGCGTCGCGCCCCCGCAAGCCTGTTTATCTGCAGGTGCAGCGCCCCCATCGGACCCGAGCCCACAATCAGTACATCGTCACCGGGCCTCGTCCCCACCGACTCATAGGCGTTGACGCAGCATGAGAGTGGTTCCGCGAGTGCGATCTCCTCGAAGCTCGTCATTTCCTCAAAGGGAATGAGGTTCCCCTGCAGGACGGCCTTCTCGGGGACCTTGAAATATTCGGCAAAACCGCCGTCGAAGCTGATGCCCACGGCCACGTATTCAGGGCACATATGGAGTTTTCCCATTCTGCAGTAGCTGCACGTGCCGCAGCCGACATTGGGGGCAACACCCACTCTCATGCCAGGCTTGAACCGTGTGACCCTTGAGCCGACCTCGGCGATTTCACCCGAAAATTCATGGCCGAGAATTCTCTCCTCGCCTTCCAGTATCGCAAAATGCCCGCTCTTGAAAATTCTCAGATCGGTGCCACATATCGCTGCGGCTTTCACCCTGATCAGGACCTCGCTGTCGCTGATGACCGGTTTCTTCACCTCCCGGCATTCGATTTTCCCCACTCCACTGTATACCGCCGCCTGCATCTATCTACCTCCGGATTAAATTCTCTTACCCGCCGGTCCGTGCACCCTACTCTACCGTAACAACGCCCGTTTCAACCGCAGCGGCGTCTTTTCCCAGCGTATACCCTCCCCGGGCGCTCACCGCCCGCGGCCTTTCTTCGGCGCTGATTCAGCGTTTTTTCATCACCCCGTCCGCCGCACGGGATGCTACACCACCTTGAAGTAGGGTGTGTCCGCCGGGGCACTCCAGAGCCGCTTTGTTTCCTCGTCGGTCCTGCACATCGTAAGAGAAAATCCCGCCATTTCCTGCGTGGTAATCATATTGCCGATCAGCGGTTTGTACGGGGTAATATTCTTTTCTTTGAGTATGTCCTTGAGCCTGTCGTACAGGATGAACATCTCCATGAGCGTTGTCGAGCCGCTTCCGTTTATGAGAACAAGTGCGTCGTCCCCGCTCTTGAATTCTCCGTCGCTGATTACCTTCTCGGCCACAATGTCCATTACCTCGTTGGCGCTGGCCATTTTCATCGGCCCCTCAGGTCCCGCCTCACCGTGAACGCCGGGCCCGATGATAAGCTCGTCATCTGCGAGGGAAAACAGCAGCTGGCCGCTGGTCGGAATCGTGCACGCCCTCAGGGCCACGGCGAGCGTCCTCGTATCCGCGACCACCTCCCTGGTCTTTCTTATGATTTCATCCCTGCTTTTGCCCTCTTCGGCGAGAGCACCGGCAATCTTGAAATGGATGGTCATCCCCGCCATGCCGCGCCGATTTTCCTCCTCCCCCTTCGGCGCGCTGGCGATATCGTCATACATTATCACACTCTCTACATCAATACCGTCATCCCTGGCCATGTCGATGGCTATGCCGTTGTTGATGACATCGCCCTCATGGTTTGCGATGAGCACGAGAACGGGTGTGTGACCGCTCCTCTCCCAGGCGATCTTGATGCCCTCATAAATCCTGTCGCCTCCCGCACAGGCGAATATCCCTCCTGGTACCTCTACGTCATGCATCCCGTAGCCGACCATGCCGTTGTAAGCCGGCTCGTGCCCGGCCCCCTGACCGAAGACGATATGCACCTTGCCCTTTTCCTTCGGTTTCCTGCGGACGATTATATCCTCTGCAGCGAGCTCAAGAATATCGCTGTAGGCCGCGACGAGGCCCCGGTTCAGCTCGACGACAATATCCTCCGGCTTGTTCAGGAATTTCTTCATCACCATTTTTCCCTCCTCTCTGTTCAACGAGCGTAGAATATTTTAATGGTACATGATACATGAGTCTACCATTATCAGAACGAAATGCAATAAAAATACACAGTGCAGAGGGAATTTTCCGGCCACCGGTGAGTATCCCGACACAGCGGGTCCGTGCATGCCGGTTCAGCAAGCCCCGGCTCAGGCCTGCATACATTTGTGCCGTGGGTGGCCTCGAACACCGAATGCTCTGTGCTGTAATTGATTTTTCCGCCCGGTGCAATGCCTATACCACCGACCTGTGCGGCAAGCGCGTCGGAGATGTAGTCGTTGTTCAGGTTAGACGTCGCGAGCACGTCGAACTCCGCCGCCCTCGTCAGCGACTGCTGGAAGAAGATATCGGCGATAACGTCTTTTATCAGTATACGACCGTCGGCTCCTTTTTCCTTACTGGCTGCGGTGTATTCCTCCCATGTGATGACCCGGTCGCCGTATTTTTCCTCTGTGAGCTCGTACCTCCACTTTCGGAAGGCGCCCTCTGTAAACTTCTGTATGTTTCCCTTGTGAATGAGGATCACGCTCCTGCGGCCGTATCTGATCGAGTACTGAAAGGCTGCGTCGATCAGCCGCCTGATGCGCGCTGCGCTTACCGGCTTGATGCCGATTCCCGAATCTTCGGAAATATTCCAGCCGTAGTGCGCCCTCATGAACGCGAGCAGCTTTTTCGTGTTTTCGTCTCCCTGCTCGAGCTTGAAGCCCGCATAAACATCCTCGGTATTTTCACGGAAGACGACCATATCCACGAGCTTTGGTGCTTCACCGGCGAGGGTACGCCCCTGAAATAGCGTACCGGGCGAAGACTGAAGTAGAGGTCCATGAGCTGTCGTATGGCGACGTTGAGGCTTCTGATGCCGCCGCCGACCGGTGTCGTAAGCGGGCCTTTTATCCCTATAAGCATCTCCCTGAACGCCTGCAGCGTTTCTTTGGGGAGCCACTGACCGGTCTCGTCATGGGCCTTGCCGCCGGCGAGCATCTCGATCCACTCTATTTTCCTCCTGCCCCCGTAGGCCTTGCGTATGGATTCATCAAATACGCACATGGCCGCCCTCCAGATATCGGGCCCTGTACCGTCGCCGATAATGAACGGGATCTTTACAAAATCGGGTACGGTGAGAACACCGTTGTTCATAACCGCTTTCTTATAACTGTTCGACACTTGCCACCTCCAGCGCTGTATACATAGTCATCTCAGTCTTCCAGACCTTATTATGCCTATCAAAAGCCAGAGCCCCATCACCGCTGCAATAAAGAATCCGGCGAGCCCGGGAACGGGATGGCCCCTTATAAGCGGACCGATGCCCGCCTGCACGAGTATAGAGGATGCGAGCAGCAGCGCCGCTATTATCATGCAAAGCTCAGCCTGTTTTCTATCCTGTCGATCTCGCTCACCGCCCTGTGCAGGGCATCGCCGTCCGAAATTTTTATACCGTCGATATACTCCATGACGAGCACGCTCGGCGTGGTAAGATCCCGGTACACACGGGGTATATGCACGAAATCTCGCCCCTTGAAAAAGTGGGAGAACCTCTCCATGAACTGCGCTACACGCACGAAGTTCAGATCTCCGATCAGGATCTCGGAGAACTCCTGCAGGATTTCAGCCGGACCGTAGAGTTTGAGCTCGGGGATGTAATGAACGGCGAGCCTTACGAAGAGCCGCATGATGGAAAGGTTTTTCCTCACGATCTCGTGCGTACCCGGTTTCAATACCTTTACGGCCACCGCTTCCCGCTCATTCCTCAATACCGCCTTGTGGACCTGGGCGATTGAACCGCTGGCTACGGGACGATCTTCAAAGCTCGCAAAGAGCGTGGAAATCTCCCGGCCGATCTCGTCCTCAATGACCGTTTTTATACGGTCGAGGGGCTCTCCCATGGTTCTGTCCTGGAGCTTTTCAAGCTCCCACGCGTACTCGCTGGGGATGATATCCGGTCTCAGGCTCAGTATTTGGCCCATCTTGATAAATGCTGGCCCCAGCTCCTCGATGGCAAGCCTCAGCTGCTCGGGTTCGGTGAGAGGTTTCAGGGACAGCACCTGCTTGAGGTGGAATATGCGGGTGGGAACGGCGCCTAGTTCTGCATGGGAAGCAGGAAAAAAGAAGAAGAGTGGAACACGCTGTTCGCTCTGCTCGACGCAAAGCTCACTGCCATCCCTCCTGGTGCTAAACACCTGCAGGCTATCGTCGAGAACTCTCACAGAAAGGATGACGAATGCTTCCTCTCCATCCACCCCAAACGGTGTAATGATACTTACGAGTTCTTTCATAAGGGAAAAAGCAATGGCAGGATACCTGGAATACCGCTCGCGCTTCTTGCGGAATCACCATGAACGGTAAAACTCCTTTGCAGAAGTTATGGAGCTATAAAAC
>Ga0307380_10001778_pt1 | contig 31101 bp, 22 predicted proteins | sample UN3MG_FD_202239 | JGI IMG/M metagenome (GOLD analysis project Ga0307380, IMG submission 202239) | Soil microbial communities from Risofladan, Vaasa, Finland - UN-3 | ecosystem: Environmental > Terrestrial > Soil > Coastal area > Acid sulfate soil | place: Finland: Risofladan, Vaasa | collected...
AAGAAAGAACTGTGTTTCATCGTTATACAATTTCAAAACCAGCCTTGTAGGGTGTGCACAGCACACCATTTTCAAAGCCTTGTAGCACACCATTTTCAAAGTTGGTGGGCAATGCCCACCCTACATCTGAGTTATTCGTCGGTTACTGTCACGGTAAATTCCGTTCCCAGCGCCTCCACCCGGCCGTGCGGAGTGTTGATAAAGAACGACCCATGAGGGCTTTCCAGGCTGGCGGTGCACTCGCCATGCTCAAGAAAGAACTGTATTTCATCGTTATACAATCTCAAAACCAGCATGCTGTTCTGATTCAATTCAAGCGTAGATACATCATCCAGTTTCAAGACAAAAGCCGACTTGGCCGTCGAATGAAACGTGTCGCCAAGATATATGTTTGAGCCGGCCTCCAGGGCCTGCCAAACGTCGGAACCTTCATGCCTGACCAGTACTGTCCCCTCGATCTTGTCGACGCTTATGGGCACCTGGGCCGTCAATGGCGTCCGCGCGGGTTTGCCTGCCCTGCCTAAAGCAAAGCCGAGGAACAAACCAACAGCTAACAAGATACCTGCTGCGATGGCGGCTCGCTTGCCGGCGTACAAAGCTGTGCCGAAGCGGGCAGGAGGCAACCTCAGATTCGGCTCTTCAGAAAGTCTGGCTACCAGCGACGCCCCGGCTTGTTCAGCGGAGGTCCGGGACGAAAAGGCCTGCTTGATAGTTTCCTGCAGCAGGATACAGCGCTCAAATTCCTCCCGGCACGATTCGCACGTCTGTGTGTGAGTCTTCAGCTCGGCGAGCTGTCTTTCGCTGATCGTCCCCTCGACGTATTTTTCTATAAGATTCTTGTATTTTTCACAGGTCATCATGATTCGACCTCCTCTAAAAGTGGAGCAAGGTCCTTGCGTAGTAATTTATAGGCCCGGTGCAGCCGGACTCTGACGGTGCCCGGGCGTTTGCCCAATTGCTCTGCAATCTGCACGGTGGAAAGATCCGCCACGAATCGCATAACGATCATTGTGCGGAACTTCTCAGGCAGCCGCCTGACCGTCTGCCTTACGAAGCGAATCTGGTTTTGCGTCAGGCCCGGGTTGGCCGCCATTGCCGGCCGCTCATCCAGCGCCTCAATTGGTGCTGCCCGGCAGCCTAACGCCCTCCTGTGTCGAACGATCTTTCTGAGACTGTTCGAGCACTGCTGTGCGGTGATTTTGCTCAGCCACCCGGCAAGCCGGGACGGATCCCTGAGGCCGGCCAACTGTGAGTACGCCTTCAAAAAGCTCTCCTGGGCGATGTCTTCGGCTTCGGCGGCGTCGGAAACTTTGCTCAATGCCAATGCTACAACCATATTCCAGTACCTTTCGACGATTGCCCCGAATGCCGAGGTCTCGCCGCGTAATGCGGCTCGAACAAGCTGCCTGTCCCCGGCCATATTTTGTTTTAACTCAACTGCCATTCAATCAATCCTAATAAGAATCTGACGCAATGCTACATACAGAACGCAGAAGCGAAAGAGGTGTTACAAAGAAAACGGCCCTTGGGGCTCCAATCCGCTACTAATCAGGGATGTTCAGGCGGGTTGTCATCTTGAGTGAAACAGCATGTTCTTAGCCAAGTCGAATGGGCTGAGAAGTAGAAGGATTCAGCCTGCATAACTGTTCTTCTCTCGTATCTGCTTGCCGATTGCTAAGAATCATTCTCGCTTTAATCATCATCCGCATCCGAACACCAGATTTTGCACAGGAATTTCGTGTAAGGGTCTTCGGCAACTTCTCGCAGCGCCCACTCGAACGCCTTGGAACCCACCTGGAGTGCTGTAACAACTGCTTTAAGGCATTCCGTCGCTCTCTTCGCATCGTCCGGCCGGTCTTCTGCGCCGTCGATTTCATCTATCAATATGCTGATCTCCTGTGCTCCGCGCAGACCGAAGTCCCGCATCCTGGTTAAGTTACCCTCAAAGTAAAGCCAGGCAAGAGCCTGGCTGCAGCAGTCGACCACATAGCTGAATGAGAAGTGTGTCCGCATCGTCAATACAATGGGATCTGAGTAGGCCAACTGAAGTATTGTCGATATGCCTTCATCCTCAAAACGTTCTCCCAGACTTCTGTTTATCCCTTGCAGACTCTGCAGTTCGACCGGCTCATTATTCGGCGATCTTTCCAGATTGAGGCGTGAGCTGACCTGCCGACGGACCATTGTGGTGAGGGTTCTAGCGGGAAAAGCGCCAAGAAACAGTGCAATCGGGATGCCCGCCTCATCTTTGAGCAAAGCGGCAACCGCAAGGCCGAGTGGTGCCGCCACGATGAGGCGGAACGACGTGGTGAACAGGTTTGTCGGCTTAAGATCGTATACATGTGCCTTCGTGACGAGATCAAGCAGTGCCCATGCGTAGGCACCCACAAGTGCTGCAATCGCCACTGGGGGCACGTCCAGCCCAGTTTGAGAGGTCTCCCGCAGCCACTCAAAGACAACTCGGCTTGCGAAGAAGATCAGAAAGCCGGAGACTGCAAAGAGTGAAACACTTGGGATGATAAAATGTTGCCTGCCAAACCGTCGGTCGTAAAAATTAGTGAAATCGACCTTAAGGTTCTCCTCGGCTCTGAGTCTGGCTGGAAAAAATAGTGAGAAATACGCTTCTATACCTTCGTCTGTGAAACTGTCCAGTATTTCTCTGCGCTTCGGAGACCAGCCGTGCAGCAAGTAATGGACCACAGGTGCGAACAGAAGGCCGAGCGCAATTACGGCCAGAAAATACTCCCCGTGCGTGACAACAATCGTGTTCATAGTTCACCTCCAGTCTCACGAAATATCAGACACCATTAGAAATCCGTCTATCCCCTCACCGTAATAGGATGGGATCGTCCGCAGTCTCTTGAAACCTCGCTCAGCAAAGAACCCGATCCCAGCTTCATTGCGTGCCGCTACGACCAGCGAGATGCGTTCGCAGCCGCGTCTCCTGGCATTTCGAATCAGAGCGTTCAACAGCCGACTTCCAAGACCTCTTTTTCGAAAGTCAGCAATAACTGCGATGCTGTCCACAGAGACCAACATTCGGTCACGCAATCGCTTTATAGTTCCAGCAACGTAGCCGACCGGGGAAGAATCCGCTATAGCAGCAAGACAGATTGTATCACCGTTCCGAACGTAATATTCGAATTCAGCGTGAGTGAATCTATGGTCTCTGTAGTAAGTATCAAAGCAAAGATTTTCGAGCTTTATTAGAGCATCGATATCCGCTTCCAGCGTTTCGCGAATCTCCGGCTTTTTTTGGTCGTTCTTATCAGCCATAACTTAATGCTCAGTGCTTCTTTATTGTACATGAGCTTAGCACTTATGTCAAGGCGACGGTACACTTTAAGAATCCAGAATTCCGCTTCAGTAAGTAAGTATGGTCCGAGTTATCGCAAAAAACAAGAAAAAAAATTAAAAGACAAAAGGACATAAGAAGACATGCCCTCTATCGAGAAAACCTGCCCGCATTCGGGCGTCCGGACGCCGCCGGTTAGCTCTGTGGGCGTTTTTACCTTTGATCTGTTCCACATGATATTTCTTGTGGATTATGTCCTGATATTGTAGCCTTATCGCGCTGTTGTCGTTCGTAATATATGCAAAGGAAGTGGTCGTATTGGAGATTTATATGCTCTCTAATAACAAGAATAAAGAAAACGAATGCAGGAAATTGGTTAAGGCATGTTTTTATCGTGTGCCACTGGCCACTCTTTTGTCGTTGGTCCTTGCAGGCTGCGGCACTACATCATATCTGGCGGACATCTCCTACATGCGTGACTACCACGTCGAGCCGATAGATGCGGCGGATCCTTCCCTTGACGGCCCTTATTCATATCGAACATATTTCTACGGAAGCGGCGAGGATAAACGTCGAAAGGAATACGGCGAAGGCGTAGACTTCAAGACCGAGCCCGTGGACGCGAACCCGTTTATGGGCTTCTTCGATAATATGCCCCGCTACTGGGGGTTCGACTTTGACAGGCTGCCTCTTAACGGCCGGGTATGGTTTCCGGATGGCGACGGGCCTTTTCCGCTCGTTCTGATAGTGCACGGCAACCACAATATGAAGGACTTTTCCGATCCCGGCTATGAGTACCTCGGCAAGCTGTTAGCCGGTCGGGGTTTTATCGCCGTGTCTGTGGATGAGAATTTTCTGAATCAGAAATTCGGCGGCGAAAACGATGCCCGCGCGTTCATCCTGCTGGAGCATCTCAATGTCTGGGACACATGGAACCAGACTCAGGGCCACGCATTCGAAGGCAGGGTCGATATGGACCGAATCGCGCTGATCGGGCATTCTCGCGGCGGAGAATCGGCAGCTCACGCCGCGGCGTTCAACCGGCTCGAACGCTACCCCGACGATGCCAATATAAAGCTCGATTATAACTTTAACATCAGGTCTGTCATAGCAATCGCACCCTGCGACGGGCAATACAAACCGGCGGGACATCCTACCGCGTTAGAAAATGTTAATTACCTTGTAATACAAGGCGGGCATGACGCCGATGTGGCAACATTCATGGGGCTCCGGCAGTTCAATCGCGTGCATTTTACGGATGAGAACTTCTGGTTCAAATCCGCGATATATGTATACCGGGCGAATCACAACCGGTTCAATACGGCCTGGGGCAGGCTCGATGCTTCCGCCCCCGTGAGCTGGCTGATCAATGACAAGCCGATAATGGATATGGAAAGCCAGCGTAAAGTCGCTAAAGTACTCATTTCCGCATTTCTCGAAGCCACTCTTAACAACAGAGACGAATATCTGGCGATGTTTAAATATGTCCGGAAAGCCGGCCCCTGGCTTCCGGAGGATATTTATATAAACAGATACGAAGACTCGAATTTCATAATCATCACTGATTTCGAAGAAGATTTCGATGTCACAAGCACGACTATCCCCGGCGGAAGGCTGCATGGCGAGAACCTCAAGACGTGGAAAGAAGCCCACGTCCCCTACCGCACCAAAGGCAACTCTACCCAGGAAAACTCCACCGTGGTTCTTGAATGGGACAATGAGAACAAGGAAGACACCAATTCAGTTGATCTTGCATCATATACTATCACATTGAGCCCCGAAGTCACCAGTGACTTAGATTTGAATCGAAATGCGAATGTCGTCTTTTCAATCGGAACGGAAAGTGAAGATCAGTACGAGCCTCTCGACCTGATGATCGAGCTTTGTGACAGCGACGGAAATTGTGCCGCCCTGCCGCTCAGCTCCGTAGGGCCTGTCCATCCGGCCCTGACTGTCAGGCTGGCAAAATGGAAGTGGCTGGAGAAAAAACGCATCGATAAGTTCTCGGAACGAATCCTCCAGACCTATGAAATGCCGATTCATAGCTTCATTGAAAGCAACTCTTCATTCGAGCCGTCCAGGCTTAAGAGCATCCGGTTTATATTCGACCGCTCCGATAAGGGCATCATAATGCTGGACGATATAGGATTCTCCAGGTAGGGTGTGCAATGCACACCATTTGATTCTGATGTCGGTGTGCCGTGCACACCCTACCAAGTCTGTCATTCCGAGTGAAGTGAAACGCAGCCGAGGAATCTTTTTTTTAACTCTACCGCGAATGGATACCAAATTTATATGATTTTTCTCGTAGATTCTGCGCCGATTTTGCCTTCTAATCGAGACTTATTTATAGAAGTACAGAGCGGCTCTGGTAAGTATGATATTTGATAAATGAGAGACCTTGAGGACCAAATTCTCGTTCAGCGAGCTTTGCACGCGGATCCGGAGAGCTTTGGCGAATTGTGCCGGCGTTATTATGATTCGCTGGTTGCCGCAGCCCATTCGATTCTGCCGGATCATCACCTGGCCGAAGATGCAGCCCAGGAAGCACTGGCGGCGGCATGCAGAGACCTTGCTAAACTAAAAAAGCCCGAACGTTTCGGCCCCTGGATCGGGGCGATCTGCCGAAACGTGGCGAAGGATATGCTCCGGCAGCTCCGAAAACAGCAAGAACCTGTCGAGGCTCGCAACGGGAATGAGCCGGATTGCCGGCAAGATGAACGAGAAACGATTTTAGACCAGGCTTTGCCGCAACTGCCGCAGCATCTTCGAGAAGTCATCTTCCTGAGGTTCTACAACGAAATGAGCTACGAGCAGATGGCCAAAGTCCTCGGAGCTACGGAACAGATGATTGACGGCAGGCTTCGCAGGGCAAAGAAAAAAATCGCCGCGTATTTAATGAGGAAAGGCTTCGGAAGGCAATAAATACCATGAAGCACGACAAGAACAATAAATGGCTGGACCCCCTGCTGTCACAGCATGTACGCCGTATGCTGGCGAAGTTCGATTTCCAGAAGTGGGCCCGGGAGCATCCGAACGAAGAGCGGTTGTTGCGGAGCGGATATGCTGATTCCAGCCGGAATGCAGAAACCACAGTTCAGAATTTATGGAGATTCATCATGGAAAGTAAAGTAACAAGATACTCAGCCGCCGCCGTTATCGTACTGGCTATGACATTGGTTTTATTCGGCCCCTTCTGGGCGCCTGGAAACGGTAATATTGTTCTTGCAGAGGTTCAGCAAAATGTCGCCGGTATCGAGACAATGATAATACGAGGCACAAAAACTTTTACACATCCGGGCGAGCCTGACAGCGTTTTCGAATTCGACGGGATAAAATGCAAATTCGACCTCGTGAAATATCATTCGACTCAGTACGGCCTGGTTGAGGAGGGATACGCCGAGGGCAAACTAATCTATCGAATCACCTTCAATATCCCGGAGGAGCAGACTCTTATTCTGTTTCCGAAATATAAGAAGTACTTGAAATTCGCTTCCATGGATGCCCTGGCGAAGGTAATGGAGAACTTTACAACTCCCAACGGTATCCTTAATCTGCTTCTTGCGGGCGACTACAAGAAGCTGGGACGAGACAAGATCGATGGCATCGAGGTTGAGGCCTTTGAATTTCAGGACACGGAGCCTTTCGAGCCTTTCAAAGGACTTTTGCCCAAGGTCATTTTTGATGTTCAGAACGTGAAAGGTAAAGTCTGGATTGGGATTAAAGAGCAACTGCCGGTCTGGGTCGAAGGCGACCTGGTCATCGGCAAGAGCTTTATGACAATGTTCAATGACCTGAACCTGCACGAAGTCAATACTTTCGGGGAGTATAATATCGAGCTTGATGAAGCCATCTTTGATACCAACCCACCCGAAGACTATACGGAATTAACGCTCAGCGACATTCTTCCTTTCATTCCGGTAAAGGTTAAGGCTGGTCTTGGTGGCTTGTGTATTATCCCGGCGGGATTTGTCTTCTGGAAAAAAAGAAGAAAAAAAAAGACAACAGTTAACTCACTCTAAAAAAGCCTCTCTCTACGAAGCTTGACTTTTGTTCCACAAGCCCTGTGCCCGGCCGCAGGGCTTTGTTATTGATGTACACATACGTACTTCCGATTGCCGTTTTTCATGTCTCTTAAGCACGAAAAAAGCTAAAATCGCGTGTAATCCTGATTCTATTTAGACTATTTTGAGAGAATTTATAATATTTTTTCAATTTTTTTAAAAACAACCGTAACGAATTTTTGCTTCTGTCGTCTATATTAGGTAGGCGAACGATATTTTATGACTGAAGAACAAACATGGACCAAGCTGGTTAAGCTGGCGCAACAGGGTCACGGCAATAGTGTTGATTCGCTGGCCCGGAAAGCTCAGGGGAGATTGCGCGCGTACGTTTATCGTGTGACTTTGGATTACGAGTTAACCGAAGACCTGTCTCAGGAGGTATTACTGCAAATGGTTAAATCTCTTGATGGTCTCAATAAAGCGGAGAGTTTTTGGCCCTGGATGTATCGGATTGCACAGAGTAAAATTCAGCAGTATTACAAAACCAGGCGGAAAACGGCACTGATTTCCGATTCGGCCTTTTCTCAGGATTTCCTTTCTTACCGCAGCGATTATCACGATGATGAGGGGCTGCGGCAATTAGTTCACAAGGATTTATCAAAAAAAGTAATGTCCGCGATGAAACAAATCAGGCAACAGTACCGGGCGGTTCTGTCGCTGCGCTGCTTCGAGGACTTATCGTACTCGGATATCGCCCTGACCATGCAGTGCAGCGAGGTAAGGGCACGCGTTTTATTCTTCCGGGCCAAACATGCTCTCAAAAAAGAGCTGAGTCACCAGGGCCTGAGCAAGAGCTTACTGTTGATGAGTCTGGGTCTGTTCGGCAGGCTGACGGCCCCGGCGGATGTGGGCACGTCAGTTGTGACAGTCACCGCGAACACCACGCAGGTCGGCCTGACCGCGGCGGCGCTTGCCACCGCCAGTTCGAGACTGGGCATCGCAACATTGACAACCATAGCAGTGGTGCTGGTTGGCGTGGGCGGCATGTCGCTCCGGCCGGAAAAACCTCCGCTCGAATCGCCTATAACTCCCAGAGCCGATATCAATAGCATGCATTTTACGACTCAACTTAAGGACAACAGCCCGGAAGCCCGCGGCAGTCTCAGTAAAGGTGCTTACGAACAGTGGTTATATTTCCCGGACGGCGCCGACGGCCCAATGTTCATGCGAATGCAGCGGTGGGACCCGCAGCAATTAAATAAACTCTGCGCCTGGCTTGAGGATGGCCAGGCCAACTATTATTTCGACAGCGGCAACAACATCGTCCATATCACCAATTGCCGCGTGTGCTGGAGCAACCTTAAAGTTCGCCGGCTGCCGACCGACACCGCGGAATTTTCCGAGTTTCTCTCAAACGTGGAGGACAACGTCAAAGGCCTCGGCAGTTACGTGCGCGACCCGAATACGGGATATTTGACAAGCTTCGTAGATTATCGTTTCAACAACGCGCCGGATTTCCAGACGGAATATCTTTACAACACTGTGGGCACGGAGCGGTTCCAATTCGATTGGCCGGCAGATATTCCTATCGTGGACGACCGCGACCCGATGCACAAAAGAGGCTGGACGTATTTTATTATAAACGGCACCGTAGGCGAACAGGAAATTGCCGGCCGGGGATGCATCCCGTTTGTCTATAACGCCTCCAAAGAACACCCGGCATGGCTGAACCTGAAAATCGGCGAAGAACTTGAAATCACCGATTGCAGCCGCGGGGCATATTTAAGGCAAGGCGACCAGACCATTGCCGCTTATCAGCCGGGAACGTTCTTCAAAGGTCTGGCCCGGCCCTGGATGGGGATGCACACAGCCAATATCGTCCGCCGGGACGCCGCAGAACAGCAAATATGGTTTCAAAGTGAATGGGCTCAAAACGAAACGGATGTGTTTGTCGCGATCTCCCACGAAGGGCAACAAGACAGCACGGATTTAATCTATACAATCGACATGGAGAATGACCTAATCAAGACCATCACGTTCGACCTGAACGGCCGGGCCCGGGGCTCGCTGATATTTTCATACCTGCAGGACATAGACCAGCTTGCCAATCAGTTCGCCGAGCCGGCTATATCCGCCGGTTCACAGCCCCCCATCCAACAAAGCCCCGGCATCCGATGGCTAATCTACCTTGCCCAGGGGAATCTGGGTAAATAGACTTGCAAAACGCTTAAAACAGTGATTCTGTTTGAATAATGCCGGGCAGCAAGAATGTACGGAAATAATATTGACAAGAGTATGAGAAAAAGTGTAACATTCATGTTGCATCCACATCTTGTCTTACATCGACTAAAAACGGGCCCATGGTCCGGCTAAATTTATTAACCATATATGGAGGTATCGCAAAATGAGAAATAGAACCTGCATTTTGCTCGCCGTGGGGATTAGCCTGCTTGTTTTGGCAACATCGGCCGGAGCACAGGATGAGCAGTGGCTGCAATATCACTCAGAGCGGGAGGCGCAGCGGATCATAGGCGGCATGGGAACATCGAGCAGGACAGTAACCTCTAATAAGCCGCAGGATGTTAAGCTGCCGGAATTCAAAACTAAACAGCAGTTTTTTCTTGATTGGTCAACTCCTATGGTAAAGAGCGGCCGGCTGTGGATAGCCCTGGACCGTACGAACGAACAGGGAAAGTGGGACCGATTGTTCATCGACTCAAATGGAAACGGCCATCTTGACGATGAAGATGCCGTAACAGCGTACCAGACCGATCAGTACTATACACATTTCGGACCCGTAAAGATAGTATTCGAAGGAGAAGACGGGCCTGTAACGTATCATTTGAATTTCAGATTCTACGACTATAACGAACAAAACAGACGATTGTATATATATTCAGGCGGCTGGTACGAGGGAGAGGTCATTGTGGCGGGCGAGAAGAAGTACTGCGTGCTGATCGACTATAATACGAATGGCACATTTAACGACAAATCCCTTCAAGCCAACCAGTCTGACCGAATCCGAATCGGCAAAAAAGGTGACCAGGATACCGGTTTTGTGGGCAATTATATAGAGGTTGACGATGTGCTGTATCGGACCGAAATTGCCCCGGACGGTGCGTTCATAAAGCTGGCCGCAGCCGACGATGTGAAATTCGGCAATGTTCGCGTCCCGGATACGATAACGGAGTTTGCAGCAGGCGGCGAGAACGGACTGTTTACCCTTGAGATGGAAAAAGGTGCAGCCAAACTACCGGTGGGAGAATATCGCATCGACCACTGGCAGATCGACCGCAAAGATGAAAAGGGCAAGAGCTGGACAATGCGTGGCAGTTCCTTCGGTGAACGGGGTGATTTCGAAGTAACCGAGGCAGGCGAGACGGCCCTGGAGATAGGCGAGCCGGTGACAGCAAACCTTCAAGCAAGCTTAAACGGTACGAACTATGAATTTGAGAAAAGCGTAAGGGGCTCGCTGGGTGAGTATGTCAGCCTGACTTCCTCCGGAAGTGATACGAGAAATTCGTGGAAGATGACCGCCAAAAACAAGGATGGAACATTCGCCAAGACGTATCCGATGCCGGATCAGTGAGGCCCTGACTGCCAGCTCTCGCGTCGAGAGCTAAAGAATGTTACCGGTACTATAACCTGTAACCTCGAACCTCTCGGGCCTTTCAAGTTCGTAAGTAAGCCATATATTTTAGCATTTGCGCCGCTGACAATACCCGAAGTCGAACGCAAGCTCGTTGCGTGGTGGAAGTTCGACGAGACCGAAGGCAGCAACGCCGGCGATTCATCCGGCAACAGCCTTGCAGGAACGCTGATTGGTAATCCGCAATGGCAGCCGGCAGGCGGCAAGGCCGGCGGCGCTCTGGCATTTGACGGCGACGGTGATTTCATCGACTGCGGGCGTGATGAGGGGCTGAATATTTCGGGCGCAGTGACTATTGCAGCGTGGATCAAACTCTCCAAATCAACCGACGACCAAAAGATAGCCGGCAATCAGGACGACATTACCGGCGGTTACAAACTCAGTATATTTTCTGACAAGGCTGAATTTGAGGTTCGGGATTCCGGCAACGCGCTGAGAAACAACAGGTTTGTTAACGGCGGAACGGTTTTGCAGCCGGGTGTTTGGTACCACATCGTAGGCACCTACAGTCAAGGCGGATCTATAAAGACCTATGTGAATGCGAAGCTGGACAGGGAACAGGAAACGACAAACATACTTGCCGCTTCGGAAGGGCCGTTGAAGATTGGCTGCGAACCCTTCAGCGGCGAGTGCCTGTTCAATGGACTCATGGACGATCTGCAAATCTATAACTATCCGCTGTCAGAGACCGAAGTGGCGGCACTTTACGCCGGCCAGGAACTGCCGACGATGGTTGCGAAGACCGAAATTCTCGCCGCAAGTGGAGATAAACCGGAAACCAGTAATTATTGGATGCTGGTTTTAGCCGTTGTGGTTATAGCTGCCGTGGCAATCGGTCTAACAATCCGTAAGAAAAAATCGACAACTTAAACACGACAGTAAAAAACACAAGCGGCTGATACTGTGAAGGAGAGTTATTATGCGCAGAAATTGTCTGGCGATTCTATGTGTCAGTTCAGTGATTATCATTCTTACGAGTTCAGCCCAGGCCCAGAACACCGAAAGCAAAGAACCCCAAAAAATAACCTGCACCGGTAAAGTAGTTGATGACCAGAACCGACCAATCGCTGGCGTAAAGGTCGCATTACATGAGATGGTATATGGCCCAACGGCTAATTCATACGATACCAAGCTAATTGGGGAAGTAACGACCAGGGCCGATGGTGCATTTTCTTTCAGTACAAGTGCCGAAAGCGATGTCTATCGATACGGATACATAGTTGCCGAAAAAGAGGGACTGGCTCTGAGTTTTGCTAACTGGAGAATGCGTGAGGGTGATAAGGAGCTTGAGATAAAACTGGGCCGGCCGGAAGAATTATCAGGAGTCGTGGTTGACGAAAACGATAAACCTGTTGCTGATGCCCAGGTGAGCATAGCCATGCTTTTCATCGGCACCATGCAGGAAGAACGTGGTGTGGGCGGACCGGTAGCCATAGAACTGTTTACCTCAACGACAGACACAGCAGGTAAGTTCAAATTCACCAAAATCCCACCCAATGCTACAGCAGAATTTATTATGAAAAAAGACGGCAGAGCTACTGTCGGTACATATAAAAATACTGGAGGGGCCGATCAGAAATTAAATTTTGCTGCCGGACAAGCGGATATAAAACTGGTATTACCAATCGAGGCTAAAATCGAAGGCATAGTTGTACAAAAGGACACCGGCAAACCCGTCAGTGGTGTGCAATTAACGGCAAGAAGTGAGCAGGGTATTCCGTATTTTAGACAAAAACCGCTTGTTCCGAACGAAGATGGAAAATTTAGTATAAATGCTCTTGCTTCAGGTAGATACACACTGGGACCGGTCCAGTCAACAGATGAGCTTGCAGATTGGGTAGCCGAATCCGTGGAAGTCATGGCCGAAGCGGGTAAAACCGTAAGTGGTGTGAAAATAGAGCTAAGTAAAGGTGGAATACTGGAGGTCGCGGTAACTGAGGCCGTAAGTAAACAACCTGTTGAAAAGGCAAGTGTAGGCGTTCGAAATCCAGCAAGCAGTCAATATCACAGCAGTCGTTCCGACAAAGATGGAATTGCGCGGATTCGTCTGATGCCGGGAGAATATCAGATGAGCGGCGTTTACAAACAAGGTTATTCGCAACAGAACCTTCAGGATACTGTCACAATTGAAGACGGCAAAACCGAACGCCTTGAGTATGAGCTTGCCGGCATGCCGAAGATTACTGGTGTAGTACGGGATGAAAGGGGCAAGTCTTTAGAAGGTGTCAAACTGAGAGTTTGTCCGATGGGCGGCAGCCAAGACGCTACTACCGATGCAGAGGGGAGATTTGAGGCTCTTTATGACCCTGGGGGATGGGGCGGAAGAGAGACTCCGGTTATGTTCCTTGTCGGCCGCTATGAAGCAGGTAACCTGGCTGCCGCTGTGGAAATCGAGGAAGACGCAAGAGAGGTTGATATCATACTCAAACCTGCCGTAACTTTCACCGGAAGAGTTGTGGACCCTGATGGTAAAGGCATTGCGAGTGCTCGGATTACCGTTATGCTGCGGGTGTCAAGCTGGGGCTCGTCAATAGGACGTGGCCGGATAACGACGGACGAACAGGGGAAATTTGAAATCAAAGCCATACCCACGGAGCACAAATACAGTCTCTATGTAATAGCCGAAGGATATGGCGAAATTCGTAAAGAAGAAATCAGTACGGATGATGCTGTAAATAATCATCTTGATATAGGGGCATTGATATTAGCCGTTGCGAATCTTTCGGTTTCAGGGGTAGTGGTGGATAACGATGGTAAGACGGTTGCCGGCGCACGTATTTACTGCTCCGGCGAAGGTCAGTCGCGTAGCAGAGCACAAACCGATATAGAAGGTAAGTTCACACTTGAGAAAGTCTGTGCCGGAAGGATACGAATCAGTGCCGATAAAAGCGGTGCGACACGCTTGTATGGCTCAATCGAAACCGAGGGTGGAGCAACCGATGTCAGGATTGTGATAAGCCAGAGTTCTTCATCAACCCGCTACGAGCCGAAACGGCCGCCCTCGCTCGTGGGCAGGCCCTTACCCGAGTTAAAAGAAATTGCAATTGACCTGCCGCCGGCCGATACCGATGGCAAGATAATGCTGGTCTGCTTCTTTGACATGGAGCAGCGGCCGTCGCGGCACTGTATTACACAACTTGCCAATCAGGCCGAGCAGCTCAAGAGCAAAGGAGTAACTGTCGTCGCAATACAAGCCTCGAAAATGAATCAAGATGCATTAACTCAATGGAAAAATAAATACAATATTCCCTTCCCGGCCGGAATGGTCCAGGGCGATGCTGAGAAAGCCCGCTTCACCTGGGGTATTCGCTCGCTGCCCTGGCTGATTTTAACGGACAGCGGGCACATTATCCGGGCAGCCGGCTTTCGAGTTAACGAGTTAAATGAGAAGATTGGAGAGATGGCAAATGTGGAACGTTAAGAAATTCGTCGCCGTTCTGATGCTCACCTGTACGGTTACAATCTTGATATGCTCGGGGGCAACTGGCAACGGCCAGCCAAAAGCCGCCGAGTTGGTGCAGGCGGTTCGGGCAAGTGAAAACTGGATTCACGAAATCGACAGCTTGTACGTTCGTATCGAAACAAAACTAACAAGAACGCCGGAAGCAATCGCAGCAAAAACCGCCGAACTGAAACAGCAGTATCCCGACCTGGCGATAGATCCAAGCCAATTTCCTGAGCTAAAGCCCGTTTCGACGGGAATCCTCGAATTTGCGATCGACAAGCAACGGGTCAGGTCTCTGAGCGAGCAGCGTAACAGCCGGCGTCAGGTAAAAATCTGGGACGGCAAACAGCTCATGGTTTACAACGCATCCTTCCCTAAGGGGCCCGAGCTATATTCTCTGGGTCGTGCACCTCAGGGCAGCTTCCAGGACATGCTCGCGTATGAAACGAGCTGGCCCAGGGCACAGCCGCACTCATTCTGGTGGGACATCAGGGATGTTGACGAACTTATGAGCTACTACGGCCATGCTGGGGATTCTTCGATAGCCGGGCGCTGCAATTATCGCGGCGTAGACTGCTACATCCTGGACGTACCGCCAAGAGGAATACCGGGATTGGTGACCGTTCAGTCATACCCGGGTTGCGAGCAGGCCAGCGACCGCCGTCAGTACGGTCTCGCCGGAGAAGCGGTCGGATTAGCGGGCCAGTCATTCCGGTGGTACGTCGGCGCAAAGGACCACAGATTGTACAGCCTTGTGTGGCTGTCCAACAAGAAACCACGCATTGAATACTGGATGTCGGATTATAAGGAGGTCCGGCCCGGCTGCTGGCTGCCAATGGCTCAGGGCTGTGAAGTCTATCGCAAGGACAATTCCGGCCAACCCTGCGTCGAGACCCACAGCGACCTGAGAATCGTCGATGCACGCATCAACGAAAGCCTGCCGGATGAGCTGTTCCGGATGGATATCAAAGAGGGCGCCATAGTAGCCGATAGCCGGTCCGGCCGCACAGTTACGTACACATATAAACCCGAGCCCCCGGACCTGGTAGGCAAGGCCCTGCCCGAATCCGTGGATACCGTCGCCGGCCTTGATTCCGGGCAGGCAAAAGACGGCAAATTGCTCGTTTGTTTCTGGGACATGCAGCAGAGGCCGTCGAGGCATTGTATGAAAAGCCTTGCGCAGAAAGCCGGCAATCTCGCCGACAGAGGCATCACTGTTCTTTGCGTGCACGCCGGCGAAGTCGACAAAGCAGCTCTCAACGAATGGATCAGAAATTACAACGTTCCTTTCGCCGCAAAAACGATTACTCACGATGCCGAGAAAACCCGCTTCGCATGGGGAGTCAAATCGCTGCCGTGGCTGATTCTGACGGATCAAAAACATATCGTAGAGGCAAACGGCTTCTCATTAGCCGAGCTCGACGAAAGAATTTGATTGCTTACAAGGAGTAAGAATCATGCAGACGATGTGCGCACTTATATTAAGTCTATCTCTGACCGTTGCCGCTTTCGGCCAACCAGCTAAACCGCATATATGTACTGGTAAAGTCATAGATTCAAAAGCTCAACCGGTCGCCGGTGCCGAAATTATATGCTATGAAGGATTTTATGATTATGAAAGAGGTCAAAAACGATGGGAGGTTCTTGGACGAGCAAAGACCGATGAAGAAGGTCGGTTCAGCCGGGAATTAATGGTCACAAACAGAAGCAGTATTTGTGTAGTGGCACGAAAACAGGGACTTTCCTTAGGCTGGCAGGCAGCAAGTTACGACATCTCCAACTTGGATTTCACCATTGAGCTTACTAAGCCCACAGTATTGACTGGCAAAATCGTCGATGAGATGGGCAAAGGTATTGACGGAGCCAAAGTACGAGTTTGTTTGAGAAACGAACTTGTGGGAGGACGGGTGGAAGCTTCATTTCGAGTACCTGAAGACTGGTTCACAACCCGAACCAATGCCCAGGGCAAATTCAGCTTTGACGATATACCCATTGATGCAACAGCTGACTTTTGGGTAGAGGCCCCGGGAAAAGTTTGTTGCTGGACATTCTGGGGAACCGACGGCGATGCCGGGGAGCAGTTTGAGGCGGATCGGAACGATATTCGAATTGTCCTTGGCCCGGAAGCAAAAATACTGGGTCAAGTTATTGATGAGAACACGGATAGTCCAGTGGAAGGCGTTCAGTTGCTCGCTCGTCCGGATAAGGGATGGGCCAATTATCATTGCGCCGATTTAGTAGTCTCTGATTCAAATGGACAGTTTTGTTTCAAAGGGATGCCGGCCGGGACCTATTCACTACAGATAGTGCCTCCGCGAGAAAAAATGGCTGATTGGGCCGGAAGAGATGTCAAGGTATCAGTGGAAGCTGGCAAAACGGTCAGTGACGTTAAAGTGCCTGTGAGTAAAGGGGCAATCCTTGAACTAACTGTGCGTGACGCCAAGACGAATGAATCGATCAAAGAAGTATCAGTTATTGTTTCGCAAAAGGCAAATTATGGCAGGCATCCCTGTTACTGGAAATCAGTCGTGACCGACGACACAGGTACTGTTCGTTTTCGGGTATCGGCAGGTGAATGTCATGTTTGGGCCGGCAGTGATGAATATGCATCTTCCAGCAGCGATGGGTATTTTAAAAACATGGAACCAATTGCGGTGACAAAGGAAAAAATTACCAAGCAGGATATACAATTGAGCCGTAATCCTCATATTTCGGGTATCGTTCGTGACCAAAACGGCCAACCGGCGGCAGGTGTACTCGTTGCATCCAAACCGGTCTGCAATCAAACAGTACGAACAGATGCAGATGGGCAGTTCAAAGTAAGCTGGTATTCCAAAAACAATATACAAAAGAAATTTCTGTTAGCTCAGGATGTACGACGTAATCTTGCAGGATTAGTCGAATTCAAGGATGAATCAATGCCGGTTGATATCAAGCTTGAACCTACTTTTACGTTGAAAGGGCAGGTGACCGATCCTAACGGCAGGCCGATAGACAATGCAGCCGTTAAATTGCGGGCATCTCTTCCGGGCTGGATTACACATGTCGGTGAACAGGCGCTCACTGACGCTAACGGATTCTATCAGATATGTGCGGTTCCCCCGCCGCAATCAGATTTCACCTACAGCATTGAAATAGAGGCCAAAGACTATGGTCCGGAGAGATCGGGTAAGATATTATTCAGTGATGACCCGGCCAAACCGGTCAAGATAGATACAATAGTCCTGAAACCTGCAGACCAGTCTATTTCCGGAATCGTCGTTGATTCGGAGGACAAACCTGCTGCCGGGATACGGATTTTCATCCGTGGTCCCAGAGGAAGCAGCACAGCAGGTCAACCGGAGCGCAGGGCAGTAACAGACGAGCACGGCAGATTTTTTATTAAACGCGTCTGTAAAGGATCATTGAGAATACAGGCAGGTTTTTCCAGTGATCCCAAAGGTTCCGGCTCATTGGATGCTCATGGAGGTGATAAAGACATAAAGGTTGTCCTCGGACAAAGCGGTGCTCATATACCTTATGTTTCCCTGGAAGGCAAGCAACTTCCTGAATTGAAAGACTTTGGGATCGAGCTATCGCCAGCCGATGTTCACGGTAAGTTGATGCTTCTTTGTTTCTGGGACATGAACCAGCGGCCGTCCCGGCATTGTATTAGCCAGTTGGCCAAGCAAGCCAAATCACTCAAAGACAAAGGCATAACCATTGTCGCGGTTCAGGCTTTAAAGGTCGATGAGAGCATACTTAACGAATGGGTGAAAAAGAACAACATCTCCTTCCCGGTCGGGATGATCCAGGGCGATACTGAAAAAGCCAGCTTATCTTGGGGCATCAAGTCGTTGCCATGGCTGATTCTTACAAATAAGGAGCAAGTGATTACGGCCGAGGGACTCAACTTGTTGGAATTGGATGCACAACTCGAAAGTAAATAACTGTAGAACAAAACAATGGAACGAAAACTTACAACGGGAGGACAAGAAATGAAGTTCTATGTAGGCGTCTGGATGCAAGTCATGTTAGCCGGGGTACTGTTGGGATCTGCCACCCAGGAACTCGATCCCAAGGTGCTCTTGGAGGGATACAACCTGTGCAACAGAGAGTTCGAGACTATTTCCTACGACCTCGAAAGCGACTCACAGTCGCGAAGGAGACAATTAGTCTACACAACCAAGTATTGCGCAAGAGGCGACTGCAAACAATGGATCGGCCACGTGACGCTGATTATGTATAACGAAGACGGCACCACCCAGCCGGCCATACGTGAGCGTGTGGCAGATACATATGACGGGACTCAACTGGCGAGCATTTACCGGGATGATCCCCCGGGAAACCATCCAAAGGCGATTCTGTGGGGAACTGCAGGCGGTCTACTACATAAGATATCTCAGGAATGGGCCGAGGGTATTGAGCAGGGAGGGCCCTTGGTTGGCAAGGTAGGTGGAAGTGATTTTCACTCAGTGTATGATCTACTTAAAGGAGCGTCCAATGTGACATTGCATGATACCGCCACGAAGATCCTGGATTATGATGCGTATCTGCTCGATGCGAATACACGGTACGGGATCGTAAGAGCCTGGATCTCGCCTGATGCGGGTAACAATTGCTTGAAATGGGAGATAGTCAAGGCTCAGAACCAATTCTATCTGGACGGGGCAACCACTGACGATCAGTTCACCCACTGGGTAGCAGCTTACGACGCTGAACGAGTCGAACAAATTGATGGCCGGTATATTACAACTCAAGCGAAGTTTAAGTACACTGTAACTGATGATGATACAGAACTTAGTAATTACACGCACCACTACAAGCTCACAAACATCGACTTCGATCCGGATTACGAAGCTATGGGGGCGTTTAAAATTCAGTTGCCCGAGGGAACCGTGGCGTCTCACGAGGAAGTGCCCGGAATTCAATTTCGCTGGACGAACGGAAAGTTTGTTCCCGATGTGAATGATTATCTCATACGGCACCTAACAGGAAAACCTCTGCCTGATTTTAATATGATTAAGACGGACTTTGACCTGGAACAGGCAGCAGGAAAAAGAATCTTAGTATGTTTCTGGGATATGAACCAACGGCCGTCCCGGCATTGTATTAACCAGTTAGTCAAGCAGACTGAGCAGCTTAAAAATAAAGGCGTAATAACCATTGCCGTTCAGGCATCGAAAATGGATCAGGAAGTCCTGAATCAATGGATTAAAAAATACAATATTCCCTTTCCGACCGGAATGGTCGAAGGTGACGCCGAGAAAACCCGTTTCGCCTGGGGCGTCAAATCGCTGCCGTGGCTGATTCTTACGGATCAAAAACATATCGTAAAGGCAAACGGCTTCTCATTAGCCGAACTCGACGAAAGAATCTGAACGCCGAGAAGGAGTACGGATCATGCGGGGGAAGTATGTACTCATAAAGGAGAATCAAATGGATAGGATAAAATGTTATTTAAGAACAGGTTTTCTCGTAACGGCCGTGATGATGATACTAATGTCGATCGCAATAGCCCAAAGCGAAGTTCCTGAAGGAGAAAAGGAAGCTAAGGCCGAACAAATTTTAATTCTTCAAGTAATCAGCAAGGTAACCAGAGAACCAATATCAGATGCTGAGCTGAGTATCCAAATCATGCAGGAAAGCCGTGAAGATAAAACAGACAAAGATGGTCGTTGCAGGATCGTGCTTGGCGATAAAACACCTGAATATGTTCGCGTCGAAGTCAGGAAAGAGGGCTTTGTGCCCATACGACTTGCCTGGCGCCAAACTGTGAGCCGCCCTGTGATGCCGGACCAATACACACTAACCCTGGAGCAGGGAACGAGTATCGGAGGGATTATTCACGATGAGCAAGGTAATCCGGTCGAAGGAGCAAGCGTTTATTTACTTGTGCCCGGCGGCGACGAGATCGAACGGGCAGCCATCTGGGACCATACAGAAAAAACGGATGCGGAGGGTCACTGGCGATGTGACATTATACCATCTAAACTGGATGATATCTGGATTCGTCTTGCTCATCCCGACTATATCAGCGATGAGATGTATGGAAAAACGCCTAAGCCCCCGATAGAGCAACTCAGAGCGATGACCAGTGTGATGGTAATGAAGCAAGGTCTCACCGTGAGCGGACGCGTAATCGACGCTAACGACCGACCCATCGAAGGGGCATCAGTCGCACAAGGTTCGGATCGCTTCGGCTCACACTATCCCAGCACCCAAACGGACAGCGAGGGCCAATTTGAATTTGAGAATTCCAGGCCGGGCGAGATGGTGCTTACCGTTCAGGCCAAAGGTTACTCCCCCGATTTGAAGAATTTCACCATATATAAAGGAATGGAGCCCCTCGAATTCCGCCTTGAACACGGACATACCATCCGTGGTCGAATTATGGATACGGCCGGTAATCCCATTTCCGGGGCTTTTGTAGCCGCCGATACATGGCGGGGGCATCGTTCACTGGAGTGGCGAGTGGATACCGACGCGGAAGGTCGATTCAAGTGGAATGAAGCGCCGGCAGACGAGGTGCTTATCGATATGGGCAAACAGCACTATATGAGCGTTCGCAATTATGGCATGTCGCCTTCGGAACAGGAATACGAGATTACAATGCCTCCAGAGTTGAAGATACGCGGGAAGGTTGTTGATGCCGAGACGGGTGAACCGATCTCTGAGTTCAAGCTTCTGTCCGGCATTGACTGGGGAGGGGATCGGCCCATTTCCTGGCAGCGCCGTAATACAAAGACTTTTAATCAAGGTCAATATGAAATCGGATTCTCATATCCTTATCCCGCCCACCTGATTCGCATCGAGGCTGAAGGTTATAAACCGGGAATATCCCGTCCAATTGGAAGTGATGAAGGTGAAGTGACGAGTGACTTCAAGCTTGAAAAAGGAACAGGGCCGACGGGAATCGTGCATCTTCCCGACGGCAGACCTGCTTCGGGGGCCGAAGTGATCCTCTGTACCCCCTCCCAGGGAGCATACATTCACAACGGCCGAAACCAACAGAGACGCAATAGTCAGTACGTCGAGACAAATGAGGATGGCAAATTTTCCTTTCCCGTGCAAACAGACGTTTACGCCATCGTCGTTCTGCACGATGCGGGCTATCTGGAGGCTGGCGAATCAGAGCTGTCCGAATCATCCGAACTGACACTTCAACCCTGGGCAACTGTGACAGGGAAAGTTTTAATTGGGAAGAATCCAGCCGCAAACGAGACTGTAAGATTGGGATTTGACAAGCCCTATGACCGCAGCGCTCCCAGGATTAATCACAACTATCAAGCCGTGACGGACAGCAACGGAACCTTTGTTCTTGAACATGTCCCACCCGGTGAGGCCAGGATCAGCCGTTCAATAAAAATCAGCGACAGGCGCAGCGTTGATAGTCACAGTATGTCTTTAGAAACTAAAGCGGGACAGACGGTGAGTATCACTATCGGGGGCACGGGCCGGCCTGTCACCGGCAAAGTTCAGGTTCCTGACTATTTAAAGGAGAAATTCGATTGGCAGCACACCGATTATCATCTAAGAATCAACTCGTCCGAGGGCCCCTATAAACAACTGGGCTTTAAGATAGAAGGAGACGGCACCTTTCGTATAGATGATGTTCCCACCGGCGATTACCAACTGTCTGTCAACGCGTACGAGCCTCCCGCGGATCCCCGGGCCTTTAGGGGTAAGAGGATCGGTTTATTGAGTCAGCACTTCAAAGTCCCCGAAATGCCGGATAGTCGAAGCGACGAACCGTTGGAACTTGGCGTCCTGGGGCTGGATGTTATTGGAAAATCGGATTTCGCGCCGGCGATTATTGGTAAACCTCTGCCGGATTTAAGTGACATCACGATTGATTTCACACCGGCACAAGCTAAAGACAAGATGATACTTGTCTGCTTTTTTGACATGAACCAGCGACCGTCCCGGCACTGTATGATTCAGATTGCCAAGCAAACCGAGCAGCTTATAAACAAAGGCGTCACCGCTATTGCCGTGCAGGCATCTAAAATGACTCAGGAAGCACTGAATCAATGGGTCAAAAAGAATAATATTCCCTTTCCGGTCGGAATGGTCCAGGGCGACGCTGAGAAAGCCTGTTTCGCATGGGGTGTCAAATCGCTGCCCTGGCTGATTCTGACGGACAGTCGGCACATTGTGAGCAGCGCCGGTTTCGGATTTAATGAGCTTGACGAAAAAATGAAAGCAGCAAAATAAATTGAGAATTGCTCCAAAAAGTTAGAATTGCTGCCTATACCTTCAGACGAAACTCAAGTACGGTGCCGCCCTCATTCATAATATGCGACGATTCGTGTCTGCCTCGTGGGACACTCGGTTAGCACGGTCCATTCTTTTTCAGGATCGAAGTTTCCATACGATTTGCCGTCGATTTTGCATCTGACAATTTTTTTTCCTTCGGGGTGGCGAAAGCGGATGTAGATTTTTTTCGGGGGATTTCGACGCGGCGGATCGAGGGTCGCCTCGATTCGGCCTTGTGAAACCTTCGACTCGTATCTGATGGACATTGAGCCGAAGTAGGTTCGGGCGTCTTCGATGCCGCAGGTCCTGCCGTCGGTGAGCCAATAACGTGGGATTGCCGCGCCGAGCCATAATTCATCGCCCCGTTCCTGGATGAACATCATGCGCAGCCAATAGGTCGAATTGGCCTCGTCGGACGATTTGTAGTGGTCGCCGCGATGGTCGCCGATATTGGGCAGCGCATGCTCAGTCATCATACGCGTATCGGGAAAGTAGCTGGTGGCGAAGGCGTTGAAGTAGGCCCGCAAAAAGTGCTTCGGCTCATCGCGCAGCAGGTATGGAATCGGATTGCACAGCAGGTTGGCCTGCATCGAAATGCCGCCCCGGCTGAACCAGTACCGGTCGAACTCGGCCCCGGTAATGTTGTAGCCGTACTGCTCGGAGATGTAGAGATTGTCCTCGTAGTCCTTGATAATCCATGTGGCCATCCGGTCTCCAGGCTCGATCAGCCCGGTGCGAATCATGTGGATGGGCCCTTCGAGCGTCTCGGTAATCCAGCCGAACGTCCGGCCCCGGCGATGCACCTCAGGCGGAATGTGCGGAATCCAGCTTCCATCCCGCAGCCGGACAACAGGCGAACGGAACATCGACTCGGTAAATGCAAGCAGGATGTCTTTCTTATAGTCATCGGCCTGGCGCAGTAGACGCTCGCCATCGGACAACCCTGCGTCGGCCAAAGCCCTGGCGGCGTTGTCCATGCCCCACCACGAATAGACGTTGGTCGAAAGCCACGAGCGCCAGTCGCGGATGTCCTCCAGGTTGCCCGGCGGCAACAGGCCCCGCTCGATCGCACGGATACCCGGGCGCTCAGCCTCGGCAATAGTGCGTTTTCGCTCGTTGACGATCCAGTCACAGCCCTTAACGATTTTGGGAGCTGCCCGCTTGAGCCAGGCGGCGTCTCTCGTGTACCGGTAATGCTCGCCCAGGCACCAGAGCACGAAACCGTGGTGCTGGTTATAGCCGCCGTCCTCGTAACCCCTTGCCCCGTAGAACTGGCCCTCGGCCGTCGAGAAATCGCCCGGCAGGCCGACCGTGCCCTGGTAGTGCAGCCATGTTTCGAGAGCCTGCTCTGCACGCTTGTGGTAACCTCTTCGGTCCAGGTCGCTGATCATCATGCACGATTCGTTGCTGAAAGCTCCGTAGGAGAATGTCCCCACCCTGGCGACGTGCCGGTCGCTGGTCCCGACTTCCCGGTCGGTGTTGAGCAGCAGATGCGAGACGGTAGCCTTGTAGTAATCGTTAATCATCAGCTCGGGCGTGATAATCTGCGTCCCCTGTTTAACACGCCGGTCCCAATAGGAACGCACCGTTTCGAATGCCTCATCATACCGGAGCCCGCGCAATTGAGCCCATTCCTGCCGCTCGGTTAGCGTGATGTATGGTATCGCCACCTCCAGAGTACGATTCGGTCTATCCGGCGTCAGCGACGCCTGATAAACAACGTGACGGTCCTGCTGGTGTAGCGCATTGGTTGCAGCCGAATCGGGAGAAGTCACCAGCATCCGGAGCCGTTTAGGCTCCGAGCCGGCGACGTAGATAAAGCCTCCGTCGAGTGTGAGATTTTCGGATTTCGTAGTGACTACTTCCAAATCGAGCCGGGCATCTGCTTCCGCGTCTGCCCGCTCACGTGTCATCTCGAAGCGCAGCATCAGCACGAGAGTGTCATCGGCATAGATCGAACCGCCCTGGTTCGAGACACCGTCGAAAGGCACGACAAAGGCCGTCTGGCGATAGCGAACGCCGCCCCGCCGCCACTGCGTGACGGTCATCGGCAGAGACCCGTCCACGATGGTCCGCTCGACCAGCTCTGCGTCCGAGAGTCCGAACCGGTACCTAATATTGTCGCCGTCATAGAGACATCGCCTCGTGTCTTTGCCGGGGATGCGGTTCAGCCAGTTATTGCGGCAGAAAGCGCTGCCGTCGGGTTCGAGGCCGAAGTATTGACGGCCTCCGTCGAAACCTAACGGAATATAAAAGGGCTCTTTGGTCGGGATGTCCTCCCAGGCCCGACCGAACGTTTGTTCTGTTTCGTCCGCTACCCTTGTATAAATATTCATGGAGCGGTTCTGCCGCCATGTTTGCCGGGCGGCCGCATAGGTCGTATTGTCACCGGCCCTGCGAACGATAACGCCGAAGTCGGGTATGAAGATATGCCCCCATTTGATCAGATCCGGTGTGGCGAATGAAAACGTTGCTGCATCGCAGCGCAGTGTCACGACTGTCTCATCGAACGAATTGTAGCCCTTCGCCCCGGCGCAGAGAACGCCGGCCCGGATGCCGTCGGTTCCGCCCTTAACCGTCGAAGTCCAGCGATGCTCCGTGGCGATTTTTAGCGTGCTTCCAGGCGAGAGCGGCTGGATTTGGCTGATGTGGCCGTTGAATATTTCCAGCCGGCCGTCCCAGACCTGCTGCTGAGTTTGAGCCGTCCCGCCCCATTCGATATCAAAGTCCAGGCTCTCCCAAACCGAATCTGTGTAGGCTTCGAATTTATCGATTTTAGCAAGCGGCATTTCGCCGACAATACGCAGCTTGAGCGTCGAACGATAGGTCGCTGCAAAATCCGTCAATTTGGGGAACTCGGTCGCATTGACCGGATTGAAGGTAAACGTACAGGTTTTCCCTTCGATTTCAAGATTCACATCGGCTTTCCGCCACCCGCCCTGATACCAGTCGCCAACGTTGAGCCATCCCGAGCTGCCCGCACCGCTGGGCTTCTCGCGAGGAATACGCTGCCGGGGCCATGTGGACTGCCAATATTCCAATGCAATCCCGCCGGGCTTGATGGCCGGTACCGTATCGGCGAACGTTACAACCACCTTGAAGATATCGCGCGCATCCTCCCAGAAAACGCCATAGTCTTTGCCGTCACCGCCCCATTTTTTCAGCTCGCCAAACGGTACAACATCCACAAAGCTGCCCGCATCAGCAGCTAAGGACATTTTGGGCAGAAACATCATAACCATCAGCACCATTAAGCAGGTATTCTGATATAGAGATTTATATGTCATTCGCATTGGAACACTCCTTTTAATCGGTCCTCGTTATTCAGACTTTGGCCCCAGCTTTGTAGTTAAGCTAAATTTTCCGGTGTCACCATCCAGCAGATCTGCCATTGGCCGGGGTCGCGGCGGTTGAGGCAGGCGATTGAGCCGGCGTCGAATGCGACGACGTTAGCGGTCTGCTTGCCGGCAACCAGCAGCGAAGCCAAATTTGCTAAAAATGGCAGGTGGCCTACTAATATCATATCTGTATCGTAGGCATCGAGTTCGTCGGCGATAATTGTGACATCGTCATTCGGCCCCAGGTCTTTATGTGCAGAGCAATCCTTTTGTACCAACACAGCCCCAGCCAGAATCTCCGCCGTCTGTGCCGCCCGCAATTTGCCGCTGTGCCGGATATGCTCGACGGATATTTCCAGGGGTTTGATGAACGAAGCGACCTTTCGGATATCGGCAATACCTTCCTCGCTCAGAGGTCTTTGAGGATCAAACTGCGATGAGACCGCTTCTCCATGCCGGACGAGATAGACCTTCATTTTCGAACTCCTGTTAAATTACCTATTGATTGTAATTATAACACAAACAGGCTGTTGTACAATTATTGCTTAAGCGGAAGAACTACCGATAAATTGGTAATTTGCTGGCTAAATATGAAGACAGATGCACTCGTAGAACAATTTTGAAGCCGTTGGTTGACAATATCGCTTTGAGCGGGTAAAATTCTGATTTTGTGGATTTTTGGAGTATTTTAAATGACCGATGTAACATTAGTGACCGGCGATGGAATTGGGCCGGAAATCGCAGAAGCAACGCGCCGCTGTATCGACGCGACCGGCGCGGATATCAACTGGAGCATTGCTGAGGCGGGTTTAGATGTAATGGAACGGCTCGGGACCCCCCTGCCGGATGCAACCGTCGAGATGATTAAGAAAACCGGCGTCGCGCTAAAAGCCCCGATTACCACCCCTGTCGGAAAAGGTTTTAGAAGCATCAACGTGCATCTTCGCCAGTCGCTTGATTTGTATGCCTGCCTCAGGCCCTGCAAAAGCTACGAAGGCGTGCGGAGCCGGTATACCGATATCGACCTTGTGATCGTTCGCGAGAATACCGAAGATTGCTACGCGGGTGTCGAGTTTCAAAGCGGCAAAGACGACACGGATGAGCTGATAAACTGGATAAACAAACACAGCGAGAAAAAGGTCAGGGAAAAATCCGGTATAACCATCAAACCAATATCGGTCAAAGCCACCGAGCAAATAGTCACCTTCGCATTCGAATACGCCCGCAAGATGGGACGCAAAAAGGTCACGAGCGTTCACAAGGCCAACATCATGAAGTTCACGGACGGGCTGTGGCTCGATGTCAGCCGGCAGGTCGCTAAGAAATATCCCGATATCGAATTCGAGGATCGCATCGTCGATAATATGTGCATGCAGTTAATCCAGAAGCCGGAGCTTTACGATGTGCTCGTGCTGCCGAACCTTTACGGCGACATATTGAGCGATTTGTGTGCCGGCCTGGTCGGCGGGCTCGGCGTAGCACCCGGTGCAAACATCGGTGATAAAGGTGCTGTCTTCGAGGCAACGCACGGCAGCGCACCGAAATACAAAGACCTGAACAAGGTCAACCCAACGGCGCTGATACTCAGCGGCGTGCTGATGCTCAGACACATAGGCAAAATGGCCGAGGCCGACAAGCTCGAGAACGCAGTCGCAGCGGTAATCGCCGAGGGCAAGAGTGTCACCTACGACATGAAGCCGCACCGAGACGACCCGACCGCCGTAGGCACAAGCCAGATGGCCGATGCCATTATCGAGAAGATGAAATAATACTCGACTCTCGATACTATAGTGTCAGACGTTATGGAGAGTGCTACACATGAAAAAATACAATCCACACCTGCAGGCGGCGATATTCGAGGTCGTTGACAATCAAATGGCAGCGGGAGAGCCGCCTGAGACGAAGGAAACATTCGAGCGACTTCTTGGAGAGGGATTCTCGAAAGAGGACGCCAGGAAACTCATTGGTCAGGCGGTCTGTGTTGAGATCTATTGCATTGGGAAGAACAGGGAGGAGTTTAATAGAGAGCGGTACAGACGAAATCTTCGGAATCTTCCAAAAGAGCCGGAGGAATAAAGGATTCATTACTTGAATCAGCAAAACTATTGCAAACTGATCTCAGGTCAGAACAACGGCTTATTTCCGCAACTATTACGCTGTATCTTAGGATTGCCGGCAATCGGTTTTTCATTTGTTGTTCGGCTGCGTAATTTCCTATATTCCAAAGGGTGGTTGAAAGTGCATCATGTTGATGCCGCCGTGATATGCGTCGGCAACATAACGACCGGCGGGACGGGTAAAACCCCGCTCGTGGTCTGGTTGTGTAATCTGATAGCTCAAAATCCAAAACTCAAAACTCAAAACTGCAAATGCGCGATACTTACCCGCGGATATAAAGCAAGAGCACAAGAAAACAAAGACTTCAAAGATGAAATTGCGATTCTTGCCGAAAGCTGTCCGGAAGCTGAAGTAATAGTCAATCCGGATCGTGTTGCCGGCGCGGCGGAAGCCATCGGTAAATACGCCGCGAAAGTTTTGATTATGGATGACGGCTTTCAAAATCGCCGGTTGGCCAGAGACCTTGACATCGCAGCAATTGATGCGACGCAGCCCTTCGGTTACGGCAAGATGCTGCCGGCCGGGCTGCTGCGAGAGCCTGTCTCGTCGCTGAATCGAGCCGGGGCCGTTGTTATTACCAGATGTGACCAAATCGACGGGGCCGAATTGAACGGGCTTGAAAAGAAGCTGCGGGCGATTAATCCGGATATGGTAATTGCAAAATCTATACACGCCGTTGTTTCTGTAAAATATCCGGAGCCATCTGTCATTCCCGCGAAGGCGGGAATCCAGAAAAGCAGCGAAAAAATGGATTCCTGCTTGCGCAGAGCCCGCCCCGTACTTGATACGGGGAATGACAATATTGAGCAGCTAAAGGGTAAAAAAGTATTTGCCTTTTGCGGCATCGGCAATCCGGATGCCTTTTTGAACACTATCAAAAATCTCGGAGCTGAATTAGCCGGCTCGAAAATCTATGACGACCACTATCACTACACGGATGCCTGTTTAACCGAAATTTCAGAGCAAGCAGAAGAGCTTGGGGCGGATTTGATACTGACGACGCAGAAGGACTGGACAAAGGTTATTTCAAATTCCAAATTTCCGATTTCAGAGTCTAAATCGCCGCTGCCTTTCGCTTATCTGGCTATTGAGATAAAATTCCTGGCCGGCGAGGATAAATTAACAGCCTTGATTAAAGATACGTTAGCCGGTAAAATCACTCAAAAGTTATAAAATAGTGACTTTAACTGATATGTACGAAAACCTTTTGAAAACTATAACGAATCTCGGCTCGCCGAAAGTTTTGGTCGTGGGCGACTTCATGCTCGACGTCTATATCTATGGTGACGCAGTGAAAATCAGCTCTGAGGCACCAGTTCCGGTCCTGAAAATTTCCGAAACCGAGCACCGATGCGGCGGGGCAGGCTCTGTCGCTGCCAATCTCACCGCGTTAGGGGCGAAGGCTTACTGCCTCGGTATAATGGGAGACGACCGGGACAGCGAAATCCTTCAAGAGAAGCTGCTCGAAGCCGGAGCCGACATCGACGGTCTGTTTAAGGCCGCGAACCGCCCTACCATCAGCAAGCAGAGACTCATCGGTCTTGCACAACATCTTCATCGACAGCAATTGATTAGAATGGACAGGGAATCCACTGAGCCGCTTTCCGAAGAGTTGAACGAGGCGATTTTGGCCGCTTACAAAGAAAAGCTGCCGCAGGTCGATATGGTCTGCCTGCAGGATTACAACAAAGGGCTGCTGAGCGATTCGCTCTGCCGGCAGATGATCCGGCTGGCAAAACAGGCGAACAAAAAGGTTCTGGTCGATCCCTGTCTGACAAGTGATTATTCGAAATACACCGGCGCCACGGCTATAACACCAAACCGAAAAGAATCTTCCGCAGCGGTCGGTTTCGAGGTTATCAACGCAGAGACAGCAGCCAAAGCGGCAGATTATCTGTTGCAAAAGCTGCAGCTTGAAGCTGTAGTCATAACGCTCGATAAGCAGGGGGCGTATCTGAAGACGGAAAGCAAGAGCCTGATGATCCCCACCAGGCCACGAAGCGTTTATGACGTAACCGGAGCCGGTGACATGGTCCTGGCAATGCTCGCGGCGGCATTGGCCGCCGGCTGTGATTACGAAACTGCCGTGAATCTGTCCAATATCGCAAGTGGGATCGAAGTAGAGAAATTCGGCACGGCAACAGTCATCATTGAAGAAATAGTCGACGAGATTGCCGAACAGATTCGAGGTACAAGCGGCAAGATTTGTGCGGTTGATTCCTTACTCCGCGAGCTTTCCCGGCATCGCCGGGGGAAAAAGACTATTGTCTTTACGAACGGCTGTTTCGATGTGCTGCACAGAGGACACATCGAATACCTGCAATTCTGCAGGCAGCAGGGTGACATCGTCGTTGTTGGACTCAACAGTGACGGCTCTGTGAAGACGATCAAGGGACCGGAACGGCCGATTAATAATCAGCACGACCGGGCCGGCGTACTGGCTGCGTTGGAGACGGTCGATTACATTACGATCTTCAACGAGCCGGACCCGATGAACTTAATCAGGAAAGTCAGGCCGGATGTGCTGGTTAAAGGTGAGGACTGGGCCGTAAAAGGCGTCGTCGGCCGGGAATTCGTCGAATCCTATGGCGGCATAGTTACTCTTGCCCCGCTCGTTAACGGCAAAAGCTCGACCGCCACGATTGAGGAAATGAGGTCCCTGGAAGCAAAATCCCAATGAATCCGGACACAAAGAAACACATAACCGAGGCCATCGAAACACATAAGAAGATGACCGCTGAACTCGTGCCAAGCGGCATAGAAACAATCGCTGCGGTCGCCGAGGATGTTACAACCACATTGCGGCAAGGCGGCACGGTCTATCTGTGCGGCAACGGAGGCTCGGCGGCGGATGCCCAGCACATCGCCGGCGAGCTTGTAGGCCGATTCACCAGGGAACGAAAGGCGCTGGCCGCCGTGGCCTTTTCGACCGATACTTCGGTCATCACGTGTATCGCCAATGACTATTCCTTTGAGAAAGTTTTCGCCCGACAGGCCGAGGCGCTGGTCCGGAA